>Ga0066256_1002727_pt1 | contig 18657 bp, 15 predicted proteins | sample ThiBio_1000_biof_FD_87107 | JGI IMG/M metagenome (GOLD analysis project Ga0066256, IMG submission 87107) | Wastewater bioreactor microbial communities from Cape Town, South Africa - Thiocy_expt_1000_biof (version 2) | ecosystem: Engineered > Bioreactor > Thiocyanate-remediating >...
CGGGGTCTGTTTTAGATATAACCTCAGCGTCTTTCGTAATTGCGTGCCGCGATGTAAAAGCCCCCTTCGTGGTCGTAATATCCGGGCGAAGATTCCGTCGGCATCTCGGCGATGCGCTGGCAGGCGAGATCGTACAGGATGTCCTGGCCGCCGCCGGTGCCGTACACCGCTTCGCCGCGGACGATCTGGCCGCCGCGCAGCGTGCCCTTGTCGGTGACCACCCGGCCCATGCTGTCGTAGCGGAACCAATAGTCGCTGGTCGTCGAATAGGACGAGACATTGCCCTGATAGTCGAGCGTCCGATAGGTCGCCGTGGTCCGGCGGACATTGCCGTTCGCATCATATTCATAGGCGATGTTCGCCGCGGGCATCGTCGCCGTCCCCGCCTCGGCGAAGGTCTTCAGCCGGCCCAGCGCGTCATAGGTGACGCTCGAATTCTGCAGCGTCGCCGAAGTGGTGTAATAGCTCTCGTCGACCCAGTAGCTGTTGGTCACGTACCCGTAATAGGGGTCATATTCCTCGTACCAGTAGCCCGGCGAATAATAGCCCGCTTCCTCGCTGGTCTGCTCGGTCAGGCGCTGGCCCAGCTTGTCGTAGCTGTAGGTGGAGACCGTCCGCGCCCAGCTGGTGTTCACCTGCGGATTGGGGGTGCCCACGATCGTCTGGCCGACCATGCCGGTGTTGAGATAATTATAGGTCGTATAGAGCCCGCCCGTGCCGACCTGGCTCAGCCGGCCCGAAATGTCGTAGCTGTAGCTCCAGACATGTCCGCCAAGGTCGGTCTTGGCGGTGGTGCGGTTGAAGACATCCTTGCTTTCGACGAGCGTCTTGCCGTTGGCGTAGGTCGTTACCTGGGTCCAGCCGCCGAAGGTGCCGATCCCGCTGGTCGAGATGCCGCCGTTCCACGAATAGCCGGCCGTGGTGAGGTCGCCGCCGAACGCCAGCTGGCTGGTCACCCGGCCGAGCGCATCATATTCGGTCAGCGCCTTTTCGGGCGTGTAGCCGATGATCGGCGTGTAATATTCCCAATGGCCCCCGCCGCCATAATAGCCGCCATAGGGATCATAGGGATCCTCGACCCAATAGGATTCCTCCGGGCCGTAGATCGGGTTCTGATAGAGGTTGTTCCATGCCTGGATGCGCTGGCCCAGCCCGTCATAGGCATAGTTCTCGACCAGGCCGCCATAATGCGAGACGCCGGTGACGCGGCTCATCGCGTCATAATCCTGGGTGGTGACCCGGCCGATCTGGTCGGTGATGCGCCGCGTATCGCCATGGATATCATAGGCGTTGGCGATCTTGCCGCCATCGGCCGCGAAGCTGGTGACGACCAGCGCCTGGCTGACGCCATAGCCGGTGCCGGCAAGCAGGCTCCGCGTCGAGAGGTTGCCGTTCGCATCGCGCCCGCCGATCAGCCGGCCGCTCAGGTCGTAATAATAATATTCGGTGGGACGAACGCTCTGCTGGGCGCCATTCTCGAGCGTGATCGAAACGGTCGGGCTCTCGCTCTTCGTCAGCTTGCCCATCGTGTTGTAGGTATAGGTGAGCGTCGCGCCGAGCGCGTTCGTCTCGCTCGCGATCTCGCCGAACGCGTTGTAGCCGCGCGCAGTGACGAACTGGTCGCTGGCCGAAGCGCTCAGCTGGCGCCCCTCCTCCACCACCTGCACCGCTAGGTTGCGCTTGTCGTAGCTCGTATAGGTGGCGTTGACCGTCGACAGGCCCACCAGCGAGAGCGCGCCCAGGAAGGACTGGCCGGCCAGGTTCGCCCCGGCCGAGGGGATCGCGACGGTCTGGTTGCCGTTGCGATCATAGCCGAAGAACTTCCAGACGCCGTCCCCCGAATTGGTCGCGGTCAGGCGGCCGGCATTGTCATATTGGTTCTCGGTCTGCCAAAGCCCGTTGACGCCGTTCCGGGAGACCTGCCCATAGCTGTTATACTGGGTCTGGCTATAGTCGATCATCGCGAAGCCGCCGCCGTTCCAGGTGGCGACGCCCTGGAACACCTTGCGGCCGGCAAGGTCGTAGCGTGACGCGATGGCGTCGGTCACGGCGCCGCCCGCCGCAGTGGCGCGCGTATAGCTTTCCTTCTTCACCCGGCCCGCGACGTCATAGGCATAGTAGCGGCTGAAGCCGGAGGCGTCGGTGGTGCTCGCCAGGCGCCCATCGGCGCCGTAGCTGTAGGTCGTCACGCGCGCCGCGGCGTTGGTCGCCCCGGATTGCACGGTACGCGACAGGTTGCCCAGGCCGTCATAGAGATATTGGGTGGTCGGCGAGACCCACTGGCCGTTGAAGTCGACAAAGGCCGAGCGCGTCTCCACGCCCAGCCGGCCCGCGCCGTCATAGCCGTAGAAGGTCTGGTCGCCGCTCGCCTCGGTCTTGCGGACTACCTGTCCCAGGCCGTTGTAGAGATATTGCACGATCGCGGTGCCGCTGACCGAGCTCAGCGCCCCATTGCCCGCATTGACCGAATAGGCCTCGACCGAGAGCCGCGCCTCCCAGGTGCGATTGCCCTGCCGATCATACCCATATTGCGTGACCCGGTCGGCACCCGACGTGCCCACGCCCGGTGCGCCACCCAGCGACGCCGCACCGGCATAGCGCGTGGCGTAGCGGCGCTCCTCGGTGACATTGTTGTCGGGATCATAGCCCCAGCTCGTCAGATAGCCTTCAGCATCGAGCTGCCCGGTCTTGCGGCCGAGCGCGTCGTACCAGCTATAGGTCTCGCCGCCATTGGGATCGACGACCTTCTTGAGGTTGCCGACGCCGTCATAGGTGTAGCTGGTGGTGAGATTCGCCGCGGCATAGCCCGTCGCGTAGCTTCCGGTGACGACGTTCAGCACCTGGCTCGAGCTCGTACGGCCGAGCGCGTCATAGTTGAACAGGGTCTCGCGATAGCCGGTCGCGGGCGGCGAGGGCGGCGTGCTGCCGACGCTCCCCGGCAGAGCGATCGAGCCCGCATAGACGCGGTTCGACTTTACGTTGCCCGCAGCATCATAGGTGAAGCTCGAATAGGTGTTCTCACTGGCCGAGGTCTGGCGGATCTCGACCGTCTTGCGATTGAGCGCGTCATAGTAGAACAGCCGGCGCGCGCCCGCGACGTCGATCATTTCCTTGACGTTGCCGCGCAGGTCGTAACGGATCGTCTCGACCGGAGTGACCGTCGACACCGTGACGAGATCGTCGGCGATCACCGAAACCGCGTCGCCGCGCGTCTCGATCAGGCGATCGTTCTTGTCGAAACCATAGGTCGTGGTGCGGCGGTTGGAAAGATTGTCGGCCTCCCCCCCCTTGGTGCGATTGCCGCGCGCATCATATTCATAGCGGTTGACCACGGTCGAGCTGGTGAGGTTGCCCGCGGCATCATAGGTCGGCTTGGGCAGCGTCTCGGTGAGCACCCGGCCGAGGCGATCATGGGTATAGGTCGTCGCCGCCCCGGCGACGGCGCTGTCGGTCGACGATTTTGCCGTGACCGAGAGCCGGTTGCCGAGCCCGTCATAGCTGTAGGTTTCGAAGAAACCCATCGCATCGGTCGTGCGGAGGAGCCGGCCCAGCTTGTCGTAGAGGAAGCTGGTGGTGGCATCCTCGGTGCCGTTCGCGGCCACCGAGGGCGGCGTCGCCATGGCGGCGGTGCCGGTCACCTGGTTGAAGCGGCGGGTCAGGCTCGCCTTCTCGCCAAAGGCGGTATAGCTGGTTTCGGTCAGGTAGTTGCCGGCATCGCGCGTCTGCGCGATCCGCCCGAGCCGATCGTACCAGCTATAGCTCGAATAGCCCAGCGCATCGGTGGCCTTCCAGGCCTGGCCGAACGCATTGTATTCGTAGCTGGAGACACCGCCCAGCGCATCCGTCTGCGTCTTGAGTTGGCCGAGCTTGTCATAGGTGAAATTGGTGACGTTGCCGTTGGGATCCGTAGCCTGGATCCGGTTGCCGAGGCCATCATAGGCATAGCTGGTCGTCGACGCCTGCGCGGTGCCCCAGGCGCGAACCTCGGTGACGACTCGCCCGGCGGCGTCATAGCCATAGGCGGTGATCACCTGGTCGCCCGTGCCATAGGCATCGTACCGGGCGTTGAGCTTGCCGGTCGCGGTATAGTCGTACAGCGTCAGGACGCCGAGGGCGTCATACTCGGTGTAGAGCATGCCGTCGGGGTGATAGCCATAGCTGTGCGCGGCATAGTCGCCCGCCCCCGCCGTCGCCGCGTCGACCTGGCCGATCGTCGTCGCGTTCGAAACGCTGATCCTGTTGTTCCAGAGGATGCTGGCCGTGATCTTGCCCGAGGCACTATAGTCGGTCCGCGAGACGAAGCCTTCGGCGTTCACCACATAGCGGGCCTCGCCGCGCGCCGTGTACCAGGTGCGGGTGATCCGGTCGGCAGCGCCGCCGGCGTTGTTGCCCGACCACCCGTTCATCGTCGAGACGGACGGGAGCGAGCCGGTCACGTACTTGGCTGCATATTGGACCGAGCGGATCACCTGGCCGCTCGTATCGTAGCTCAGCCCGACGACACCGCCATCGGCATCGATCGAGAAGGCAAGCCGGCCCGCCGCGTCATAGACCGACCAGCTGGTCCGGTTGTCGGCATTGCTCGCCAGCGAAGCGGTGAGTGCCTTGACGTTGTCATAGGTATAGTCGCCGGTCGCGGCCATTGCCGCGGCATATTGCACCGTGCTGGTCCGCAGGCCCGCCGCGTCATAGCCATAGGCAGTGACCTGGTTGAGCCCGTCGACGACATAGCGCAGCAGCCCCTGGCCGTCATAGACGTACCGCACCACGCGGTCGCCGGCCGAACTGCCGACGCTCGCCGCCAGGTCGTTGAAGCTGCCCGCCGCGCGCAGCCCCGCGGGGACGGCGTTGTACGAAGCGATCTCGGAGACCTTATTGCCCGCCTTGTCATAGACGTTCCGGACCAGGAAGCCCTCTCCGTCCAGCCTGCCGAGCAGGCGGCCGTCGCGATCGTAGAAGCTGCGCGTGATCGCATCGGCGGCGGTCGGCGCCGGGATGTCGGTGAGCAGCGGCGGGGGGGGCTTGAAGCCGGCGATCTGTCCCCCGGGCAGCTTGACGGCATAGGCGGGGGGGGCGGCCACGCGACCCGGCCTGTCCTAAGCCCTGGTCGCCCCGCCGCCCGCGCCCCCCGGCCAAACGGCGGCCCGGCCCCGCCTGTCCTAGACCCGCCCGCCCCCCAGATCCCCCCCCCCCGCGCCCCGGCGGGGGGCGCCCCCCTCGTCGCACTGGCTGGCGGCGGTCCCGCTCGCGACATAGCTGCCGCTATCGGTCAGGCTGACCAGATCGCCGGCCTTGTTGTAGGTGGAGGTCGACACATAGCCCGATGCGAGCGTGACCGTCGTGGTCGTCGCCGTATCGTTGAAGACGAAGCTGGTGGTGCCGCCGTTGATGTCGGTCGAGGCGGTAATACGGCCCATTCCGTCATAGACGAAGGTCTCGGCGACCTGCCCCTCGTTGCTGCGTGCGAGCAGCCGGCCCGCCTGGTCATAGGTGTAGTAGGTGCGCCGCGCGCCCTCCGCCGCCGATTCCGCGCCTCCGGCGCCGGCGATCCCGAAGCTGCGCGTCGAGGTCATGCTCCCGCGCGCATCATAGGTGTTCAGGGTGATCTGGGTCGACGACCGGTCGGCCAGGCCGTTGCGCCATGCGTCCATCGTCGCTTCGCTGAGCGCGCCGGCGCCGATCCCATAGCTGTGCTCGGGATATTCGATCTTGTACTGGAGCTCGCCCGCCGCCGTGTAGCGGAATTCGGTCACATAGCCTTCGCCGCTGACGACGTATCGCAGATGGTTCCTGGCATCATAGGCGAAACGGCTGGTGACGCTGACGGCGGCGCCGCTCGCGTCCGACGCGGTGCGGGTCTCGGTCAGCAGCTCGTTCTTGCTGCCATAGGTTCGGGTGACGACATTCCCCAGCACATCGGTGGCGGTGAGCACATTGCCGTTGCCGTCATAGGTGTAGCTCGCCGAATTGCCGGACGCGTCGGTGGTGCTGATCAGGTCGCCATTGGCATTGTAGCCGAACTGCACGACCTGCTGCGCGGCGCCGCTCGAGGCGGGCGGCGCGGTGATCCTGGTGAGGTTGCCGGCCGCGTCATAGTCGAGCCGGGTCACTTGCCCGGTCGCGTCGGTTATCGTGGTGTAGCCGGCATAATAAGCGAGCGTCGTCACGCGGTTGACGCCCGAGCTGGCGAGCTGGGTCAGCGTCGCGACGCGGCCCGATCCGTCATAGGTGACGGTCAGGCTCGAGCCGTCCTTCTGGGTGATGCTGTTGACTCGGCCGGCGCCGTCATAGCCATAGCTCGTCCAGTAGGAATCGGCATCGCCGGGCAGCGCATTGTCGGCCGGGGGGAGATCGGTGCGGACCTTGGTGAGTTGCGAGCCGGAACATTTATATTGCACCCAGGCGCCGTCCGCCGTGGTCGCCTTGTCGAGCTTGTCGCCGACATAGGTATAGGTGATCGCGTTGAGATCGGTATCGCCTTCCCAGACGATGCGGCCGCCGTTCAGCTCGTCATATTTCTCCACGCGCTGGGTGTCGCCATCGGTCCAGATCCACTGGCTGCCCGACTTGACGATCTGGTCGTACGCGCCCGCGCCTTCCTTCGAGACATAGGCCGAGCGGGTGGCATCCCAGGTGTAGATCGTCTCGCTGCCGTCGGCCGAGACGCGGCGCACGGTCGTCCCCGAGACCGTCGTCACGCGCCGGTCGGTGCTCTGGCGCCACTTGTCGTTATTGTCGTCGTCGGCGGTCGCCTGGCTGTTGAAGGCGCGGCCGATCGCGACATCGGGGCCGCGGCCGACGAGATATTCATCCTGTCGCGAGATCAGCAGGTTGCCGTTCGCGGCGTTGACGAGGACATTGTCGCCCCCCCGCCCCTGCGATGCGCTGCCGAGCAGGCCCGACCCGCCCAGAACCGAGCCCGACCCACGCTCCAAGCCCGTGCCGGCACCCGTGAAGATCGCAACCATCCGCCCCTCCAAATCGCCGCGGCGGCAGTCCCTTGCTGTCGCCCGCGATTGGTAGTCGGAGGATTTTCGCCGGCGTTTAGGCGACTTGTGCCGTTTCGGTCCCCTTTCTTCGCGATGCGAAACCGCGCGGGGCCGACACGTTCAGGAATTGGTGATCGCGCTCTCCTGCCCGGGCTCGTCGATCTCGATCTCGCCCAGCCAGTCGCACAGGCACATCGAGCCGGTGCACAGGGCCGGCATCCCTTCGAGCAGCACCTCCGGCGCGCCGGGAAACCAGGGCGAAGTCGTCACCGGGATGCACGGCATCGGCGTCAGCACGCCTTCCGCCAGCGCGGTCGCGGCCGCCACCTCGGGATTGGCCAGGCTGGAGCACAGCCCGAAGCTGGGGATGTTCTCAAGCGGCACGAAGTCGAAGATCGTCGCCAGCGGCAGCATGTCGGCGAACACGGGCACCTCGGGCGGCACGATCATCGGCATCGGCGCGCTGCCGAAGCTGCACGACAGCACCGCGCCCAGGCTGACCAGCTGCGGCACCGGGGCCTAGTCGGCGACGATGCCGCTGAGCGTCAGCGCATTGCCGGGCGTGAGGACCTGGGTTTCCAGTCCGGTCGCCGTAGGCCAGGAGACCGTCGCCGGGCCGCCATGCGCCGCCGGCACGAGATTGTCGAGCGTCACCGTCGGGTCCTCCCCGCTCCAGGACAGCGTGAGCGCCAGGGTCCCGACGAACGCCCCGCCGCGGTGGACCGTCGTGTTGGTGAGGCCCACGACAGCGGCCGGGGCGCCGCGGCCGCTCTCCAGCGCGAGGCCCGCCTGGCCCAGTATGACCTGGACCAGGTTGGTCGAGGCGACGCCCCCGGCGAAATTGATCGTTACTTGCGCATCCACCGGGGGCCTCCCTTGTTCGAGGTGCTTCGCGGCTCAGCTCGCGAAGTTGTTCAGCGTGATCGGGTCGCCCGACATCACGGTCTGCGTCTGCAGGCCGTTCGGAGTCGGCCAGGTCACGGTCACGGTGCCCGCGAAGTTGGTGACCTCGAGCGTCGGCGCATTGCTGGTCGAGTTCGGATGGACCGGCGTCACCACCGCGGCGGTGAACGAGGTGCCCGACTCGACGTTGAAGTTGATCGCGCCCGACGTGATGTAGAGCGAAGTGAAGCTGATCGTCCCCGACATCGACAGCGAGCTCGTGGTGTCGAGCGCGAAGGTGCCGTTGGTGATCAGGATCTGCGACGTCGTCGTCGTCAGCGTGGCGTTCTGGAAGTTGATCGTGATCGTGCTCATGGCCATGACGCGTTTCCTTTCTCAGATTCACAAGTGGCGATGGTTTCGAGACTGATTCCGCGGATCGCCCCCACGCGGAGTCTACAGGAAGGTCGCAGGCATCCTCGCGCTCAGGCCGCCGGCGTGGGCGTGGGCGTCGAGGACCGCGGCTCGGGCGCCGTCGTGGGCGCGGGCTTCGGAGCGGGGCTCGGGCTCGGCTTGCTCGAGGACGGCGACGGCGCGGGGGCCGGAGCGGGAGCGGGAGCCGGTGCCGGAGCAGGCTTCGCCGCCGGCTTGCCCTCGGCCTCGACCTGGGTCAGCGGCACCGCCCAATAGCCCGCCCCGACGAAGCGGATGCGCTGCACCGAAGTCGCGATCGACACCTGCACGTCGCCCGGCACCTGCACCCAGCCATGGATGAACCGGCCGCCGCACAGGATGTGGACGAGCAGCGGCAAGGTGGCGGGCGCGTTCTCGATGTCGAACTCGATCCGGCGCGGCTGGATCGAAAGTCCGCGGATCGCCATCTCGCCTCCGCCATAGCTCGCGCCGAGCCGCACCGACGGCGTCGCGCGCGGCATCGGGATGATCGCGCCCGTCTCTATGGGGAAATCGAGCCGGACCGAAGCGGACGAGGGCAGGCCGTAAAAGGTGAGATCGAGTGCGTGCTGCAATAACGCATTGTTCTCGGCCGCCATGAGCAACGCCCTCCCACCCTAAAGAAAATGGTTAGCCGAACGTAATCCCCGTTTCTGTCAAGAAACGAGACCAAACAGATGGAGTCGATATGAAATTATGCTATTGACGTCCCCGCACATCGTCAAGCACACCGTTGACAGCATCTAAGATCTGAATTTGGGCAGGGGGAACCCCCGCCGAGTCTGCGCCGGGGATGGAGAGTCAAATGGCACTTCAGCTGACATATCCCGGCGTATATGTTCAAGAATTACCGAGTGGTACGCACACCATTTCTGGTGTTGCAACCTCCGTGACGGCATTTGTCGGCTATTTGACTCGCGGACCCATGAATACACCGGTTCAATGCCTGAATTTCGGTGATTTCCAGCGCGTATTCGGTGGACTTGATCCTACGAGCACGACAAGTTTTCAGGTATCGCAGTTTTTTCTAAACGGCGGAACCGAAGCCTGGATCAGCAGAGTCTGTGCGAGTTCTAATCCGCCGGTCCAACCGAAGACCGAGCTTTCCGGCGCGCTGCCGCCCACCAGTTCTAGCGGAGGAGGCGGAAGCGGCAAAGGCCTGACGCCGACAACTGGCACCAATCTGGTAGAAATAGACTCGCAGAACCCCGGCACCTGGGGCGAGAACGTGTTCGTGACGGTCGATTACATGACCAACAAGCCGAATACGTTCAACATGGCGGCGACGCTCTACTCGATCACGAGCAACAGCAATTCGTCGAGCAGCAGCTACAGCATCGTCCAGACGCAGAGCGTGCCGGCCGTGACGCTCGACATCAGCCAGACCAATTCGATCGTCGAGGTCATGCAGTCGGGCAACCAGAACAGCGCGCTGCTGGCGGTGCCTACCCTCACCGCGACTCCTTCGGTGCTGGTGCCCTTTGCCAGCGGCACGATCCTGAATTTCACGGCGCCCAAGAACGCCGTGACCGTCACCGGCATCACCGTGACGGTGCAGCCGCCCGGGCCGGACCCGACCAAGCCGCCCCCCTCGGTGAGCACGACAGTCGCCATGACCAGCCCGGTCTCGACGGTGGGAGACATGATTGCGGCGATCCAGGGCGCGCTGTCGAGCGCGGCCGGAACCCTTGGCTATCCGAGCCTGGCGAGCACCCAGGTGCGCAGCTGCCTCTCGCCGTTCCTCTCGTCGAGCGGCACCCAGGCCCAGCTCATCCAGGTCTGGGTGCCCGACCCGGGCTTTGCCGGCTATCTGGTCAGCGTGGTGGCGAACCCCACGTCGCTGTTCACGACTCAGTCGCTCAACTATCAGGCGCAGCAGCTGCTGCCGCCCACGACGACGCCGGCACCCAAATATCCCGACGGCCTGCCGCCCACCGGATTCGACATCGCCGGCAACTACCAACCGCTCGGGCATCTATTCGCTCGACGCGATGCAGATCGTGAACCTGATCCTTGTTCCCGACATGGCGTCGATGAACACGTCGAACTATCTCACCTCGGCCACCGCGACGCTCAACTATGCGATCCAGCGCAAGGCCTTCGCGATCCTCGACATGCCGCTGACGGTGACGAGCACGACGAGCGCGGTCGCCTGGGCGACGAGCACGCCGGGCACGTTCGGCACCGGCATCATCAGCGCCGCCACCTATTGGCCGCAGATCCAGATCCCCACGCCCTTCTCCACCCAGCTGCTGACGCTGGGCGGCAGCGGCACGCTGGCGGGCGTCTATGCGCTCACCGACGTCAATCGCGGCGTGTGGAAGGCACCGGCGGGCATCACCGCGCCGCTGGCCGGGGTGCAGCAGCTCTCCTATGTCATGAACGACCAGGAGAACGGGCAGCTCAATCCGCTCGGCATCAACGCGCTGCGCACTTTCCCCACCTATGACAACATCTCCTGGGGCGCGCGCACGCTCGCCTCGGCGAACGTTGCCGACGACGACTGGAAATACATCTCGGTCCGCCGGTTGACGCTCTATCTCGAGCAGAGCCTGATCCAGGGGCTGCAATGGGTGGTGTTCGAGCCCAACGACGCGGCGCTGTGGGCGCAGATCCGGCTGAGCGTGAACGCCTTCCTGCACCCGCTCTATCTGCAGGGCGCGTTCGTCGGCGCGACGCCGTCCCAAGCCTATCAGGTGGTCTGCGATGAATCGACCACCACGCCGGAGGACATGGACAACGGCATCGTCAACATCCTGATCCTGTTCGCCCCGGTCAAACCCGCGGAATTCGTCGTCATCAGCTTGCAGCAGATGGCCGGACAGTCTTCGAGCTAGGATAGCGACCCATGCCAAGCGTCTCGTCGACCAGCCAGTCGCCCGACCCGTATCTCAACTTCAAGTTCCGCATCAAATGGCAGGGCAAGTACGTCGCCGGCCTGAGCAAGTGCAGCGCGCTGAAGCGCAGCACCGAGGCGACGCCCTTCCGCGAAGGCGGCGATCCGAGCACCAACCGCATCCTGCCGGGCCAGACCAAGTTCGAGCCGATCACGCTCGAGCGCGGCATGACGCAGGACCTCGAGTTCGAAACCTGGGTCAGCCAAGTGTGGAACTATCGCGCCGGCCAGGGAATGGAGAGCTCGCTCGCCAATTTCCGCCGCAACATCACGCTCGAATTCTACAATGCCGCGGGGCAGTTGGTGTACGCGTACAACATCTACAATTGCTGGCCCTCTGAATACACCGCGATGCCGGAGCTCGATTCGAGCTCGAACGCCGTGGCGATCCAGACGCTCGTACTGCAGAACGAGGGTTGGGAGCGCGACGCCAGCGTCAAGGTTCCGCCGCCGCCCAGCTACTGACGGCCATGGCGCCGCGTCCGCTGAGCGCCGCCGAACTGCTGGATGCCGCATCGGCATGCCGCGGCCGTTCTGCAGCCGAGAAAGGCATCTACCTCGCCGCGCTCGGCATGCCGGATCAGAGCTTCGGCGCCTGTGCCGCGCTGCCGATCGGCGCCCGCGATGCGGCGATCGTGGCATTGCGCCAGACGATGTTCGGCGACCGGATCGAGCTTTCGGCGAAATGCCCGGGCTGCGAGGCGCGGCTCGACGTGGCAATGACGTCGGCGGCGCTGCTTGCGATCGCCGGATCGGCCACGGATGCGGCACGTGTGATCGTGATCGACGGCGATCGCTTCACGGTGCGCCCGGCCGACAGCGCCGACCTTGCCGCGATCGGCTGGATCCCGGACCTTGCGGAGGCGCGCGCCGAACTCGCCCGGCGATGCCTGGTGCCGATGGAAGGCGCCGAAGTGCCGCCCTGGCTCGAGGAAGCCGAGGTCGATGCGATCGGTGCGGCGATGGCCGCGATCGATCCGGCGGGCGACCCGTTCGTCGCGCTCCATTGCCCGGAATGCGATGGCGAATGGGATGCGCCCGTCGACATCGCCGGGGTGCTGGCGGGCGAAATCGAAGGCGCGGCGGATGCGCTGCTCGACGAGATCCACCTGCTCGCCCAGGCCTATCACTGGAGTGAAGCGGCAATACTCGCCCTCGGCCCTGAGCGACGGCGCGCCTATCTCGCGCGGTTGCAGCAATGAGCGACATGCTCGCCCGCCTGGCGGCCCGCGCCCAGGAGAGCCCGGTCGTGCTCGGCCGCCGCATCGGCTATCGCTTCGGGCCGGCCGCGGACCATCAGGAAGCCTGGCCGGGCGAGGAAGCCTGGCTGGGCGAGCAACGGATCCTGCGGACGAGCGAGCCGGCGGCGCCGCCGCAGGCCGATGGCGGCGAAGCGCCTATCGGGCGGGCCGCGCCTGTCGCCCGCGCCCGCAACGTTGCGACGGAGGCGTCCTTGCCGGCGCCGCCGGCCAGCGGCGCCGGCCCGACGCGTCCGACCGAGCCCGCCCCCTCCGCCAATCGCCCCGGCACGCGCACCGCCGGGCTCGACGCGGCGCTGCGCGAGGGGGCGACCGCCATGCGCCCAATGGCGCCGCCGAACCGAGCAACGGCGCCGCCACCGGCCGCTCCGGAGCAGATGATGCCCCTGGCTGGGCCGTCGGCCGGTTCTCCCCCGGCCGATGCCGTCGCGCATGCCGCACGGGCGCTTTCCGCACCATCGGCCGGCTCCCGGGACAATGCCTCCGATGCGCCGGCACCCGCCATGGCTCCGGCAGCCGGGGCTCGCTCCGGCCCGGTGCCCGCGCCCGTCGTGCAGCGCAAGATCGCCACCGCCATCAGCCCCCCCGCGGCGGGCGCCGCACCGATCGTAAATGCGGAGACCCGGGTCCGCGCGCAGGGGGGTGAAGCGGGTCCCCCGGCTTCCGCGACCCCGCACGCGTCCCGCAATGTCTCCGAAGCGGGCGGCGCGGCCGAAGCATCGGTTTCGTCGGCAGGGGGGCCCGGGGTCCCTTCGCCATCGGGCGAGGCCCTTGTCTCGCCGCCCACCGATGCGGCGCGTCGGGCGACCACGGGCTCGCGGCGAGGCATCGCGAGTCCGGCAGCCAGGCCGTCCGTCGCGGCACGGCAGGCGGAGGGCATGGAACCCACCGCTCCGGCCGACCGGGCATCGTTGTCCGACCCCGCTCGGCTCGATGCCGTGGCGCAGGCGCTTTCCGAGCCCGTGGCGTCGGCCGTCGCGCGCGCTCCGATGCCCGCGGCACGCGGCGCGCCTGCCGCGATGGCTGCGTACCCCGCCCCCCCCGCGCAAACGGCATCGCAGGCTGGGAACGCACCACCGGCCGCGCCCGCACCCGCCCCGGACTTGCCCGCGGCTCCGCCCGCCGGGCAGCGCGCCGCCCTATCGCAGCGCGCGGCGCAGGAAACCGCCCCGGTGCCGCCGGCACATGCCGGTGCAACCGAAGCGCCAGGGACGGGCAGGCCACGCCGTCCCGCTCGGCCCGCCAATGGCGTGTCGGCAGGCGCCCCACCGGTGGCGCCCGCTCCAACAGCGCAGCGATTTGCGAAGACGGACAATGGCATTGCGGCTGGCTCCCGGGCGCCTGCGTCCCCCGCTGCCGCGCCGGTCGTCCTCGCCTCGCCCGCTGAGCCCCAGGCGCTTCCCGCCACCGCCCCGAAGCCGGCGATGCGCGCGGCGCCGGAGTCCGCGCCGCCACCGCTTGCGGCCGCCGCGAGCCCGAGCCGGGACCGGCAGGCGCGGGATCGCGGGGCCGCCGGACCGCGCGATGCGCAGTCCGCGCCCGGGGGACGGCCCTCCGTGCTCGAACCGGACGAGGCCGGGGTTCGGCGCCCTTCCCCCGAGACACGCCGCATGCCGGATCGCACACCGGCCAGCGATTTGCCGGCGATGCCGGCGCGCGCACCTGCGACGCGATCGGTCGCGGCGGAAGTCATGCCCCCGCCCCAGCCCGCGCGCCGGCCTCCGCCTCCCGCACCGCCTTCGGGCGACATCCGCATCGACATCGGCCGTATCGCGATCGACCTGCCGCGTCCGCGCAGCGCGCCGGCGCGCCCGCAACCGCCGCCGCTAAAGGCCAAGCCGCGCGGGGGGCCAGACGCATGAATTCCAGCTTCTCGATCGCCGCCTGCACCGTGGCGATCGCCGACCGGCTGCACATGTTCATCGGCGATGCGGTGCCGGGTGCGCGGGTGACTACGCTCAATCCGGGCTCGGAGGCACTGCGCACCGGCGATCCGTTCGTGAACCTCTATCTGTTCCGCACCACCCGCAACGGCTTCGTCTCGAACAACGACTTGCCGACGCGCGGGCCGCTGGGCGGCGCGAAGAACTCGCCGGTGCTCAAGCTCGACCTCGATTATATGATCACCTTCTTCGGGGACGATGCGCGGCTCGATCCGCAGCGGCTGCTCGGGCTGGTCGCGGGCGGGCTCAATGCCGAACCCTATATACCGCGCGACATGCTGCGCGCGGCGGTGGCGAGCACGCCCTGGCTCGGTGGCGGGGCCGGCAGCCAGGAATTGCCGCGCGACGAGATCGTGGTGACGCCGCTCAACATGGCGCCGGATGCGATGGCGCGGCTATGGTCCGAATTCGTCAACGTCCCCTATCAGCTCACGCAACTCTATACGGCGATGCCGATCGCGATCGAATACCGGTTGCCGGTCGAGCCGGTATTGCCCGTGCGCCGCATCGGCCTGCGCGCGCTTCCGTCGCGTTCGATCGTGATCGTCGACATCGTCGACGCGGACGATCCGGATCTGCCGATTTCGGGCGGCTGCACGCTGGCGGTCCGCACCCCCAATCCCGCCCAGCCCGGCCTTTCCGTGCTGCTGAACGGTGTCGCGGCGAAGGATGTGACCAGCGGCTTCGATGCGCAGGGCCATGCCGCACTGCTCCTGCCGCTGACCAGCGCCCAGCCCGCGCCTCTCGCCTCTGGCAGCCTGACGGTGAAGCTGGTGAAGCACGGCCCCGACGGCGAGGGCATAGAAGCGGAATCTCCCGCCTTCGCGACCAGCATCGTGCCGGGTTTCGCCGGCGCGCCGTCCATCGGCGCCGACGGCAGGCAGCTCGACTTCGCAATGGCGCTGCCGGTGCCCGCCCAGGCGAGCGCGACTGCGCTTCTCTTCGCTCGCGGCGCGAAATCAACTTCCTACAAGATCCCCTGCCTCCCCCGCACCGCGGCCGCGACCGCGCTGGCTGCCCCGCTCGCCGGGGTCTCCCCCGGGGAGTATCTGGTCAGCATCGAGGTCGACGGCATCGCCAGCCTGCTCGACTGGAAGGACGGCGCCTATACCGGCCCGCGCGTCACGGTGCCGGGGAGCTGACGATGGCGGAGATCCCTCACGTCGCCCGCCTGCAGGGCGCGGTCACCGCGGTCGAGCGCATGCTCGAGGACTATGCCCGCACCCGATCGCGCCCCGGTCTGCGCCACGAGCCCCACCTCCCCCCGGAGGCCGGGCTGGGCGAACCGGTCCCCGGATCGGCATTCGACGCGCTTGCCAGCTGGTTCTCGCTCACGGCCTTCGAGCAGGGCGTGGTCGCGCTGGCCGCCGGCTTCGAGATATCGCCCGACATCGCCAATCTTTGTGCGCTCGCACAAGGCGATCCCGCGACTCCCTATCCGACGACGCTCCTCGCGCTCGCCATCTTCGCCGATCTCGAGGGCGCATCCCAAGCCGCGTTCGCGCCCTCGGCGCCGCTCCGATACTGGCAGCTCATCAAGGCCGAAGGCGCGCAGCCGGGAAGCCGGCTCCAGCAGCGCTTCGTCATGCCGGACGCAGTGCTCTCGTTCCTCGTCGGCCAGCCGGTGCTCGATGATGCCCTTGCCGACATCGTCCGCCCGCTCGACCTCGCGCCACAGCTGCCCGCCGACGGCGTCCTCGCGCAGCGGCTCGCCCGGACCGTCCTCGCATCGGGCATGGACGCGACGCTCCATCTCGCCGCCGAACCGAGCCGCCGCGCGCTCGGCGTGGCGGCGGGCGCCGCGGCGGCGCTCGGCCTCCTGCCCTTCCCCCTGCCGCTCGCCCGCCTCACCCCGGAAGCCGAGCGCGACGGCTTCTTCCGGCTGTGGCAACGCGATCGGCTTGCGCTGCGCGGCGCGCTGCTCCTGTCCTTCGAGGAGCCGCCGGGCGAGTTCCAGCTGAGCGCGATCTGCCGGCTGATCGGCGAAGGAACCGGCCCATTGTTCCTGGTGGGCGCCGCAGGCCAGTCCATCGCCGAGCGCGCGCCCGGCGCCGTGATCCGCATGTCCTTGCCCAAGACCGATCCGGGCGAGGTCGCCGATCATCTCGCCGCCGGCCTGGGCCAGGATGCCACGCCCGCCCTGCGCGACGTCGCCGCCCGCTTCCGCCTGCCGCTGCCGACGCTGGAGAGCTGCGCCACCGTGGCGCGTGCCAAGGCGGAGGAGACCGAGGCCCCCGCATCGCAAGCGGCGATCCTGGACGAGATGCTGCCGCTGCTCCGCGATCAGGTGCGCGAGGCGATGAGCGGCCTCGCCGATCCGGTGCCGGTGCGGATGACGCTGGACAATCTCATCCTGCCCGAGGCCACCCGAGCCGTATTGGGGCAGATCATCGCCCGGCAGCGCAACCGGTCGCGCGTGATGGAGGAGTGGGGATTTGCGGGCGCGGGCGGCGGCGCGCAGGGCATGAGCGTGCTGTTCGCCGGCCCGAGCGGCACCGGCAAGACGATGGCGGCGGAGGCGCTCGCGCATACATTGTCGCTCGACCTGTTCCGGGTCGATCTGTCGCGGATCGTCGACAAATATATCGGCGAGACCGAGAAGCGGCTCGCGGCGCTGTTCGACGCGGCCGACATGACCGACGCGATCCTGCTGTTCGACGAAGCCGACGTGCTGTTCGGCAGGCGAACCGAAGTGAAGGATTCGCACGACCACTATGCCAATCTCGAAGTCGGCTATCTGCTCCAGCGGATCGAGGCGTTCCGCGGGATCGCGGTGCTCACCACCAACCTGGCGAACGCGATCGACGATGCATTTGCGCGCCGCTTCGCCTTCAGCCTGCATTTCGAATTCCCCTCGCCCGACGAGCGCCGGCGCATCTGGCACGGCGCCTTTCCGGCCGCGGCGCCGGCCAGCGGACTCGATTGGGATCGGCTCGCGCGGCTGACGCTCACCGGCGGCCAGATCCGCGTCGTCTCGATCAACGCGGCGATGCTCGCCTCGGAGGAGGAGGTCGCGATCTCGATGGGCCACATCGCCCGCGCGCTGGAAAGCGAATATGCCAAGCAGCGCCGGCGCGTGCCGCCCGCCGAACTCGCGGACTGGCCGGCATGAACCGTCCTCCCCGCCCGCCCGCCAATCTGTCCGCATCGATCGACGCGGCAATCTCTCGCGACCCGCGCGTGCGCGCCACGCTGGCCCGGCTCGACGCCGGACAACGCGACCATGTCCGCCGCGCGATCGCCCAGGCGATCCGGGCCAAGCTGCGCGAACGCGGAGGCCCGCAATGACGCCCTATCCCAACAGTCCGCATATCCTAAAGGCGGCCCTGATCAGCATGGGCGGCACCATTCCGGTTCCCCGGCTGATCCTGCTGCAATACAATCCCGCCGAGCTCACGCGCCAGCTCCATCCCGATTTCGAGAAGACGGGAGACACCCCCACCGGCACCAACCTGCTCGCCGGCCCCGCGGTCGAGACGATCCAGATGACCGCGCGGATCAGCGCAGTCGACCAGCTCGAGAACAACGACGCGACGGCGATGGCGTTCGGCATCCACCCCCAGCTCGCCACGCTGGAAATGATGCTGTTCCCGACGACCAGCTCCATCGTGCAGAGCCTGGCCCAGATGGCGCTCGGCGTGCTCGAGATCGTGCCGCCGGAATCCCCGCTCACTGTGTTCGTCTGGGGTCCGCAGCGCGTGCTGCCCGTTCAGATCACCGGCTCCAGCGCCTCCGAGACGATGCACGACACGCGCCTAAATCCCATCGACGCGAATGTGACGATGGACATGAAGGTACTGACCTATCAGGATTTTTCACCCAGCCAGACCGGCTTTTACCTCTATCTCGCCAATCTCGCCGAGCGCGAGCTGATGTCGGCCGTGGGCACGGTGCAGAGCGGTGCCAGCATCATCTCGGGGGCGCTGTCGCTATGACCGGCCGCCGCCTCAGCCGCTATCGGGTGCAGATCGAGCATGCCGCCCCCGGCAAGCTGGTCCGCACCCGCACGCGCCATGTTTCCGCGACTTCCTCCTCGACCTCCGGCGCCGATGCGGCGACGGATGCCAAGGACGCCGTTCCCTATCTCGCGCGCACCATCCTGCCGCTGGCGACCACGTTCCAGCCGCAGACCAGCTACACGATCCAGGCCGGCGACCGGATCGACAATATCTCGGCCAGGCTGCTCGGCGATCCGCTGCTCTACTGGATGCTGCTCGAGGCCAACAATGCGAGCG
>Ga0066256_1002729_pt1 | contig 18655 bp, 14 predicted proteins | sample ThiBio_1000_biof_FD_87107 | JGI IMG/M metagenome (GOLD analysis project Ga0066256, IMG submission 87107) | Wastewater bioreactor microbial communities from Cape Town, South Africa - Thiocy_expt_1000_biof (version 2) | ecosystem: Engineered > Bioreactor > Thiocyanate-remediating >...
CACGGCCGCCCAAAGCCGGTGTGGTGTGGGCTTCTTCCACGCCCTTGTCCCCGCCTGCTGTCTTCCCTGCCGGCGTTCCCCCTTTAACGCCCGCGGGCAATGAGTGTTGGATGCCTTTTTCCCCTCCACCCCGCGCCCCGGCGCCCGGGTCTTGTTCCGGGGCCCCGCTTCTTCCTGCGCGACGCCGGAACAGGAAAGCGGGACCCCGATCAAGTCCGGGGTGACAAACGGAATGGGAGTGCAAGCAATCGGCAGTCCCTCTCCCCATTCGCTTCGCGAACAGGGAGGATCCGAGGTCAATGCCCTTCCGCTTCCCTCTTCGGTAGCGCGAGGATCGCCAGGGCGCCGAGCAGCGAGCCGCAGGCCATGACCGCCGCGACCACCGGCAGGCCCAGCCCGCCCGCGAACAGCAATCCGGCGAGGATCGGGCTCAGCGCCGCGCCGCCGCGGCCGACGCCGATCACGAAGCCGGTCCCGCCGCCGCGCACCGCGGTCGGGAAGGAGGCGGCGACGATCGCATAGAGGCCGACCATCCCGGCATTGGTGCAGAAGCCGCCCGCCGCCGCCGCCCACGACAGGCCGGCGAGGTCGGCCTGGCCCTGGCCGAAGACGGCGATCATCACCACCGAGGCGAGCATGGCCGCGATCAGCAGCCCGCGCACCGCGAAACGCAGGCTCAGCGCGCTGAACAGCAGGCTGCCGAGCAGCCCGCCGACATTGGCCCAGACCAGCACGCCGCCCGCTGCCGCGGGCGAGAAGCCCATGTCGACGACGATCTTCGGCACCCATTTGATGATGAAGTAGAAGGTCAGGACGTGGAGGAAGTAGCCCGCAGTCAGCAGCAGGGTGATGCCCCGCAGGCGCGGCGAGAACAGCTCGCGCGGGCCGGCCTTGGGCGCGGTGGGCTCGACCGGAGGCAGCGCGTCGACGGTCTCGTGGCCCAGCGCGCGTAGCGAGCGGTTGACCCGGCCGAGCGTGTCGGCCGGGCGGCGCTGGAGCAGCGAGCCGACCGGCTCGGGCATCAGCAGCGGGATCAGCGGCAGCAGGACGATGGTCGCGATCGCGCCGAAGTAGAACACGTCGCGCCCGTCGCCGTTGACCCGCAGGTGGCTGGCGATCGAGCCGCCGGCGATGGCGCCCATCGGATAGCCCGCCGCCATGACCGCCACCGCCGCGCCGCGCGCCCGGTCGTTGGCATATTCGGCAACGAAGGCGTTGGTCGTCGCCAGCATCCCGCCGATGCCGAGCCCGGTGAACAGCCGGGTCGCGGCGAGGGCCTCGATCGAGCCGACGTGGGTGGTGCTCAACATGCCGACCGCCATGATGACCAGGCAGCCGATCGTCGTCGGCCGCCGGCCGATCCGGTCGGCGATATGGCCGAGCAGAATCGAGCCCACCGCCATGCCGATCAGCTCCATCGACAGGACCACGCCGAGCGCGGCCCGGTCTATGCCCCATTCCCTGGCGATGCCCGGCGAGGCGAAGCTGATCGAGAGCACGTCGAACCCGTCAAGCGCATTGAGCGCCACGCACATCGCGATGGCGAGGTACTGGCGCGGGGTCATCGGCGCATTGGACATGATCGCGCGCGGATCGCGCGACGCGGCGGCAGCGTCAGCCATTCCTCACCTCTCCTCCCGCCGGCCGGGCAAGATCAGACCGGCAAGCCCACGTAGTTTTCCGCGATGGCCGTCTGCGCGGCGCGGCTCGATGCGATATAGTCCAGTTCGGCAACCTGCATCGCCCTTTCGAACGGCCCGTCCTCGGGAAAGCGGTGCATAAGTCGGGTCAGCGACCAGCTGAACCGCTCCGACTTCCACACGCGGGACAGCGCCCTGGCCGAATAGGCCGCGATGGCCTCTGGATCGTTGCGCTTGAAGAAGCCGACCAGCGCCTCGGCCGCATAGTGGACGTCCGAGGCGGCGAGGTTCAGTCCCTTGGCCCCGGTCGGCGGCACGATATGCGCAGCATCCCCGCAGAGCAGCAGGCTGCCGTGGCGCATCGGCTCGAAGACGAAGGAGCGGAGCGGCGCGATCGACTTCTCGATCGAGGGTCCGCGGGTGATGTGCGCGGCCGCCTCCGGACCGAGGCGCAACGCCAGCTCGTCCCACACCCGCTCGTGGGGCCAGTCCTCGATCCGCTCGGTCACGGGCACGTCGATGTAGTAGCGGCTGCGCGCCTGGCTGCGCATCGAGGCGAGCGCAAAGCCGCGCGCGTGGTTGGCGTAGATCAGTTCGTGGTTGCAGGGCGGGACGTCGGCCATGATCCCGAGCCAGCCGAAGGGATAGACCCGCTCGTACTCGCGCCCGACGCCTGCCGGGACCATGCGGCGCGAGGGACCGTGGAACCCGTCGCAGCCGATGACGAAGCGCGCGTCGAGCCGATGCTCCGCGCCGTCCTTGCGCCAGGTGACGTAGGGGGCGTCGCCCGCGACATCGTGGAGGGCGACGTCCTCGGCCGCATAGACCACCTCCAGGCCGCGCTCGGGCGCGGCGTCCATCAGGTCGCGGGTCAGCTCGGTCTGGCCATAGACCACGACCTGCTGGCCGGTCAGCTCGGCGAGATCGATGCGGATCAGCCGCTCGCCGTCGGCGAGGTTGAAGCCGTCGTGCGGCAGCCCCTCGGCCTTGAGCCGCGCATCGAGCCCGAGGCGCTCCATCAGCCCGACCGTGACCTGCTCCAGCACCCCGGCGCGGATGCGGCCGAGCACGTAGTCGGGCGTCCGCCGCTCGAGCACCACGCAGGCGATGCCCTCGGCCCGCAGCAGGTGGCCCAGCAAGAGACCCGCCGGCCCCGCGCCGATGATCGCAACCTCGGTCTTCATGGGCGGTCTTTCTCGTCCTCTGTCCGCGCGCGCGCCGGGAGGCGGCGACTGGCGGAACTGGTGGGGAATAAAGCGGGACCGAGCCAATTCGATCTCGGGTCGGGCCATAAGAAAGCCTCGGCCATCGCTCAGGCTCCGCCTTCGCTCATTTCCGCCAGCGCACGGTCGCGCAGCACATGCTTCTGGACCTTGCCCGAGGCGGTGCGCGGCACCTGGTCGGTGATGACGACGCTGGCCGGGACCTTGAACTTGGCGAGGCGCGCCAGGCAGTGACCGACGACCTGCTCGGCGGTGATCTCGCGGCCGGCGACCGGCACGACATAGGCGCGCCCGACCTCGCCCCAGCGTGCGTCGGGCACGCCGACGACGGCGGCCTCGGCCACCTCGGCCAGCTCGGCCAGCGCCGCCTCGACCTCGGCCGGATAGACGTTCTCGCCGCCAGAGATGAACATGTCCTTCTTGCGGTCGACGATCGAATAGAACCCGTCCGCGTCGCGCACCGCGGCGTCGCCGGTCAGGAACCAGCCGTCGCGGAAGGCCTGGGCGGTCAGCTCGGGCTGGTTCCAGTAGCCCTGGCTGACGCTGGGGCCGCGCAGCCACAGCTCGCCCTTCTCGCCGTCCGGCAGGGCGTTGCCCGCGTCGTCGGCGATCTTCGCCTCGATCGCCAGGAATGGCAGGCCGCAGCTTCCCGCCTTGACCAGGACCCGCGCCAGGTCGTGCGGCGGCATCCCGAAGTTGGAGCCGGTCTCGGTCATGCCGAAGCCTTCGAGGATCGGCACGCCCGCGCCGACGAAGCGCTCGGTCTGGGCGCGCGGATTGGGTGCGCCGCCCAGGGTCCAGCTCACCAGCGAGCGCAGCTTGGCGGGCTCGAAGTCCGGGCGGTTCCAGATCGTCGCGGCCATCTGCGGGACCGAGAAATAGTGCGTGACGCCGAGCGCCGGGTCGGCCAGCCGGGCCAGCGTCCGGTCCGGATCGAACCCGCGCGAGATCAGCACGACCGCTCCGGCCTGGAGCGGTACCCGCGTCGCCGCGAACAGGCCGGCGGTGTGGAACAGCGGCATGTCGCAGAGGAACACGCTCGCGCACGACACATCGTTGCCGCCGATGAAGTTGGTGCAGCCCCAGAAGGCGTTGGCGTCGGAGAGCATGACGCCCTTGGGCCGTCCGCTGGTGCCCGAGGTGTAGAGCAGCGTCGTCACCGCCTCGAATGGGCGGCGCGCCTCAGGAGCCGGGCGGGCGCCCTCCTCGCCGAGGTTCAGCAGCTCACCGATCGGCCAGGCCCGCGGCACCGCGGCCGGCACGGCAAGCTCGGGATCGTGGAACACGATCTCCGGCGCGGCGTCCTGCGCCAGCACCGCGATCTCGCTTGGCGCGAGGCGCCAGTTGAACGGCACGAAGATCGCCCCGGCCCGCATGCAGGCGAGCTGGAGGATGACCATCTCCGGGCAGTTCCGGGCCAGGGTCGCGATCCGCACCCCGCTCGCCGGGCCGAACTGGCCGGCGAGGACGGCGGCCAGGCGGTCGACCGCGCGGTCCAGCTCGCGATAGGTCCAGCGCCGGCCGTCCTCGGCATCGACGATCGCGGGCCGGTTCGGCGAGGCGCCGGCATGGGTGGCGACGGGATCGATCCGGAGCATCGCGGTCCTGGCCTTTCTTCCTCTTTCCTCACCCGTTCCTTAGCGGCTCAGTCCTTCTGCTTGCCGAGATCGTAGGCGCCCAGCCCCGGCTTGAAGGTCTTCTCGTCGATGAACTGGCGAGTCGCCTCCTTGCGGCCCTCGGCGTCGAACATGTTCGCCGCCTCCTGCGCGCGGATCAGGTAGTCCTCGGCATTGTCGTAGGTCATCTCGCGCACCCGGCGGATCGCCCACTTGGTGGCGCGCAGGGCCTCCTTGTTCTTGCCGAGGAGGACCTTGGCGACCTCGACCACCCGGGCCTGGAGCCGGTCGGCGGCAACCGCCTCGTTGACCAGGCCCCATTCGGCGGCCTTCCGGCCGTCGATGTTCTCGCCCATCATCGCGTGGTACATGGCATTGCGAAAGCCGGTAAGCTCGGTGATGATCTTGCTCGCCCCGCCGCCCGGCAGGATGCCCCAGTTGATCTCGGACAGGCCGAACTGCGCGTCCTCCGCCGCGAAGGCGAGGTCGCAGGCGAACAGCGGGCCATAAGCGCCGCCGAAGCACCAGCCATTGACCATGGCGATCGTCGGCTTCTCGAACCAGCGCAGGCGCTCCCACCAGCCGTAGGCCTCGCGCTGGGCCTTGCGCGTGGCGCCGAGGCCGATCTCCTCGTTCTCGCGGAAGTATTCCTTGAGATCCATGCCCGCCGACCAGGCCGAGCCTTCGCCGCCCAGCACGACCACGCCGACGTCGTCGCGGAACTCGATCGATTCCAGCACGCGCAGCATCTGGCGGTTGAGCTTGGGGCTCATGCAGTTGCGCTTCTCGGGACGATTGAACAAAACCCAGGCGATGGAATCTTCGATGCGCAGGGCGACGGTATCTTCTTCCAGGCGTTCGGACATGGCACTATCCCAAGAGTTGCATTATTGCTATGATTGATAGCATACATCGCGCTATGGTCAATAGCGATGTCGCAGCGCGAACCGGGGAGACGATTTTTGCACGATCCGCTTGCCGAACTGCCGGGCTACGCGCTGCGCCGCGCGGCCAATGCGATGATGAGCGAGCTTTCCGCCCGCCTCGCCGAAATCGACCTGCGCATCTCGGACGCCTCGGTCCTCCTGCTGCTGAGCGGGGAGCGGACCATGACCTCCAGCGACATCGGCCGGATGCTCGACATCCAGCGGGCCAACATGGTGCCGCTGCTCAACCGCCTCGAAGCCGCCGGCCTGATCGCCCGCGAGCCGCTCGACCGCAAGAGCATGGCGATCGTGCTGAGCGAGGGCGGACGCGACAAGCTGAAACAGGTGCGCAGGATCACCACCGCCTTCGAGAACGACCTGATGCAGCGGATTCCGGCCGAGCACCGCGATCACCTGTTGCCGGCGCTGAATGCGCTGTGGGGGTGAGGAAGAAGTAGGCCCCACCCGATCCTCCCCGTTTTTGCGAAGCATAAATGGGGAGGGGGACCGCGCCACCGCAGGTGGCGTGGTGGAGGGGTAAACTCGCGCAACCTACCCCTCCACCACCGCCTTCGGCGGCGGTCCCCCTCCCCATTCGCTACGCGAACAGGGAGGATCTGGGGAGCGAAAGCCCCAGCTTAAACCAGCCCCAGCACCCGCGCCGCGTTGTCCTTCATGATCCCCGGCAGCACCTCGTCCTTGAAGCCGACCTGACGCGCCGCCTCCAGCCATTTCGCCGGATGGATCAGCGGGAAGTCGCTGCCGAACATCATCTTCCGGGCGAGCTGGGTGTTCGCGTACTGGATGATCTGCGGCTGGAAATACTTCGGGCTCCAGCCCGACAGGTCGACGAAGACGTTGTCCTTGTGCAGCGCCATCGACAGGCTCTCGTCCACCCAGGGCCAGGACGGATGGGCGAGGATGATCTTCATGTCGGGGAAGTCCACCGCCACGTCGTCGACCAGCATCGGCCGGCCGTACTTGAGCCGCACGCCCCCGCCGCCGCGCATCCCCGTGCCCATGCCGGAATGGCCGGTGTGGAAGATCGCGGGCAGCCCGTGCCCGGCGATCACCTCGTAGAGCGGATAGGCCACCCGGTCGGCGGGATCGATGTCCTGCATGATGTGGTGGAACTTGAAGCCGCGCACCCCGCAGTTCTCGATCAGGTCGCGCGCTTCGCGGGCGCCGAGCTTGCCCTTGTGCGGGTCGATCGAGGCGAAGGGGATGCAGATGTCGTCGTGCTGCGCGGCGAACTCGGCGATCTCGTAGTTGGAGACGCGCCTGGCGCCGATCCCGCTCTCGCAATCGACCGTGAACAGGCAGAAGGCGATCTGCTGCGCGCGGTAGAGCTCGACGATCTCGGGCATCTTCGGCCGCTCGCGCGGGCTCTTGAAATAGGCGCTGGCCGCATCGAAGAACTGCGCCATGACCGGGTCCTCGGGATCGTGGCACGAGACCTCGGCATGGACGTGGACGTCGATCGCCCTGATGCGGGAGAGGTCGATCGGCATCAGGCGCTTTCCCGGGCGATCAGCCGGAAGCCGACGTCGATCGCACGCTCGGGCAGCGCCTCGCCCCGGCCGTGGCGGCGGATAGCGGCGATTGCCTCGCGGGCGATGCGGGCGCCGTCGATCTCGACCGTGGTGATCGTCGGGCGCATCTCTCCGGCGATCGAGCTGTTGCCGAAGCCGACCACGGCGAGGTTGTCGGGCACGCGTAGGCCCGCGGCCTGGGCCTCGACGATCAGGCCCTGGGCCAGGTAGTCCGAGCCGCAGACCACGACGTCGGGCATCTCGTCGAGCCGGCGCGGGTCGGCGAAGACGCGGCGGGCGTGGCCGAAGCGCGAGGGGATGTCGACCGTCGCCTCGGTCACTGAGCCGCCGCCGAGCGCCCGCCATTCCTCGATGAACCCGTCGCTCCGCATCCGCGCCCTGCTACCGTCGGCGGTGACGAGGTGCGGCCGGGTATAGCCGCGCGAGACGAGGAAGCGCGCGACGTCGCGCCCGGCGGCGCGGTGCGAGAAGCCGACCGCGAGGCCGATCGGGTCCTCGGGCAGCTCCCAGATCTGGATGAACAGGCTCGGCCCCCGCTGCGCCAGGTCGCAGGTCGTCTCGTTCAGCGGGCCGCTGGAGATGATCGCGTCGGCCCGGCGGCTCAGCGCGTCGCGGATCAGTTCTTCGGTACGGGCCGGGGAGACGCCGGTGAGGCCGAGCATGACGTTGGTGCCCGCCGCCGCCAGTTCCTCGACCATCGCCTCGATCGTGTCGTTGAAGATCGAATCGGTCAGATGCGGGATCAGCACGGCGACCATCCGCGAGCGGCTGGAGGCGAGCCCGCCCGCGAGCAGGTTGGGGATATAACCCGTGGCCGCGATCGCCGCCCTGATCCGCTCGGCGGTGCTGGCGGCGACGACCTTGGGGTTGTTAATGAACCGGCTGACCGTCGCGGCCGAGACCCCGGCATGGGCGGCAACGTCGTCCAGCGTAGGGTTCCTGGCAGGCTCGGCCACCAATCGCAAGTTGTCGCCCGGGCGCTTCATCGCGCCACGCTAGCCGAAGCGCAACGGGACGGCCAGCGCGCCGATCTCGGGCCAGCGGCTCATGGTGATCGCGCCGTCGAGGGTGAAGCCGCGCGGCGTCGCCGCCAGCAGCTCCTCCAGCGCGACGCGAAGCTGCATCCGGCCGAGATGGATGCCCGGGCAATTGTGCGGCCCGCGACCGAAGGCGAGGTGCTCGGCGATGTTGGGGCGGTTCATCACGAACTGGTCCCCTTGCGGAAAGACCGCCTCGTCACGGTTGGCCGAGGCGTAGAGCAGCGAGATCGCCTCCCCGGCGGGAATCGTCCGCCCGCAGAGCTCGACGTCGCGGACCGCGGTGCGGGCGAAGCCGCGATAGGGCGAATAGAGCCGCAGGAACTCCTCCAGCGCATCGCCGATCAGCCCGGGATCGACGCGCAGCTGGTCCTGAAGCTCGGGATGGCGGGTCAGGTGCACGCAGATCGAGCCGATCATCACCATCGGCGCGACCATGCCCACGACCAGGACCTGGCGGACCGTGCCGACGATCATCTCCTCCGGCAGCGGCGCGCCCTCGTGCCGGGCGGCGAGCAGCGCGCTGGTCGGGTCGAGCGCCGGATCGTCCGGTTCGGCCCGGCGCAGGGCGATCAGCTCGCGCGCCATGTCGTAGAGCCGCAGGCTGGTCTCCTTCATCGTCTCGGGCCGGTTCTGATGGACCGAGAGGATGAAGGCGCGGCCAGCGTCGTGCAGGGTCTCCAGCGACCGTGGCGGCATCCGCATCCATTCGCCGAAGACGCGGACGGGGAAATGGCTGGAGAACTCGCCGCAGATGTCGCCGCCGCCCTTGGCGACCATGGGCGCGAGCAGTTCCCGCGCGATCTCGCGGGTCTTGGGCGCGAAGCTCTCCGAGCGTTCGGCCCCGAGCAGCGGGTTCAGCGCGCGGCGATAGGGCGTGTGCTGCGGCGGATCGAGATGCAGCGGCGGCCGCCGCCCGGTATAGGCGACCATGGGAATGACGTTCTGGACCGAGGTGATGAAGGTCACCGAATCCGACGCCGCCCGCTTCACGTCCTCGTAGCGGGTCAGCGCCCAGAACCCGCCGAGCCCGTCGGTATGGGCGACCGGGCATTCGCGACGCAGCCGCGCGTAGTCGCGATGGGCGCTGTCGAAATCTTCGGGCGCTTCGGGATCAAAATCCTGGGGAATTCCACTCATGCCCTTCATTCTATGGCTCGACCCCATGTCGTGCAAGCGCTATCATTGCCGCAACGGGAGAGAATAATGGCAACGCAGCCCATAAATCCGGCCACAGACCCGGAAAGCGCGATCGGCCGGAAAGTCATCCGGCGGCTGGTCGTCCCTTGCGCCTTCTTCATCCTGATCGGGGCGATCGACCGGACCAACGTGGGCTTCGCCGCCTTGCAGATGAACCAGGCGCTGGGCCTCTCGCCCGCCCAGTACGGCTTCGGCGCGGGCGTGCTGTTCATCGGCTACATGCTCGCCAAGTATCCCAGCGTCCTGCTCTACGAGGCGGTCGGGATGCGCCGCTGGCTGGCGGCGATCACCGGGGCCTGGGCGCTGTGCTCGATGGCCATGGCCACGGTCGGCAGCGAATGGGAACTCTATGCCCTGCGGATGCTGATCGGCTTCGCAGAGGGCGGGCTGTCCTCCGGCCTGATGCTCTATCTCAGCCACTGGGCGCCCGAGCGCTACCGCGCCTCGATCCTGGCGATCCCGATCGTGTCGATCTCGGTCGCCCAGGTCATCGGCGCGCCGCTCTCGGGCTGGCTGCTCGACCAGACCTATCCCTACGGGATCGCGCCGTGGCGGATGATGTTCCTGGTCGAGGCCGCGCCTGCGATTGTCCTCGCGATCTTCGCCTTCCTCTATTTTCCGGACGTGCCCGAGCAGGCGCGCTGGCTCGACGACGGCGAGCGCAACTGGCTCGCCGCCAACGTCTCGGGCGCGACCAAGGGCGCCGATCCCGTGCAAGGCGAGCGCTGGGCGGCGCTGCGCTCCCCCGTCGGCTGGACCTGCGCGGCGGTCTGGTACTGCATCCTCGCCAGCAACTACGGCCTGATGTTCTGGCTGCCGCAGATGGTCAAAGGCCTGTCGGGACTGAGCTCGACCGCGACCGGGCTGGTCGTCGCCCTGCCCTGGGCTGCCAGCGCCGTGGGCCTGGTCCTCAACGCGCGCCATTCGGACCGGACCGGCGAGCGCTTCCTCCACGTCGCCGTGCCCGCACTCGCCGGCGGCGCCCTGCTGCTCTGCGCCTATCTGCTCGGTCCGGGCCTCGCCGGCCTGCTCGCCCTGATCCTCGGCGGCGCCTGCACCGGCTGCACCGTCGCGGCGTTCTGGGCGATCCCGCCGCAACTGCTGAAGCCCGGTGCGCTCGCCATGGGCATCGTGATGATCAACATGCTCGGCAGCCTGGCCGGAGCGACCGTGCCGCCGCTGATGGGCCTGCTGCGCGAGGCGACCGGATCGTTCCTGCCGCCGACCCTGCTGCTGTTCGGCATTGCTGGCATTTGTGCAACACTTTCCATGATTGCGCGCAGGCAGGCGCGCGGCGGGGCTATGCAAGGGCTTGCACAGGCCATATAGTGGAAACATTCAACGATATTCTTTCGGGGGAGTAACATGACCAAGACCCTTCGCGCCGCCGCGTTCATCGGCCTGCTGTCCGGCGTTTCCGCCCCGGCGCTCGCCCAGTCCGCCTCCGATCAGGGCGCCAGCGACGGCGCGCTGAGCGAGATCGTCGTCACCGCCGAGCGCCGCGAGCAGAGCCTCCAGGAAGTGCCGATCTCGGCCACGGTGCTCTCCGGCGAGGAACTGACCAAGCGCGGCGTCACCAACCTCAACGACATTCAGCAGGTAGCGCCCTCGGTCGCGATCAACACCTTCAACCGCTCGACCTTCATCAACATCCGCGGCGTCGGCATCGCCCAGTCCGCGCCGACCTCGAACCCAGGCGTCGCCTATTACATCGACGGCCAGCTCATCCCGCACGAGCAGTTCATCGGCCATTCGTTCTACGACATCGGCTCGATCGAGGTGCTGCGCGGGCCGCAGGGCACGCTGACCGGCCAGAACTCGACCGGCGGCGCGATCTACGTCCGCACGCCCGAGCCGAAGTTCAACGCGAACTTCGCGATCGGCGACCTAACGATCGCCAACTACAACCGCTACCGCGCCGTGGTCGCGGCGAACCTCGGCGGCGAGAACGTCGCCCTGCGCATCGCCTACGTCCATGAGGAGCGCGACAGCTACACCCGCAACATCGCGGCCAACGCGCGCAGCCAGCCCGGCAACCTCAACATGGACGCCTTCCGCGCCAACCTGCGCCTCGAAGGCTTCGACAACCGCCTGAAGGTCAACATCCGCGGCGAATGGTTCGACGTGCGGACCGACAACAACGCGGTGAAGAATCGCCTCGACGCGGTGACGAGCGATCCCTTCGTCATCGAGGAGGACGGCCTCTCTTACCAGAACCAGCAGGGCTACCGCCTGTCGGGCGAGGTCCGTTACGACCTCAGCGACGACGTAGCGGTGCGCGGCCTCGTCTCCTGGCAGAACGGCTACACGCACGACCAGACCGACGGCGACCGCACGGCGACCGCCCTCCCCGTCCCGAGCGCCCTGCCGACCTCAAGCGCCAATACCGCGCTCTACCCGGGCCGCGTGAGCAACGCCTCCACCGACTTCAAGACCCTGATCGGCGAGGTCAACCTGCTCTCCACCGGCAAGGGTCCGTTCCAGTGGGTGGTCGGCGCCTTCCTGATGAGCGAGGACGTGCCCGTCACCCTGCGCCGCGACAACCGCAACACCACCGACTTCATCCAGTCGAACAGCGACATCATCACCCTCGCCTATAACAGCTCCAAGTCGCTGTTCGGCCAGGTCAACTGGTTCGTCACCCCGCAGATCGAGCTGATCGCCGGCGCGCGCTATAGCTGGGACAAGCAGGTCTATACCCGCTACGCCGTGCCGGGCGCGGGCTTCACCCTGCCCTTCGTCAGCGAGGCGAACACCAGCCAGCTCACCGGCAAGCTGGGCGTCAACTTCCACCTCAACGACGACACGCTGATCTACCTGACCGCCTCGAAGGGCTACAAGGCGGGCGGCGTGAACCTCACCCCGCTGACGCCCAACTTCCTGCCCGAGCGCAACTTCGTCTATGAGCTGGGCTTCAAGACCGAGCTGTTCGACCGCCACCTGCGCCTGAACGGCGACGTGTTCCACTCGGTCTACAAGGACATCCAGCTTTCCAGCCTGGCCGGCGGCCTGCCCACCACGCAGAACGCGCTGGCCGGCCGCTCGTGGGGCGGCGAGCTGGAAGTCACCGGCCAGTTCGGGGATCTCGGCTTCAACCTCGGCGTCGGCTACCTCGACGCCAAGTTCAGCAACTCGGCCTGCATCTCCGACACCAATTCGCCGGGCACCGATGCGGGCTGCGCCCCCAACCTGCGCTTCGTCCCCTCCGGCCGGGTCCTGCCGTTCTCGCCCGAGTGGACCGTCAACGCCGGGGTCCAATATACCATCCACGCCGGATCGGTGGACATCACCCCGCGCTTCCAGTGGTCGCACCTCTCCGAGCAGTACGCGACGCCCTTCCCCAGCTTCAACACGCTGGTCCCGGGCCGCGACCTGTTCGACGCGCGCCTCACCTTCGACATCGGCCAGCGCTATACGATCGAGGGCTTCGTCAACAACCTGACCAACAAGGTCTATATCGCGACGCAGATCCAGAACAGCTCGAGTGCCGACGGCGGCATCGTCTATGGCGCGCCGCGGACCTTCGGCATCCGCCTGAAGGCCCAGATCGGCAACTAAGCACCCCATGCGCGTTCCCGTCCGCCGCCTGCTCCTACCCCTCGCCGCGCTCTGCGCGTTCGCGGCGGCGGGAGCGCGCGGGGACGGCTATGACCGCTGGTGGGAGCCCGGCGAGGGCCGGACCTTCCCGGTCCAGCTCGACTATCCCAACGATCAGGGCACGCTGCGGCTGCTGCTGACTGGCGGCCCACTGGAGACGAAGGGGCATCCGTTCTTCGAGCCGCTCGGCCCCAACGGCCGGGCCTGCATCACCTGCCACCAGCCCGCCGACAGCATGAGCCTGTCGGCCCAGACCGCCCGCGAGCGCTGGGACACGACGCAGGGCGAGGACCCGCTGTTCGCCGCCTCCGACGGCTCGAACTGCCCGACCCTGCCGCAAGGAGACCGCGCCTCGCACTCGCTGCTGCTGGAGCGCGGGCTGTTCCGCATCCAGCTTCCCTGGCCAACGCGCGAATGGAACGGCAAGCCGATCGTGCCCGATTTCCGGATCGAGGTCGTGCGCGATCCCAACGGCTGCAACAGCGGGCCGAAATACGGACCGGCGGCGGGCAACCTGTCGGTCTATCGCCGCCCGCGCCCGCTCGCCAACATGAAGTACCTGCTGGCGGTCGGCTTCCCCTTCGCCCCCAAGCAGGGATACGCCCTGCCGCTCGATCCCGACACGCACAAGCCGATGTCCGGCAACCTCATGGCGGACAACCGCACCGGCAACCTGCGGCTCCAGATGGAGGACGCCTCGTCCACCCATCTCGCCTTCGCCCGCCGCCTGACCCGGGAGCAGATCGACCGCATCACCGACTTCGAGATGCGGATCTTCGCCGCGCAGCAGACCAGCAACCGGGGCGGCGCGGTCGACACGCTCGGCGCCAGGGGCGGCCCGGCCAAGCTACGCGATTCCGAGCCCGGCCAGCTCGGCTCGATCGGCGAGCCGGTGTGGAGCGAGTTCGCCGCCTGGGAGCATATCCCGCCCGCCGATGCGGCCAGGCTGAAGCCGGAGGAACTGGCCTTCCGCCAGTCGGTCGCGCGTGGAGCCAAGGTGTTCCGCGACAAGACCTTCCTCATCACCGACAGCGCCGGGATCAACTCGCGGATCGGCTTCGGCAACCCGGTGCGCAATTCCTGCGTGTTCTGCCACAACATGACCCAGATGGGGAACGACGTAGCGCCGGGTCAGGTCGACCTCGGCACCACGACCATGCCCTTCGCCGATCCGATGCCCGACCTGCCGCTGTTCCGGATCACCTGCCTCAAGGCGCCGCATCCGCACTACGGCCGGGTGTTCTACACGATGGACCCGGGCTTCGGCCTGACCAGCGGGCGCTGCGCCGACGTCGGCAAGATCACGCTGCAATCGATGCGCGGCCTTTCGGCGCGGGCGCCCTATTTCTCCAACGGCCTCGCCAAGGACCTGCGCGGCGTCGTCGACTACTACGACCGGCGCTACAACATCGGCTATACCGAGCAGGAGAAACAGGACCTCGTGAACCTGATGAGCGTGCTGTGAAGACAATCGCCGCCCTGCTGATGCTGGCCGCGCCAATGGCGGCGCAGGCCCAGGAGACAGGCAGCCTCGTCCGCTTCGTCGCCTGTCCGACCTACCGCGACGCCGATTCCGGCCGGAAGTCCGGCTGCTGGCTGGCCGACGACCGGGCGACGGGCCGGCGCTGGGACGTCTCGCTCTCGCCCTACAAGCCGGACTGGAACTTCGCCGTGCTGGTGGAAGGCCGCGTGACCGACGCCAAGCCCGACGCCTGCGGCGCGCCCGTGCTCGATCCCGTGCGCACCTCGCGGCTGCTGGACCAGCCCTGCGTCCGGCACATGCTGCCCGCCGAGGGCTATCCCGGGCGGCGCTACAAGCTGCAAGGCCGCTATATCGATCCGCTGTCGGTCCCCCGTGCGGTCCCTCCCGGGCCCTATGCCGAGCGGACCTTCCCGGTCTATTTCGAGTTCGACAACGATTTCCTGATCTACCAGTACGACGACTACCTGCTCGACAAGGCCGTGACCTGGATCAGGGCGGCCAAGCCGAAGAAACTGGTCGTGACCGGCTTCGCCGCGACCGTGCCGGAGATGGTCTCGGGCCAGCGCATCGCCGAGCGCCCGGAGGTCGCACGCGAACGCGCCGAGACTATCGCGGAGACGCTGCGGCGGCTGGTCGAGGTGCCGGTCGAGGTGAAGTGGCAGGCCGGCTCGCAGCCGACCGCCGAGCCCGACGCCGACCGCCTGCCGGGCCAGTCGCAGCGCCGGGCGGAGATCAGGGCGCTGTTCTGATCCTCCGCCCCGCCGGCCAGGGGCTACCGCACCGCCACGATCTTCGCTGCGCCGACCACCGGTACCCGCATCACGCTCGGGTGCGCGGCGTCGGTCAGGATGGTGATCCGGTTCGCCAGCCCCTCTCCGCGCAGCCGCTCGCGCTCGTCCGAGCCGCGCACGGTGATCTGGATGCGGTGGCCGGCCTTGAACACCCAGGAGCTGGGCATCATGTCGAAGCTGAGCTTGACCGGCTCGCCGGGCTTGAGCGGCTGGACATCCTCGACGAAAGCGCGGTGCCACGGGTAGTCGCCGGGGATTTTCCACGGCGCGGTGGCGGTCTGGCGGAGCGAAGCCTTGAGCCGCCCCTCGGTCACGACCCGCACGCTGCCGTCGGGCGCGACATCCTCCAGATAGGCGAAGACGTTGGCGTCCGAGGCGTCCGCCGCGATCCACAGGTCGACCACCGGACTGCCCGTCACTTCGGTATCGCGCGCCAGCGGACGGTCGGCATAGCTCGCGCCCGCGCCGGGCACGTGGCAGGGCTGCTGGAACGGCCCCGTATCGAGCGGCCCGTTGCCGCGGTTCGCGCAGACGATCTTGTAATCCACCGCAAATTCGCGCGGGGCGATCCTGAGCAGCGAGGGACGCAGCCCGAGCGTGCCGTTCCCGGCAAGGTAGAGCCGGCGCATCTCGGTGCCGGGCAGCGGCCAGGTCGCGGTCGAGCGCCATTCCTGCCCGGCCGGCGCGTTGATCGTGAAGTAATGGATCGGATCGTCCGCCGCGAGGCCGGTGTCGATCCCCTTCAGCTCCTTGTCGAAGAAGCGGTGAACCTCGTCGAGCAGCGGGAAGCCGTCGTTCTTGCAGTGCTTCCACGGCCCGATCACGATCCGCGTGCCCGGCACGTTGGCCTGGGCGATCAGGCCCTGGTCGCGCAGCTCGTCGTACCACCCGCCGAGCACGTAGAGCGCCGCGCCCGAGCGCTTGATCTGGTCGAGGTAGTTGGCCGAGCTGCCCTCCTGCCAGAAGCGGCTGGCGACCTGCGGCGAATAGGAATTGCGATAGGGGATGCCCGCCCACAGGTCGATCAGCTTGACCGAGCGCTGGTGCTCCTCGGCCGCCTGGCGCAGCAGCACCTTGTTTTCGTCGCCGTCGACCGGAGTCTGGACCATGTCCTGCTCGATCGTGCGGTTGGGGCCCGTGCCCCACTGGGCGAAGATCCCGCCGCGCCGGAAGGCGTCGTACTTGTGCCAGGAAAAGCACCCGGCGAAGACCGCCTTGAGCGCGGGCGGGCGCACGGTCATCACCTGGACCGCGGCGTCGCCGGTGTTCGAGCAGCCGTAGATGCCGACCTTGCCGTCCGACCACGGCTGCGCGGCAAGCCATTGGGTGATCTCGTAAGCGTCCTGCGCCTCGTTGCGGTCATGATAGCCGCGCATCTCGCCGAAGGACTGCCCGTTGCCACGCCGCGCGACCTGGACGACGACGTAGCCGTGCCGGGTCAGGGTCGCGGGGAGCTGCGGCAGGCCGGGATCGGCCTCGTTCGGGTCCGCCTCGCGGTCGGTGGTGAGAGTGTGCTGCCAGATCACCGGGAAACGGCCCTCGACCGGCTTGCCGTTCGCCGCCGGCCGGTCGATCCGCACCGCGACCCGCACGCCGTCGCGCAGCGGCAGGTAGATCCGGGTGGTCGCCACTTCGGCATATTCCGGCTGCGGCCGATAGTGGCCGAAATGGGCGTCCACCGGCGCGGGCGCGGTCTGCGCCAAGGCAGGAACCGCGCCGAGCGCGCCAAGGAGCGCGAGCGGCGCCAGGGTCTTCAGTGTCATCGATCCATCCTCTCTCAGGTCCCAGCCATTTTTCGGTGTCAGGAGAACAGGGCGCCCACGTCTTCGCAGGCCTCCAGCGCCAGGATCGCCTCCGCCAGCCCGTGCGGATCGCCGGGCGGCACGGCGGCGCGGCCGGCGCAGGCGACGAACTTGGCGACCAGCACATCCGCGGCGAGCGGCCGTTCGGGGCAGCCGAGGGCGTTGCCGACCGAGGCCGTCAGCCTGCGGCCATCAAGAAGGACGATCTCGATCGCCCCGCCGCCGCCGTGCTGCCAGGGGGGATTCTCCACCACCCGCGCGTCGACTTTCGCGGCGAGGCCCAGGATCGCGGGATCGCGGAGCGGTCCGGGGCCGAAGGAGTCGAGATCGACCGCGCCGCGCGTCAGGGCTACGGCGACGCAATAGGGGATCGAGAACTTGGCATCGATCGCCGTCGCCGGGGCCTGCTTACGGGCCAGCGGCTCGGCGAGCATCCGCTGGAGATCGTCGACCTCGACCGTGATTCCGGCCATGTCGTGCGGAGCCACGCCGTGCTCGGCGCGCAGGGCCAGCGTCAGCTCGATCGCGGCATGGGTGCCGCGGCAACTCGGCCAGGGCTTGAAGGTCAGCTCCTCGATCCAGAAGCGGCGGCCGAGACGGTCGGTCAGGTCGGCGGCGTCGTATTCGCCGCCAGCATAGAGCGCGAAGAACCCACCCTTGCCTTCCAGCGGCTGCTCGAACCCGGTCACGCCGTCGCGCGCCAGCAGGGCGGAGAGGACCGCCGCCTGGGCCGGGAAAGCCTCGCGCACGGCGCGGATCACCGTGTCCCGGCTATGCTTGATCTCGCCGGGCATCGTCGCCTGGCACAGGGTCAGCGACAGGGCATCGCGGACGCCGTGGGCATCGAGCCCGAGCAGGCTCGCCGCGCCCGCCGCCGCGCCGAAGGCGGCGATGATCGGCGGAGGATACCATCCGCCCGCCTCCAGCGAACGGCGCAGCGACAATCCGATCCGGCAGGCGAGATCGCCGCCCACCGTCAGGGCGGTGAGGAAACGCCGGCCGCCGATCCCGCCCTCGGCCTGCGCGAGCGCGAGCAGCGCGGGGACCAGGCTGGCATTGGGATGTCCCGGCGCACGGTCGAAGGCGTCCTCGAAATCGAGTGCGTGGGCCAGGGCGCCGTTGGCCAGCGCCGCAAGCGCGGCCGAAGTCGTCCGCCCGGTGCCGAGGATGGCGCAGGACCCGCTCCCCTGCCCCGCCGCCAGCCGCACGAAGGGCCCGGCCTCAGCAGCAAGGCCACTCGCCCCAAGCATGACCCCGGTGGCATCGAGCAGGACATGCTTCGCCGCCACGACGGTCGCGGCGGGCAGGGCTTCGAAGCGCGTGCCGGCCACATGCGCCGCGATTCCGTCGCTGATGCCGGTCGGCATGGTCAGATCGGATAGTGGCCCGGCTGGGTCTCGACCGTGATCCAGCGCAGCTCGGTGAAGCTCTCGATCCCGGCCTTGCCGCCGAAGCGTCCATAGCCCGAGGCGCCGACCCCGCCGAAGGGCATCTGCGCCTCGTCGTGGACGGTCGGGCCGTTGACGTGGCAGATGCCGGAACGGATGCGGCGGGCGATCTCCAGCCCCCTGGCGACGTCGCGGGTGAACACGGCGGCGGAGAGGCCGTATTCGCTGTCGTTGGCCAGCTCGACCGCGTGCTCGGCGTCGCGGGCGCGGATCATCGCGACGACCGGGCCGAAGCTCTCGTCGCGGTAGAGGTTCATCGCCGCGGTCACGCCGTCGACCACGGTCGCCGGCATCAGCACGCCCTCGGCCTTGCCGCCGGAAAGGAGCGTCGCGCCCTTG
>Ga0066256_1002730_pt1 | contig 18653 bp, 18 predicted proteins | sample ThiBio_1000_biof_FD_87107 | JGI IMG/M metagenome (GOLD analysis project Ga0066256, IMG submission 87107) | Wastewater bioreactor microbial communities from Cape Town, South Africa - Thiocy_expt_1000_biof (version 2) | ecosystem: Engineered > Bioreactor > Thiocyanate-remediating >...
TTGCGCAAGGAATGCGGCGTACGGATCGCACACATGGCAATGAAGGCAGCGAGCCAGACCAGCGCCCCCCAGCCATTGTCACGCCAGCGCAGAACCGCGAGAACGAGCAGCACGAGCCCCAGGAACATCGTCGCGATCGCCAGAAGGCTGGCCAGCATCGAACGCTCTCGTAGTGCAGGCATTTGCTATTCTCCTTCGACAGGCTCTCCCATTGTTTGACGGCTTAACTCCCATAAATGCGAACGGTTCGCAATAGTTAGTGTCCGAAGAAAGTGCTTGTCGGATCGCTCGAAGGGGCAGTTGGGCTACATTCCGCGAATCAGCGAGCGCTGAGCGACCCTGATTTAGTTTCACGCCCTATGAAGCACACCGCGGTAGCTGAGCTCTTCAAGCACCCGTCCTGCGCCGAGAGCTACGCAATTCAGAGGGTCTTCCGCGACCGTCACGGGCAGTCCGGTTGCCTCCGCAAGCACCGGAGCGATCTCGGCTAGCAACGAGCCGCCGCCGGTCATCGTGATGCCGCTTTCGATCATGTCTGCCGCGATCTCAGGAGGTGTGTTTTCCAGGGCCATTCGGACGACCTGCACGATCTGACCGACAGGTTCGGCCAACGCATCGGCAAGCTCGGCTGCGGTTATCTCGACCTCGGCCGGAACGCCGCGCGCGACGTTCCGGCCCTTGACAAGCCCCCTGCCGCCGATGCCGTCGTCCGGCATCCGGGCAGTGCCCAGCTCTATCTTGACCCGCTCGGCAGTTGCCTCACCGATCATGAGATTATGATTGCGCCTGACCGCTGCCGTGATCGCCTCGTCCATTCGGTCGCCGCCGACGCGAACCGAAGTGCTCATCGTCAGTCCCTGAATGGAGATCACGCCGACCTCGGTGGTGCCGCCACCGATATCGACCACCATCGAGCCCATCGGCTCGGCCACCGGCAGGCCGGCGCCGATCGCGGCGGCCATCGGCTCGTCGATCAGCCAGACCTGCCGTGCGCCGGCATTCGAGACGGCATCGCGAATGGCGCGGCGTTCGACCCGCGTCGAATTGGACGGCACGCAGATCACGACTTCGGGTGAACGGCGCAGCTTGCTGCGCTCGCCTTGCGCCTTGCGAATGAAGTGCTTGATCATCTGCTCGGCGACTTCGAGGTCTGCGACGACGCCATTGCGCAGCGGCCGGATGGTCTGAACGTTGTCGGGCGTCTTGCCCAACATCAGCTTGGCGTCATCGCCCACGGCGCGAACCCTTGGAACGCCCGAGATCGTCTCGATCGCGACGACTGAGGGCTCGGCGACCACAATCCCGTGATCGCGCAGATAAACGACCGTGTTGGCGGTGCCGAGGTCGATAGCCAGATCCGCCGGGGCGAACTGGAAAAAGTTCATGACTGACATGTGGTGGTAAGCATCCTCCGTCGCCGCCCGGAAGGCGGCTGCGGGCTAAGCTCAGGACCAGGCGAGGATTGCATCAACTAAGCTGCCAAATGCCCGATGGGCGGGATGATCGGAAACGCGCTTTCACGAGTTCCGGCAGGGGGTGAACGACGGGCAGCGTTCGGCGAGCTCTCTGGAACGATCGAATGACTGGGCTTGCGACGAAAGATGACAAGCCAGGCTGAGCTACCTCTCCATGGCTGAGAGCCGCATCCGGAGATATTGCAACTCTCGCGGCGATACCGGCGCCAATGCGCTTGCAGCTTTACCTTCGCGAAGCCGCTTGCGGTCCTTTTCCGACGGTTCGACCCGGCGCACACGCACCGGGGCATGACCCTGCGCCTTGATGCCGAGTTGTTCGGCCGCGCCGCGGGACAAGTCGATAATGCGTCCCCTTCCGCTGAACGGCCCCCGATCATTGACCCGGACAATGATCCGCCGCCCGGTATCGAGCGCCGTCACCTCCACATAGGTCGGCAAGGGCAGTGTGGTATGGGCGGCCGTGATCCAGCTGGATCGGAACTGCTCGCCGTTGGCGGTGCGATTTCCGGATTCGTTGCCGTACCAACTGGCATAGCCCAACGCATCGTAGGCAGGCGCGGCTGCCGGCACGTATGTCGTGCCGCGCACCGAATAGGGCGGGCCGATTCTGACCGGACTGTCGCTCACGGGCCGGAAATTGCCACCCGCGCAGGCCGAGAGCGTCAGAACCGCCACCGCCAGGCTCGCTATTCGCATTCCAGTAAATTTCCGCATCCGTGCAACCTAGATGGAGCTGGTGTCGTGATAAAGTCGCGATGCTGGCCCAGTCATCGCGGCATACCTGAGGACCCCAGAGGAGTATGCGCCCCGCAGAGCAATTCTGCCGTTCTAAAGCTGGAGGCCAAGCGATGATGGATGCGGAACGATGTGGAAAAGTTTTTCTGCCTGCACCGAAAAACCGCAGAAATGCTTGGCTGGGGCGGCAGGATTCGAACCTGCGAATGCCGGTACCAAAAACCGGTGCCTTACCACTTGGCGACGCCCCAGCAGGCGCGAGTCAGGGGCGCCGCTTAGCCGGACTTGGCGGGCAAGGGAAGGGCTCTAGCCCGATGCGTCCACCGCGGCGAAGTCGGCGGCCGAGTGACGTTCGGCGATGCCCCGCTCGGAGCGGTTGACCAGGCGGCCGCGGCGGGCGGCGGGGCGGGCGTCGATCTCCGTCACCCAGCGGCCGACGGTTTCGTAGTCCTGGAGCGAGAGGGAGGGCGCGGCATCGCCATAGGCGTCGCCGCGCCCGAGCGCGCCGCGCCAGGGGTAGGCTGCCATGTCGGCGATCGTGTAGTCCTCTCCGGCAAGGTAGCGGCTGGCCGCGAGGCGGCGGTCGGCGACATCGAACAGGCGCTTGGTCTCCATCGCGTAGCGGTCGATGGCATATTCGAACTTGTCCGGCGCGTAGTGGTAGAAGTGGCCGAAGCCGCCGCCCATGAAGGGCGCGCTGCCGACCTGCCAGAACAGCCAGGACAGGCATTCGGCGCGGCCCTTGGCGTCGGTGGGCACGAAGGCGCCGAACTTCTCGGCGAGGTGGAGCAGGATCGCCCCGCTTTCGAAGACGCGGACCGGCTCCTTGCCCGACAGGTCGAGCAGGGCGGGAATCTTCGAATTGGGATTCACCGCGACGAAGCCCGAGGAGAACTGGTCGCCTTCCGAGATCCGGATCAGCCAAGCGTCGTACTCGGCCGGATAGCCTGCCTCCAGCAGCTCCTCGAACAGGACGGTCGCCTTCTGGCCGTTGGGCGTGCCCATCGAATAGAGCTGGAAGGGGTGCTCGCCGACCGGCAGGTCCTTGTCGTGAGTGGCGCCGGAGACCGGGCGGTTGATGCTGGCGAAGGCTCCGCCGTTCTCCTTGGCCCAGGTCCAGACCTTGGGCGGCGTGTAGTCTTCGCTCATGCTTCGATCCCCATTGCTGCGCGCAGGGGATGTGTGGTTCGCGGGGCCGGAGCGCAAGGGCCGGACGGCCGATGTGACACGATCCGGGCAGGCGGATTGGACGCGCGGTCAATCGCCGGGAATTGACAGGGCGCGCCGGCGGGAATGCAATGTGTCGATGACAATGGGAGAGGTCCGGTGAGCGAGTTCAAGTTCGTCCCCGAGCCGCGCGAGCCGCTCAGCAACCGGCAGGTCGATACGATCCGCGGGCAGTATCACCGCTTCATGCCGATCCCGATCATGGAGCGGCATACGCGCTGGTTCGATGCCGGGCCGGTCTCAATCGGGGTCGAGGCGCGGGCGCTGGGGACGGACGCGGACAACATGGTGCGCGGGCCGAGCATTCACGTCTGCAACGCCGACCATAGCGAAGAATATGTCCGCTTCGACGTCTTCGGGCGGGTATTGCACTATCACTACATCCTGAACGACACCCACGACAACATCCTGTGGGGTTACGATCCCGACCTCAACGGGCCGATGATCGACTGGGCCGTGGTGGCCTTGCGGGAACGGCTGCCTACCCTGCTGCGCCGGGCCCGCGCCGAGAGCCTGGCCACCGAGGTGGAGGAGTGCGGCTGGGACAAGTCGGTGCTGCCGGAAGTGGCCGAAGCCGCCGCCGCGGCGCTGCGGCCGAGCCCGGACGACCTTGTCCGTGCTCGCGAGGGCATGGACTGGATGTATCGCTGGAAGGCCGTCCATCCGCAGTTCAACACGGTGGAGGAGGGCGAATACTGACCCGTGGGCGAAATGGGTTCCCTCGATTTCGATGGCCCGAGCCCATGGCGCGATAGGCTGAAACCTTGAAAATCAAGCATTTCGGCCGGTCCGGTGAATCCCACAGCCCGTCTTTTGAACGCTTCCAACCCGGGCCATGCTCGCCAAGTTGCTCTCATCAAAGGAGAGCACACATGCAATCGAAGACCCTGTTTCTGGCCACGGCCCTGGCCGCCCTTCCGCTGAGCGCGGCTTTCGCGCAATCGGCCACCACGCCCCCGCCCGCCGCCGAGCCGGCCGCCCCGGCGGCCGCTCCGGACGCCCAGCCGGCGGCGGCCCCGACCGCTCCGGACGCGGCCGCTCCCGCCGAGGCTGCGCCCACTGCCGCGGCGACCCAGGAGGACCTCAAGGCCGGCGCGACGGTTTACGATTCGGCCGGCGCGACCGTCGGCACGATCCAGTCGGTCACGGCGAACGGGGCGGTCGTCGTCTCGGGCAAGCTGCGCGCCGAGGTCCCGACAACCTCTTTCGCCAAGAACGCGCAAGGGCTGGTGATCGGCATCACCAAGGCCGAGTTCGAAGCGGCGGTGAACCCGGCCCAGGCCCAACGCCGGAGCCTATGAAAAGGGCGACGCGTGCGAACGCGGCTCCCTTTTTGTTGCGGCGGAACGGCTCAGTAGGTCGCGCGGATCGTCGCGAAGAAGCTGCGGCCGGGTTCGGGGAAGCCGTCGGTGAGCTGGTAGGACTCGTCGAACAGGTTCTTGGCCCCGATGCCGATCGAGAGCTGCCGGCTCAGCCGGTAGTCCAGGCTCAGGTTGGCCAGCGCATAGGCGCCGGTGCGGTAATAATTCGGCGCGAAGCCTGTCGAGGAGGCCGGCGTTACCGTGGTGCGGTCCGAGGCGAAATCCAGGCTCGGCGTGATCGTCAGCGCCTGGACAGGGCGCCACGACACGAAGACGAAGCCCTTGTGGCTGGGCACGTCGGTAAGCTGGTAATAGCCGATGCTCGGGTTGTGCAGGTCGCGGTGGATATAGGTGTAGTTCGCGCCGAAGCTCAGCGTCGGGCCGAGATCGCCGTTCACCGCCAGCTCGACGCCGTAGTAGTCGCCGTCGCCGACGTTGCGGCTCTGGGTGACGGACGTGTTGTTGTAGATGAACGGGTAGGACACGATCACGTTGTCGACGTGGCTGTAGAACACCGCGCCCTCGACCTGGATCTTGCCGAAGCGATGCGAGCCGCCCAGTTCGACGTTGGTGGCGCGCTCGGCTTCGAGGTCGGGGTTGGAGGTCGCCCCGCCGAAGCGCGAGGAATAGCGCTCGAAGACGGTCGGGAAGCGGGCGCGGGACGAAACGCTGAGGTGGGCGTTCGTCTCGTCGTTCGGAGTCCAGATCAACTGGCCCTGCGCGTTCCAGGCATTGGAGTTCCTGATCGGGTACTGGAACAGCGCATTGGCGCCGCCACCGGGCGGCATGCCATATTCCTCGGCGATCTTGGTGTCGCGGATGTCGTAGCTCAGCCCCGCGACCAGGGTCAGTGTCGGATCGATCTGGAAGCGGTCCTCGATGGCGACGCTCCAGGTGGATTCGATGTTCCGCTGCGGCGGCTCGATGAAGGCGCTGGGGAAGGACTGCGCCCATTCGACATGCTTGTCGCGGCGATAGTGCACGGCCAGGCTGAACCGGTTGCGGTTCGAGTTCGCATCGAACTGGATCGACCCGCCCTAGGCGGTGTCGTCGTACCACGAATTGGTCACGCGGCCGGCGCTCGACGTCTGGCTGTTCTGCGCGCGTGTGTCGAAGCCGCGCAGCAGGTTGTCGAAGGTGTTGTAGTAGAGCCGTGTCTTGAGCGTGCCGTTGTCCCCGATCGCGGTGCTCGACAGGAAGTAGATGCTGTCGATGTTCCAGTAGGGCCAGGACCAGTAGCGGACCTGGTTGGTCGCCGGATCGCCGGTGTAGAGCGGCGCGTTCTTGGAGCCTTCCTGCCGCGTGTAGCTCAGCGAGTATTCGTCGGTGGCATTGGGTGTGAAGCCGACCTTGACGTTGACGCGCCAGTCCTCGGTGCGGCTGAAGTCGCGCTCGCCGCCGTCCTCCTCCGAGGTCGGGAAGGGGCGGAAGCCGCCGGGCAGGTCCCAGTGATCGGTGAAGCTGCGCGCGAAGGAGGCCTGGGCGTACCACTTGTCGTGCTTCGTCCCGAGCAGGGCGAAGACGTTGTAGCCCGCATATTCGACGTCGCGGCCGAGGTTGAGCGTGCCGCGCACCTCGGCTTCGATCTCCTTGGTCGGCTTGCGGGTCACGAGGTTGACCGCGCCGCCCATCCCGCCGGGGCCGTCCAGCACCGAGGCATAGCCCTTGGCTACCTGGACCTCGGCGATATCGGGAGTGAGGAAGCGGCCGTAGTCGAGCCGGTTGTCGGCCGGCAGATAGACGCGGATGCCGTCGATCGACAGCGGCACCTGGAAGCGGTCGAAACCGCGCACGAAGATCAGCCGCTCGTTGCGCGATCCGCCGCTGTTGCCGGCATGGACGCCGGGGATCAGGTTGACGGCCTCGTCCAGCGTGTTGCGGTCGAAGGTGAGGATCGCTTGCGAGTTGATCGTCTCGCCGCCGATCTCGATGCCCTGGGGCCGCGGCGCCGTCACCGTGATCTGGCCGAGGCCGAAGGCGCTGTCGTCGGGCGCGGCGGTGTCGTCCCCTTGGGCGAAGGCCGGAGCGGTCGAGGCGATAAGGGCAAGCGAAGCCGCCCCGCAGAAGAGTGTAAGTCGCATGGAAACCCCCATTTCGGCGGCCCTTGCCGCTCGGCGAATCATGATATACGGCCGTATATCGAGACTTGCGGACAAGGGAAGCGGGGTTATGCGATCTGGGCGATGGATCTGGGCATTCGCGGCGGCAGTGGGGCTTGCCGGCCACAGTCAGGCGCAGGAGGTGGAGAAATGCACCGCCGTAGCCGCGCCGCCGGCGGAGTTCGCCCATTGGAGTGAAGCCGCGCCGCTCACCGCGGCGACCACGCCGGCAGCGGCCCGGCGCCTGGTCGTGCCGCTGGGCACGGCGCGCAAGCTGGCGCTCGCCTTCGGCTCCACCGTCGAATATGCCGCTCCGCCCGAGCGGCCCGATGCCGGTGCGGGCAAGGCCGGGATGATCGCCTTCGACGTCGCCAGGCAAGGCCGCTACCGCGTGGCGCTGAGCGCCGGGCCGTGGATCGAGGTGGTGCGCGACGGCAAGACCGCGAAGTCGGTTGCCCACGGCCACGGGCCGGACTGCACCGGCATCCGCAAGATCGTCGATTTCGAGCTTTCGCCGGGGCGCTACGTGCTCCAGCTCACCGCGAGCGACACGCCCGAGGTGACGGTGATGGTCAGCCCTGCGGCTGCGGCCCCGGCAGCGGCTCCGCACGGATCAGGGCACTGAGCCGGGCGTAGGCCGGCAGCTCGGCGACCCGCGCGCTCTCGGCCTCCAGCTCGCGGAAGGCGGCCAGGACCTCGCGGCCCGTCTCGGTCAGCCGCGCGCCGCGCTCGCGCCCGCCGCCGCTCAGCGTCTCGACCAGCTTGCCGGTGAAGCAGCGGTTCATCTCATCGACGAGCAGCCAGATCCGCCGGTAGCTCATGCCGAGCGCCTTGCCCGCCGCGCGGATCGAGCCTTCGCGGCCGATCGCCTCGAGCACCAGCGCCTTGCCCGGCCCGATCGCGAAGTGATCGCCGCAGACCATTTGCAGCTTCAGCTTGAGCAGGCCGATGCGCATCACTTGCCGATCAGGACGTCGCTGGCCTTGATGAGGACGGTGACGGCGTCGCCGACGTCCAGTGCCAGGTCGACGATGGCCTCCTCGGTGATGCTGGAGGTGACGACCAGGCCGTTGCCGAGATCGACCTTCACCGTCCCGTTCACCGCGCCGGGCGTGATGCCGACGACCTTGCCGGGAAGCTGGTTGCGCGCGCTGATCTTCATCGGACGGCCTTTCGCTGGGAGCTTCCGGCCAGCCTAGCTCAACCGAGCTTCGTCATCCAGCCGTGGGTGTCCGGCGCGGCGCCGCGCTGGATGTCGACGAGACGGGCCTTGAGCTTCTGGGTGAGCTGGCCGGGGCCGCCCGAGCCGATCGTGAACTCGCCGTCGCGGCCGGCGACCTTGCCGACCGGCGTGACCACGGCGGCGGTGCCGCAGGCGAAGGTCTCGACGAGGTCGCCGGAGGCGGCGTCGTCGCGCCACTGGTCAATCGAATAGCGCTCCTCGCGCACGGTCAGCCCTTCCTCGCGGGCCAGCGTCATCAGGCTGTCGCGGGTGATGCCGGGCAGGATCGTGCCGCTCAGCGGCGGGGTGACGAGCGAGCCGTCCTTCATCACGAAGTAGAGGGTCATGCCTCCCAGTTCCTCGATCCACTTGTGCTGCTCGGCATCGAGGAACACGACCTGGTCGTGGCCGCGGGCCATGGCCTCACCCTGGGGGACGAGGCTGGCGGCATAGTTGCCGCCGCACTTGGCCGCGCCCGTGCCGCCGGGCGCGGCGCGGGTATATTCGCTGACCCAGATCGACACCGCCGGGGCGCCCGACTTGAAGTAGTTGCCCGCCGGGCTGGCGATGACCAGGAACTTGTATTCCTTCGCCGGGCGCACCCCGAGGAAGGCCTCGGTCGCGATCATGAAGGGACGCAGGTAGAGAGAGCCGCCCTCGACGCTCGGGAACCAGTCGCGATCCGCGGCGACGAGCTGGCGGACGGACTCGATGAAGACGTCCTCGGGCAGCTCGGGCATGGCGAGGCGTTCGGCCGACTGGTTGAAGCGCCGGGCATTGGCCTCTGGCCGGAACAGGGCGATCGAGCCGTCGACTTGGCGGTAGGCCTTGAGCCCCTCGAAGATCTCCTGGGCGTAGTGCAGCACGGCCGCCGCCGGATCGAGCGGGATCGGCTGGCGCGGGCCGACCGTGGCGTCATGCCAGCCCCGGCCCTCGCTCCAGTCGATAGAGACCATGTGGTCGGAGAAACTCGTCCCGAACCCGGGCGCCGCCAGGATCGCGTCGCGCACCTCGACCGGCGTCGGCGCGGGGTGGGGCAGCGTGGTGAAGGCAAGGGCAGGTTCGGCGATCGTCGCCATGGACAGGGCTTCCTCAGGTTATGGCTGCGGCGCTTTGAACAAAAATTACGCAACCGGCAATTGAAAAGAAATAAATGATAAGTGCAATTTCTGCATCCGGAGATAGGGCGATTCCGGCGACGTGGAAAGGGGGAAGGGCGCGGGCGGCCCGGGCCGGCGAGGGAAACGGTTGATTTGCCTGTGGTCCGCACTATCGAAGGGCCCCGTGGGGCCACGTCCTCCCTCTCCATGGAGAGTCCAAGTCCGGGACGGCCCGGCGCTCCGTTCGTGAGACCTGCCGTGGCGTGGTTCGTGCTGGCGATTGCCGGATTGCTGGAAGTGGTCTGGGCCTATGCGATGAAGCTGTCGGACGGCTTCACCCGGCTCGTGCCCTCGCTTGTCACCGGCGCGGCGATGATCGCCAGCTTCGCCCTGCTGTCGTGGTCGATGCGCGTCCTGCCGCTGGGCACGGCCTATACGGTGTGGACCGGCATCGGCGCGTTGGGCGCCTTTGCCGTCGGCGTGATCGGGCTGGGGGAGCCGGCCAATGCGCTGCGTCTAGTCGCGGCCGCGCTAATCCTGGCGGGGCTGGTGCTGATGAAGCTCGCGACTCCGGGCTGATCCCTGCAAAGCTGACCTCTGCAAATGAGAAGGGCTGCCCCGGCGAACCGAAAGCAGCCCTTCGCATGGTCAGCGGCCGGAAGTGCCGCTCACGAAGCCTCTATCGCTCAAGGAATGTTCAGCGATAATGCTCCGCGACGGAAATTGCCGACCTCTCTGCTGGACCATGAGACATCGGATCACCTCCTTTCGCGCTGTTGAGCCGGAGCCGCCTCCTGCCGGAGTTCGGCTAGACCGCCTTGGCCTTTCAGCCGCGTCGGCCTTGCTGGGAATGTGGGTGATTCCGCGCTGCGCAACAAGACTTGCATTCAATTATTTTCGCGTCAGAATCAAAGCTTCGGCCGGTTATCCACCGGCGGGAATCCTCTTCAGCGGCAGTCCTCCACGACGCGGGCGATCTCGGGCCAGGTCGGCGCGTAGATCGGTGCTAAGCCCTGCGCCTCCACGGCGAAGCGGCCGCGGCTGAAGATGATCGCGTCGAGCAGCGGATCGCGCGCCGGCAACGCGACCACGATTCCGGGTTGCGATCCGCCGCGCGGCCGGGCGGTCAAGGGACGCGCGGTGCTGGTGGTGGTCACGGTCAGTGGCACGGGGCCGTCCGCCATCCCGGCGCGAATCAGCAGGACGGTGCCAGCTTGCCGGTCGCAGCGGAATTCCAGCACTGTGTCGCCCGGTCCTTCCCCGAAGCGGGCCGTGGAGGCCCCGCCGGCCAGGCCCCAGCGCCAGTTGCCCGGCGTGATCGGCGCATCGCGCCAGTCGCGCGAGGTCTGCACCGGCGGCGGAGGAGGCGGCGTATAGGTCGGCTGGGGCCGGGGGATGGGCCGGGGCGGCGGAGGCGGCGTATAGGTCGGCTGGGGCCGGGGGATGGGCCGGGGCGGCGGAGGCGGCGGCGGAGCGGAGCAAGACGCCGCGAGCAGGGCCAACGCTACGGCGGCGGTTGCGGGGAGAAGCGACAGGGCGCGATTTGCCTTCATCCGGGCGGTATGGAATCAGGCGCTGCCAACCACAACCCCGAGCACGCGGTGAATTCCTCCCCTCGACCACGTCCTGCCGCAAAGGTTCGCGTCGATCAGTTGCTGGTCGATCGCGGCCTGGCCGAAAGCCGGACCCGCGCGCAGGCGCTGGTCCTGGCCGGACTGGTCTTCAGCGGCGAGGCGCGGGTCGCCAAGCCCGGCCAGCAGATCGCCCAGGACGCCGTGCTGGAGGTGCGGGGGCGGGATCATCCGTGGGTCTCTCGGGGAGGAATCAAGCTCGCCCATGCGCTCGATCGATTCGCGCTCGATCCGTCAGGCGTCACCGCGATGGACATCGGCAGCTCGACCGGCGGTTTCACCGACGTCCTGCTGAGCCGCGGCGCGGCCCATGTCTTCGCGGTCGATTCCGGAACCAACCAGCTCGCCTGGAAGCTGCGGCAGGACCCGCGCGTGACCGTGCTGGAGCAGACCAGCGCCCGCATCCTGACCCCGGAGATGATCTCGGAACCCTGTAACTGGGTGGTCTGCGATGCCAGTTTCATTTCGCTGCGCAAGGTGCTGGAAACGCCGCTGAAACTTGCTGAACCTTACTGCCGCCTCGTCGCCCTGATCAAGCCGCAGTTCGAGGTCGGCAAGGGCGAGGTCGGCAAAGGCGGCGTAGTCCGCGACCCCGCGCTCCACGAGCGTGTCTGCGGCGAGGTGCGGGACTGGCTGGAAGGCGAGGGATGGACGATCCAGGGCATTGTAGAGAGCCCGATCACCGGGCCGGAAGGCAACGTCGAATTCCTCGTTTCGGCCTTGCGCGGCGGGCAATTGCCATGAGCGGCTCGCTCGCCAATAGTGCGCGCGCAATTCTCCCCGAATCGAGGTTCCTTCCCTGCAATGAGTGAGCTTGCTTCGTCCGGCCAGCTACGGGCAGCCTTCCTGCGGTGGGCGCTGTTCCTCGTGCCGGGTATCGTCCTGCTCGGCTTCCTGTCGGGAGTGGTCGCGCAGAGCGGTCCCGGCAACCCCTGGTTCGACGCGTTGCGCAAGCCCGGCGTCTATCCGCCGCCCGCAGCTTTCGGCATTGTCTGGACCGCGCTCTACGTGCTGATGGGCTTCGCCCTGACGGCCGTCATCACCGCGCGCGGCGCGCGCAGCCGCGGCTTCGCGATCGCGGTCTTCGTCATCCAGTTGCTGCTCAACCTCGTCTGGTCGCCGCTGTTCTTCGCCGCGCATCAGATCTCTGCGGCCCTGATGCTGCTCGTCGTGCTCGATGCCGCGGTGATCGTGACTGTCGTCGCCTTCTATCGCGTCCGACCGCGCGCCGCCTTCCTGCTCGCGCCCTATCTGGCGTGGATTCTCTTCGCGACCTTCCTCACCTGGCAGTTCCTCGACCTGAACCCGGAGGCCGATGGACGGGCGACCTCCGGTGCCGCGGTGCGCGTCCAGATCTAGAGCAGCGCGCCGCCGTTCACGCTGAGGATCTGGCCGGTGACATATTCCGCCTGGGCCGAGGCGAGGTAGAGGACGGCCGCGGCCATCTCCTCCGGCCGGGCGAATTCGCGTGGGCCGGGGACGAGCCGCCGGCGCATCTTCTTGTCGTAGTCGGTCTGCCCCGCCGAGCTTTTCGCGATGAAGTCGCTTTCGGGGTGGAAGCGGCTGCCCTTGCTGAAGGCGGCGGGATCGGTGGCGAAGGTGGCGTAGGGCGCCACGGCGTTGACCGTGATCCCGTGCTGGGCGACCTCCTTGGCCAGGACGATGGTGAAGCCGTGAACCGCCGCCTTCATCGCCGAATAGAGCGGAAGCTGGTAGTCGCCGACGATCCCTGCGGTCGAGCCGATGTTGACGATCCGCCCCTGCTTGCGCGCGATCATGCCCGGCAGGACGGCCTGGGTCATGCGCAGGTTGGTCTTGAAGTTGAGGTCGATGTCGCCGTCCCAGGTCGCGGGATCGCTGTCGACGAAAAAGCCGGTGCCGACGTTGCCGCCGACGTTGTTGACCAGCACCGCGACCGGGCCGAGCGCCTCGGCCGCGGCAAAGACTTTCGCCGGGGAGGCCGGATCGAGCATGTCGGCGGCAACGAAGACCGCATCGGCCGCGCCGCGCGTCTTGGCGTCGGCCGCCACGCGGGCGCCGGCCTCTGCGTCACGGCCGACGATGACGACCTTGGCGCCCTCCGCCGCGAAATCGAGGGCGATCGCCCTGCCGATGTTGGCGGTCGCGCCGGTGACGATCACGACCTTGCCGGCCAAACCCAGGTCCATCGATGACTCCTTTCCTGATCCTGCCGTCGGGAGCTATGGCCTTCGAGCCGGCCGGTCCAGACCTCGCGCGGGCACGAGCCTCATGCGGACGGCATCATCGCCGCGGCGGAGGCTGTCTTTCTGACTGCACGCGCCGTCTCGCCATCCCGCGCGGGCAAGAAGGGCAGGCGCGCGATGGCCTGTCCGCCTGCGCCTTGATATGCCGTCTGGAACGAAGAATCCGGGAGAGATGGGAATGATCAGAGGCGTGCACCACATCGGCATGAATGTCCGCGACATGGACCGGATGGTCCGCTTCTATCGCGAGGCCTTCGGCTTCGAGCCGGTGGATGAGGGCTTCTCCTGGGCCGACGAGCCGGTGATGGACCTGATCGTCGACGTGCCGGGCTCGGCCTCCAAGGGGGTGATGATGCGCTCGGGCACCTGCTTCATCGAGCTGTTCCAGTATTCCGCGCCCGAGCCGGAATCGACGCGGCCATTGCGGCCCAACGATCGGGGGTACACGCACTTTTGCGTCGACGTGACGGATATCGAGAGCGATATCGAGCATCTGAAAAAGTGTGGAATGTCGTTCAACGATCGCGAATTCGTGGATGTCGGGCACGTCAAGACGCTCTATGGCTACGATCCCGAAGGCAATGTGATCGAGGTCCAGCAGGTCGTCGCGACCGATACCGGGATGCGGCTGGAGGATCTGACGCCGGCGGTGTGAGGAGCGGGAATGGCCGGACGAATCCTGGTAATCGAAGACGACGACCGGCTTGCGGAATATGTCGGTCACGGCTTCGCCGAGAGCAACTATACGGTCGATCGCGCGAGCAACGGCCGCGACGGCCTGTTCCTGGCCACCGACAGCGAATACGACGTGGTCATCCTCGACCGGATGCTGCCAGGCATGGACGGCCTGTCGGTGCTCAAGGCGATCCGCGCCGCCGGGGTGGCGACGCCGGTGATCTGCCTCTCGGCGCTCGGCACGACCGACGACCGGATCGAGGGGCTGACCGCCGGGGCCGACGACTACCTCGGCAAGCCGTTCTCCTTCGCTGAGCTGCTGGCCCGGGTCCAGGCGCTCCAGAGGCGTGGGCCGGGCGGCGCCCAGCCGGTCCAGTCGATGCTGCGCTGCGCCGACCTGGAGCTGGATCGCCTGTCGCGCCAGGTCCGTCGCGGCGGGCGCAAGATCGTGCTCCAGCCGCGCGAGTTCCGCCTGCTCGAATACCTGATGATGCATTCGGGCGAGGTCGTGACCCGGACCATGCTGCTGGAGGCGGTGTGGGACTATCACTTCGATCCCGGGACCCACGTGATCGACGTCCATATCAGCCGCCTGCGCCGCAAGATCGACGATGGCGAGGCGCAGCCGCTGCTGCATACCGTGCGCGGCGCGGGCTACCGCCTCGCGCCCGAATGACGTGCGGCGTCTGCTGAAATCGACCGTCGCGCGGATCGTCCTCGCGATCTTCCTGCTCCAACTGCTGACCAGCGCGGCGGCGATCTCCCTGCTGCGCACGCAGATGCTCGCCGTTGCCGAGACCGCCCGGACCCGCCAGCTCATCGACGTGCGCGACGACCTGATGGCGGTCTATTACGACGGCGGTCGCGCGGCGCTGGCAGGCTTCATCCGGGACCGCCGCGGCCGCACCTCGGACCCCTCGATCTTCGTGACCCTCGACGGCGGCGGCCCGGCCGTGTTCAGCAATATCGGCCGCATTCCGGCCAACGTGCCGACCGGCCAGCCGGGGGCCGTGCAGATTCGCGAGGGCGACGGGCTGCTCTCCAACGAGGGCCTCGCCCTGGCGACCGCCTTGCCCGACGAGGGGCGGCTGATCGTCGGCGTCGGGACCGTGACCGACCGCGACTTCGACCTCGCCTTCGCCGAGGCGATCGGCCTGACCCTGACGCTGACGGTGCTCCTCGCCCTGGTCAGCGCCGCGGGCATCGGCCTGGTCATCAGCCGGCGCACCCACGAGATCGCCAAGACCGCCGAGGCCCTGGCCGCCGGCGATTTCGCCGCGCGCGTCGCCACCGAGGAGACCGGCGACGGCTTCGATCACCTGCGCCTCCAGATGAACGTCATGGCCGAGCGGATCGACGGCCTGGTGCGCCAGCTCCATTCGATCACCGGGGCGCTGGCGCACGACCTGCGCTCGCCCGTCGCGCGGCTGCGCGCGGCGATCGACACGGCCCAGGCGCGCACCGCCGATCCGGGCGCGGCCGACGCGCTCCAGGCGGCGCGCACCGATGCCGACGCGCTGGAGGCGATGCTGACCACCGCGCTGGAGCTGAACCGGCTCGAGAGCGGCGCGGTGGGCGACCGCCGCCTGCCGCTCGACCTGGGCGAGGTCGCGACCGACCTTGCCGAGCTTTACGAGCCGCTGGCGGAAAGTTCGGGCGTCACGCTGTCGATCGAGGCCGCGCGGGTCGACGTGCTGGCCGACCGCGAGCTGATCTCCCGCGCGCTCGCCAACCTGATCGACAACGCGCTCAAGTACGGCGGCGACCGGCTGGAGATCGCGGTGCGCGAGAGCGGGCGCTGGGCGGAGATCGTGGTCGGCGACAACGGTCCGGGCATCGCGCCGGAGGACCGGGGGCGGGCGCTCGGCCGCTTCACCCGGCTCGACGATGCGCGGACCCGGCCCGGCGCCGGACTTGGCCTGGCGATGGTCTCAGCAGTGGCTCAACTGCATGGCGGGGAGCTGCTCCTCGCCGACCGCGGGCTCGACGGGCCGAGCGGACTCGTCGCTACGATCCGCATCCCGCGGCAGGGGTGAGGGCGTCTCGGGCGCGGAGACGCGGCCCGTGCGTTCCAGCTTGCCCCAGCCGATTCCCAGCCCGGCGAGCGCCGCGTCGACCGCGCGGATCACCACGCCGTACATGAGCTGGCGATAGACGATCCGCTGGGCGAGCAGGAGCAGGGCGGGGAAGCGCTTCTCGCGCACGTCGAGGCGGTAGGCGACCCAGCCGCAGGCGAGATCGACCGCGGTGAAGATCAGCCAGTAGGCGGCCATTCGCAGCACGTCGGTCTGGGTCTGGGCCCAGCCGTGCTGGCTGACCCGCAGCGCCGTGCCGGCGATCGAGAGGACGAGGGCGAGGTCGATCGCCGGGGAGATCACCGCGAAGACGATCTGGAACAGCCAGGCCTGGGGCATTCCGATGAAAGCCAGGGCGCTCGGGCGGCGCTGCCACAGCACGGCACGGTGCTTCCACAGGCATTGCAGCGTGCCGAACGACCAGCGGAAGCGCTGCTTGCCCAGTGCGCGCAGGCTCTCCGGGGCTTCGGTCCAGGCGACGGCGTCCTCGTCGTAGGCGATCTTCCAGCCCTTGCGCTGGATCGCGATGGTCAGGTCCTGATCCTCGGCAAGGGTGTCCTCGGGATAGCCGCCGACGTCGTCGAGCGCCTCGCGCCGCCAGGCGCCGACCGCGCCGGGCACGACCATGATCGCGTCGAACCGGGTCAGGACGCGGCGTTCGAGGTTCTGCGCGGTGACATATTCGACCGCCTGCCAGCGGGTGACGAGGTTGACCCGGTTGCCGACCTTGGCGTTGCCGGCGACCGCGCCGATCCGCTCGTCCGCGAACCAGCGGACCAGACGGCCGACCGTCTCCGGCTCGAACTGCGTGTCGGCGTCGAGCGCGACCACGACAGAGCCGGAGGCGAAGGCCAGCGCGCGGTTGAGCGCGCTGGCCTTGCCGCCGTTCGCCAAGGTCAGCAACCGCACCCGCGGATCGGCGGAGAAGGCGGCCTCGACGATCGCGCTGGTCCTGTCGCGCGAGCCGTCGTCGGCCACGATCACCTCGATCCGCGAGTAATCGCTGGCGAGGATGCGGCGGATCGAAGCCTCGATCACCCGTTCCTCGTTGAAGGCGGGAATGATGACCGTCACCAGCGGCCGCTCGCCGGCGTCCGCCACGGGCGCCCCTTCTTCCGGCGCATTGCGGGGCGACCGCAGGGCGAGCAGCGCGAGTCCGACCGAGCGGATCATGCCGAGCGCGATGGCGAAGAAGAAGGTCCAGTCGAGCGCGGCGAGGACCGCTCCGATCACGGTGAAGGCGGCGACGTCGGCGCGCACCGCGGCCAGATCCATGCCCTGCACGCGCGGCATGACCTCGTCACGGTCGAGCCCGGCCAGGGTCGAGGTCGGAACGATGCGATAGCCGGCTTTCTCCAGCCCTTCGATGATGTGCGGCAGGGCGGCGACGGTCTGCGCGCGGTTGCCGCCGCCGTCGTGGAGCAGGACGACGTTGGCCGAACGCTCGGGCGAGGCGCTGGCGACGCCGTTGAGCACGCGGTCGATGATGGTCTGCGTGCCCGGCCGCTTCCAGTCGTCCGCGTCGACGTGAAGCCCGACCACGGTATAGCCCTGCTCCTGCGCCAGCAGCGCCGGGTAGATCTCGTCGGCCGTGGTCGGCTCGGCGTCGCCGAAATAGGGCGCGCGGAACAGCCGGGTCGAGCGGCCGGTGAAGGCCTCGATCAGCCGCTGCGTGGCGTTCATCTCCAGCTTGACGCCGGTCTGGGCCTCCTCGGCCATGTTCGGATGGGTGTAGGAATGGTTGCCGATCTCGTCGCCGTCGGCGATCATCCGCTGGAGCAGGGCGCGGTTGCCCACGCCGTTCTCGCCGACGATGAAGAAGGTCGCCGGGACGTGGTACTTTTCGAGGATCGCCAGGATCTTCGGGGTCCAGGTCGGATCGGGGCCGTCGTCGAAGGTCAGCGAGACGAGCTTGTCGCGCGCGCCGGTGCGCTGGACGACGAAGGGCGTCGGCAGGGAGAGGTATTTCTCGCCGATGATCCGATTGCTGCGCGGATCGAACTGGACCTCGCGCGCGCCGGGCTTGGGGAGGGCGGTGATGCGCAGGATCTCGCCCGAGCCCTCGACGTCGACGTTCTCGCGCTGCTCCAGCCGGGTCAGGTCGGGGCGGGTCTTGCCGCCGCGCCAGGCGGCGAGGCTGCGCCAGAAGCCAGGGTCCTCGGACCCGAGACGCCACAGCGCGATGTCGTGCACCCCGAGCGCGGACAGGGCGCGCATCTGGTTCCAACTCGCCGCCGCGCCCATCATCCACACGTCGTGGCGATGTCCGTCGTCGTCGTAGGAATAGCCCGAGTTGCTGGTCGTGCGGTCGAACTGCGGCACGGTGCCGCTGTCGTGGGCGCGCAGCCAGGCCTCCTCGACGGTCAGGCTGTCGGCCTTGCCGTCGTGCCAGTCGTAGCCGTAGTTGCCGAGCGCGACGATCGCCTTGCCCGGGGGCAGGCCGCGCATGGTCGCCGCGAGGCGTTGGGAGAACCAGGCGTCGGCCGCGATCGGGCCGGGCTCGCCGCCCTGCCAGTGCTGGTCGTAGGCCATCAGGAACACCCGGTCGCTGACCGCGGCGAGGGCCTTGGGGTTCCACATGGCGTTGTCGATCGGCATCGTCACCGAGACGATCCGGTGGCGGGGTGCGAAGACGGCGCGGGTCTCGCCGAGCAGGCGGACGAGATCGCCCATCGAGCTGGCGGGCAGGTTCTCGAAGTCGAACATGATCCCGCCGTCGTGCGTCTTGTCGAGATAGCCCGACACGGCGCCGATGAGCTGCTTGCCGCGCGCGGGGGCATGCATCAGCGCGGCCGTTGGCTTGCCGTCCCAGACGCCGTTGTAGGCGT
>Ga0066256_1002732_pt1 | contig 18640 bp, 18 predicted proteins | sample ThiBio_1000_biof_FD_87107 | JGI IMG/M metagenome (GOLD analysis project Ga0066256, IMG submission 87107) | Wastewater bioreactor microbial communities from Cape Town, South Africa - Thiocy_expt_1000_biof (version 2) | ecosystem: Engineered > Bioreactor > Thiocyanate-remediating >...
GGGCGGGGGGGTGGAAAGCGGAAGGCGGAAGCCGATGGCAGGCAGAGGCGGAGGCGGCGGTTCGGCGGCTCCCGTGCGGGGGGGCCGGGCGCGCGGGCGGGGCAAGAAACGAGCGGAGCCCGCCGCTGCGGAGCGGGACGAACGGCTTGCCGGCATTGCGGCACAAGCGCTTCACGGCCGACACGGCTTCGTGGCTCACGCAATCGACTGGAAACATGACGGTATCAGCGCGGCTGACCATACCGGCGAGGAGGCCGTGGCGATCGTCGATACCACCATCGTGGAACAGCAACTCGATCCCCATGGGTGTTGCCAGGGACTTGAGATGGCTCTGCTGTTGCTGGCGCCCGCCGACATAGAGAACGGCAAGTCCATCGAAGCGGCCGGTCAGCTCCGGCGTGGACGCGACCTCGACCGGGAAGGCCAGGCTCGCTTCGAGTGCCTCCAGCTCATCCCTGAGCGCCTGCTCGCGCGCTTCTGCTGCCGATCGGGCTTCCCGATCACGGCGAGCCTCCTCCGCAAGACGCTCCAGGCGCGCTTCGAGTGCGGCGCGCCGCCGGCTTTCAGCACCGACGCGGCGCTCGAGATCGCTCACGACCGCGGTAAGCGTCGCGTGCTCGGATGACGTCGAGGGTGCGCTCGGGCCGCCGACCTGCTCTGCAATCCGACGGGCGAGAAGTTGGTTCAAATCGCGGATTGTCGCGTCGCGCGTCGAGAGACCTTCGCGAAGATGGGCCTCCTGGCGCCGCAGCTTCTCCCGCAGTTGGGCATTCTCCGCTTCGAGGTCGGTCAGCCGCCGGATGTCCGCGCGATTGGCCGCGCCGACGAGGTGCGAAAGCATGTGCACTTCGCCGAACATCTGCCGGACGAGATCGTCGGATGCCTCCGGGTGTGTCAGAGCCGCCCAGTAGGCACCAGGGACCTCGCCGCGTGCCAGCGCCTCGCGCCATAGCGCGGTCAGCTCTGCGGCGCTCTTGGCCTTGGCAAACTGGTTGATGGCTTGGCGATGGCGCTTGTCGAGTGCCTTGTGCAGAAGCTTGCCGGCAACGTCCGACTGGCCCGCGACCGTCACGCCTCTGCCGTGCAGTTCGTGGTCGCAGGCACCGTCCGTGAGGAAGCCCGATTTGGCCAGGATGTGGCGAAGCTCGGCCGTCGAGAGGCAGGTGCCGATGATCGAGCAGTGCAGATAGCGCGAGAGTTCCCAGATTTTTGCGCGGCGTGCGATCGGGAGCGGCCCGTCCTGCGGCCGTTCAACCAGCACGAGGGGCGCCGATTTGAGCGACAGCGGCGCCGTCATGGCGCGTCTGCCAAGGTTCAGGACCGGCGCTGGGATGGCGGCGCGCTTCAAGGGGTACTTCTCACGCTATATCCGTATGGATATAACGAACGTGCCAGAACAGGCGCGGCCTGACAAGAGGTAAGTCGGAGCGGACGGCTCGGGACGGCTCGGGATGCCCGGGCACGACTGGCGCGACTGATATGTCGCCGTGCGCGCTGACGTCGCAGCTTGCATTCTCCTGGCGCATCAAGGGGGCGCGCGAAGAAATTGTGGCAGCGACGCCACGGGACTTCAGAAGTCCGCCTCGCACAGCTCCCAAAACCAGGCGAACACCACTACGTTGTGCTTCGCGAGATCATTTCGATCTTTGCGGATCAAGGACACGCGTGTCGGCATGTCGAGGTCACTGACAGACATCCTCAAAGGCCTGGCCATAGGGCTTCTGGCGATTTTTGTCGTGCTCATGGCGCTCGGCACAAGCGCGGACGCTGCGCGGGTGGATGATCCGGCGCCGGAAATGTCCCGCGCGCATCTGAGCAGCCAGCACCTTTCAGGTTCGCTCTGCCATCATCAGCTTCCGAAGAAGCATCGGTGCAAACTTGCGCCGCGTGCAGCCGCGTCGATGCTCGATCCGGTTGCGAAGCGCAAATGCGGCGAGCCAGTTGCGTCAGCGAGCATTCCGCTGCCGGATAAGCAACTCGGCATCGCCGCGGCGAGCTCCTGGAACTCGGGGCCGCACCTTCATCTCAGTTACAATGCGGTGTACGCCACGACACGGCGTATGCACATTTAAAGATCCTCTCCGAGCTTCCACCCCACCACTTCAGAAGCTATGCGCCATCACGGGCGCGGGTCAGGATACGCACATCATGAATGGAACTTCTCGGCTTCGCAGTGCCGCCACCGGCGCTGTGGCCGCACTCGCTGCACTGCTCTTCGTGCCTCCGCAAGCAGCGCACGCCCAGGGCCTGTTTGACTGGCTGTCCGGCGAGGACACAGGCAAAAACACGGTTTCGGACCGGCGCGTCGTTCATTTCGATCCGGCCGTCGAGCCAGGTGAGGTCATCGTGAGCTTCGGCGACCGGCGGCTCTATCACGTGACCAGCCGCGGCCGCGCTGTGAGCTATCCGATCAGCGTGCCACGGGCCGAAAGTCGTTGGGAGGGCGTGCAACGCGTTACGCAGAAGCGCGTTGATCCGCCTTGGACGCCGACCGCAGAAATGCGACGTGAAAATCCAAGCATCCCGCCAACCGTGCCTGGCGGCGATCCGAAGAACCCCATGGGCGCGCGCGCCCTGTATCTGGGCAGCACGCTCTATCGCATTCACGGCACGGACGCGCCTTCGACCATCGGGCAGAACGTGTCACGGGGTTGCGTGAGGATGCACAACGCGCACGTGATCGAGCTCTACGAGCGCATTCCTGTCGGCGCCAAGGTGACCGCAACCTGGAAGCGTTTCAATGCGCGGCCGGTCTATGATGATCGCATCGGGCAGTCCGACTGGCGGCCCTGGTAACGCGTGACCCTGCCAGTGGCGCAAATCATCCAGCGGGCGACCATGCTGCGTCCGCTGGATCTAATTTTATGCTTCACCAACCGCGATTGCTGGCGGACGGCAACATTTCGGCCTGAAGCACGTTTAGTAGCTGGTTGCCGATGTCGGTTCGCGGCCTCGGCGCCTGTCGCTCTGCCGTTGATGGCTCCGCGGGCAGTGGCGTAGTCTGCCTAAGTGCTCTCTGCGCGATCGCGCCACACCTGGATCCTGACGTGAGACAGCATGGCCAATCCCTATGAGATCCTGGGCGTCGCGCCCAGCGCCACCCAGGACGACATCCGCAAGGCCTACCGCAAGGCCGCCAAGGAAACGCATCCTGATCTCAATCCGGGAAAGCCCGAGGCCGAGAGCCGCTTCAAGGAGATCAACGCCGCTTACGACATCATCGGAGATGCGGACAAGCGTAAGCGCTATGACGCCGGCGAGATCGACGAGACCGGTGCCGAGCGCCAGCCCGAGCGGCACTTCTACCGCGAGTACGCCGAAGCCGATCCGAACATGCGCTACAGCCGCCGCGGGACGACCGGGGCGCAGAGCGGCGGCGAGGCCGATTTGGACTTCGACGTCTTCGCCGACCTTTTCCGCGGGCGCGGTGAGCACGGGGGCTTCCGCATGCCGCCGCGGGACGTGCGCTATGCCCTCGAGATCGATTTTCTCGATGCTGTGAACGGCGCGCGCAAGGTGGTATCCATGCCGGACGGCAAGACGCTCGATATTGCAATCCCGGCCGGTGTTGACGACGGCCAGGTGCTTCGCCTCAAGGGGCAGGGGTTGCCGGGCTCCGACGGCCAGTCCGGCGACGCATATGTTCAGATCTCCGTTCGGCCTCATCCGGGCTTCAGGCGCGAGGGGGCGGATATCGTGAGCGAGCTGCCGGTCTCGCTCGGCGAGGCGCTGAACGGCGCCAGCGTGCGCATCGAGACGGTGGACGGACAGGTCGACGTCAAAGTGCCGAAAGGCGCCAAAGAGGGCACGAAGCTGCGACTGCGCGGCAAGGGCGCGCTACGCGGCAAGTCCGGTGAACGCGGCGATCAACTCGTCGAGATCCACATTGTGCCACCGGAAGGCGCGGACGAGGCGCTCGCGCAGTTCATGGCCGAGTGGGAGAAGAGCCATCCGCAGCAACCGCGCAGAAAGGGAGCAACCTGACATGATCCGTGAAAGCGAGCTCATTGCGCAGTTCACTGTCCTGGAGCACCGGGTGCTCATGACCTGGATCGAAGAAGGCGTGATTGCGCCGCACAGCGATGCCGAGGGCTATCTCTTCGATCGTATCGATGAGACCCGTGTGGCGCTCGCCTGCGACCTGCACTACCGCATGGGACTGGACCACGCGAGCCTGCCGGTCATTCTCTCGTTGATCGACCAGCTTCATGATACGCGGCGCCACCTGCGCGCGCTCACGAACGCGCTCTCCGAGCAACCGGACGCCGTGCGGCAGGCGATCGTCCGCCATATGTCCGGCGACGAGGATCCGACGCAGGACTAGAAGCCGAGACTCAACTCGCGAGAAGGCGGAAGGGCCGCGGGCCGAACTTCGCCTGCTCGTCAGCCGAATGTCCGGGCACGAGAATTCCGGACTGCCGCGCTTCGATCCAGATGTGGTCGACGGCGACGTCACCAGGCAGTCCAATCTCCGCACCGAGGAAGAGCTCTCCGCGGCCGAACAGATCCCTGTACGTGAGCTGTGCGAGGTGACGGTCGTGCGTGTTGACCTCGAATACATAGCGTCGGGCCGGGCCGGCGCCTTCCATGGCAATCACGATGGCGCACCGTTGTGCTCCAGGCGCGATGCTGACGCGATGGCGTAGCGCCGGCGGGCTGTCCGGTAACCCCGCCGGACGGCCGACCCTGCGCATCTCGATGCGGGGATCGGCGGCGGAGCCGACACTGCCGTTGGCGGCCTTGACCTGCGCCTGGTGCCGGGCCTTGAAGATGCGCCGGCCGACGCTGCTGACCATCGAGTGCCGGGCCCTCGGATAGCCGAGCATGAGCGCCTTGTAGTAGTCGGCTGGCATGCTCCTTGCGGCACTCCAGAGCTGCGCAAGGATGCTCTCGGGAATTGGGTAGCCCAGGACCTCGCGCACATACGTCAGGGCGAGCGTCACCTCCGCCGGGATGCCAAGCTCTGTCGCAAGACTCACGACCAGCGGCCAGTCGACTTCGCCCTCGCCGGCGATCTGCGCGCAGTCGATGAGCCAGTCGCTGTGGCGATGAGCATCGAGAGCGCCGTGCGCGATGGCGATCACGAGCCGATCGGTCGCGCTCGGCACCAGCACGTCGATGCCCAGCAGCTCGGCGCGCGCGCTCCTCGCCCAAAGGCCCGTCTCGGGTGCGCTGTCGGGCTTCGCGGTGTGATAGGCCCGCGTGTGCAGGTCTATGTCGCCGAATGGCGCCTTCAGGAAGTTGAGGCTGCGGAATGCCGCGCCGCGCTTCATGAGAAACAGTCCCGACTCGCCGCGCGCAGAGCGCCAGCCGCTGCGGTCCATGGTCGAGAGTGCAGTCGCTACGTCGGAAGGGCGCACGAGGATGTCGACATCGTGCGCGATGCGGCCCTTGAGGTTCTGCATGTTGAGCGCGGTGAGCGCCATGCCCTTGAGGACGAGCAACTCTACGCCGGCCTCGCGCAGGGCCTTGAGGGCCGGCGCGGCATTGTCGAGAGTGAGACGCGATCTCGTCCAGAGCAACCGCACGATACCATTGAGGCGCGCACGCTCGGCCACTTTGAGGCGCGTCTCGGGAAAGCGGCTGGCAATCCGCACCAGAAGTCGCTGCTCGGGAAAGTGACAGCTATCGATGTCCGTCGTCGACAGCCACTCGATGAGCGCCTCAGCGGCACGCGTCTCGTCGGCGTGGCCCGCCGCCATGACGAGAAGCTGACGGCTGCCGTTCGGCCAGGCCCATGAGAGCTGGGGAAAGCGTCGTGAGGCCGAGAAGTGTCGCGGCATAAGGAGCATGTCAGGGCCCTCTATCTTGCGGGCGTCTCGCGCCGCCGCAGGATTGCTTTGCGGGCGGCGAGCAAATAGGCGCTGCTACATGCGGCGTCACGGTCGTAGGTGAGGCTCCCCGGGCGCGCGCGGCGCAATGCCAGGACCTCGGGGAGAAGATGCAGGCGATGGCCCTGCTCGCGAATGCGCGCCAGCCAGTCCACGAGCTCTCCGATCCGCCCGACGATCGGCCCGGCGCCGAGCGCAACCTCGATACGCATGACCATGGACGACCGGAGCCATGAGTCGGCGACGGGGCCATCCGCATCCATGTCGGCGCCGTGCTGGAACTGCCGCATTCTCGCAAAGCAGCCCGCAATCTCGGGCATTCCCTGCACTGCCTGCAACTGCCGCTCCATCTTGTGCGGCAGCCAGATATCATCGGAATCGAGACCGGCGATCAGGCCGGTCGTTACGGCTTCGACCGCGGCCGTAGTCGCTGGGCCCGCGCCACGATTTTCCTGGCGAATGATCCGGATATCGGCGCCGAGACTTCTCACGACCTCCACCGTTCGGTCCGTCGAGCCGTCGTCGACGACGATGATCTCCTGCGGCGGCACTGTTTGAGCGCGGATCGAGAGGATCGCGTCGGCGATATAGGCTTGCGTATTGAAGGCCGGAATGACGGCGCTATAGGCGATCATTTTACCCATGTCCGAAGCTCCGCCATGTGGTCGGCCGAGATGAAGCCTTGCGGCAGACCGAGCTCGCCGAGTTTGGGTTGCCGCTTGCGGTGTCTGAACAAGGTCCTCATCAGCTCCTGCCGGAACTGACGGCGATTTTCGGTGATGCTGCCGTGGTTCTTCCGGTAGTACACGCCGATCTCCTCGGTGACCGCGTATTTGGGCTGCTCGGCGAAGATGCGAAACCAGAGATCGAGATCCTCGGACTGCTGCAGCGTCTCGTCGAATGGCCCAGCCGCTTCGAGGACTTCACGCCGGAACAGCGCCTGACCGAGCTGGCCGATCCAGCCATCGACGGCGTGCGATATTGCGCTCGGTGCCAGATGCTCGGCGTCCTCGAGATCGAAGAAACGAATTTTGGAGTATACGAACTGGAGACCCGGATCCGCTTTCAGGAGAGCGGCATCGCGCGCCAATCTGCCCGCGGGCGACAGATCGTCGGCGTCCAGAAAGGTGATGAGATCCGTGTCCGGTCGCGTCGCCCGCAGTGCCGTGTTCCGTGCTTTCGAAATACCGCCGTGAGGCACGCAGATCAGCCTGATCTCCGGTGCCGTGGCGGCGAGGGCGCCGATGGCATCGCGCGTGCTGTCGGTCGAGCCATCATCCACGACGATGATGTCGAGCTCGCCTGCGTCGCGCTGGCGGAGAAGCGATCTGAGAGCCGAGCCGATCGTGCTCTCGGCATTGTAGGCGGGCATGTGAATGGAGATTTTCATCGCGCCCTGCTGTCGAGAAAGGACCGGATTGCAGCAGCGATCTCTTTCGGATCCTCGCTGAGATCGAGATGGAATGCCGGCAAGGTGCGCGCGACCGACGCGATCAATCCGAAATCCTCGCGCCAGCTCCCGTGAAGTTGAAAAAGACTGCTCGGCGCCATGGCGATCATGGCCTCCTTGGCGGTGGCCGGTCGGAACGATGAGGACGGCGCCCTTGCTATGTGCGGCATGAGGATCGCGGTCATGGTCAAGCGCTCGGCGCGCGCGCCGGCAGCCAGGGCCTCGAAGTCGAACTCGACCTTGCCTTGCCAGTTGGGCGGCCCGTCGAGGGGGCCTTTCCCAGCTTCGAGACCAAGCCGGCGCAGCCCCGCCACATCCTGCTTCATGCGCCGCAGTACCGGCAGCGTTTCGACGATGGCGTCGCGCGAGCTGACCGCCACGTAGTCGTCGCCGACGCTGGTCAGTCCGTGCAGGATGCCGGACAGCGTGGTGCCGGATTTTCCGGAGCCTCCCGCGCCGACCAGAAAGGCCCCGTAGCCTCGGTGCCCGAGCGTGCCGGCGTGGATCATGCCGCGGCGTGGATCTCGGGCTGCCCAGTGCAGCAGCAGACGCAGCGGAAAGGATGGCTCCCATGGTGGCCGCAGCGTCGTCGCCTGCATGGCGCGAACACCCAAGCCGCGAGCGAGGTCGTAGATATCCCAGGTCGCATATCCCGCATCGTATGCTGCGCGCAGGCCGTGCGCCGCGAGCCCGGATGTCACGTCGTGAAAACCGGGCGCAGGTCCACGCCATCGCGGCATGTGCGGGAGCGCTTCGTAGTCCAGCACGGCGAGCCTTACCGACTGGACATCCTCGGGAGCGGGCGCGGACAGATAAGCCCGGTCGCACAGCTCGGCGAACTGAGGCGCGGAATAGCCGATGTCCAGCGACACACCGGGAAGGATGAAGGTGCGCCGATGCGGAAGCCGCCCGTGCTCTCGCTCGGCAAAGCTCAGCAGCTCGCGGGCAAAGGCGAGAAGATCACGCGACATCTCCGTCGCCGCATCGCCATTCAATTCGCCGCGGTCGGCTTGCGAATGGGCCATCCCGCCGTCTCCTCGACGTCATGGATCGGATCTGCAAGGATGAGATCGGCCAAATCGTCGAACATCTCGACAGTGGGAGGGTTGGTGCTCGCCCTCAGCGTGTCGATCGTGGCGGGGTCGATCGGAGCGGATGCTTGTGCGTCGGAGCGCACGAGGCAGCCGTAGCTCACAAGCTTCTCTGCAAACTCGTGAATGGACTGAGCCGTGACGGCAGGAGCGCCGTCGACGGCCGCGGCGAGGTCCTGCAGGTGCACGCCGGCCACGATGGCGCGCCAGAGCACGCTCGCTGCCGGATCCATGCTGTAATATTTTCCGCAGCTCAGATCGAGGATGACAAACTCGCCTTCGAATTCCTCTGAGACAATATCCGGGCTGGCTAATGAATATGCTGATGCACTTCCGTGGCATTCCGTCATTGGCGGCCCCCTCCGGAAGACGACAATCTCGTGACAGCGGCCGGGATCACTAGGGCAAGATCGCCAAGCTGTCCAGTCAACGCTTGTGGCTTTTGCGCAACTTCGTCGTGCATCGGGATCAACCGCAGCTCACTGGTAGACGATTTCAGGCTTACGGCTGATGCAGCCGGCCGGGCTCATCGATCCCGCGAAGCCCTGTGCCTCGAGCCTTTGCGCGGGATGTGATTGCCTCAGATCAGACGATGAAATTGATCATCGCACCCGCCGATTTGCGGCGGACCGCTGCTGCCGCCTGTGCAAGAATCTCAATCGTCCGTAGCTTGTAGTGCTCTCGCATACCCTATCCCTCGTCCCGCGATCGTGAGCCCTCGGCCCAAGCGCGCGAAACTATGGGTGTGTCCGACGTGTCGCATCCACCGATCGGTTTAGAGCGGCCAATCATCCACAGCCCTTCGGGCTGGAGATGATGGCCGCGCAGGCGCGATCGGCAGCGCCGACTTCTATCGTGCGATTGTCAGTCGAGCAGCCAAGGGGCCGCAGCAGCCTGTGCGATCTGTCGGATCTGCGCGAGCAATCCGGCGCCAACCGGGATGCCGTCGCGCAGGCGCGTCTCGGCCGTTTTCCACTGCGGATCGCCGGCCACCATGACGGGCTGGGCCGGATCGACCGGCGTCGTGGCCCTGAGCGCGCCGAGGAAGCTCGCAACGTCGCTCTCGAAATCGCCGGCGCCTCGGAAGATGGCGGGATCGATGGCCATGAAGAAGTGCCCGATGTCCTGGCCGACGGGCTTCTTCGTGTGCTCGGGATCGGTGATGAGCGTTGCGCCCGACAGGCACGACGCGAGAATGTTCACCATCACCGCAAGGCCGTAGCCCTTGTAGCTCGAATTCTCCGGTGAGCCGCCGAGCGAGGTCATGAACCCGCCTTTCTCCTTGGCGACCAGCGGATCATTGGAGGGGCGGCCCTCGCGATCCAGCACCCAGCCGTCGGGCGTCGGGAGGCCCTCGTTCGCCTTGTTGCGAATGCGCCCCGCTGCCACCGTGGTCGTCGCCATGTCGAGCAGGAACGGTACGCCGTCGGCGCTGGGAGCCGCGAACGACCAGGGATCGGTGCCAAGACGCGCCTGCTTGCCGAAGGTCGGCGCAACCTGGATGCCCGAGGCTGACGTGCAGGCCATGCCGACGAGACCGGCGTTCGCAGCCATCAGGGTGAAGTATCCCGCGGCGCCGAAATGCGCGGAGCTGCGCACCACGGTCGCGGCCATGCCGACGGTCTTGGCTTTGGCGATCGCCGTCGACATGGCGAAATGCGAGGGCACGTGACCGAGCCCGCCACCGCCGTCCACCACCGCCGACACGGGCGTCTCCGAGATGATCCGCGGCCGGGCGTCCATGCGCGCGCGGCCATTGCGGCGCAGCGTGTCGTAGCTCGGGATCATCGAAATGCCGTGGCTGTCGACGCCGTGCAGATCCGACCACGCCAGGACGTCGGCGGTGATCTCGGCGTTGTCGTCGGGCATACCCCAGGCGACCAAAATGGCTTTCAACTGCGCGCGGTGATTGGCGTACGTGGCGGGCATCGCTGTTCCTTTGGGCTTGTTTTGTGGCGCCAACCTCGACGATCCGCGCGTGCGTGACAAGGGGCGGCAATGGAGGGAGAGGACTGCGCGCATCGCGCGGTTCGATCACCGAGGTGACGAGGGCAGCCGGCTCGCGCCCGAAGTCAAAGGCTCGTTCGCCTTGATCGTCAGGCCGACGGCGAGACTTTGGACGAGGCACATGGGGGCGACCATAGTGCGCAGCACGGCCTCGGGCATATCGGGAATCTCGAACACGACATCCGCCCCGTGCACGATCGGGCTGAGCAGGCTGTCGGTCACGGCGATGATCGGCAAGCCGCGCGCGTGGAACTCCGGGACGAGCTGAACGGTCTCGGGATTGTAGGGGCGGAAGCTGACGGCGATGACGACATCCCGGCGCGTTGCCGTCAGGACGTGATCGACAAGCACATTGCCCAGTCCGTCGAGCAGTATGGCGCGCCGCCCGAGCCGGCGCAGGACGTACGTCAGATGGGCGGCAACCGGAAACGAGCCGCCGAGGCCAAGCACGTAGATGGCGTGCGCTTGTCCCATCAGGCCGATGGCACGCTTCAGATCCGCGTCCCGAACGCTTTCCTGCAGGTTCTCCAGCGATACGGTTCCCTCGGACGCGAAACGCGCGAGCAGCTCGTGCGGGTTGCTGCTGTCTTGAAAGCTTCCATCGCGGCGCAGCCCGTCAATGCGCTCGCGATAGCTCGGCACGGCGCCGGCAACGAGGCGGGAGCGAAAGACCTGCTGCAGCTCCGTGAAGCCGCCGAAGCCGAGCGCATGCGCAAAGCGGACGATGGCCGATGGCTGCACCTTGGCCCGCGCGGCAACTTCGGCGACCGTGCCGAGAGCCATGTCCGTCGGATGGTCGAGCGCGAACTCCGCGATCACGCGCAGGCGGTCGGAGAGGAGCGGATAGCGCTGCGCTATGCCTTCACGCAACGAGTCGTAGGCGCTGAGCTGCGCTGATTTCGTCTGCATTCCCGAGCGTTTGGGATGCTTTCTCACGTGGGCTCCAGATTCCGGCGGAAGATACGGATATTTCACTTCACAAGGCAGATGGAATGATTATTCTATGCCTCAAGGAAGAGCTGCCGTCAAACGAGCGAGCAGCCGTGGTTGACAGGAGGAAGCGATGACGAAGAACGGCAAAGCCGGGCGTGGCCCGTCCCGGCGTTCGGTTTTGAAGGGCAGCCTGATGACGGCGTCTCTTGCGGGCGTCGGCGCTTTTTACGGCCCCTGGCATCACAATCGCGCCTATGCGCAGAGCAAGAAGCCGATCAAGCTCGGCCTCACCAACGATGCGGGCGGACAGTTCGGCAACAGCGGCCAGGATGAGCATCGCGCCATCCGCATGGTCATTGACGAATGGAACGCCAGAGGCGGCGTACGTGGCCGCAAGATCGAATGGGTCACGGCCGACACGGAGTCGAGCCCGGCGGCTGGTACGCGCGTCGCGGAACGCTTCATCACGCGCGAGGACTGCCCCATCCTGATCGGCGCCCTTCACTCGGGCGTGGCCAATGCCATCACGCAGGTCGCCAACAAGTACGGCACCATCTTCCTCAACACGAACTCTTCCGCGCCGAGCGAGGCCGGTGAGAACTGCAGCCGCATCAAGTTCGTTTGGGACGGCAATGGCACGAACTTCTCCAAGGCCGCTGTCGCGAACGCGGTGAAGTCGATCGGCAAGAACTGGCTCTTGCTCACGAACGACTATGTGTGGGGGCATTCGACAGCCGCGGCCACCAAGGCCCTGGTCGAAGCCAATGGCGGCAAGATCATCGACAATCTGCTCGTGCCGCAGAATACGCGAGATTTCACGTCCTACCTGCTCAAGATCCAGCAGATCAAACCGCAGGTCGTCGGCACCGCCATTGCCGGTGACGACAACAAGGCGCTCCGCGAGCAGATCACGCAGCTCAAGCTCGATGCTGCGGGCGGCCCGGCGTGGATCAACAATCAGCAGGATTGGCCGGATGTGTGGGGCTCGCCGCAGAGCCTGTTCGGCGTGTTCGGCACGACCTGGTACCACAAGCTCGATCTTCCGGGCGTCCCCGAGTTCGTGAAGAAGTGGCAGGACGCCAACAAGAACGGACCTATCCCCGTACCAGGGAACGTGTCGTACAACGGCTACATGGCGACACAGGAGCTCTTCCGCGCTATGGAGCGCGCCGGATCGACGAACAACATCGCGATCATCAAGGCGCTCGAGGGCCACAAGATGTCAGCCAAGGATCGCATGCAGCACTTCGATGCCTACATCGATCCCGTAACGCATCAGGTGCAGCAGACGATCTATCTCTGCCGCAAGAACACGAAACCCGTCGATAACACGGATCACTTCGAGATCATGAGCTGGGCCGAGCCGAAGGATGTCCTGGACGACGCGGCACCGACAAAGTGCAAGCTCATTCCCTACGACAAAGTGCCATCGGTAGACGCATAGAGTTCGGAAGGCGGGGGGGGGCGACAGCTCCCCCCGCCTCGCCGGCCGATTGCAACAGTGCGCACGAAGCGGGGCCTATCGTGGGCATTGCGCGTCGTGATCCGACAGGCATCGAGCCGATGCCGCGGTGCTGATCAGAACGCCAAGCAAAAGGCGCCCTGCGTGTTCGATCTTCTTCCTCATCTGCTCAATGGCCTCGTGCTCGGGCTGCTTTTGGCACTCATCGCGCTGGGCTTCATGCTCATTGTCGGGCTCATGGAGCAGATCAATCTGGCGCCCGGCTCGCTCTTCGCGCTCGGCGCTTATCTCGCATTGGCGCTGACGGGCCCCAAGCCACCGCTTCCGGCGGACCTCGCGGCGCTTTGGCTGCGGGTGCCGATCGGATGGCGCTATGGGATCGCTCTGATCGTTGCGCCCTGCCTCGCCGGTATCGTCGGCATTGCCGTTGAATTCTGCATGCGCCGCACGTACGGCAAGGACCCGCTCTACGGCCTGCTGCTGACGTTCGGTGTCGCGCTCGTGCTGGAGGAGATCCTCCGCTTGACCTGGGGCACGCGCGATCATGTGCTGCCGATCCCACAATCCATGAGTGGCGGCTTCATCTTCGCCGACCTGATCTGGTCCACCTATCGTTTCTACGCAGCCGGCATGGCGGCGATCGCCATCGGTCTCGTCTGGCTGCTCATCGAGAAGACGCCCTACGGTGCCATGATCAAAGCCGGCGCTCACGACAGCGAGATGGTGCGCGCCCTCGGCGTGAATCTCTCGAAGCTGCGTCTCGGCGTGTTCGTGCTCGGCACCATGCTCGCGGCATTTGCGGGGATCGTCGTCGCGCCGATCTGGGGGATCAGGCCGCACATGGGTGTCGATGCCGTGGTGCCGGCCTTCCTGATCATCGTGCTCGGCGGCATCGGGAGCTTCTGGGGCGCCGTGATCGCGAGCCTGCTCGTCGGCCTCGCCGTCGGTGTATCTGGCGCCTATGCCTCGGAGTGGTCGCTGCTCTCGATGTACCTGCTGCTGGTGGCCGTCATATCGTTCCGCGCACGCGGGCTCTTCGGCAAGAAGAGCGTGCTGGAGGTTTGAGAGGATCATGACCGGTACGTCCAGCGACGCGCGACTGATCACACCGACCATGCTCGGCACCTGGCTGGTGCTGGCCACGGTGCCATTCTGGATCAGCGCGGTCGGGCTCTATCCGTACATCGGCGTCGAGATCGTGATCTGGTCGATCTACGCGCTAGCGTTCAATCTCCTTCTCGGCACATCGGGCCTGCCGTCGTTTGGGCACGGCGCCTTCTTCGGCGTCGGTGCCTATGCGTTCGGCCTCACGCAGTTCAACATCGCCGCGAACATCTGGGTGAGCCTCGCCGGTGCGCTGCTCGCGGGGGCATTTGCAGGCCTGCTCGTCGGCCTCTTCATCGCCCACCGCCGCGGCATCTACTTCGCGCTCATGACGATCGCCTTCGGCCAGATCTTCTGGACCATCTCCGTGAAGTGGCACAGCGTCACCGGCGGCGAGGACGGCCTTCTGAACATCGCGCGTCTCCCCGTCAACCTCGGCGTCGTCTCCTTCGACATCACCGACAACGACGCCCTCTACTATTTCGTGCTGGCCGTGTTCGCTGTCGTCGTCGTGCTGCTCTGGCGGCTCGTCAATTCGCCCTACGGCCGCATTCTCTCTGCAATCCGCCAGAGCGAAGTCCGCACCGCGCATCTCGGCTACAACGTCTGGCTCTACAAGCTGAGCGTCATCGTGCTCTCCGCCGCCTTCTCCGGTTTCGCCGGCGGTCTCTTCGCCATGGCGCAGCGCTCGGCATTCCCCGATGTGATGAACCTCGCGCAATCCGGCCTCATTGTGATGATGACGCTGGTCGGGGGCGGTCTCGTGAGCTTCTGGGGACCGGTCATCGGCGTGATCGTCTTCCTCATTGCCCGCGACGTCATCGGCGCCGCAACGAATGCATGGATGCTCTACTTCGGCACGATGTTCGTTCTGCTGGTGCTCTTCCGACCCGAAGGCATCGCCGGCGCCGCCAAGCTGATCGCCGAGCGCTGGAGGAACCGCAGCGCCACGCCGGCCGTCCTCAGCTCTGAAACTCGGAGCGGATGATGGCGCTGATCGAGGCTGATGGCATTCACGTACGCTTCGGGGACCGTGTCGTCCTTGAGGAAATCAATCTGTCCGTCAACGAGGGCGAGCTGCACGGCATCATGGGGCCGAACGGCGCCGGCAAGACGACCTTCTTCAACACGCTGACAGGAAGCGTGAGGCCGAGCCGCGGGCGCATCCGCCTCGATGGGTCGGACATCGCCGGTCTCGATCCGCACGCCATTGCGCGCAAGGGCGTGGCCCGCTCTTTCCAGATCATGACGCTCTTCAATGATTTCACGGCGCAAGAGAACGTCATGGTGGCGCTCCCGGCCTTCCGCGCGCGCGGGTTCGACGTGCGCCGCGCCGTTGCCGGCGATACCGCCCTTGCCGATGAGGCCAATGCGGTGCTGGCCTCCGTCGGCCTTGGTGCGAAGGCCGCGATCTCGGCGAAGCTTCTGTCTTATGGCGAGCGGCGCGCGCTCGAAATTGCGGTGGCCCTCGCGCAGCGCCCGCGCGTGCTCTGCCTCGACGAGCCGACCTCCGGCCTCGGCACGGACGGCACGCTCCGCCTCGCGGATCTGATCGGCGCTCTCAAGGGCAAGCTCACGATCGTCGCCGTCGAGCACGACATGCGCTTCCTGTTCTCACTCGCGGACCGCATCTCGGTCATACACTGGGGTCAGGTCGTCGCGCGCGGCACGCCGCGCGAGCTCCAGGAAAATCCCTGGGTGAAGCGCTCGAACCTCGGGAGTTTCGGATGATCCTCGAGGTCCAAGGTATCGACACGTTCTACGGCGAAACGCAGGCGCTCTACGGCGTGTCGCTCGGCGTGAGCAAGGGCGAGGTTCTGGCACTGCTCGGCGCCAACGGTGCCGGCAAGACGACGACCATCCGCTCGATCCTCGGCCTGACACGCCCGCGCCGTGGCAACATCCGCTTCAATGGTGGTGATATCACGCGCGCGCCGACGCACATGATCGCGCGCGCCGGCATCTGCTGGGTGCCCGATGACCGGCGTCTCTGCCCGACGCTCACGGTTGCGAAGAATCTCAGGATCGCGATCAAGAAGACGCCCTTCCGCGCCTGGACGATCAACGAGACCTTCTCGATCTTCTCGCCGCTCGAATACCTCATGCACCGCGATGCCGAGAATCTCTCCGGCGGCGAGATGCAGATGGTGTCCATTGCGCGCGCACTGCTCGGCTCGCCCGGCCTCGTGCTGTTCGACGAGCCGAGCCAGGGTCTCGCGCCGAAAATCGTCTCGGATGTCCTCGCGACCGTGCGCCGTCTCAAGCAGGAGGGGATCGCCTCGGTTGTCGTCGAACAGAATGCGGAGATCGCGCTTTCGGTCGCGGATCGGGCCGTCGTCCTCGATCGTGGCACCGTTGCCTGGTCGGGCGATGCCGCAACCTTGCGCGACGATGATGCTCTCCGCCAACGGCTGCTCGGAGTCTGAACATGGCGTCGACCGCTGCAGTCCCGCTGATCTCGCTCCAGAACCTGCGCAAGGTCTACACGCGGGGCGTCCTCGTGCGCCGGCCGACCTTCAAGCTCGAGGCCGACCTATCTATCGACGGCCCCGGCATTGTCGGCGTCCTCGGTCCCAATGCCGCCGGCAAGACGACGCTCGTCGAGATGATGACCGGATCGAAGGCGCCCACCAGCGCCCCCGGCCTCCTCGCCGGCGGCGATATTAGTCTCGTGAAGTAGGGCGCACGTGCCCCGCTCGGCATCCACTACCATCAGTCCTACCAGGTGCGCCGCTTCCGCAAGCTCGTGCCCTCGGCCTTCCTCGCGCCTTCACCAGTGGACCGTCCGGTGGTCCATCTCTTCGACGAGCCGCAATTCAACACGCAGGACGGCTACATCGGCTTCATGCTGGATTTCTTCCGCAAGCTCCGCGCGGAGGGACGGCTCGTCTTTCTCTGCCTGCACCCAACGGCGAGCTACCACCTGGAGATCCTCAACGAGATCGCCGAGCGCTTCCTGTTCGTCGCAGGCGGCACGGTGACACAAGTGCCGGACTTCAAGTCGCTGATCGCTGAAGAGCGCATGCGCGCCTACCTCGGGCCCGAGATGACACGGGCCGCAGAGGATATCAGTCGCGCATAGCCTCTCGTGACCTTAACTCTCCGCGCCGTAGATCGCGCGCGCAGCTTCAGCGCTGACGAACCCATCCAGCACGTCGCCGCGCATGGCCTCGCGACTGCGCTGGCGTGGATCGCCGAAGCCGCCGCCGCCCGCCTCCGTCACCGTAATGCGCTGACCTGGAGCAACTTCGATGCGCCCCTTCGCGTGCACGGGGCTGCCATCCACGGCGTGCACGCGCAGCGTCCCGGCGCCACCACCGAACATGCCGCGAGCCGGGAACTCCATACGATTGCCCATGCCGAGCATGGTCAGCGTGTGCCCCGTGTCATTGCGCAGGACGACCTCCTGGCCGAGGCCGCCGCGCCAGCGCCCAGGCCCGCCCGAATCCGTGAGCAGGCGCTTGCTCTCGATGGTCATGTTGGTGAGCGTTTCCCAGATCTCGACGGGAACGACGGCCATGTTCGAGGGATGAGGCAGCGTAGCCCAGCCGTCGAGGTTCTCGAGCGCTCCATAGCCGCCGGCCGCGAAATAGAGGCACGAGAAGGCGCGGTCATCACGCCGGCGGCCCTGGAACGTGATGAGGTTCATCATGCCGGAGTCGGCCTGCACGCGATCGGGCGCGGCCTCGGCGAGCGCGCCATAGATCGTCGGTGTCACGAAGTGGCCCATGGCATGGCGTCCGCCCGTCGGGAAGGGCGGCAGCGCATTCAGAATGCAGCCGGGCGGTGCCTTCACCTTGATCGGCGCGACGGAGCCCTCGTTGTTCGGGATGGACGGGAGCGTCAGCGATTTGATCGCGTGCAGTCCCATGGCGTTCGTATAGCAGATGGGCACGTTGACGCCGGCGCGGACGCACCCGGACGTGCCGTCGAAATCGATCTCGACGCTGTCGCCTTTGACGTCGACGCGCACGGCGAACTCGACAGGCTCGCCGAAGCCTTCGACCTTGATGCGATTGCGATACGTGCCATCGCGGAACTCGCTGATCTTCGCCCGCATGGCGCGCTCGGATTGGCCGCGGATCGCTGCCGAGAGCGCGCGCAGATCCTCGAGGCCGTACTCGTCCATGAAGGCGAGAAGCTCGCGCCCGCCGACCTCGTTGCAGCTCACGTTGGCCATGATGTCGCCCATGACCTGCTCAGGGACCCGCACGTTCGTGCGGATGATCTCGACGATCAGCTCATTGAGGCGCCCGGCCTCGTAGAGCTTGCAGATCGGAAGGCGCAAGCCTTCCTGATAGACCTCCGTCGAGGCCGAGCCGAAGCCGTTGCCGCCGATGTCCGGCAGATGCGTGATGCTGACCGTGTAGGCGACAATGCGGCCTTTGCGGAAGACGGGACGCATCATCGTGATGTCGAACAGATGGCCGGTACCGAGCCAGGGATCGTTCGTGACGACGATGTCGCCGGGCTTGAGCGTCTCGGCGGGAAACTTCTTCAGCATGTGGCGCAAGGTGACGGGCGCACTGCCGATGAAGGCCGGAATGCCGAACGTGCCCTGCGCGATGGAGTTGGTATCGGCGTCGAGGACGACGCAGGAAAGATCGTAGCTCTCGTAGACGATCGTGGAGAACGAGCTGCGGACGAGCGTCGATACGATCTCGTCCGTGAGCGAGACCAAGCGGTCCCACATGATGCCGAGGCTGACAGCGTCGAAGGGGGCGTTGTTCATGGTTGTTGCTCTCTTCAGGCGCTCAGTTCT
>Ga0066256_1002735_pt1 | contig 18622 bp, 5 predicted proteins | sample ThiBio_1000_biof_FD_87107 | JGI IMG/M metagenome (GOLD analysis project Ga0066256, IMG submission 87107) | Wastewater bioreactor microbial communities from Cape Town, South Africa - Thiocy_expt_1000_biof (version 2) | ecosystem: Engineered > Bioreactor > Thiocyanate-remediating >...
TCATCGGATCGCCGAAAAGATACGGTTGTCGGTTTCAGGCAGTTGGCCGCAGTGTGGTGGTGTGGTGGTGTGTGCGTGGACAGAGAGGGAGGAGGCGGTGCAGAACAGGTGGCATCATGGTGGCACGCGACGGCGGGTAGCCGCAGTTGTGTGCGGCACAAGGTATGACCCCACGGCCTCTGCACTCTGCCCGCTTTTGATGCTCATGCCCGCTTTGCATTAATATCCCGCTTACCACACTTCACCTCCACCTCCTCTCCTGTCATCGGTTGCTGGCACTGCTGCTGCTGCTGCTGCTTCGTCACTCTCCCTCTCCCTCTCCCACACATGCTCCCTGTGTGACTGACGGCAGACTGGCATATCAGCTACTACTGCTGCCTTCTTGCTTCTTCCCTCTTTCCCGATTATCCGTCCTCCCTCGCCTCCCAAACCTGCCACCGCCGCCATCATCATCACCACACCCATCACCCCACGTCACCCCTCACCAACGCCCAAACCTGCAGCCATCGTCTCTCCCTCTCGCCCCCTTCCCCCAGACCCACCGGAACCATGGCGGTGGCAGCAGCCAGCTTGGCGGCGCGCGCCGGCCGCCGCTACGCCCCCCCCTCCGCCCCCTCGCCGCGCCAGGTCTTTGTGGGCCGCAACTCGAAGGCCAACGGCTCCCTCAGCCAGATCCAGACGGTGCGTCGTGGCTGTGGTTGTGATCGTGGGCGTGGTCGTGGGTGTGGTCGCGGGGTGGTTTGGTGCTCTGCTGCTGCTCCTCATCGTGGTTGTGCCCCCACTCCCCAAGTCCCCACGCCCCCACCCCCACTACAGTGGCTGGCGGCGCTGAATGGCGGCGCGGTGGCGGGCAGCACGGAGGTGATGGTGGCGCCGCCGGCGCTGTACCTGGACCACGTGCGGGCGCACCTGCGCAAGGACTTTGCGGTGGGCGGGCAGGACGCGTTTGCGACGACGGGGTCGCACACGGGCGAGACGCCGGCCGCCATGCTGAAGGACCTGGGGTACAAGTATGCCATCGTGGGCCACTCGGAGCGGCGCGCCAAGGGCGAGAGCAACGAGGTGGTGGCGGCCAAGACGAAGGCGGCGCTGGCCAACGGCCTGACCGTGGTGGCGTGCCTGGGTGAGACGCTGGCGGAGCGGGAGGCGGGGAAGCCGGCGGAGGTGGTGTGCGCGCAGCTGGCGGCGTACGCCAAGGCGGTGGGCGGCGACTGGTCCAAGGTGGTGGTGGCGTACGAGCCGGTGTGGGCGATCGGCACCGGCAAGGTGGCGACGCCGGCGCAGGCGCAGGAGATCCACGCCGCGCTGCGCCAGTGGCTGCACTCCAACGTCAGCCCCGCCGCCGCCGCCTCCACCCGCATCATCTACGGCGGCAGCGTGACGGGCGCGAGCGCCAAGGGCCTGGCGGCGCAGCCGGACATTGACGGCTTCCTGGTGGGCGGCGCCTCCCTCAAGCCCGAGTTCATTGACATCATCAACGCGGACGGCGCGCCCGTCACCGCCGGCCCGCTGCGCATCGGCATCAACGGCTTTGGCCGCATCGGCCGCCTGGTGTACCGCGCCGCGCAGGCCAACCCGCTGCTGCAGGTGGTGGCCATCAACGACCCCTTCATCCCGCCGGACTACATGGAGTACATGTTCAAGTACGACACGGTGCACGGCATGTACGCCGGCAGCGTGTCGCACGACGCCAAGAGCCTGCTGGTGGACGGCCGGCCGGCGCGCGTGTTCACGGAGAAGGACCCCGCCAAGATCGCGTGGGGCGAGGCGGGCGCGGAGTACATCGTGGAGTCCACGGGCGCGTTCCTGGACAAGGAGAAGGCGTCGGCGCACTTCAAGGGCGGCGCCAAGAAGGTGGTGCTGTCCGCGCCCTCCAAGGACGACACGCCCATGTTTGTGTACGGCGTGAACCACGACAAGGTGACGGCGGACATGTCCATCGTGTCCAACGCCTCCTGCACCACCAACTGCCTGGCGCCCATCGTGAAGGTGATTGTGGACAACTTTGGGTTCAAGGAGGGCCTCATGACGACGGTGCACGCCGTCACCGCCACCCAAAAGACGGTGGACGGCCCGTCCGCCAAGGACTGGCGCGGCGGCCGCGCCGCCAACTTTAACATCATCCCCTCCTCCACCGGCGCCGCCAAGGCGGTGGGCGCCGTCATCCCCGCCGTCAAGGGCAAGCTGACCGGCATGTCGTTCCGCGTGCCCACCGCCGACGTGTCCGTCGTCGACCTCACCTGCCGCCTCGAGCGCCCCGCCTCGTACGACGACATCAAGGCCGCCATGAAGAAGGCGTCCGAGACCAACCTGGCGGGCGTGCTGGGCTACACGGAGCGCGAGGTGGTGTCGTCCGACTTTGTGACCGACCCGCGCTCCTCCATCTTTGACGCCTCCGCCGGCATCGCGCTGTCCAAGGACTTTGTGAAGCTGGTGTCGTGGTACGACAACGAGTGGGGCTACTCCAACCGCGTCCTCGACCTGCTGCAGGTGGTGGCGTCCAAGAAGTAAGTAGTGTGTGGTGGCCCGCTGCCGCACTACTCTCCCGCGCCTCACGACGTCGCGCGTTGCCCGAGTCGACCTGGGCGCACCGTGTCCCCCCTCAAACCTCACACCCCCTGTCTTAAAGTGCCCTCCCTCCTAGGCTGGCCACGGCGCACTGGCGCCGCCTCCGGCGCTGCTGGCAATACTGCCGCGCCCACGCCCGCTGTTGGTTGCCGTGAACCCCACCTCGTCATCCGCAAAGAAGGAACCGCGCCGTGCGCCATGCGCGCCAGCGTGCAGGGGTGGCGCCGCGGGTGACGGCGGCGCTGAGTGCTGCTGCCGGCGCGCCGCTCCAGATGTGGTGGTAGCACCTGTGGCAGCGGTAGCAGCAGTGGCGGCGGCAGCGGCAGCGGCAGTGGCAGTGGCGGCGGGGGCGGCGGCGGCCGGAGGGGGCATAGCGCCCCCCCCCCCCTGCCCCCCCCGTTGCCGCCTTCCCGCGCGGGGGGCCCGGGGGCCTGGCGGGGGGGGCAGGACCGGGGGGGCGGGGGGGCGGCGGGGGCCGCCGGCGGGGGGGGGGGGGCGGGGGCCGGGGCGGCGCGGGCGGTTGGGGGACGGCGGGCGGGGGCGCAGGACCGCCGGGGGGGGGGTCCCCCCCCGCGCCCCCCCCCCGCCACTTGTAGCACCACCACCGCCGCCGCCGCCGCCACCAACTCCTCCGCCTCCGCCACCGCCGCCGCTGCCCCCTACGCCCTCCGCGCCGCCGCCGCCGTGGCGACTGGAACAGCAGGCGGTACCAGCGGTGGCATCTCCGCCCATGTCGTACGGTGCCGCGCCCCAGTACGTATCCACCTCCTCGCCCACGCCGCGGTCGCCGCCGTCCGTGTCTGGCACCCACGCATGCATGACGCGCGCGCGACTGTAGCGGCGGTGCCCCACCCCCGCCCGCCCCAACACGCCCCAGGAGGCGACTGCCCACCCGACCGGGCCCGCCCCGTTGCCCCCCGAGCCAAACGCCACCCCCCCCCGCGGCCCCCCCCCCGGGGACCCCCCATACCCCGCGGCGCCCCCAAACCCGCAGGGGGCACCGCCCGGGCCGGCGGGGGCGGGGGAGGGCGCGCGTGGGAGTGGCGACGCCGTCGGCGATGGCGATGGCTCTGGTGACGGCGACGAGCCGTTGGCGAGTGCGGCGCTGCGGCGGGCGGGCGCCACCTGCGCCACCTTTGGCAAAACCACCGGCAGCATGGAGGGCACGGTGGGGTGCAGCCAGTGCGAGTGGATGGGCTTGGTCGCGCACGTGTTGCAGGTGGAGGAGTTGCGGTGTGACCAGGTGCCGGGGTCGCAGGGGGAGCAGGCAGCTGCCGACTCGCCGGACCATGAGTTGGCAGGGCACGGCTGGCAGGAGTCCATGGGCACGTAGGCAAACGTGCCGGCGGGGCAGGTAGAGCAGGTGGTAAAAGGCGGCAGGGAGACGGTGCCGGGCGGGCAGGCAGCGCACGTCGGCATGCCGGGGAACGGCGCCACCTGCCCCATGGTGCACGACGTGCACTCCACCGCACCAGGGGCGCCCGACGCCGTGCCGGGCGCGCATGGCGTGCACAGGTCCATGGACGTCACGTTCTTAAATGTGCCGGGCTCGCACGGGTCGCAGTCTGGCCCGCCGTGCCCCACCTGGCACACGTCGCACGCCGTGCCGTTCACGGACGGCAGGAAGCCGGACGGGCAGGGCACGCACGCGGAGGCGCCGGGCGTGGGTGCCATGGTGTTGTTGGAGCACGGGATGCAGGAGCTGGAGCCGGTGGCGTTGGAGAAGGTGCCAGAGGGGCAGAAGAGGCAAGGTGCATTGGTGCCCGTCACTGGCTGGAACGACCCCTCGTCACACGGCAGGCACAGCGCGCCGCCCTCACCTGCGTCGCACCCCGGTAGGCTGAATGCTGCACCGTGCCCGCCATCGCCGCCCTCGCTGTCGCCCACCCCGCCCGCGTTGTACAGCGAGCCGCTAAATGCATTACCGGCGTCGGCACCCGTGCTGTACGCCACGCCGCCCACCGCGCCCGCCACAAGCAGCGAGCAGCGCGCCATGAGCTCACGGCGCGCTGCATGGCCAGCCCCACGCGTGAATGACGTCGGCGACGACGGCGCAAGTTGTTGTGATGCCACAATCAGCGACGACGGCGGTGTGGACGCCAGACAGGCGTACCAGTCGGCGTACGCGTCCGCCGCCAGCACGTCCAGCCAGCCCACCATGATGACGCCGCCGCTGCCGCCGCCGCCGCCCATGGAGCCGCCCGCGCCGCCGCTGAAATCAAAGTACGCCGACCCGATGCCCGTCATGTTGGACAGGATGAGATTCATGGCGCCGCCAGCACCACCGCCGCCACCTGGCCCGCCGCCGCTGGATGCCGGACTGCCGTCCGTGCCGCGCGCCTGCACCGCGCCGTCATTTACCATCATGCCCGCCACCGTGATCATAAGCAGGCCGCCGCCGGAGCCGCCCAGCGCGGGGTCGCCGCCGCCGGAGCCCAGCAGCGCCGGCCACTGCGCGTTGTCGTTGGGCGCGCCGCCCGGGTTGTTGCCGCCCGGCCCTACGCCCGCGCCGCCCGCGCCGCCGTGCCCGCCGCCCGACGCCGGTGACGCGTCGCCGCTGACGCCCGCGCCCCACCCCGTCTCTGACGAGCACCCCATGCCGTCCGCCGACACGAGGCCGCCGGTGTCCACCAGCAGCACGTCGGCGCACATGCGCACGGTGGCGCCCACGACGGAGCCGCCCGTCTGCACCTCCATGTACGGCGACACCATCCACGTCGTGAACGCGTCGCCCACCGCCTCGGTGACGTTGCAGGAGGAGTTGATGGCAAGCGGCGTGGGTGGGCCGGCCGCGTGCGGCGACGGGCAGCCAGAGTTGCGGCCAAACGACTGCACCGCCGTCACGTCGCCGCCCACCAGCATGCCAGACATTGCCGTCAGCTCCACGTAGCCTGCCACCACCTCGCTCTGCTGCGTCAGCGTGATGTTACCCGCCAGGATGAGCGCCAGGGTGGAGACGGGCGGGATGTCCACCTGCGACACCACGTTGGAGACGGTGAACATGGACGCCATCACCTCCAACCCAAAGTTGTACCGCACGTACCCCTGCAGCCCAATGTTCACGGTGGCACCCGGCGCCATGAGCTCCATGATGCCGCTGTCCACCAGGCTCTGGCGCACCGTCAGGCCGTTGGTGGCGGTGACGTACATGCCGGCGGAGGTGGAGGCGGTGTACACGCGCGACAGGTCGCTGAGCGTCATGCTGCCGTTGATGGCAAACCGGATGCCCGCCGTCTGCACCGAGCCGGACACGACGGAGAAGGAGTTGGCGGACACGCCGCTCAGCTCCGACAGGTCCCACGCGCAGTTCAGCAGCGCAATGTTCAGCACGCCTGGCAGCGCCGTCACCTCGGACGCCGTCATGGGCACCAGCGCGCTGTACGGCGCCTGCGTGACGCACGACATCGTGTTGGTGATGGACCACGTCAGCCCCTCGGCCGTCAGCCCGCCGCGGCCACCGTCGCTGTACGTGGTATCGCTGGTGGCAGCTACCTCGCCCGCATGCAGCCGTGTGCATGCCAGCCGGTCGTCCTCAGCGGCGGCTGACGCAGTCACGGCAGTCACAGCGGCCGCCGCGACGCGGGTGCGCCGTCGGCGCGGGCGGCGTGAAACAGACCAGGCGGCGTCGGGTGAGCCGTCTGCTGCATTGCCCGCGCCCGCCACCCGCACGCCACCAACTGTGGGGTCCATGGCTACCACCACCGCGCCCGACAGGGTGGCAGCAACCGCCGCCGCTTCCTTGTACGTCAATCCGGCGGTGGCATTGGCGCCGGGCGGCAGCGGCACCACGGTGTAAGCGCGCCGCACGCGCGCCATGTACGGCAGGCACGTTGTCACGGCGTCCAGTGCGGCGCGCTCGTCGTCAATGCGCGAGCGCACAACCCGCGCGACGCCGGTGGCGGCGTCTGGGTGGAAGCGCATGAAGGTGGACAGCGGCAGGTCAACGGTGGCGGTGGCGTCGCCCCACCCGCCGTCGCTCGTGACAGACGGCGGCGGCCAGTGCGTCACCACCGTCTGCCGGAACAGAAAACCGGTGCCGCCCACGGGGCACGCGCCGTAGTTCCACGTGGCGCCGCCCGACACGTTCTGCGCTCCCGTGGACAGGCCAGCGATGGTGCCGCCCACAAATGCAATCACGCCGCCGCCGCCGCCGCCGGTGTAGGCGGAGCTGCCGCCGGTGGCGGAGATGATGGCAGTGGTGACGCTGATGGTGGCAGCACCCACGTAGATGCTACCACCGCCGCCGCCGCCGGGCCCCGCAAACCCGCTGCCCGGCGCACCGTTCGAGGACAGGGCGCCCGCCAGGAAGATGCGGTTGGTCGCCTCCAGCCAGATGCGCCCGCCGCCGCGCGTCGACGCTGGCGAGCTGCCCCACCCCACCGATCCGCCACCAAAAGCAAATGGCGTGGAGGGGTAGGCAAACCCAGACGCCAGGCCCTGTGACGCTGGCGTGGGCGTGTCTTGCCGGCAGGTGGTAATGATGGTGCCCGCGCCGCCGTGCCCGCCGCCCGTGCCGGCCGTACCCTCACATGTGCGGTACGGTGACGTCGGCACGGGGCCCATGCCGTCCGTCACAATGCTGGAGTTGTGGTCCACCGTGATGTTGGTGGCCACCAGCGTTGCACTCCCCACGTTCACGCTCGCCGACTGCAGCGTGATGTTGCCGCCCGCAATGATTGTCAGGTTACCGAGGGCGCACGCCGCGCTGTCGCACGGAAACGACGAGACGGTCGTACCGACAATCAGTAGACTGCCATTCAGCACCACCGTCAGCGGCGCCAGCAGGATGTACACGGGGGACGACCACACGCACAGCGCGCCGACGGCGTCATTTGGGCATGCTGGTGGTCCTTGCGCGCCGCATACTCCCACCGCCGCCGCCGCCACCGCCGCCACCAGGCAGGCGGCAGCGACGACTCGCCCGCCGCCGCCTCGACGGCGGGCCATCCCGGCCACTGTCCGACCTCCGGTCCGCGGGTGGACGGACGCGTGTGAGACAGTGTACGTCCAGGGTGCCGTTCCGCTCCGCCAACGTCTGTAGCCAGTCTTTGCTCGCCCGCCCGTGGGTGGCTCGCGACGTGGTGACCACAAGGAGAGTGCGCGCGCGCGCAAATCTGCCTCCAGCTGTCGCACACAGGCCGCCTCGCCCGCCAAATCGCAGCGGTGTACGCGTTGGGTGGACAGCGTCGGATGACAGAGACTCTCAACCCGCCAGCGTCTAGCCCGGAGTGGTGGGCCGACACCACCACGTCACGAATCTGACCGCCAGAATCTGGATTCAGGTCACGACTGCCCCAATCCAATCGGTACCACCGGCCACCCCCCGTGACGGGAGTCACTGATGACGCAGTCACAGATGGCAGCGTGTATAGACACCGTGTGTGTGCTCAGGGTGGGTGGGATGCCAGCCACCTTTGCGTCTTCCTGCGCAGCCTCCGTCCACGGCAGGCACCCAGGCGCAGAGATATGGATATGGCGCAGGTGGGCGGCGGGGTGCTACCGTGGTTTGGCGGGGTTGGTTGGCAGTATTTGGTTGGAATATCACGTAGAGGGGTTAGGCTGGGCAAGACCCCTCTCTTGACGCCTACTGGGACCCCTTTTTCGCTGATATTGGTCTCCACCCGCGTGTTTCGGAGCGATTAAATGCGGCAACCCGCCTCAAATAATATTGGTTAAGTTGTGGCGCGGTTGTTGCGGACGCCGCGTCGGTGGGCAGTAAGTCGGATTTGGGGGCGGAGACGGGCGGAGATGCAATGCGGGATTAATGCGGAAGTGCATTAATGTTCCAATTAATCATTAACCCACTTACAATGTGTGCGAGATTACCGACCTTGTTCGCCATATTTGGAGCGACACACACAGTGCCCCGTACGTACACCATTATCAGTAGCACGCTACACAATTTAGATATGCAGAAAAGCACGTGGTAACGTTGTATTTTAGCGTTAAGGTTTGAGTGCTTTAAGTGTTAAAGCACTCGCCGCATTAATATAACCTCAGCCGCTTTAATACTTGAAGTCCCACATTGCCATCGCCCCCGTCCCACTTTCGAGTCCGCCCGTCACCCCGGGCCAGCAGCTGAGCAGCAGCGCATGTCGGCGACGGCGACGGTGACTTCCAGCCGGGCGGCATCGGCGGCGGCGGCGGCGGCACGGTCACCAAGCGCAGTTCTCGCATAGTCACTATTTGGGTGTGGGTTACATACCGTGAGGGGTTGATTGCGTCGGTTGCGCGGCATCATTTTGGCACGTTGTGTAACTCTGCGTGTGCGGTGACGCCGTGTGTGTTGTGCGTTGGCGCTCCGCCATCGTCACCGTTGTGCAGCCGTCACCGTTGTGTCGCCGCCCCGCCCGCCGGTCGGTCGACGCACAATTGCAGTGAGATTGTAGCTAGGGAGCTGCTGGGAGCGCTGGTGCGATTGTGCGTTGTTGTAACTTGGCGGTGCGCTGCCAGCACGCGTTGGTTTCGTCACCTCCAACCGCCACGGCGTCGAAGTTTGGAGCGGGCACACCCACCCGCACCGGCAGCGCCACCATTACCGTCACCATCACCAGTACAACTACCGGCACTACCCACCAGCCAAGTGCCGCGCCGTTGTGGTTGCTGCTGCGGCTGCAAATAGTTGGTGGTGGGCAGCAGCGTCAGCCCCAAACTTCACTGCCAACCACCATCATTTGTGGCGCACCACCAACCGCTTCGCCAGCGCACAACTGGCACCGACACTAACGTGACGCACCCACCGTCCTGTACCAATTGTTGGCACCCACCGACGCTGGTTGGTGGCAGCGCGCTGTGTGCCGAAACGGTGACAGTCCATCAGCAGCGCGCGCGCGTGAGTGTGCGCAGTGGTGCCATCGCCATCGCAGCTGGTGTGTCTCTAACAACAACGCCCCGGCAAGCGCCCGCCATCCCGCCGGTCATCCGGCGATAACAAAGTTGCCAACACGCTGGTGAGCTCCCTTGTCGGTGGTTTGCCCGCCTTCGTCGCCCGCCTGCCTGGGCGCGTGCTGGCGTTCAGACGTGTCGCACCATCATCACCGTCCTGGTCCCGTGACTCTACTTGGCGAGGCCGGCACACCCAAATTGAATTCTGCATCCCAAGTGGGACGGCAGCTCGTCGGTGCTCGGTGCGGCCACCACACGCTCACACGCGCCGGTTGCGGCGAGGTCGTGGACTGGAGGTACTTATCGCGGCAGAAGTACCACACGGAGTGGACGTGGCCTGGAGCAGCTGGCCGGACAACACCTGGTGACCACGACCTGGACACCACCACCACCTGGGCACCACCACCACCACGACCTGGTGACCACCACCACTGTTGACGGACGGACACTGGACGGAGGAACCCGTGTGTGGCCGTACGGAGCTGCTGTGTGCTGGACAAGTGCTGCTTGCATCGACACCGCTTGGCGGTGTAACTGGTGGCGACACACTGCCGGTGGCGCGGCGCGACGCGGTGGCGACAACGTGACAACGTGACAACGTGACAGCAACAACGTGACGATGATGCAGTCGCCAACACCACCACCACCACCACTGCCGCCGCCGCAGGCGCCGCCGCCACCACGAGCTGCTGCCCCGCAACCCCGGCTGCCGACGACGGAGGAGGTGTCGGCAGCGGCGGCGGCGGCAGTGGCGGCGGCCACGGCGGCGGCCACACCACGTGCGCCGATGCCAATGCCACCAGCACCAATGGCACCAGCGCCGGTGGGACAGCCGGCAGTGACGCGGGCGGCCATGCTGACGCAGGTGGCGGCATTGGGCGCCATCCAGTCACTGGCGGCGGAGGGGCGGGAGGCGGAGGCGTCGGCGGCGGCGGGCGCGCTGGTGGCGCAGCTGCGGGCGCCGGCGTCGCTGTGCGACGAGACGCGCGTCGTGGCCATCGTGGTGCTGCTGTCGTGGCTGGGGCGCCTGGAGGAGGTGGTGGCGCTGCTGCGGGAGTGGGAGGAGGCGGCAGCGGCAAATGCGGCCAAGGCGCATCACCAGGTGAGATGGCAGGTGCCACCCGACAACGTGGGTGACACCCCCGTTCCGCCCGTGCGCACCAAGCTGCCAGGACTGCCGCTGCCGACGGCGGCGCTGGCGCCGCTGTGGATGGAGGTGGGCTGCGCGCTGCGCATGGCGGGCGCGCTGGGCCCGGCGGCACGGTGTCTGCACACTGCCAGTGTGCTGTTTGCGGCAAACGGCGCGCCGGCCGCCGACCTGCATGCCGCGGCGCTGTATGAGCTGGGGCTGTCGCAGGAGGCAAACGGCGCGGTGGCGGCGGCGGCGGCGGCGTATGACGCGGCGCTGCGGGTGGAGCCCACCTGCACGCGCGCCGCGGTGCAGTTGGCGTGGTGCTTGTTGGACGCCGCGGCGGCAGCGGCGGCGGGCGGCAAGGAGGCAGCCACGCGTGCTGCCACTGCTGCCGTCGACGCCGCCCTCGCGTCCGACTCATCGCACTACGAGGCCTGGTTCCTGCGCGGCGTGCTTTCCGAGGGCACTGACGACGACGCTGCCGCGGCGCACGCCTTCCGCATGGCCAGCCGCCTGCGGCCCACTGAGCCGGCGCCGTGGGTGGCGGTCGCACGCATTGCCATGGCGACCGGCGCGCTGGGTGAGGCGGTGCAGGCGCTGAGCACCGCGGCGCGCGTGGCGCCGTGGCATCCCGACGTGTGGCGCGCGCTGGCTGACGCGTACACCGCGGCAGGGCACGGTGTGGGCGCGCGGCATGCCATGCAGCAGGGCGCCGCCGCCGCTGCTACGGTCGCCGGCCGCACTGCAACGCCGCTGCACTTTACTGGCACACTGCAGCGGCATACGCCGCCTCCGCCGAAGCCGCCGCAGCAGCCGCAACCGCCGGCACTACCGGTAAAGACAGCCGAGCTGCCACGGGTTGGTGGTGCGCCAGGCGGCGGCGGCAATGATCGACCGTCATCTGCAGCAGAGGTCGCTGCCGCCGCCCTGGTGTCCATCGGCGCGGCGCCGAGCCCGTTGAGTGCAGCAGCAGCGCAGCTGCCGCCGCTCCCGCCGCTGCTGCCATCCGCGCCGCCAAGCCCACCATCACCTGCACCTCCGCCGGCACCAGCACCGGCACCAGCACGAGCGCGCGAGCCATCGACGCACGCTTCCGCGCTACCGCTGTCGGGCTCACCGCCACGGTCGCGGCATGCGGCGTCCACCACCGTGGTTGACACACGGCACCATGCAAGCGCGATTGCGCGCGCCCGCTCTGCCGCCAAGTCTGCCTCGGAAGCAAGCACACTGAGTGCTCTGCTGCAGGCGCCGGCAGGCACCATGGGTCACACCAGTGGCGGTGTCGCGATGAAGGGTGCGCCTGCAGTGAAGCCCGGGGCGTTTAACTCCGCGCCCAAGCCCATCGCTGGCAGCAAGCGCGGGCGCGATGACAAGGTGGCCACCGCGCAGCGCGTGACCCGCACCTGCGCCATCATCTGCGTGCCAGAGGCGTCACCCGCCGCCCCGTCCGTGTCGGTGCCGGTGCCAGCGGCAGGGGTGGCGGCAACAGTGGTGGCGGTGGCGGGGTTTGGCGGGTGCGCTTCCGGCGGTGACCCTGCCAGCGCCCTCGCCGCCGCCGCGTCGTTGTTGCCAGCCCCACTTGCCACCATCTGATCTGATGTGACCGCCCTCTACTGATGTTGGTATTCCCCTTACGTTCTTGCTTCACCATGGTGTCGTATGCGTCGTGTTGTTGCTATCTCGTTACTGGTTACTGGTTTAGCCGCCTGGCCGCCGCTGTCGCTGCGTGCACTTGCCGGGTGCCGCCCCGTCCGTTGGGCATGGGGCATGGTGGCATGATGATGGTGTGTTGGGGCGCTGGTGCCAGGGCCGCGTGTCGCCGCCGCCGTTGCCCGGTCACCCCATTCATTGAAGCGCTCACAACGTACCGGTACGCGAGCGCGTACACAGGTGTGTATACGAGTGTTTGCGTGTGTGCGCCGCTGTGTGCGCAGCATACAACACACACACGCACACCACGCACGCATACCACGGCACGCAAGCGATGCGGATGCGGTCCACCTCTGAAGCCTGCGTAACAGGTGGAGTCTGGCAGATACGCCTGCCCGCCAAGTACGTACGCCACGCCGCACGCACAGCGCCACGCGACGCGCGCCACGCCTCGCCGCCGAGTGGCGGAGTGGACGGCGGCGGCGGCGGGTGCGTCGCCGAGGGCGTGGCTGCGTGTTGTGTGTGTGATGGGGGTGGTGGCACTCCCTGACGAAGGATGTATGTGCAGGGTCGACTGTCAGGTGGGGGCCGAGTGCACGGCGAGTCGCAACTTGGCGCAACCCGTACGCCATAACAAACCCGGCCAGCGCCACGCAACCGCTCACAGCGCAACCACCGTTTCCAGTACCACGCGTGTGTGTCGGTGCGCGCCCGCGACCAACGCCGCCAATCGGTTTTTATGCGCCCTGAACATGCGGTGACGCGGTGGAATGATGAACTTAGGCAGGGGCCGGCCGCAGGCAACGGGGGTCCGTGGGACGCGCCGGCACCGGCAATCCGCGTCACTCGCCACGCGCACCTGGGCACGGCGGGCCCGCCAGGCGTACGGGGCCACTGTACCGGTCAACCGGGGGTGTGGTGCGGCAGTAGGGATGGAGAGGGCGGCCATGGCTTCCTCTACGCGCCCCCGCCGCCCGGCCGTCGTCCTCTGGGTCACGCGATTTCGGGGGCTCGAGCCGCGTCTCCAAAGTTTTCCCACCCCTCTTTGAGCGCACATTTCGCAACGGCGCCGCAACGCCCACGGTGCGTTCTGGGCAATAACACGGATGGCGGTGTGCCGCATCCGACGCGCGCCATGTGTGGCGCGGAGACGGGCTGTAGCGGGCGCATTTAGCGTGATAAGGAGGCGACTCAGGGTGGCGTGGCGTGGCGGCGGAGCCACCTGTCGACCGGAGGGGGGGTGCGCACGCCGGCGGGCGTCGCGGTCGTGTGGCGCCAAAAGTCGTGTAAAAAGCACGCCAACCGCACCCTATCATCACCAACGACGCACACCATGGCGCGCGCCGCCGGCCCACGCGTGGGCGCAATTGTTTTTGGGGTACTTGCGCTCGCCACCCTGAGGTACGTGGCCGCGGTCTGACGGTGAGGGCGGAGCATCACAGGGAGATAAGGGCTGGCGGCGGGGTAGTGAAGCGACCAGAAAAACCATACAGTCGCGCCACGTAGCGCCGAAAATCACCGCCCCGCATGGGTGATATGGTGTGTCACGCGTTCCGTGTGACTGTGGTGCCGAGCACCCAGGCGTGCAATTTTTAGGGTGTGGTAAGCGACACCTGGAATGGGAGGTGGGAGGGGCACGACAGCCTGAGTTTGCTGGGCTTTGCTGCCCACACGCACTTCAACCAAGCCAATGCACACCCCCACGCACACGTGGCCGCGCGCCACCACCGTGTGTTTAATCCATTGTTGGGTGTGTGTATGCTGGTTGGGCGCGTTGGTTGCATGTTTTTATCCCCCCCGTTGCATTGTACGAGACGCGGTCACGGTCGCGTGATGCTGCGGCGGCTGTCACGGCGGCGCCCCCACGTTGTCAAGCTACGCGCTGCCAGCAGCGCACACATGGCTGCAACACATCCTTGTCCACCCCCACCCCCACCCCCACCCCCTCAACCAGCTCGGCGTCCCGGCGCAACAACTTTGAGGACTGGAGCAGCCACTACGGGCGCTCGTACGCCTCGTCGGAGGAGCGCATCCTGCGCCGCGCCATGTGGAACCGCAACAAGAAGATGGTGGACGAGCACAACGCGCGCACCGACACCCATTTTACTATGGTACGCTGCTGCTGCGATGGTGCGCGCGCCAGGGCGCCATTGTGCCACGCCCACCCCACCGTCGCCCACCGCCCACCCCTCACCCACACCACACTCCCCCACAGACCATGACGCGCCACGCCGACCTGTCGAACGCCGAGTTTGGCGCGCGCATGGGGTCGCATAGCATTCAGTCGCGGCGTGACCGCACCCTGGCGGCGGCGCCCCGCGCTGCCCCCGCGCCTGCCGCTGCCCCCGCTGTCGACGCCACCGCCGCCAAGCTGCGTGGCGGCCGCGAGCTGCAGCCGCCGTCGACGCCGCCGCCGCCGTCCGCCTCGCCCACCATGGCGCCGTCGTACCAGCCGCCGCCGGCGTCGGCGTCCATGACGCCGCCACCCGCCTCTGCGTCAAACACTGCCACGAGGACGCCCACCGCCACGCGCACGGCCGCGCCCACGCCGCCGCCGTCGGTGAACTGGACCGCCCTGGGCTACGTCAACCCCTCCGAGTACACCGGCGATTACTGCAACAGCGCGTACGCGAGCTCGACGACGGGCACGGTGGAGGCGCGGTGGAAGCAGGTGCACGGCGGCGCGCTGCTGAAGGGCTCGACGCAGGAGATAGTGGACTGCGCGGAGACGTGGGGCAACAACCACTGCCTCGGCGGCGACCCGTGGCAAATGATGGCATTCATCATTACCTACGGCCTGCAGAGCGGCGCGCCCGGCTACTACACGCTCACGGGCACCACCGGCCCCTGCCAGGCCTTACTGTACAACCCGCCCATCCTGGGCATGACCAGCCAGGTGCAGGTGACGCCGTACAGCATCCCTGACCTGATGGCGTCGCTGACGGTGGGCCCCACCATCATGAGCATCTACACCATGCAGGAGGGCGTCCGGTTCTACGAGTCCGGCATCGTTGACGACCGGTACTACTGCGACGGCATCACCTTTGACAACTACTGGCTCGGCACCGGCTACGGCTCCAAGGACCTGGGCAACGGCCAGTACCTGGACTACTGGATCCTCCGCTCGGACTGGGGCGGCGACTACGGCGAGGTAGGCCATATCCGCATTGCGCGCACGGACGACTGGCTGGGCGCCGGCCTGTGCGGCACGCAGCGCGACGCCATGCGCGCTAACTAGCGTCACGGCCGCGTACCGTAGGTGCCGGTGCCGGTGTGCCCCACTCCCACCGTGCCCCCTGCCTTGCATGTGTTTGCATATCTGCATGTCCCTCCTCCCCTCCACGGCTCCGCCGCTGCCGCGCTGCCGCCGCTGGCTATGCGCAAACTCAATGCGCGCCCAGCGGCCTGCGGCCTGCGGCACGGCGGCGGCACGGCCACGCCGCGTAAGCTGCGTGGCCGCCCTGCCTGCCATTGCGGCACCCTATCCCACCGCCCCACCTCCTTCCTTTTTTGAAATGCGGCCTGCATTTAATAACACCGCGCGGCACACAATACGCGCAACTTGAAGGAGTGAGTGGCACTGGCGCAGACCACGACAGGCGTGGGTGTCGCCGCGGGCGTCAAGTCGTCGGCAGCGGCGGCAAACAAGTTGAGGCTGGCACATGGGGGGCATGCACATGCAATAGGAGCGGCCGCGGGTGGCGCGGCGCGCAAAGGGGGGAGGGGGGCGATGCACACAAGGGACACGCTGCGTGTGACGTGCAGGCCGGCCGGTAAACACTCGCCGGCACGCGCGGGCAGTAAACCAACACGACAGCGCGACAACAGCACGTATCAACTGATACCGGTAGTACGATAGTTAGCTAGTGAGGAATGGACACGTTACGGTGAGCGCGCTACGGGGGAAAGGGGGGCACACAGCAACAGGCGGCGGGCAAGCAGCTGCACTGCGCTGGCTCTACCGCGCAACACATGCACACATGCACATACTTACCCACACATACTTACAGGCACCGGCGGCACACAGCACCCTACATGGTGTGGTGGGGGGCGGCGCCGCTGCTGCGGGGCACCCCCACGCCACCGCCAGCCAGCAAGCCGCCAGGACCAAACACGGGGCCGCGTGACCGCATCGGCGCATCGCTTACCGCTGGCGGCGGCGGCATGCCCATGCCGCCCAGGTGCATGCTGCTGAGTGGCATCTGGCCCGGCAACGGCATGCCCAGCGGCACGCCGTGGCCGGGCATGCCAAGGCCACCCAGGCCGTTGTGCACCCCCAGCGCCGCCATGCCGCCATGCATGCCCATCGGCATGCCGTGCGGCGGCGGCAGGTGCGACACCATGCCAGGCGGCACGCCCGCCGGCATCATGCCACCTGCCAGCATACCCATCGAGTACGGGATGCCGTACGGCATGCCAGCGCCCATGGACAGTGGCAGCGGCAGCGGCTGCGGTTGCGGCGGCGGCGGCAGGGGGGCGGGGGCGGGGGCAGGCGCCGGTGGTTCGCTGGCGCTCACCCGCTGCGCCGGCACGCACGGCAGGTGCATGAGGGTGGCATTGGGGATGAACAGCCCGTCTGGCGTGTGCAGCACGGCAGCAGGCTCAATCAGCAGCCAGTAGGGCGCGCTGGCGTCAACACCACCACCGCCGCCGGCGCGGGCCATCGTGTCGGCGGTTGGCGCCGCCGTGGCTGCCGCCACCAGCGCGTCCATGCCGCTGTATGCGGCGCCCATGCCAGCGGTGGCGGCCGCGACGGCGGCGTGCGCGGCGACGGCATGCGCAGCGGCAGCATGTGCGGCTGCCATGGCCGCCTGCCCAGCGGCGGTGTGATCGCCGCTGCTGCTACTGCTGCTGCCGCTGCTGACGCCACCCAGCATCCCGCCGGGCCACATGACGGCGCCAGCGGCAGCAGCCAGCTCAGCGCTGCGGCTCGCCGCCGCCATGTCACCCAGGCCACCCACCAGCGGCGAATATGGCGAGGCGCTGGCGCCTGGCAACGTGCCAGGCCAGGCACTAAAATGAAATGCGGCGCCAGGGCTTGCCGCCAGGCTGTTGCTGCCGCCCATGCCACTACTGCTCACCATGCTGCCACTGCCGCCGCCGCTGCTGCCACGCGTCATGGTGCCCGGCTTGTGCGTCTCGGTGCCGTCACGCCGCCGGTGGCCGCGGCTGACACGCACCAGCGCAGCCTCCAGCACCACCTTGTCGGCGGCGCCGCTGCCGCTGCCGCCAGTGCCTGGCGCACCGCCGGCGGCGCCCGGTGCAGTGCTGCCGCCACCCAACGGTGGCAGCGGCGCGGCGCACGAGTCAAAGTAGTCGCACTGCGTGCCGTCCAGCCCCAGCCCGCACCCGCCCGCCTCGCCCCGCAGCTCAGGCGCAAACACGGAGGCGGCGCCGCGCAGCACCACCAGCATGAGGCCGTTGGCACCCAGCGGGAAGTCGCGGCCTGCCAGCGCGGCGGCAGCGGCGGCGGCGGCGGCGGCGCTGTGGGACGCCCCCATGCCCGGTGACCACCGCGCCATGCCGCCGCCGCCGGCGGTACCACCACCCATGATGCCGCCGCCGACCGTGCCGCCGCTGCCGCTGCCATCCACGCCGCCGCCGCGGCTCACCAGCGACGACAGGCGCACGACGGAGCCGGCCTGCGGACCAACCACCTTGCGCACCCACGTCAGCGCCTCGGGCACGCTGTGCAGCAGCGGCGGCGAGGTGGACAGGCCGGTCAGGCTGCTGCCCGCGGCAGCGGCAGCGGCAGTGGCACGCGCAACAGGCGTGCCGCCGGCCGCCGCCGCCCCCGCGGCCGCCACCACCGCTGCCGCTGCTGCTGCCGCCGCTGCTGCCGCTGCCGCCTCCCCCCGCCGCCGCTTGGAGCCGCTGCCGCCCGGCATGCCGCTCGTCACGTCCATGCTGTCCGCGCTGTCGCCCGCGCCGCCGCCGCCGCCGCCGGTGCTATCGGCGCCGGTGCTGAGCGCCAGCGCGGCGCGCGCCTTGGCCTCAAAGTACGCGCTGTACAGCCGCAGCAGCGCCAGCGCGGTGCACCGGTCCACCGCCACCACCGACTCCGCCTCCGGGCCGTCGGGCGTGGCTGTGGCGGCGGCGGCACCGGTGGCGCCGGCGGTGGCGGCAGGGGCGCCGCCCGCCGCCGCCGCCAGGGCCGCCTCAATGTCGCCGCCCGCCAGCACCTCGTCCGCAAACGCGCGCATGGGCGTGCCGCGCGCCACCATGATGCGGATGAGCTCCGCCTCGCCCATGGCGGGGTGCGGGTTCACGCGCACCGCCGCCGACCCGCCCACCGGCTGCAGGATGGACAGGAAGCGGCCCGTGTGCAGCCGCGCTGGCGCCGCCGCCATTCCGGGTGACGTGTCGGCGCCGGCCATGTTGGTGGTT
>Ga0066256_1002736_pt1 | contig 18615 bp, 4 predicted proteins | sample ThiBio_1000_biof_FD_87107 | JGI IMG/M metagenome (GOLD analysis project Ga0066256, IMG submission 87107) | Wastewater bioreactor microbial communities from Cape Town, South Africa - Thiocy_expt_1000_biof (version 2) | ecosystem: Engineered > Bioreactor > Thiocyanate-remediating >...
CGTGGGATCCACACCTGCGTGGTCGTGCCCGCCCCGCCGCTGCTCGCCGCAGACACGCCGCTGACGCTGCGCACCATCATGCCGCCGCTACCGCGCGCCAGGCCGCTCCCGCTGCCGCTGCCACTCCCGCTGCCGCTGCCGCTGCCACTCCCGCTACCAGTACCGCCGCCACCACCGCCGCCGCCGACCTCGTCATCCCCGTCATCCTCACCGTCGTCACCGCCGCCGCCGCCGCCGCCACCGCCGCCGCCCACGCCTGTCGGCGCCGCGCCGCCCGGCCACCCCGTCGGCCGCGTGTTGGTGTACGGCCGCACCTGGATGAAGTAGATGCCGGTGGGGGCGGGCAGCATGCCGTCCGCGGGGCGGCACGTCAGCCACGAGATGCGGGCGCGGTACTTCTGGGTGTCGGGCGGCACGGGCGTGCCGATGGCAATCTGCGTCACGACCGACACGTCGCGCATGAGGCGCGCCGGGAAGGGAGACACCGGCCCGCTCTTCTTCCACCGCACCTTCTTGAACGCGTCGTGCGGCTTGCAGCAAGATGACATGACGATGTCGTTGGTGCACAGGAACACAAAGTGGCCGATGCAGGCGGCGGGCGAGCGGAAGAGGGCGCAGGGGAGGGCGCCGCTGTACGCCGCCTTGTCTGCCGATGGGTTGTCGTGCAGCTCCTTCAGCACCGCCTCCAGGTCGTCCTTCTGGATGAACGGCCCCGTCGCCTCCGTCACGCCGCCCTCGTCGTGGATGTCACAGATCGCCATGTTGCAGGTGCCCGTCAGCGTGCGAATGCAGTCCGTGTGCCGCGCCGCCTGCTCATGCGTCGCCGCCCCGGCCGTACCACCGCTGACGCCGCCGCCGCCCAGCGCTGGCCCCGCCGACGCCGCCGCCACTGCCGCCGCCGTCAGCCGCCCCGTCCCACCTCGTCCCACCCCGCCAGCAGCAGCGGTGGTGGTGGTGGTGGCTGCACCACGGCGGCCCGCCGCCGGCGGCGGTGGCGGCGGTGGCGCAGGCGGCCCGCGTGGTGGCACCCGCCCCGCGGGTGAACCCACGATGCCATTGGTTGCAACACCAGATGCTGAAGGCGCACCCACCCATTCTGCCGTCGGTGCTGCTGCTGGTGGCGCAGCTGGCGCCGCCAACCCGGCCGCCAGCGGTAGGTAGCCACCACCTGGCCCTGGCCCTGACGCCGGGTACCCGCCGCCCCCGCTGCCGCCTCCGCCGCCGCGAGGCGCCGCCATCGTATGGCTGGAGGGGCGGTAGTTGTGTTCAGCAAGGAGTGATTGGGGGGAGCAATGGAGTGGAGGGTGGAGGTGGGATGGATCCAAGGGGGGAGGGTGGAGAGTTTGGCAGCACGCGATCCAGCCGCGGCGCAATCCAGGTGACACCTGGGGTGGGTTGTATACTCGCGAAGCGGCAGCAGACAGGGAACAGGGAATGGAGGAATTGACGGCTGTGACCGGTGTGGCCGGCGACTTTGTTCGCGAGACGCCGCAGCAGCAGTGATGAGCGACACACAGACGGCAGCAACAGATCAGTGGCAGCGAGCAGTGGCAGCAGCAGGAGCAGCGATAGGGCAGTGGTCGCACTTGTGACTCTCCGCCGCCGGATGGGGTGTGAGATGGCAGTGGCACAGATGGCAAGCGGCGCCGCAACACACGTACACACAAGACACAGTTAATGCACATGCATGCCCGCCGGCTGCGCTGGCATCAATAACTGCGTGTGCGTCGCGCGACCGCGGTCGCCGATCATGCCACCGCCATCATCATCACTCACCCCGCCTGCCGCGCACGCACACGACCAGCAGGTTCAAGGCCCAAGGGCACTCTGCAATCCAGTTTCACCGGATGTGGTTGGAAAAAGTGCGCACGCGGCGCGGGAGCGGAAAAAATGGCGCGGCAAAATGGATTATTCAAGTGCGCGCTCGAGCGCCGCGGGTGCAACAAACACCAGCAACGATAGTACGGCTTGCAGCTGGTGATTTGTCGGCGTTGGAAATGTGACGATTTCAGGTCGAAATCGGCGCGCAAAATTCCGGAAGATACGGTTTTGGCGGGCACCACCTGCAATCACTCCCAGGGATACAACGTCACTCACCATAACGGGGCGCACGCGCAAATCAAAGCAACCCACACGCAGAAAGAGAGAATTCCAGGGTGGTGTGTGTGCTAGGCGTGTTTTTTGGGCCTACGCGTGCTTCCACCACTTTTACTTTCGCACCACCCACCAGTGGTCCACCACCACCACCACCACCGGTACCATGGCGGCAGCAGCATCAAGCGCAGGGGAGGATGAGGGGGGCATGACGGCAGCGGGGCGGGAGGCGACGGAGCTGGGGCCCGCCTTTGCGCTGCGCCTGCAGCGCGCCATCCGGCTGGCGGACAAGGAGCGCGACTACGAGGGCGCCGCCGGCGTGCTCTCAGAGCTGCTGAAGGACACGTACGTTGTGGTTGTGTGTCTGCTCGCCTCCGTGTGCCACCACCCCCTATCCAACACCCCCCACCCCCGCCCCCAACGCACAGGGTGGAGGAGTATGGGCAGCTGTGCCCGCTCCTGGCGCCGGTGTACTTCCGGTACGGCGACGCGCTGCTGCACATTGTGGAGGCCAAGGCGGACGCGCTGGCAGAGGCGGGCGGCGCTGACTCGTCGGACGAGGAGGAGGAGGAGAGCGACGGTGAGGGCGGCGGCGGTGGCGGTGGTGGCGGCGCCGGCGGGGGCAACAGCGGCGCGGGTGGCGAGGAGGATCTGGGTGGGGAGGGCGAGGAGGGAGATAACGACGACGAGGTGATTGCGTTTGAGCTGCTGGATGTGGCGCGCGTGCTGTACTCGCGCATCACGCCCGCCACGCCCGCCACCGCGCTGGACCTGGCGCGCACGCAGCTGCGGCTGGGCGACCTGTACGCGGAGGGCGACAAGTTTGAGGAGGCGGTGGCGGAGTACAAGGCGTGCCTGGAGGCGCGCAAGGCGCACCTGCCGCGCCACGACCGCCGCATCGCGGACGCGCTGTCCTGCCTCGCCAACACGTACATGCAGCTGGCGAGCGGGAAGGAGGTGGGGGAGGCGGAGCGCCGCATCCACTTGTCCTCCTCCCTGCTGCACACGCAGGGCGCCGCAGAGGTGCTGGCGGCGCTGGCGGTGGAGCGCGCGCGCGAGGCGGCGGCGCTGGGCCTGAAGGGCGCTGACGCCTTCCACACCGGCGCGTCCGCGGAGGTGGGCGGCGGTGCACTGCGCTTTGCCTACCCGCCTGGCCGTACCACCTCCATCCTTAACCCCGCTGCCATTGGCGTCGGCGGCGTGTCACCCGCCGCCGCTGCCGCTGCCGCTGCTGCTGCGCCGTCGTCCGGCGACGCGCCGTCCGGCCTGGTGGAGCCCGACATTGTCGTGTTCACCACGCTGTTTGACACGCACCTGGCGCCGCATGCGCCGGCGCCTGCACCGGCACCTGCACCGGCAGCGGCGGCAGCAGCGGCCGACCCTGCTGCGACCGGGTCGTCGTCATCGTCTTCGTCATCGTCGTCGGCGGCACCAGCCGACAGCTCCGCGGCGGCAGCAGACCCGGTGGCGGCTGCGTACGAGGAGCTGCAGGACCTGGCGGGCGTGGTGGATGCGCTGCTGCTGCGCGCCGCTGACATCTCTGCCGACCTGGGCGTGTCGGTGTCCTCCCTGCTGGCAGGCATCTCGGCGGCGGCGGGCGTGCCGGATGGCGGCGTCACGGTCATCGGGTTCGGCGACGCAGCGCCCGCTGCCGCTGCCGCTGCTGCCGCACCGACTGCAGCGCACGGCGGCCGCATCATCGAGTCTGACACGATCGGGTTTGGGGACGCCGCCGCTGCTGCGCCTGCGGAGGTGGGTGCCGTGCTGATGGCGCGCAAGCGCCCTGCGGACGCCGGCACCTCGGGCGTCAAGCGGAAGCACGAGGACGGCGAGGGTGCGGCCGGCGACGGCGTCACGGATGCGTCTGCCGCCAAGGCGGTGCGCACTGAGTAATCTAAGTTATATAATTATGATCTGCGTGAGGCGACGCCGTGCACACACAGTATGATTGAACTATTATCCAATCAAAGTTACGAAGGCGGCGGCACGGGCTCCAGCAGGCGCAGGGTGCCGTCGTCGCCGGCAGAGGCCAGTGCGGTGGCGCTGACGGCAGGCACGGCGGCGACGGCATTCACGGCGCCGGCGTGGCCAGGGATGGTCGCCAGCAGCGTGCCGCGGTCACGGTGCCACACGTACACGCAGGAGTCTTCTGACCCCACCGCTACAAGGCCGTCGTCGGGACCCAGGAAGGTGGGCGCCAGCACGGTGCGTGCATTGGTGTGGCCGCGGTAGCGGCGCACAGCGGTGGCCGCCAGCAGGTCCCACTGCACAAGAGTGCCCGGCGCGCGCGGCCAGGTGGTGGCCCACGCTGCGTTGGACGGCAGTGCCTGGGTGGCTCGGGCAGCGCCACCGCCACCAGCAGCGCCACCCGCGCTGCCAAGTGCCGCTGGCACTGGTAGGAGGGGTAACACGGCAGGGCGGCCGGCGACGGGCGCCAGCGCGGCAGCGGCGGCAGCGGCAGAGGCGTCGGCAGGCACGCCCAATAGAGACTCCAGCCGCGGCGGCGGGTCGGAAGCGGCTACGGTGGGCGGTGCCAACGGCGGCGGCGGCGGTACGGCGCGCGCGCCCACCGGGACGGGGCCCGGCAAGTAGGTGGGGGTGGGGGGCGAGGCAGGCACCGCCAGCAGCGCGTACCGGCCGGTGGCATCCAGTGCCAGCGCGGTGGGCAGCGGCAGGTGGGAGTGCGCGGCAGGGGAGAGGCTGGCGGGCGCGGGGCCTCCGGCGCGCGACACATCCTGCACCGCCACGGGTGCCGCGGCGTCCCGCGCATTCACAATGAGCAGCCGGCCGTCGTGCGTGAGTGCCACAACCACGTCTGCCTGCTCCGCCCGCAGCGCGCCCTCCGGCCGCGCCAGCGCCGCCACCGGCTGGCACACCCACCGTGCCGTCGGCGCTGCCGCTGCCACCAAACCCGCCTCCGCCGTCACTGGGATGGTGAACGCCAGCAAGCCGCCATCGGAAGGCGCCACCAGCAGGGTGGCGGCGCCGTCGCCACCACGTGGTGCGCACCACACTAACGCACTCACGCCCTCCACGCCCGTGTCAATGCCTGTGTGCAGCCGGCCGCTGGCAGCATCCCACACGCACACCAGCGATGACCGGCCACTGGCGGTTGCCAACAAGGGGCCCCGCCCCTCCCACGCGGCGTCCGACACCGCCACATCCGCATCCTGCTCGCTGGACCACCGTACCAGGCTGCCGCGCGCACTCGCCGCGGCATGGCCGTCATGAAGCGCGTTCCAGGTTGCCAACGGCGCCGGCGGCGTGGTGCCAGCGGCCGCCGGCCACACCGCCACCTCCCCTGCGCTTGTTACCGTCGCCAGCCGGCCGCCGTCCCGCGGGCCGGCCACCACGCGCCACACCTCGTCGTCGCTGGCGGCGGTGGCAACCCATGCCGGCGGCGGCGCCGGCGTGGCGCCCGCGTGTAGCCGGCAGTCGTGGTCGTGCAGCAGCGACGGCACGCGCGCCATGCCAATATGCAACGCGCACATGGACCGCTGGTACGACAGCGCCTGGCCCAGCAGGCTGGGCAGGCGGAGGGGTGGCACGGCGGTGGGCACCAGGCGGCGCTCAACCAGGTGCAGCAGGTCTTGCCGACTGCCGCCCGCCGCGCCTGACCACCCGGCTGCCAGCCGCAGGGCGGCAGGCGAGGCAATGACCAGCAGCGCCGCCAGGTCGGCGGCGCGCCCGGGGCCCGCCAGCGCCACCAGCGGGGAGCAACCGGCCGGCGCCTGTAGTAGCGCGCCCTCACGGTCATCCAGCGGCAGCAGGGTAGCCACCCACGCCGCCGGGCCACCCGCATCACCCGGCGGCACCGACACGCTCACGCTCACCGTGCCGCCGCCACTCGTCACCACCACCGTCACCGCGTGTGCCATCTCTGGCGGCGATGGCGACGGCGAGCGTGTTCCATCCGCGCTGCTGCTGCCGCCGCCGCCGCCATGGAACCGCGCCCGCTTGCTGGGTGGCGGCCCGCCTGGCGAGCTGGCCTCACTTGCTGCGCCGCCGCCGCCGCCGCCGCCGCCTGGTGGCGCCGCCGCGTCAGCATCAACAACAGCAGCATGATGGACGTGAGTGCGTGGCGGCAGCAGCGCGGTGGCGGCGGCCAGTGTGAGAGGCGGTGGGGGCAGGAGGAGAGAAGCGGATGCCACCGCGCCCGCCAGCACGTCACGCGGCGCCACGCCGGATGACTCTGCGGCAGCCAGCTGTGCAGCTAGCCCGCCCACCCCAACCTCAGGCGACAGCGTTGTCACCCCGGCCGGCATGCATGTTGCGCCGGCAGGGTGGCCATAGTACAGCGCTGGCGGCGGCGCCAGCTGTGGCTTGCCGGCGGTCGCGCCGCCCACCAGCGGCGGGAAGTTGGGGCTTGCAGCAAACAGGGGGCGGCCGCGCGGTGCGGCCGGCGGAGCGGGTAGGGGCCATGCCGCAGCAGCAGCAAGCGCGACCGTCAGCGGCGGCAACCCGTCTCGCAGCACCGCCACCGCCGTCAGCGCGTCGCCCGCCTCCAGCGCCTCCAACACCGCCTGCCGCAGTACCGCACCCAGGATGATGGCGCGCTCACCCTCCGCCCGCAGCGGCAAGTGTGGCAGGCCGCCCGCCACGGCGCGCCAGTCGCCCGCCAGCACCGCCCGCCGCATGGCAGCCAGCACGCCCGCGCCCGGCGCCGCCACGCCAGACTCACGCGCCAGCACGGCGGCGGACGCCGCCAGCCCCAGCGCCTCCAGCGTGTCCAGCATGAGCGCGACCACCTCCGCCGTCGCCACCGGCATACCCGGCGCCGACGTGGGCACCACGTCCGTCGGCAGCCGCCGCGGCGCCACATCCGCCAGCCACTCCATTTGGGGGCGGGGCGGGTGTGTGTGTGTGGGGGGGGGGGGGGGGGCAAGCTGCAAGTACCACCCCCGCTGTGCCGGGTGTGTTGGTGCGGTTCGAGTGCGTGAGATGGGGTGCGTTCGCTGGCGCAAAGAGGCACACAAATCGTATTATTAACGCAAAATACGCATGACCTCCAACACCTCATCCATACTCCTACGCGTGCCTGCACCGCCACTTGAATTGGCCGGTGCGTTCACGCGCCCACCCCCTGGATACACCACCTCTTTCCTCCTGCTCCCATGCTGCCAGAACAGAACGCGACGGTAGTAGGCAGCGAGAGGCGACAGCCTGAGTAGGGGCAAAGGAGTGGTGGTGGTGCCAGGTGGTGGCATGGTTGCAACAAGTGTTATTTGCACGCGGCCGACGCACAACACGCAAAAGGCTGCAGGTTAGCAGCAAATGTACTGTGGGATTTGGGAGCGGCGGTCGTTTGTTGTTATAATTTAGTGATCTTGGGGATTATCCCCGCCACTGTGCACCTCTCTCACCTCCTCCCTCCCTACTTGCTACTCGCTACTACCTCACTCATCTCCCTCTCCTCTCTCTACCTATCGGTACCCCCACCCCCCAACCCAAATGGCAGCCACGCTGTCGGCACGGGCGCCGCCCGGCCTGCTGTTCCTGTTTGGGGTAGTGGGCGGGCCGTCGTCGCAGGTGTCGGTGGAGGCGCTGGCAGCCGCCGCAGCTGCGGTTGCTGCGGCGACGCCTGCCGCACGTGCGTCGCTGGTCACTGTGCTGCCCCCGCAACCGGCTGCCCGCGCAGCATGGACGAGCTGCCCCGAGGCGGTGGTGCGCAAGGGGATCTTAGACCTGATTGTGGATGTGCCACCCGCGCTGGTGGCCGGATCCAGTGCTGCTCCTTCACTGACCCCGCTGCCACCCGTGCCGCCTGCTGTGTATCCGCTGCCACCCGGCTTGCGCACATCCATACGCCCAGCGTCGCCGCGCGCTGGTGCTGGCGCAGTCGCCGCTACTACACCCCTCTCTGCCGCTGCCTCCGCCCTCCTGCCGCCGTCGTTCCTGGTGGTGGACGGCGGCCTGGCGTGCGAGGTGCCGCGCGTGGCGCTGTCTGCCGACCTGGCGGCGGCGTCCCTGTACACTGGGCGCGCCGACCTGGCGCGCCTGTTTCGTGAACTGCACGTGCCGGCAGAAGCCTTTGCGCCGTTTGCAGATACCGCGCTGTCCGCCGCCGGCGCCGACACCGCCTTTGCACTGGTGGTGGACTGCATTGCCAGTCTGGCGGACGGCGCGACGCGGCAAGCCGTGTTGTTGTTTGCTTGCCGCAACGCCGCCGAACGCGTGGCGTGGACGGGGAAGCTGCAGTCGGTGATTACCGCCGCCGCGTTCGCCAGCGCCGCAACCGCACGCCCGCCCCTGCCACTCGCGCCCGCCCGCCGCAATGTTACCTCCATGCTGCACCCGCCGCGCGGGCGGGCGCGTGCCGCGCCAGTGTTGCCGCCGCACGCCGCCATTGGCCTGGCGCCTGACTCAGAGGATGACACCCCTGCTGCCGGTGGACGGGCCGGTGATGCCGCCGCTGCAGCTGCCGCCACCGCAGCCAGTGACTCTGACACGGATGATGCCGACGGCTCCAACGCCGGCTCCGATGACGACGATGGCGACGGCGACGGCGACGGCGATGCGTCGCTCACTGACCCGGGCGCGGTGCCCGGGCTGCATGTGCCTATTAGCCGCGCCCTGCCGCCCCAGTTTGTGGCACGCCTACGCCACCTGCGCCGCAAGCCGGACGCCATCTTGCGGAGCCCGCAGGCGGCGTGGGCGCTGCTGGTGCACGCCGCCCGCTACCTGGACAAGTACCTGCAGGGCGCGCGGCTGGCGGGTGGGCGCAATGCGAGCTCGGCTGCGGCCGGTGGAAGCGGCGGCGGCGGCGGCAGCGAGTCAGACTCGGAAGATGACCTGGCAGAGCTGGATGCGGCGCTTGCAATGGGCGCCGGTGACGCGCCGGCTGGTGCCGCCAGCAAGGCGGGCGCGCCCGTTCCAGGTGCAGCAGCTCCCATCGTGGCCACCGGCGTGGCTGCTGCTGCTGCAGCGGCGGCGGGGGGTACGCCGGCGGGTGGCTCCGACGACGGCGGCAGTGACGACTCATTTGAGCAGTTGGAGAAGTCGTACCGGGCGCGCGTGACGCGTGGGAAGGCGGCACCCACGGCGGCACCGCCCGTGGGAGGCACTGCCGGTGGTGCCGCTAGTGGCGGCTTGCCCGTCAGCGGCGGCCGCGGTGGGACGGGGCGGCAGGGCGTGGAGCAGTATGCGCAGGTGCGGCGCGTCCACTTTGTGGCCATTGCGGGGCAGTACTTCACGGCGCTGTGCGACCACTACACCGCCGCCGCCGTGTTTGACGCCCTGACGGCATTCACGGAGGAGGTGCACATCAAGTCATTTGTGGTGGCCACCGCGTCCGACGACCGGACCCGCCGGCCTTCCTTCACCATGGGCGGCGGTGGTGGAGGTGGTGGTGGCGGTGGTGGCGGTGGTGGTGGCAGTGGCATTCGAAGCGGCGGCGTGGTGGGCGCGGCGGTGTCCGCGGGTTCCAGCACCGCACCAGCGTGGGTGGGTGGTGGCGCGGCGGCAGCTGCTGCGGCTGCGGCAGCTGCAGCTGCGAGCGACCTGGCTGCCGGCGGCGACGAGCGCGGTGGCGAGCGCAGTGGCAGCTTTTCAGAGCCGGTGCACCTGACGCTAGTCAGCAACCGGGAGCGCGTGCTGACGTACGACCTATTTGAGCGGTACACGTCGGCGCTCGCGCGCCCGCTGCTGGCGCCGCCGGCGGCGTGGGAGACGCTGCGTGACGCGCTGTCGCTGGATGCGCGCGAGCTGGTGGTGAAGGTGGAGGAGTACGTGGAGGCGTCGGTGTCGGCGCAAGTGTACGCCGCCCTCAACCCCATCCTGTTTGACGAGTGGCAGCGCAGCCTGTGTGCCGTCGGCAAACCGGCGACGCTGGCGCCGACGTACCGCACATCCGACTCGCTGCCGGTTGTGAGCGTTGCGCGGGTGTGCGACCTGCCACTGCAGCCACCCACCCTGCCGCGCCGTGGCCGCCGGCCGCCTGCCGGTGGCACGGCAGGCAAGGGCAAGGGCGGGAAGCCGCTGCCCAGCGCCGCGTCCGGGTCACCGCCATCCACCGCCACCGCTATGCCAGGAGGCGGTGCCGCCGCGCCACCAACACCGCTGCGGCTGCCACCGGCCGGTGCCGTCGCTACCGCCGCCACCGCCGCCGGTGCCAGTGGCGATGGAACGCCGTACAAGCCATCCACCGCGGTGGCAGCGGCAACGGGCGGTGTCATTCCTGCCACAACCGGGGCTGCGGGCGGCGGCGGTGTCACGCGCCGCACGCCACCCCAGTCGATGGCGCGCCCGCCTGCCACTGCACCGCTGCCGCCCTCTGCCCTGCTTGCCATGGTTGCCGGCCGGCCGCTGCGCGCCTTTGTGGCGGACCGCGACGCGGCGGAGGAACGCGAGCGGCGGCGCGCGCTGTACGACTCGGACTCCACGCTGGACTCCACGTCGTCCGGCGAGACAAGCGCGTTGCATCGTGCACGTGCGACGGCCCGCGGCAGCGGTGGTGCAGCGGCGCGCGGCGGCGGTTCACGTGAGCCACCACTTCCAGCCGCGCGGGGGGCGCCGGCAGGGCGTGGCACAAGCCACCCAGATGATAGCGACAGCGACGGCGCGCCGGCAGCGGGGGTGGCAGCCCGCAGCGCGGCGGCGGGGACTGCCGGCGTGGATGGCATGGATGCGGCGGAGGTGGAGCGGCTGTTTGATGCCGAGATGGAAGCCATGCTGATGTCTGCGCCGGCCGCCGGCAGTGGCGGGTTTGGTGACGACGGCCCCAGTGATGCGGATGACGGCCTGGGTCCGCTGCGGCCGCGCGCCGGGTCGGCGGCGGATGACGGTGCGACAGGCGACGGGCGGCGGCCGTCTTTTGTTGCCGCTGGCGTGTCACGCATTGGGCGCGGCATGGCGTCCCTGTTCCGTACGTCCGACGCGCCGCCAGTGCCACAGCCACCGGTATCGGCTGCGCGCGCAGCGTCACCTGCTGCTGGCGCGGCGCCACCCGTGTCTGAAAGCAGCCTCACCTCCCGGCTGGCCACCGCCGTGTTTCGCAAGGCGCCGCCGCCGCCGGCGCCGGTTACCCGCACGACAGCGGGGCCTGGAGACGCCGCTGCGGGTGCCGGAGCAAGTGGCGGAGCAAGTGGTGGCGGGGAGCTGAGTGCCGGCGCGCGACGCGCGGCGCTGGAAGGTGTGCTGGCGGACGCCGGGCTGCACGTGCCCACGGCAGCGCCGCTGCTGGCGGAGGGTGCCACTGAGGTGAGTGTGTCGGGCACGCTCATCCTGACGGACCGTAACCTGTACTTCCGCGCCAAGAACGAGGTGCTCATTGTGCCGCTGCGCACGGTGCGCGGCACGGAGCTGTGCCGCACCGCCTCTAAGGCGCTGATGCGCGCGCTGGGGCGCACGACGGACAACGGGCTGCGCCTGACCGCGTGTGAGGTGCGGCGGGGGGCAGTGGACCCCCACGTGGGCGAGGGCGCGCCGGGGGCGTCGCCGCTGAACTCGCTGTTCACGCTGGCCACCGCGCTGCGCGGCGCCACCACCAATGTGAAACTGGACCGGCTGGTGACGGGGGCGGGAGCCGCCGCCGCTGCCGCTGCTGCCGCTGCGGCAATGGCAACCACGGCAGCGGCACTGGCGCACGCCACCGCGCCTGGCAGTGGAACGGTGGAGCACATGGACGACCTGATGGACGACATGCTGCACGATGATGGCGGCGGCAGGGGTGGCGGTGGTGGTGGCGGTGGCGGTGGCAGCGAGGCGCCGCCGCCCGCCGGCGTGCTGCCTGCCGTGCTGCTGGTGCGGCCGTCCGTCACCTTTGCGTTTTCAAAGATGAAGGACATGGTGCTGGCGCGTGGGGAGGAGCGCGCCGGCGGGCGGCGGCTGGTGGTGCGCCAAGCCATTGACGAGCTGGTGGCGTCGCACCGCGTGGCGGGCGGGTTTGAGTCTGTGGTGCAGGAGCTGGTGGCAGTGCATCGCAGCCGGTCGGGCGGCGTGGTAGCACCCGGATTGGGCCCGCATGCTGCTACTGCGGCGGCGCCGTCGCCGTCGCCATCACCACCAGCTTCTGCCACCGGCGGCCGGTCGCGCGCTGGCTCGATTGTGGACTGGTTGCGTGGTACTGACAACAACGGCGGCGGTGGCGGCGCAACCACCACTGCTGCCACCCCTGCTTCCGCTGCTGCCGGTGCTGCCGCCGGTGGTCCGACGGGGCGGGGGCGTGCTGGCAGCATTGTTGACTGGCTGCGGGGCACGACGCCGGCAAGCGCGACATCAGCACCCATAACGACAGCGGAAGGGCGGCAGCAGGGTGGTAGGGCGGCTGCAGCGCGGGAGCAGGGCGGCCTGCCGTTTGCCATCTCGCCGTGGCTGCTGCATGCCGCCACTGGCGGCGTGTCGTTCACTAACGTGTTCTCGCTGCCGCTGTCGGCGGCGGCGTGGAAGGCGCACCTGACGCGCGACCGGCGCGACGAGGTGGCGTTTGCGCGCCGCCTGCACCTGTACTCCGCCATCAACGTCATCCGCACGCGCGCGCTGCTGAAGGCGACCGGCCGCGTGACGGCGGCCCTCTTCCTTTGCAATAACTACTACACGGGCGCGGATGTGGGCGCCGCGGTGGCGGTGCGCCGGTTCATGCTGCAGGATGACCCGCGATGGCTGACGCGGCTGGCGGTGTGGGTTTGCCACGACCGCGACGTGCGGCGGCGGCGCGCGGAGGCGCTGGCGGTGTTTGACCGCCGGCGCTTCAAGTACGAGCTGGACGTGCTGCTGGACAACTGCGTGTACCCGCTGAACACGCTGCGCCACGCGCTGGCGTACGTGTACGCGTGGGAGGCGCCCGCCCTCTCTGCCTTTGTGTACCTGTGGCTGCTGCTGCTCACGTGGCACAACCTGCTGCCGTACGCCGTGCCCATCAGTCTCATCATTCACTCCGCCGCGCTGGCGGCGTACGGCGCGCTGGGCGTGCGCCACCGCTCCGCCATCGTGCGCTTCTGCGCGCGGCCGCGCACGGCACGCGGGCGCACGCTGCTGGAGAAGATCCGCAATTTCCGCGACACGCTGGCCAACAACCAGGTGCGCATGAACCGGCTGAACACCTACTTCCTGAAGCTGCGCTCGCTGTACACGTGGCGCGACCCGGACCGCACGCGCCTCTTTGTCATCGCGCTGCTGACGCTCGGCCTCCTCCTCACCGCCATCCCCTTCAAGTTCACCTTCACCGCCTTCCTGCTGCTGCAGCTCACCAAGCCGCTGCGGCCCGCCAGCGCGGGCCTCGTCACCCTCATGCTGCGCCGCTTCTGGGACGGCCTGCCCGTGCCCACCGTCGCGGACCCCGTGTACGCCGAGCTGCCCGACGACACGCCCGACCTGCTGCGCGTGCTGAACCCCGCGCTGGCGCCGCAGCACGCCGACGGCGACGTCATGTCCGCGCCGCACGCCGCCGCCATGCCGCAGCTGGGCGACGGTGTCACAGTGCAGGTCCTGCGGTACCAGTAGTTATGAGTCGTTAGTCGTTTGCCGCGCCGCTGCGTATTGAACAACAACAAGTTTGTTTAAAGAAAGGGGAGCTACAGCGCGGCGGCGGGGCGCGTGTGCAGGAAGTGGTGCAGGAGGGCGGCGTTGGCGCGGCCCAGGAGGGGGACCAGCGCAGCCTCTGACATGCGGGCCACGTCAGCCAGGGTGGACACGCTGCTCGCCAGCCGGCGCCAGTTGGTGGCATTGACGCCCGGCAGCTGGCGCAGCATGTCCAGTGCAACGTAATTGCGGGACACGCTGGCTGGCGCCACGGCAGCCCCGGTATCACTGGTGGCATCTCCGCGACTGGCGCCCACCGCCGCCGCCGCCGCCTCGTCGGGCTCGTCTTGCAGCTGCTTGAGGGAGGCAAACATGGTGGCGGTGGCGGCGGGCGAGCGGCTCCACAGCAGGCGCAAGGTGGGGAAGTGGAGGGTGAGGAGGACGAGCTTGGAGACGGGGTTGCCAATGTCAATGTTGGCGGGCAGCTCGGTGCTGGTCTGCAGCGTGAAGGGCCGCGTCTCGTCAAACTCGATGACCAGGACGGGGCGCTTGTAGAAACGCGTCATGGCCTCCGCCTGCGAGTACAGCCGCCCCGACGCAAAGGAACCCAGCAGGTCAGGCACGCTCTTGCGCTCCACTACCATGTCGGGTGACAGCACAAAGTCGCCCACCTCCAGCGTGGCAGGCACCAGGTCCAGCCCGATGGTGTGCAGGCGCATGGGCAGGCGGGCACGGAACTCGCGCAGGTCCACCACAATGCGCCGGCGGCCGTGGTCGGCGCAGTGCATGTTCACGGTCAGTGGCCGGACCACGCCGGCCGCCACCGCCGCAGCACCGCTACTGCCACCGCCGCCACCACCTGCCCGCCCACTTGTCAGCGTCGCCAGCGCGCCTGCAATGCCGCCATCCTTGCCGCTCGCCCGCGCACCCTCCATGGTGATGCCCCACCCGTCGGGCGCACCTTTGCGGATGGTGCCGCCGCCCGCCGCCGCCACCGCCGCTGCTGCCGCTGCCGCCGCCTCCACGCCAGCCGTCGCTGCCGTCACGGGTGCCATGTGCGCTTTCTCGTCAATGAGCCGCCGGAACGCGCCCACCTCCTTCTTCAGCGCCGACACGTACTTCTGCTCCTCCCATGACTTGGAGTACACCAGGTTGTGCACCACCAGCAGGCGGCCGGCGGCCGCGGTGGCGCAGTAGTACTCAATCTCGCGTGTGAAGGTGGGGTCGGGGTCATACATGACCACGTGGTCCGGCCTCAAGTCCTCCAGCAGTGGCCCCCGCGCATCCATGCGCGACAGCGGGTACAGCACCACGTGCAGCCCCGCCAGCGCCTCAAATGCCACCTCTGCGGTGCCTGCCAGCGCCGCCGCCGCAGTCGCTGCCGTACCTCCTGCTGCTGCACCCCCGCCACCACCGCCACTTGCCGTACTGCTGCCGCGCCGCCCAACCTTGCCAGCCAGCAGCATGCGCACGCCACTGCTGCCGCCGCCGCTACTACCGCCGCCGCCACCAGGTGCCCCGCTCGCCGGCCCGCTCCCTGCGCGCTCCACCGCCGCGCCCAGCTTCTCCACCTGCGGCACGGCACCCGCAATGTGAATGCGTGCACGCTTCCCGCTGCTGCCGCCGCTGCTTCCGCCGCCTCCACTGCTGCTGCCACCCTCCACAGCCGCCCGCTTGGACCCCGCCATCGCCCTGCCTGCATTCATCTTGTTTGCAGTCTGGCGACCCAGCACCGACACCACCAGGTCGTCCATGTTGTCTTCATCGCCAGCAGCCGCCGCGGCGGCTGGAGATGTGACTGCAGCGCCGGCAGCCGCGGTGGCGGTGCCATCCATGTATGCCAGCGCGCTGGCCGCAGCGGCCGCGGCATCTGCATTGCGGTTGACGGACGCCACCAGCGCTGCCAGCGCTTGCGACGCCGCCGCCGGGTCGCCATCGTCACTGTCGACCTCGTCACCCGCCGCCGCTGCAGCAGCTGCCGCACGTGGGCCGTCCGGCAGCAGCACGGCGACGCGATCGGCACGGTCACCGTCGTCGTCATCAACGGGCATGCCGCCGCCGCCGCCGCCGCCGTCGCTGTCCCCATCATCGTCGTCGTCGCCACCACCGTTGCCGCCCTGGGTGCCCAGTAGCACGCCCCGCACAACAGGCGCCTGCAGCTGGCATTGGGTCGCTGCCACACGTGCCGCTCGGAGGTCAGCCAGCGACAGGTCCTCCCACGCCACCGGCGCGCCAGCTTCAGCGTCAGCGTCCAACCCCGTACCACCGCCTGCTGCCGCCACTGCTGCCATGTGCTCCGCAATGGCCTCCTGCCGCAGCTCCTCCCGCAGCTGCGCGGTGGCCAGCCACAGCAGGCGCTGCTCGGCAGCGGCATGTGGGCGCACGTTGGAAGCCAGCAGAGTGGGCACAGTGGGTGGTGGTGCCGGTGCAGCAGCGGCAGCGGCGGCGGCGGGGACGGCTGCTGTGGCAGGTGCACCAGCAGGTGGTGGTGGTGGTGACGGTGCACCACTAACGGCAGCAGGTCCAAGGCCCAGGTCGGCGGCAACGTCACGCACCCAGGCGGGGTCGGCACCGGCAGCGGGCGGCGGTGCGCTGGCTGGGCCGCCAGGCGCACCGGCGCCGCGTGCTGACGGCGCATCCAGCCATGCAGGCAGCTCTGCGGCAAGCCACAGGTTGGCTTCCTCCTCTGGCAAGCTGCCGCGGTATGTGGCCGCGGTTGGGGATGACGGGGGCGCCACCGGGGAGGTGGTGGATGGCGGGGGCGGCGCGCGCGCCAGGTGACGAGATGCCAGGACGGCAAGGCGCAGCGGGCGGGTGCGGGCCGCCTGCTTGGACAGGAAGCGCTCCATGGCGGACCGCAGGACGGCGGGCGCGCCCAGCGTCAGCACGTCACGCAGCTGCAGGACGGTGCGCTCGTCACGCACCGCAATGAGCACGCAGGAGGCGCCTTGGCGTGACGGCGCAGACGACGGCGGGGGCAGCGTGGCGCGGATGTCTGCCAGCAGCGCCGTTAGGATGGCCCACTTGGGGTTTGGCTCCAGCACGGTGCGCAGGGCGTGGCGGCGGAATTGCGGCACGCCGGGCGCCGCCCATACCACGCCGCCGTACGTGTCACGCACCAGCTCCACCACCTGGCAGGGGGCGGCGGCCAGCGTGGCGGGCGACCCACCCAGCGCAACGAGGCGCGGTGGGTGCGGTACGCCGCCGCGGGCGTCGGGTGGTGGAGGCGGCGGCAGCTCGGTGGTGACGTACAGGCGCGCGCGGGCGGCGCGGAATAGCTTGTCGCCGGCGTCGCTGTACAGCCAGTCGGAGGGCACGGTCTGGCCGCGCGCGGCGAGGCGCAGCAGCTCCAGGAAGGCGTAGAAGGTGACGGCGTCGTAGCGCAGCAGCGTGTTGCCCAGCTTGCGCAGCGTGCGCAGGTCCGCCACCGCCTGCCGCACGCGCCCTTTCACGGTGTGCCACACGGGGTCCAGCTGCCGCCGGATGAGCACGTCAAACGACTCAAACAGCGAGTTCTCCACCGTCAGGTCGTCCAGATCGACGCGCGCGCCGCGACGCACCTCCGCCAAGCAGGCGTCCGTGGCGGCCATGATGGCAGCCTGCATGGCGGCCTGCAGCGGCGTGAGCGGGATGTTGTACTCCTCCAGGCGCACCGCGCCCGCGCCCAGGTCGCGGTCCAGCAGCGCGTGGAAGCGCGGCCACAGGAACACGGCGCCCACGCCCAGCGCGCGCAGCGTCTTCTCCAGGCGGTGGAAGCCCGCCGCCAGCGCCTCCGGCTCCTCGCTGAACGCCTTCACAAACCCGCCGCCGCCGCCGCGCTCGCGCAGCAGGCGCAGCACAAACGCCTCGTTGGACGCCTCCGTCACGCGCTCCGCGCCCAGCACCAGCACGCCCGCCACGCCCTCCGCCCGCAGCCGCCCCATCAGCAGGTCCACCACCAGGATGCGCGGCGTCACAAACAGGACGCCGCCGGCCGCGTACAGGCGCAGGCGGTCGGACGCCGGCACGTCGGCATCTACCACAACGGGCAGGCGGGCCGGCGGCAGGCCAGCTGCCAGCAGGCCATCACACAACAGACGCTCACTGCCGCCGCCATTCAACACCACCACCAGGCGGCCCGTCCCGGCGGCCGCCACGCCGCCAGCATACAGCTGCAAGAACTTGACCACCAGGTGCCGCAGTCCCAGCCCGCGTGCCACCACCACCAGGCCATCCACACCCAGCGCATCCGTGAACACGCGCCGAAAGCACGGCAGCAGCGCCCGCGGCCCGCCGCCTGCTGCTGCCGGCTGCATCAGCGAGCTGCTGTGCTGCACTTCTGTTGCGGGCCTGCTGCTGGCATTATCGTCGCCACCGCCATCACTACTGTCGTTGTCGCCAAACAGCGCCTCCATGTCAATGATGCCGCCGCCAGCCGCAACGCCATGCACACCGCGTGCTGCGCCCACCCCACCCGTTATCTCACCCGCAGCCGCGCCCCTGCCGCTCTCACTGCTGCTACTTCTTGGTGGTGGTGGTGGTGGCGGTGGTGGTGGGCTCGCCATCTTGCTGCTTTAACGCCGTCGTGTGTTACAACCCACAGTGCCGCCGCCCACCTGCGGCACGCTGGCTGCCTTTGCATGTATTGCCGACAACAACTTGTCATCCATCATCATCACAACCACAAACGTGACAAATCGCGGCGGGGGAGCACCAAAGTGGGCGGGCCGTATCCCGCTGGCCCGGATCTTGCGTGCACAGGGGCGTTATTACTCAGGCTGGCGCGGCACGCCACGTCGTCGCGTCACGTCAGAAGTTCAAACCGCTCGGCACTTGAACGAGGCGGCCGAGGTCGGCCAAACCGGCTTTCCGGCGGCGAAAGCGAGTCAACGAAGCGCCGGTTGACGCAGCGGACCGGCCGACCGTGTAGCCAAGTCGATGCTACGAATGACAGGCGGCGGTGCGCGGCGGCAGGTTGGTGGCCTCAATTATCCGGACGCCCACACGGGGGTGGTTCGGGGGTGGGAGGAGGGAAGTTCAAGTTTTCCCCCCCCTTCTTCTCTCCCCTCCCTTCTCCCCCTTCTC
>Ga0066256_1002737_pt1 | contig 18612 bp, 18 predicted proteins | sample ThiBio_1000_biof_FD_87107 | JGI IMG/M metagenome (GOLD analysis project Ga0066256, IMG submission 87107) | Wastewater bioreactor microbial communities from Cape Town, South Africa - Thiocy_expt_1000_biof (version 2) | ecosystem: Engineered > Bioreactor > Thiocyanate-remediating >...
CACTGGCCGCCATCGAGAAGAAAAAGGCGGTGCAGCAGCAGATCGCCGACTGGGCCGGACAACTGGGGCGCGGCGAATGCCCGCCACCCATCCGCGAGCAGCTCTACAAGATCCTGTTCCGCCCGGACAAGAACGCCCCGGAATACAAGGCCGTGGTCGAGGCCAGCCGCGCCACGCACACCGCGCCGCTGGAATTGCTGCAAAAGGCCGGCGCCATCGACTCGAGCTACCAGTTCCACTGGAAGCGCTTCCTGTTCGACCACTTCCCCAAGGGCACGGGCTTCCCGGCCCTCACGGCGCCCCCGCCCCCGGACGACCTGCCGCTGGCGCCGGTGCAGGCCTACTCCATCGACGACTCGCAGACCACCGAGATCGACGACGCGCTCTCCGTGCAGGGCCTGGGCACGGGCAGTGTGGTGCTGGGCATCCACATTGCCGCGCCGGGCCTGGCCATCCAGCCCGGCAGCGAGCTCGACAAGCGGGGCCGCAACCGCCTGTCCACCGTGTACATGCCGGGCTACAAGATCACCATGCTGCCCGACCCGGTGGTGCAGATCTACACGCTGGATGCAGGCCGCGCCAACCCGGCCGTGTCGCTCTACGCCACCATCGACGAGGCGACGCTGGAGATCACCGCCACCGAAACGCGCCTGGAGCGCGTGCCCGTGACCGTGAACCTGCGCCACGACCAGATCGACCACATCGTCACCGAGGCCTGGCTGCAGGATGCGTCGATTCAGCATGAAAACACGCCCCAGCCCTTGCTGGAACTGCGCGAGCAGCTATCGTTTTTGTACCGCCTGGCGGTCAAGCTCAAGGCCGGCCGCGAACTGGTGCGCGGCAAGCCCGAGACCTTCAATCGCCCGGACTACACCTTCCGCCTCGTGGGCAACGAGGGCGCCGAACCCGATGGCAGCGAAACCGTGCAGATCGGCACGCGCCAGCGCGGCGCGCCGCTGGACCTGATCGTGGCCGAGGCCGCCATCGTGGCCAACAGCACCTGGGGCAACCTGCTGGCCGAGCATGGTGTGCCCGGCATCTACCGCAGCCAGGCCAGCCTGGCGCCGCGCGTGAAGGTGCGCATGGGCACCAAGGCGCTGCCGCACGCAGGCATTGGCGTGAAGAGCTACGCCTGGGCCACCTCGCCGCTGCGGCGCTACGTGGACCTGGTGAACCAGTGGCAAATCATCGCCTGTGCGCGCCATGGCCGCACGGCCGCGCTGGCCGCGCCCTTCAAGCCCAAGGACGCGGACCTGTTCGGCATCATCAGCAGCTTCGACACCGCCTACAGCGCCTACAACGGCTACCAGGCCGGCATGGAGCGTTTCTGGACGCTCAAGTACCTGGAGCAGAACGGCATCACCGAGCTCGACGCCACGGTGTTCAAGGAAGGCCCGGGCGGCAGCTTTCTGGTGCGCGCAGACACGCTGCCGCTGGTGCTGCCCGTGCTCGGCGCGCAGAACCTGCCGCGCGGTGCGCGCATCCGCGTGCGCCTGGGCGCGGTGGACGAGATCACGCTGGACGTGCATGGCACGCTGATCGCCCGCCTGGACGACCCGCTGGACCCGGGCGACGACGGCTCGGTGGACGAGGACGAGGAGGAATCCGTGGCCAGCGGCCCGATCGCCATTGCCGTGGACGTGAACGAAGCCGACGCGCAGGCAAGCGATAATCCCGCCCCGTGAATCCCGCTGCCACGCTCCACCGCTGCGCCCACCACGGTCCCGCCAGGGGGCCGCTGCACCATCCTGGGGCGGCCCGGCGATGGACCATGGCCCCCACGCTACGCCGCTGCGCGGGTCGCTGCCCCCCCGGGGGGCCGCGTTGTCATCTTGGGGCGGCCCGGCGATGACACTCCCGGCCTTCCTCACCCGCTTCAGCACGCTGCAGCTCACGCTGGGCGTGTCGGCGGCGCTGCACGCGGCCATCCTCTCGGTGCGCTTTGTCGACCCCGAGGGCTTCAACCGCGTGTTCCAGGACACGCCACTCGAAGTCATCCTGGTCAACGCCAAGTCCAACGAGCGCCCCGACAAGGCCCAGGCGATTGCCCAGGCCAACCTGGCGGGTGGTGGCGATGCAGAGAAGGGCCGGGCCACCAGCCCCCTGCCGTACACCGCGCTGACCACGGTGGGTGACGACTACGAAGAAGCCCAGCGTAAGATGGATGCGATGCAGGAGCAGCAGGCCCAGCTGCTGGCCCAGTTGCGCAAGCAGCTGGCCACCATGCCCGTGCCCGATCCGCGCCAGGCCAGCCAGAGCGCCGAACAGGCCAGCGAGCAGGAAAAGCGCCGCCAGCTCGTCAAGCTGCTGGCCGAGATCGAAAAGCGCATCAACGAAGAAAACTCGCGCCCCAAGAAGCGCTACATCAGCCCCGCCACCCGCGAAGAGGCCTACGCCATCTATTACGACGCGCTGCGCCGCAAGGTCGAGGACAAGGGCACCGAGAACTTCCCCGAACAGGGCGGCCGCAAGCTCTATGGCGAGCTGACGATGATCGTCACCGTCAACCACGACGGCCGTGTGCTGGGCACCGAGATCGTGCAAGGCTCGGGCAACAGCACCCTGGACCGCCGCGCCGAAGCCATTGCCCGCGCCGCAGGCCCGTTTGGCGCCTTCGATGCCGAGATGCGCAAGAAGGCCGACCAGATCGCCATGGTGGCGCGCTTCAAGTTCACCCGCGACCAGACCCTGGAAACCGTGGTGAAGTAACTGCCCGGCGGGGGGTAGCAACGAGGCGGCCCAGGCGGCCCCCCGAGCCCCCCCCCCCGCCCCCCAAACCACCCCGCAGGGCCCCCCGCCCCGCCAGCCCCCCGCAGCCCTAGCCCCTCCATGACACCCCCCGCCTCCCCTGCCGACCTGTACTGCGTGATGGGCAACCCCGTGGCCCACAGCCGCTCGCCCGCCATCCACGCCCGTTTTGCCGAGCTGACCGGCGAACACATTGCCTACGAACGCCGCCTGGTGCCCATGGACGGTTTTGCCCAGGGCGTGCGCGCGTTTGCCGCTGAGGGCGGGCGCGGCTGCAACGTCACCGTGCCCTTCAAGACCGAAGCGCCGGGCCTGGCGACCGAATGCAGCGAGCGCGTGCAACTGGCGGGTGCGGCCAACACACTCACCTTCCGCGCCGACGGCAGCATCTACGCTGACAACACCGACGGCCTGGGCCTGGTGGCCGACATCACGCGCAATGCAGGCGTGTCGCTGGCCGGGCGCGATGTGCTACTGGTGGGCGCGGGCGGGGCCGCCGCAGGCGTGCTGGGCCCGCTGCTGCTGGCGGGGGCCCCCCACATCACCGTGGCCAACCACACCCCGGCCAAAGGGCGGGCGCTGGTGCAGGCGCACAGTGGCCTGGCCCCACCACAAAAAACAAAGCTGTCTGCGCAAAGCCCCCCAGAGCCATCCGCCCATTTTGTTTGTGTCATTAATCCCCCCACCACCAGCCTTTCTGGCGGCGGAATCCCGGTGCCCGCCAGCGTGCTGCGCCCCGGTGCCCTGGCCTACGACATGATGTACGGCCCGGCAGCGCAGGGCTTCCTCGACTGGGCCCGGCAGCACGGCGCCGTGCCCCGCGACGGCCTGGGCATGCTGGTGGAGCAAGCCGCCGAGGCTTTCTTGCTGTGGCGCGGCGTGCGCCCGCCGTCGGCCCAAGTGCTGCGCGAAATGCAGCAATCTGCCACCGCCTGAGCCCCGGGGACGCCACGATGAAAGCCGTGTTGCGCTGGCTGGGACTGCTGGTAATCGCCTTCGTGGCGCTGCAGCTGTTTTTTGTGCTGCGCATTGCCGCCATGGTGGCCATCAACCCCGAATCCACCACCTTCCAGCGCTCCGAAGCCTGGACGCTGCTGGCCAGCAAAGGCCATGTGCCCTGGCGCCAGCAATGGGTGCCCTACGCCGACATCTCCGACCACCTCAAACGCGCCGTGATCGCCTCGGAAGACGATGGTTTTGTGAACCACGACGGCGTGGACTGGAACGCCATCGAAAAAGCCTGGGAACGCAACGCCAAGGCCGAAGCCCTGGCCAGCAAGGCGCAGGCCCGCGCCCCCGAGCGCCCGGTGCGTGCGCCCAAGATCCGGGGTGGCTCCACCATCACCCAGCAGCTGGCCAAGAACCTGCTGCTGTCGGGCGAACGCACGCTGCTGCGCAAGGGCCAGGAGTTCGTGCTCACGCTGGCGCTGGAGCAACTGCTCTCCAAGCAGCGCATCCTGGAGATCTACCTCAACAACGTGGAATGGGGCGAAGGCCGCTGCGCAGCACTACTTCCGCAAGAGCGCCAGCCGCCTGAGCACTGCCGAAGCCGCGCGCCTGGCCGTGATGCTGCCCGCGCCCAAGCGCTTTGAGAAAACGCCCGGCTCGGCGTATCTGGCAGGACGGACACGCACGATCCTGGGGCGCATGGGCGGCGCAGAGCTGCCCTGAACTTCACCCACAGGTAAGCAGCGCGCCTTATCGCCCCAGCGGCGCATCGCGCCTCTGCAGCCACAGCGCAGACGCCCCCTCCGGCCGCAGAGTCACTTGAAACCGGGGCGCTCCCACGGCGCCCCCCACCGGCAGCCGCACCGTGTAGCGCTGCAGCAGCATCGCCGCCAGCAGCGTCATCTCCAGCATTGCAAAGTGCTGGCCAATGCACACGCGCGGCCCCAGGCCAAACGGAATCCACGCGCCCCGGGGGATGGGTGGAGCGCCGTCCAGAAACCGCTCGGGCGCAAAGCGGTCCGGCTCGGCAAACCAGCGCGCATCGCGGTGCAACACCCAGGGGGTGATGCGCAGCATGGCGCCCTGGGGCACCGGCACGCCGCCCAGCGCGATGGGCGCGGTGGTGCGGCGGCTCATCCGCGCGGCAATCGGAGGGTACAGGCGCAGCGCCTCTTTGAGCGTGGCACCCAGCCAGGGCAGCTGGGCCAGATGCTCGGGGCCAGGGGTGCCGCCCTGCAGCACGGCATCGACCTCGGCCTGGGCGTGCTGCGCAGCCTCTGGGTGCTGGGCCATGAGCAGGGTCCACCACAGCAGCGTGGTGGCGCTGGTTTCGTGCCCGGCCTGGAAGCTGACGATGCACTGGTCAAACACCTCTTGTGCCGACAAGGCCTCGCCCGTTGACTCATCACGCAAAGCCAGCAGCATGTGCAGCAGGTCTGAGCGGTCCGGGGCACCGGGTGCGGCCACCTCGGCCTGGCGTGCATGGATGTGGCGCCACACCAGCCCCTTCAACGACCGGATCGCGCGCCGCTTGGCCGCCTTGCCCGGCAGGGGCAGCCAGTCGGGCAGCGTGAAGGGCATGAACATCTCCTCATAGGCCGTGGCCCCCAGCGTCTGCGTGGCCCAGGCGGCATCGCGCGCATCGGCCTGGGCCGAGGTGCTGAACAGCGTGCGCAGGATCACGTCCATAGCCACATCGGTCCACAGCGCATCCACCGCCACCTGCGCACCGGGCTGGCCCGGGGGCATGGCCGCGTCGAGCGCGCTGCGGGCGGCATCGGTCATCAGCTGCGCGTAGCCCGCCACCCGCTTGGGGCTGAAAGCGGGCATCAGCATGCGGCGCTGGCGCTGCCAGGTGTCGCCTTCGGTCACCAGCACGCTCTGGCCAAACACCTCCTCGAACACCTCCATGCCACGCTCCCAGCGGATGAGCTGGTCGGCATGGGTGAGCAGTGCCTCGCGCACTAGATCGGGGTGCATCAGGTCCCACGCATCTTCGTACCCTAAACGCATGCGGGTGAGGTCGCCATGCTCGCGCTGCAGTTGGGTGACAAAGCCCAGGTAGTCAGCGCGCATGGCGCGCAGCAGCGGCAGGCCCCACCAGCGGCTGCGCGGGCCGCGTGGCGTTGCAGGCGTGGTGGGAGGAGTGGGAGAAGCAACAGAAGAAACAGACGAGGTGGTGACTGTGGTCGTGTTCATGCCCCACATGCTGCAGCGCAGCGACGACTTGGTATTGAACGATTGCGACAGCCCCCGTCGCCTACACTCGCGCCCCATGGCAAGCTTGGCCCCCCTCTCCCCTCGGCACCCTGCCGGGCTGATCCCCTCGGGCGAGCTGTGGCTGCCGCGCCCCAGTCTCACGGCCTGCCTGCGTGCTGCCATCGCGCGCAACACGGTGGGCCGCACGCTCAGCGATGCACAGCGCATCAACCGCTTTCCGGCCTCGCCGCTGTGCAGCCTGAGCTGGTGGTTTGAAGGCCGCAGCGAGGCCCTGGTGGCCGAGCGCCCCGACTCCATGCCCACGGAGCACAGCCCGCGCGAGGCTTACCCCGGCCGCTGGGTGCTGGCCGGCCCGCAGACCCGCCCCACCTCCAGCTACTGCGCAGGCCCCACACACGCCATGATGGTGATGTTCATGCCCGACGCGCTGCACCAGCTCACCGGCGTGGACCCTGGGGCCCTGACCGATCGCATGGTGGACGCGCAATCGCTGTTGCCGCCCGACTGGCTGGCGCTGTGCGAAGCGGTGCAGAACCTGCCCGACAACGCGGCCCGCCTGCAGCACCTGGAAGATTTACTGGAGCCCCGCTGGCAGGCCTGCCGCCCCGCACAATCCTTGCCCACACAGCGCTACGGCGACTGGGCTGCACACCTCGCACAGCGCGCTGCCCTGTCCGCCCCCGGCCGCAGCCTGCGCCAGTTGGAGCGGCGCATCAAGCGCTGGGCCGGACTGCCCCTGCGCGAGCTGCGCGGCTTTGGCAAGGCCGAGCAGGCGTTCTTCGACACCATCGCGGCCGATGCATCCCAAGGCAGCGTCAAATGGGCAGATGTCGCAGCGGGCGCCGGGTTCTCGGACCAGTCGCACCTGTGCCGCGTCACGCGCCGCATCACGGGCTATGCACCGCAGGCGCTGTATGACGGCATCTATGGGGACGAAGCTTTCTGGGCCTATCGCATCTGGGTGTAGCGCTGCCCAGGTCCTTGCCTGGCATGCAGGCCCGGCGCCCGTATCATCCCCGCCATGCTTGCCAAGTTGATGAGTTTCCTTTTGCTGGGGATCGTGCGGTTTCTCACCGGCTCCCAGGCCCGCTGGTATGGCTGCCCGCCCAAGGCCGAGCAGCGTATCTACTTTGCCAACCACCAGAGCCATGCCGACATGGTGCTGATCTGGGCGGCGCTGCCCGAAGAGCTGCGCAGCATCACGCGGCCCATCGCTGCCAAGGATTACTGGACGAAGACGCCGTTCCGGCAGTGGATCACCACCGCCGTGTTCAACGCCGTGTATGTGGACCGCCAGGCCACGCCCGCGCGGCCCGCAGCGCCCGTGGCCGCCGATCCCACCGTGACCCAGGCCGCCGCAGCCGATGCCGACACGGCAGCTGCCGGGGGCCCAGACCCCTCGCCCGAAGCGCCCCCCCGCGCACCCACACCCGAAGAACTGCGCGCCGCACTGCCCGAATCGGACCCGCTGGCCCCGCTGGTGCGCGCGCTGGAGAGCGGAGACTCCATCGTGATCTTTCCGGAAGGCACGCGGGGCCATGGCGACGAGCCCCAGGCCTTCAAATCCGGCCTGTTCAAGCTGGCACAGATGTTTCCGCAGGTGGTGCTGGTGCCCGCATGGATCAACAACGTGCAGCGCGTGATGCCCAAGGGCGAGGTAGTGCCGGTGCCCATCCTGTGTTCGGTGACCTTTGGCACGCCCATCCAGCTCGAAGCGGGTGAAGAGCGCCGCCCGTTCCTTGACCGCGCGCGCCGCGCCGTCATCGCACTGCGGGAAGTCTGAGCATGACCCGTCCGAAGCCCCTGACCTTGCCGAATGCTGCGCCCCGGAGCGCGCGCTGACATGAACCAATTCTTGCGCAACCTCACCGCCACCCAGCAGATCGGAGCCTTGTTCCTGGTCGTGTTCGGCATCCTGTCCATCGTCACCGTGTGGGCCTTCGTGCGCAATCTGCGCGAGCACGCCAGCGACGACCCCGAAGCCGAAGCCCGGGCCCTGGAAGCCAAGCGCTTCTGGGGGCTGCTCAAGACCTCCTGGGTCATGGCCACCGTGTTCTGGGTGGGCTGGGTACTGGGCGAGACAGTGGCCACCGTGCTGTTTGCCATCGTGGGCTTTTTTGCGCTGCGCGAGTTCATCACCCTGTCGCCCACGCGTCGGGGCGACCACCGCAGCCTGGTGCTGGCGTTCTTTGTGGTGCTGCCCCTGCAGTTCTGGCTGGTGGGCAGCAAGCACTTCGACCTGTTCACCGTGTTCATCCCCGTGTACGTGTTCCTGGCGCTGCCGGTGGTGAGCGCACTGGCCAACGACCCGCAGCGGTTTCTGGAGCGCAATGCCAAGCTGCAGTGGGGCATCATGGTCTGCGTGTACGGCATGAGCCATGTGCCCGCGTTGCTGCTGCTCGACTTTCCGGGCTACCGCGACAAGGGCGCGTTTCTGGTGTTCTTTCTGGTGTTTGTGGTGCAGACGTGCATGCTGGTGCAGCACCTGCTGGGGCGGCGCTTTCCGCACAAGCCGGTGGCACCGCAGGTGAGCCAGAGCTTTCAGTGGACCAGCTGGCTGGCTGGCGTGGCCGCCGGGGGCCTCGCGGGCGGCCTGCTCACCTTCATCACCCCCTTTAAACCCGGCCAGGCGCTCGGCATGGCGCTGCTGGCCTGTGTGGCAGGCAGCCTGGGGCACCTGGTGATGAAGGCGTTGAAGCGCGATCGGGGCATCACCAGCTGGGGCATGCAGGGCATGTCCGTCACCGGCGCGGGGGGCCTGCTCGACCGGGTGGACGCGCTGTGTTTTGCGGCACCCGTTTTCTTCCATTCGGCACGCTGGTACTTCGGTTTGTAGAAAAATCGGCCGATAGCGCTAGTCCCCATTGCCCCAATAGCTATAAAAACGAGAGCAAATGCGCATCCTTGGTATTGACCCTGGCCTGCAGACCACCGGCTTCGGCGTGGTGGACATGGACGGCCACAAGCTCAGCTACGTGGCCAGCGGCACCATCCGCACCACCACGCTGGCGCTGGGCGACCTGCCCGGGCGCCTGAAGATCCTGTTCGACGGCATCACCGAAGTCGCAGCCCGCTACCAGCCCGATGTGGCCTCGGTCGAAATCGTGTTCGTCAACGTCAACCCCCAGTCCACGCTGCTGCTGGGCCAAGCACGCGGCGCCGCCATCACCGCCCTGGTGGCCAGCAACCTGCCCGTGGCCGAATACACCGCACTGCAGATGAAAAAAGCCGTGGTCGGCCACGGCCGCGCCGCCAAAAGCCAGGTACAGGAAATGGTGCGGCGCCTGCTGCAACTACCAGGCCTGCCAGGCACCGACGCCGCCGATGGCCTGGGCATGGCCATCACCCATGCCCATGCCGGGTCCGCCATGGGCCGCCTGGGCGAAGCCGCCACGCTGAACCGGCGGCAGCATGCGATGTACAAGGATGGGCGGAGTTATTGATATCCCGCCGCTGTCAGCATCGACCTATTTAGACTTGGTGAGTCGCCCGAGCTACCTTTGACCGGGGCATTTGCATCAGTTGCACTGTGAATAGCCTCGCGATGGCAGGGATGACGTCTCACGCGCAACCCGCCTTGCCAACATGACGGATGACTGAACGGCATCAAAGCTGGCGCCGGTCCCAGGCCAGTAGAGACCACGCGGTCCTAAGCAAAGCGTCAAGATCTGCGGCTTGGTATCAATCTCCGCCCCTTCCCCCCGCTCCACCACCATCTCATAGCGGATGGTTGAAGCGGGTTTGCCTCGAAAGGTCTCCAAGACGCGAGCGTGATAGATGTGGCGCTCCTCAGTCACTGCGTCCGCCGCCTCCGGGTGTGCACTTTTATTGTGTATTGGCGCTATGTCCACGCGGGTGTGCACAACAAGGGCCGAGTAAGGTGTCTGCGCAATCGCTTTTGCCAGAAACTCCCTTTCGGCAGACGCCATGGTTTCGGCCGACATAGTCTCCCCGGCAACTGGCATCGTTACAGCCAAGGCACCGCACATGTTCAGCCAAGAACCCACGGCAACTGTGGCTGCCAACAAGCTTCCGCGCAAATTCATGCCTCGCTCCCCGCTTCAGACGACGTTCCCTGAAAAACTGGCAAAGCTTTGCCCTGCGCCGCCCCGGAAGGAAAAGTGAATGCATCCCAGACGCCCGCGGGATATCGACTGATATTGACCTCGTTGCCCTGGTTACCCCCAAGCATGAAGTAGTGTTTGCCATCGCGGCTCTGGCCCACCGCAAATGCGACGTGCCCTCCGCCAGACCGGCTTTTGATGCAGATGGCCCCGTAAACGGGGCTTTTGAGTTCCACGCCGAAGTTGGACCACTCCTTGGCTCTGAATGCATTGGGAGGAGGCGCGTAGCCGTGCTGGGACATGACCCAAGCCACAAACGATCCACACCAAGCATCCTTTTTGCCTGAATCATCCTTGGCCCAGTATTTCGCGGCCTTGTGATACTCCATGATGCGCGGATTGGCGGTAGCCCCTGCCACTTCTTTCTGACCCAGTTCGCGTTCGGCCGTCGCGATCCAAGGGGCCCCTAAATCAGCACTGGAGGGCGCGGGGTTGGTCAACGCAAGCTTCGCTTGCACCGTGTTTTCGGCATCAGCCCGGCACATGAGCTCGGTCATTGTTTTGCTGCCAGGCCGAATCAACCCATCCGGACGCGTTATGCCTATGCTGCGTTGAAATGCCTGAATTTTGAAAATGGTCCGCGCACCCGGCGAACCATCCGCGACCAGTTGCTGGACACCCGGCATGTCGATCTCGTTCAGCAACCGCTGAACGATCATGGTGTCGTTCAAGGAATTGCGGCCACCTTGGCCCACGGTGTCCATGATCATCGGCGTCTCCTATGCGCTCACTGGGTGTTCAAGGCTTTCACGCCAACTGGGTCTTCATCCGCTCCGCCCGCTCCTTTGGCGAGGGGTGGGTGGACAGAAAGCTGCTCGAATCACCGCCCGACATCGCGGCCAGCTTTTCCAGTGCGCTCACGCAGGCGCCGGGCTGGTAACGCTTGGCTTTCATGAAGTCCATCGCGTAGTCGTCGGCCTCGCGCTCGTTGCTTTGCGAGTGCTGGGCGCGCACCACTTTCTCAAACAAATCGCCCAGTTGCGAGTTGGCGATGGCGCCGGTGCGGCTGTTGCTGGACGACACGGCGTTGCGCAGGGCGCTGGTGCGCAGCGCGGCCTGGATACGGGCCTTGCTGTGGCCCTTTTTGACGTGGCCGATTTCGTGGCCGATCACGTAGCGCACTTCGTCATCGGTGAACTTGTCCATCAGGCCCGAGTACACACGGATGGTGCCGTTGGCCATGGCAAAGGCGTTGATGTCGGGGGTGAGGTAGACCTTGAAGTTCATCTTCAGGCCGTCATAAGTGCCCAAACCCGCCGTGAGCTTGTTCAGGCGCGTGGCATACGGGTTGCCTGAGGGGGCGATACGGTTCTGGCGGTCGCTTTCGGCGGCCATCTGGTCGAAGGCGGCCTTGACTTCGTCATCGGTCAGCGACTCGGATTTGGCCAGGTCCTTGCCCGCGTCGAGCATCTTGCCCAGGTCAAACTGCGCCCAGACGGGCGATACGGCACTCACGCCGGATGCCAGGGTCACCAGCGTCAGTAATTGGCGGCGGTCCATCGAATTCCCTCTCTCTTTGTGGTCGTTGCTTTTAGGTATGGATGTTTTATTGAGCAACCTTGTGCAAGCAATGGTTCTCAAGTGCGCCGGAATATAGCGACGCCACCTCCTGTTTCCGGGGGTGGGTCCTGTCTGCAGATGTAAGAGCTGTGTGGCTATGCTCGGTGCGGCGCGGCGCGCAATCCAATAGCAGAGCTAGAGACACTGCCGCATCACAACGCCTAAGCGCCAAGCGACAGAGATAGAAAGTGAAAGCCTCGAAGGGCCGACTGGCTTGGCAAAAGAATCCGCCCGCCGGGGAACGCGTCTCAGCGCCCCAGACCGCGCTTTAGTTCCTTGAGCAGCAGCAGCACCTGGTTGGACGCGTGGCGGCAACTGCCATTGAGCAACTGTGCCGCCTTGGGCTGGTCGCCCGACTGGAAGGCCGTCACCACATCGGCCGCCTGCTGGTGAAAGTACTTGTGCCGCGCCACCAGCATGTCGAACGCGGGGTAGTGCCCCAGGCGCACCCGGCCTGTGCCGTAGAGCCAGCGACCCAGGTCGCAGCGGTCGTCCTGACAGATGCGCTCGGGCCGCATGACTTCGTCGGAGCGGCCGTTGACCATGTCCTGCAGCTGCAGGCGCCAGCGCTCGTGGCTGGCGATGGCGGCATCGATATCGATCTCGGTCATCAGCGTGGCCGCGTATTCAGCGTCCAGCACCAGTTCGCTGCCGTTGTCTTCCATGGCCCAGGTGGTCTCGGGGCTGGTGGGGTCCTGCTCCCGGATCTTGAACAAGCGGCTGAAAAAACCCATGCGTCATCCCTTTTGCACGACTGGTCCGCGCAGCGCAGGATGGCAACCAGCGCGGAAATGTCTTGAAACATTCTGTGGTGCCTCCGCCGTTTTGGCTACCAAAAAATGACCCTCTGGTAAAAATCGGCGCAGGCAACCCTGCTGACACTGCCAGCTCTACGCCCACCGCCTGCGCAAAAGCCGCGCGCGCTGGACAATCCGGGGATGACCTCTACTCCCCGCCGCCCTGCCCTGTCCATGCTTGATCTGGTGGCCGTCCGCGAAGGCGGCACCGTGGCCGATGCGCTGCAGATTGCGCTGCGCACCGCCCAGCATGCCGAAAAACTGGGCTTTGCCCGCTACTGGCTGGCCGAGCACCACAACATGGCGGGCATTGCCAGCTCCGCCACTGCTGTGCTGGTGGGCCACATTGCCGGTGGCACCTCGCGCATCCGCGTGGGGTCCGGCGGCGTGATGCTGCCCAACCATGCCCCGCTGGTGGTGGCCGAGGCCTTCGGCACGCTGGCCGAGCTGTACCCCGGCCGCATCGACCTGGGCCTGGGCCGCGCGCCCGGCACCGACCCCACCACCATGCGTGCGCTGCGCCGCAACCGGGTGGAGACCGAAGAAGACTTTCCGCGCGACGTGGCCGAACTGCAGCGCCTGCTGGCCCCTGCCGAACCCGGCCAGCGCCTGATTGCCATGCCCGGCGCGGGCACCAATGTGCCGATCTGGCTGCTGGGCTCCAGCCTGTTTTCGGCCCAGCTGGCGGCCGAGCGGGGTCTGCCGTATGCCTTTGCCTCGCACTTTGCGCCGCGCATGCTGCACCAGGCGATTGACCTGTACCGCAATCTGTACCGCCCCTCCGCTGTCTGGCCCAAGCCCCACGTGGCCATTGGCGTGCCACTGATCGCGGCCCCGACCGACGAAGAGGCCGACTACCTGGCCAGTAGCACCTACCAGCGGGTTCTGGGCATCTTGACGGGCGACCGCCGACGCCTGCTGCCGCCCATCGAGGGCTACGCTGCGCGCCTGCAACCGCAGGAGCGGGCAGCAATTGGCGACTTTCTGGCTGCAGCCGTGATCGGTGGGCCGGACACAGTGCGTGCGGGGCTGGCGCGCCTGATAGAGGCCACCGGCGCCGACGAGCTGATGCTGGTGAGCGACGTGTACGACCCGGCACTGCGTTTGCGCTCGCTGGACATCGCCGCCCAGGCGCACGCCACGCTGGGCCAGGCCGCCGTGGCGGCCTGAGCGCCCGTCGTTTGTTCGCGCTTCAGCGCGCCAGATAGCCCCCATCGACGGGGTAATACGCCCCGGTCACAAACGACGCCTTGCTGGACGCCAGCCAGGTCACCAATTCAGCCACCTCTTCGGGCTGGCCCAGGCGGCCGATGGGGTGGGCTCCGACCAGCATGGCGTTGATGCCGGCGTCCTGCTCCAGCCCGCTGATCATGGGCGTGTGGATAAACGCTGGGCCCACCGCATTGATGCGCACGCCGTGCGCGCTGTATTCGATGGCCGCCGCCTTGGTCAACCCCACCACGCCGTGCTTGGCCGCCGTGTAGGCGGGCGCCGTGGCAAAGCCCACCGAGCCCAGGATGGACGCCATGTTGATGATCGAGCCGCCACCGTTCTTCAGCATCGCGGCGATCTGGTACTTCATGCCGTAGAACACGCCCGACAGGTTGATGTTGATGACCTGCGCCCAGCCGTCCAGCGGGTAATCGGCTGTCGGTGCCTGTGGGCCACCAATGCCCGCGTTGTTGCAGGCCACGTCCAGGCGGCCGTAGTGGGCGACGGTGCGCTGTACCAGCGCTTCACAATCCTCAGGCTTGCCCACATCGGCCGCTACAAAGATCGCGTCACCCCCGGCCGCGCGCACCAGCGCGGCGGTTTCCTCGCCCGCCTGCACATTCACGTCCGACACCACCACCTTGGCACCTTCGCGCGCCCACACCAGCGCAATGGAGCGACCGATGCCCGACGATGCGCCCGTTACCAATGCCACCTTGTTCTTCAGCATGAAAGACCCCTTGTTCGTTCAAAACGCCTGCAACCCGATGCCACAGATCACTTTTCATTCTGCGCGCGCAATGCGTCAGCGCCTTGACCTGTGTCATGCCCCGGGCATGGAAGCTGGGTGGAGGCACTGGGCCTTGGGTAGCGGCTACCATCAGGGGCTGCCGGTCCTGCAACGGATGTTTGCCCGTTGCAGGACTGCGTGATTGCCACGCCAACGCCCCACCACCCACGCCCGCATTTGCATGCCTGCTTTTTCCTTTGAAGCCCTGGACGCCCAGGGCCAGACCCGCAAAGGCCTCCTGGAGGCCGACACCGCCAAGGCCGCGCGCAGCCTGCTGCGGGCCCAGGCGCTGGTGCCGCTGGCGGTGGAAATGGTGCAGACAGGCCAGTCGCTGGACGGCCGGTCCGCCAGCCTGGGCCAGCGCCTGTTCACACGGCCGGTGTTCAGCGCGACGGGGCTGGCCATCTGGACCCGGCAGATCGCCGGGCTGGTGTCGTCGGGCCTGCCGCTGGAGCGTGCGCTCACCGCGCTGTCCGAAGAAGCCGATGATGAGCGCCAGCGCCACCTGGTCGCCGCGCTGCGCGCCGAGGTCAACGCGGGCGCCACCTTTGCCCGCGCGCTGTCGCAGCACCCGCGCGAGTTCTCTGACATCTATTGCGCCGTGATCGGCGCGGGCGAGCACAGCGGCAACCTGGGCCTGGTGCTGGAGCGCCTGGCGGACGACCTGGAGGAGCGCCAGGCGCTCAAGGCCAAGCTGGTGGGCGCCGCGCTGTACCCGGCCATCGTGACCCTGGTGGCCATCGTGATCGTGCTGTTCCTGGTGGGCTATGTGGTGCCGCAGGTGGCCAGCGTGTTTGCAGGCACCAAGCGTGCGCTGCCGTTCCTGACGGTAGCCATGCTGGGCCTTAGCGCCTTTGTGCGCAACTATGGCTGGGTGATGCTGATTGCTTCAATTTTGATAGCAATTGGGGCAAGATGGGCGCTCACCATCGGCCATATTCGCGAGAAATTCGATGCCGCCTGGCTCAATCTGCCCCTGGTGGGCAAGCTGGCGCGCGGCTACAACGCAGCGCGGTTTGCGGGCACGCTGGCCATGCTGGCGGGCGCCGGTGTGCCCATCCTGAAGGCCTTGCAGGCCGCCGCAGAAACACTGAACAACCGCGCGCTGCGTGCCGACGCGCTCGACGCGCTGGTGCTGGTGCGCGAAGGTGCTCCGCTGGCATCGGCCCTGGCGCAGAAAAAACGCTTTCCGGGCCTGCTGTCGATGTTTGCGCGCCTGGGCGAGCAGACCGGGCAACTGCCCGTGATGCTGCAGCGTGCGGCCCGCCAGCTCTCGGCCGAGGTGCAGCGCCGCGCCATGGCGCTGGCCACCATCCTGGAGCCGCTGCTCATTGTGGGCATGGGCCTGATCGTGATGCTGATCGTGCTGGCCGTGCTGCTGCCGATCATCCAACTCAACCAGTTTGTGAAGTGACCTTATGGCTGTAACGCTCGACGACAAGCTGGTGGTCGCCATCTCCTCGCGCGCGCTGTTCAATTTTGAGGAAGAGAACCGCGTCTTCGAGAAGGACAATGACCGCGCCTACGTGGACCTGCAGCGCCAGCGGCTCGACGTGCCTGCTGCGCCGGGCGTGGCGTTTTCGCTGGTGCTCAAGCTGCTCGCGTTCAACACCTCCGAGCACCAGCGCGTGGAGGTGGTGCTGCTGTCGCGCAATGACCCGGTAAGCGGCATGCGCGTGTTCCGCTCATACCATGCCCACGGGCTCCCCTCCATCCAGCGCGGTGTGTTCACGCAAGGGCGCGACCCGTTTCGCTACCTGCGGCCACTGGGCGCGCACCTGTTCCTGTCCGCCAACGAAGCCGATGTGCGCGAGGCCCTGCACCTGGGCTACCCCGCAGCGCGGGTGGTGACGGAGTCGGTGCAGGCCGGCGACTCCAACCCCCACGAAGTGCGGATTGCCTTTGACGGCGACGCGGTGCTGTTTTCCGATGAAGCCGAGCGCGTGTACCAGGCGGAGGGGCTGGCTGCCTTCCAGCAGCATGAGACCGACAAGGCCGCGCAGCCCCTGCCCGACGGCCCGTTCAAACCCCTGCTCGCCGCCTTGCACCGTCTGCAGTCGGCAGGCGAGGCGGGTGGCACCGGCATGCGCATCCGCACCGCGCTCGTCACCGCCCGCAGCGCCCCCGCGCACGAGCGCGCCATCCGCACCCTGATGGACTGGAACATTGCAGTGGACGAAGCCATGTTCCTGGGCGGCCTGCCCAAGGGCGAATTTCTGCGCGAGTTCGAGCCCGATTTTTTCTTTGACGACCAGACCGGCCACGTCACGTCGGCAGCGCGCCACGTGCCTGCGGGCCATGTGAACAGCGGCATCTCGAATCCGGTGCGGATCGCAGGGAACTGACCCGCAGGAGCCTCGGCTGCAGGCTGGCGCGCTGTGCCCCCATGCACCAGCCCTTGGGAAAAGTTCTGCAAAGACTTGCAACGCCCGGTGAAAGCCTGCAAAGCCCCGGTTGCAAACACCGCCCTCGCCCCCCATGTGCCACCATGGCCGTTGAGACTTCGAAGGAGAACACTTTGCGCATTCGCAAATCCTGGGCGCCCCTGTGGCTGCAGAAGCCTATCCTCGCGACGGTGGCCCTGTTCGCAGCCTGTGCAGCCCTGGCACAAACACCCCCACCACCACCTGCCCATCGAGTGGAGACACACGCGGCCACAGAACCCGCAGCGGCGGTGAGCCCGGGCGAACTGAAGGCCCAGCGCGAATTCAAGATGCTGGACTTCAACGGAGACGGCAAGCTCAGCCGCTCCGAGGTGAAACTGTTCCCACGCTTGGCAGCAGCCTTCGAAGAGGCCGATACGGATGGTGATGGCTTTGTGTCGTATCCCGAAGTGCGCGCCTTTGCCGCCAAATACCGCGCCGAGCGTGATCGTCAGCGGGCAGCCGCACAAGCGGCAGCCACGCCATCAGCCCCGACTGCATCGCCCCCAGCACCGGAAGCCCGTCCCTGAGGAACGCGGGTTGCACTTTGCCGAGCGGCAAAACCCAAAAAATGAATCCAATTGACTTGAAGCGCTAGTGCAATATGCGCCGTCAGCTATCTACTTGATAGCAAAAATACCGGATGCGCCGAGGCAGTACACATGGCTTCTGTGTGCACCGTAAAGGGCGGTCACGGGATGCGCTACCTGTAGGCCACAGATTGCCGCTGCACAGGGGCTTCGCCGCACTGCACCGGCGCCACGGCACGAAATGGGGCGCCTTCACGGCGGCAGCCTGCCAGCACCGATGGCTCAAACGCCGCCGGTGCGCTTGACCTTGGGGTCGGTGTAGGTCAGCGGCTCGTTCTTGGCCTGTTGGGCCAGACGCTCCTGCAAGGTCATCTTGTTGACATCCTGGGCTACCTCCACCGCGCTGCCGCTGGCGCGCCACATTGACTGGATGAACTCCAGCAGCTGCTTGTAGATCGGCTCTTTGGGAGGCTCCGGCGGCTCCTCGACGGTTTCCTTCTTTTTTACCGCCGTCCAGTCGCGGTTCGGCGCCTCGGGCGCCGAGGGTTTGTCCGGCTCGCGCACGATCGCCCCCTCACCCAGCCGGTCCATGGACTCGACCGGGTTGGGAGCGTTGATGGGACGCACCGGAGGCGCACCCGAGGCGCCAGTGGAATACAAATCAGCGCCCTGAGGACGCCAGGACGGCGATCGATCGACAGGTGGCATTTGCATGACATTGGCCCGTAGTTGAACAAAAGTGTGGAGAGGGTCTTTCGGCCTCTTCGTACATCCATTACGGCAAAAAGAAGGGTGAATTTAGGTCTTTTTCACCGATTGGCCGAAATTTAGGGTTTTCCCTAGTAAAAATCCAGCCTTTGGGAACGGTTTAGCGCCTTCCAGGGGTAGCAATGGCGAGCAGAAGCCTTCCAAAGGGATGCCGAAGTACGCCGTGCACGTGCAAATGTCGCAGCACCACCACGTAGTCCTAAGAGGGAGAGAGCGCTGGCAGGGCGTGCATCACCCAGCGCAAGAGAGCGGGCAGGGGCAGGGATACGCAAGGGTCGGGTCGTTCCCTGGAAATCTCAGGAAATGCGCAAGAGGGCAGGCGCAGCCCCCTTCTAATTGCTCTTCAGAGCCTGCTCACGGTCGCGCAGTAGCGCACAGACAACTCACGGCGGCAGGACAGCTGCCTGGGCCTGGGCCATGGGCAGAGCCGGACTGACTCCGCCGCAAAAGGTCACAGAAAACGTTCGAGCAGGCGGCGCGAATGCTTGTCCA
>Ga0066256_1002741_pt1 | contig 18593 bp, 16 predicted proteins | sample ThiBio_1000_biof_FD_87107 | JGI IMG/M metagenome (GOLD analysis project Ga0066256, IMG submission 87107) | Wastewater bioreactor microbial communities from Cape Town, South Africa - Thiocy_expt_1000_biof (version 2) | ecosystem: Engineered > Bioreactor > Thiocyanate-remediating >...
GGAGGGGGGTGGGAGCGGGGGTCAGCCCCGCCGCGAACCCGGTGGCGGTCCCGGGGTGGAAGATAGCGGAATGGTGGGCGGCGACGATGATTCGCCGGAGGGCCGCTTCTGCGGCCCGGCGCGCCCCGTGGACGATCATCGGCGCGCCGCCGATATCGGCCAGCGGCTTGCCCGGAAGGCGCGTCGAGGCCATCCGGGCCGGGATCAGAACCAAAGTTCGCTCAAAAATTTCTTTATTCATGGCCCGGCCTTCTAATCCCCGGAAAAAGGTGGCAAAAAGTCTCAGTCCGGTGATGACAATCACTGTTGCAACTGCGGATCAAAAGACATAGGTTCCGCGCGATTTCAAGATGGGACCGGTTTGCGGTCTGCCGGGGTGCAAGGGGAGCATTTGTAGATGAATTCATACGTGAATATGGGCGTTGGCGCGTTGCTTGGCACCGTCTTTGTCCTGATGTCCGTGTCCATCGCCTCGGAAGGAATTTTCCATTCGCCGGAACCCGAGAAGGAAGGTTTTGCGATCGTCGCCGAAGAAGGCGCGAGCGAAGGCACCGGTGGCGAAGCTGCCGCCGCCATGACCCCGATCGCGGCCCTTCTGGCGAAGGCCGACGCGAAGGCCGGCGAGGCTGTGTTCAAGAAGTGTCAAAGCTGTCACACCGACACCAAGGACGGACCCAACAAGACGGGTCCCAATCTTTGGGGTGTCATCGCGCGTCCGGTCGCTTCGCATGAAGGTTTTGCCTATTCGGCAGGCATGAAGGACTTTTCCAAGGGCGGTTCGGTGGTCTGGGACTTCGATCACATGAACCATTTCCTGCTGGCACCGAAAAAATTCGTCCCGGGCACGGCCATGGGTTTTGCCGGCCTGAAGAAGGACGACGAACGCGCCAACCTGATCCTTTATCTGCACACCATGTCCGACAGCCCGGTTCCGCTGCCCGATCCGGCGGCTGCCGATACGCTGGCGGTCACGCAGTAAGCTTCGGTTTCACCGTTATTTCCAGGAACCCGGCCGCGACAGCGAGCCGGGTTTTTGCTGCCTGCCTCACTGCCCGAGCAGCAGGCTCCAGAAAGACACGGAGATGACGCCCAGCGCCGTGGTCATGGTGATGGTCGAGGCGGCGAGGCTATGGCCGACGCCGAAACGGTTGGCGATCAGCCAGGCGTTGACGCCCGTCGGCACCGAGGAGGTCAGCACCATGGCCGCCGTCCATTCAGGGCTGAGGCCGAGGAGGCGGCTTGCTGCCCAGACGCTCGCCGGCAGGAGCAGCAGTTTCAGCACCGACATAGTGCCGGCAATGCCGACATTGCCCGATATGCCGTATTTGCGCAGCGCCATCCCCAGCGAGATCAGCGCCGCCGGCCCGGCCATTCCGGCAATCTGATCGACCACCACCTTGGCGACACCGGGCATCGGCAGGCTCGACACGTGGAAGACGACGCCCAAGAGCAAGCCGATGACCAGCGGATTGCGCACGAGATTGATCCCGACCTGGCGCAGCAGCAGGGCGATGTCGCGCTTTTCGCCGCCCTTTTCCTTGCGCTCGGCATTTTCCATCAGCACCGTGCCGACGATCATCATCACCGGCAGGTGCACGGCAAGCAGGATCGACAGGGCCACCACCCCGTCATCGCCCACCGAACGGCCGACCAGCGGCAGGCCGATGAAGACATTGTTGGCGAAGGCGGAGGAGACGCCGGCCAGCACGCCGATACGCGAATCACGCTTGAACACCATCGTCGCCAGGAAATGCCCCGCCGCCCAGGTGACCGCCACGCCGGAAAAATAGGCGATCCACAGGCGAAACGGTGAAGCGCCATGGAAATTCGCCTCGGCGATCGTGCGGAACAGCAGGACCGGCACGGCGATCTTGAAGACGAAATCGCCGAGCGCATCGCCGATGCCGTCCTTGAGCAGTCCGGTCCGGACGATCAGCCAGCCGATCAGGATCAGGATGAAGACGGGCAGGACATTGAGCAGGATGGGAGACATGCGCGGAGGGCTTTCGCAGGCGAAGGTCCCTCGGCTGTAAAGGAAGTCGGCGCGCCGCACAAATGCTTTGGGCATCGAACCGTTGCCACGAAGCGGACAAACAAAAAGCAGGGGAGTTACCGCCCTGCTTTCCATTGCCGGTCCTGCCGGCTCTCGAGCCACTTGCTGCTGCCAGTTCATCCGTGGTCAGCAGAAGCAACGTCGAAATGCGGGTCATTCATGACCCGAACGCCAACCGGAGACCCGAAGGTTCCGTCCATGTCGGCGACACTTGCGGTGCACCATAAGGGGGAATCGTGACGCAAGTATGACGCGCATGAGTTTTTCGGCCGTGCCTGCCGATACTCTTTTTTCTTCCAAACTTCAAAGAATCCGCTATGACCAGACCCCGGCTACCACCCACAGCCCGACACGGGCGGTCAACTCCGGGATCTTCTCTTCATGGCGAAATTCGACGTTCTCACCATTGGCAATGCCATCGTGGATATCATCGCGCGTTGCGACGACGCCTTCCTCACCGAGAACGCCATCACCAAGGGCGCCATGAACCTGATCGACGCCGAACGGGCGGAACTGCTCTATTCGCGCATGGGACCGGCGCTCGAGGCCTCCGGCGGCAGCGCCGGCAACACGGCGGCAGGCGTCGCCAATTTCGGCGGCCGCACCGCCTATTTCGGCAAGGTGGCCGAAGACCAGTTGGGCGACATCTTCATCCACGACATCCGCGCCCAGGGCGTCTATTTCGAAACCAGGCCGGAAGGCACCTTCCCGTCGACCGCCCGCTCGATGATCTTCGTGACGCCGGACGGCGAGCGTTCGATGAACACCTATCTCGGCGCCTGCGTCGAACTGGGCCCGGAACATGTCGAGGCCGATGTCGTCGCGCAAGCCAAGGTTACCTATTTCGAGGGCTACCTCTGGGATCCGCCGCGCGCCAAGGAAGCCATCCTCGACTGCGCCCGCATCGCCCATGAAAACGGCCGGGAAATGTCGATGACGCTCTCCGACAGCTTTTGCGTCGGCCGCTACCGCGCCGAATTCCTCGACCTGATGCGCAGCGGCACGGTGGACATCGTCTTCGCCAACCGCGACGAGGCCCTGTCGCTCTACGAAACCGATGATTTCGACCTGGCGCTGACGAAGATTGCCGCCGATTGCAAGCTGGCCGCGGTGACGATGAGCGAGGACGGCGCGATGATCGTGCGCGGGTCGGAACGCATCCATGTGTCGGCGACGACGATCAACCAGCTGGTCGACACGACGGGCGCCGGCGACCTGTTCGCCGCCGGTTTCCTGTATGGCTACACCCAGGACCGTTCGCTGGAAGATTGCGGCAAGCTCGGTTGCCTGGCGGCCGGCATCGTCATCCAGCAGATCGGCCCGCGGCCGATGAGCTCGCTGTCGGATGCCGCGAAGGCCGCCGGTCTTATTTGAAGGCTTCGCCCGGGTAGGCGCCCCAGACTTCCGTCTGCGCCACCCAGCCATCCGTGCCGTCGGCATCGGCACGGCACCATTCGCCGTTGCATTCGCCGACCTTCAGCACCACGCCGGGTTCGACCTTGGCGATGACCGTGCCCGAAGGCTGCGGATCGCGGCGCATGTTGACGAAGATCGCTTCGCCCTTGCCGCGCATCCACGGGGCGGCGATCGCCGTACGCTCGCCGGACAGAAGCGAATGATTGACCCAGCCTTCGGTGCCGTCGGCATCGCGGATGCGGCGCCAGTTGTCGTATTCCTGGATGATCTCCACCGGCAGGCCCGATTTCAGGTACATCCACGAGACGGCATAAGCCGTGCCCGGACCGACCCGAAGATTGACTTTTTTCGACTTCAGGCTCCCGAAACGCGGCAGCGCCAGGCCGCTGGCGCCCTTGGCGGCGCTCTGCGCTTCGGCGCTCGAAAAGCTGGCCGCCAGAACGGCCAGGCCGATGGTGAGGGCAATGCTGGATCTGACGAGAACACGACGCATGGTACTTATCCGTTGTTCCGGTTTATCGAAGGCTTATGATTTGATTTCCTTACCTTTCCCGGCTCCGCCCACAAAACCGGCGGCTGTGGCTGCGAGTTTTGTTTGTCTTCGCGGACGGGAATGATAGAAAATGCCCTGAACGGGAGAATTATCGCCCATCTTGGTTAAAGACCTCTGAACAAGGCACCGAACGGCCACCATGACAGCGAAGAAAAAAACCAAGGTCTACATCACCCGCAAGCTGCCGGATGCGGTGGAAACGCGCATGCGCGAGCTCTTCGACGCCGAGCTGAACATCGACGACACGCCGCGCACGCAGCCGGAGCTGGTGGCGGCGGTGAAAGGCTGCGACGTGCTGGTGCCGACCGTCACCGACCGGATCGACGCCGCGCTGATCGAGCAGGCGGGCCCGGACCTGAAGCTGATCGCCAGCTTTTCCAACGGCACCGACCATATCGACGTCGAGGCGGCGGCGCGCAAGGGCATCACCGTCACCAACACGCCGAACGTGCTGACCGAAGACACCGCCGACATGACGATGGCGCTGATCCTCGCCGTACCGCGCCGGCTGGCCGAAGGTGCGCGGGTGCTGACCGACAAGCCGGGCGAATGGGCCGGCTGGTCGCCGACCTGGATGCTCGGGCGGCGCATCTGGGGCAAGCGTATCGGCATCATCGGCATGGGCCGCATCGGGACCGCTGTCGCCCGCCGCGCAAAGGCCTTCGGCCTGTCGATCCATTACCATAACCGCCAGCGTGTCAGCCCGGCGACCGAAGACGAGCTGGAAGCGACCTATTGGGACAGCCTCGACCAGATGCTCGCCCGCGTCGACATCGTTTCCATCAACTGCCCGTCGACACCGGCGACCTTCCACCTGCTGTCGGCCCGCCGCCTGGCGCTGCTGCAGCCGACCGCCTACCTGGTCAACACCGCCCGCGGCGACGTGATCGACGAGGCGGCGCTGATCAAATGCCTGCGCGAAGGCAAGCTTGCCGGCGCCGGCCTCGACGTCTTCGAAAACGAGCCGGCGGTCAATCCGAGGCTGGTGAAGCTGGCGAACGAAGGCAAGGTGGTGCTTTTGCCGCATATGAGCTCGGCGACGATGGAAGGCCGCGTCGAGATGGGCGACAAGGTGATCATCAACATCCGCACCTTCTTCGACGGCCACCGCCCGCCGAACCGGGTTCTGCCGGGTCGGTGACGGGCGCTTTCGCGTACCCGATTTTCACTTGAAAATGGAATGAGAGGGCGCGTCCAGCCCCTTCTCCCCTCGGGGAGAAGGTCGCGGCAGCGGGATGAGGGAGTGCCACATGGCAAAACCTGTGCGCTGTGCTCCCCCTCATCCGACCCTTCGGGCCACCGTCTCCCCGAGGGGAGAAGGGGTAGAGGCCGCCGTCATGCCGGCTGGCGCACCCGCCGACGCCTGTATTTCACCGTGTCGAACCGCGCCGTCAGCGCATCATACATCAGCAGCCGGCCGACCAGGGGTTCGCCAGCACCGGTGACCAGCTTGATCGCTTCCATGGCCATCAGCGTGCCGATGACACCCGTCAGCGCGCCGATGACGCCGGCTTCGGCGCAGGACGGCACGAGGCCTGCCGGCGGTTTTTCCGGAAACAGGTCGCGGTAGGAGGGGTAGAGGGCGCCTTCGGCATCGGCCTCATAGGGTTTCAGCACCGTCAGCGAACCGTCGAAGCGACCGACGGCGCCGGTGACCAGCGGGATTTTTGCCGCTTCCGCCGCATCCGCCGCCGCATACCGCGTGTCGAAATTGTCCGAACCGTCGATGAGCAGATGAAAGCCGGAAAGCTGCCGGCCTGCCGTTTCCGGCGTAAACCGCTCCTCGAAACGGATGACGGTGACATGCGGATTGAGCCGGGTAATGGCGTCGGCGGCACTCTGCGACTTCAGTTCGCCGACGGTGCCGGTGTCGTGGATGACCTGCCGCTGCAGGTTGGACAGCGAGACGCGGTCGTCGTCGGCGATGCCCAGCGTGCCGATACCGGCGGCGGCGAGATATTGCAGGATCGGCGCGCCCAGCCCGCCGGCGCCAATGACCAGGACGCGGGCGCGCTTCAGCCTCTGCTGGCCGGCGCCGCCAACTTCCGGCAACAGGATATGGCGGTGATAGCGGGCGATTTCTTCGGAGCTGAGCGTATCCATGGCCGAGCTATAGCACCCTTCCCGTGCCCGCGAAACGGCCAGGCCTCAGCCCTCTACGGTACCGCCGGAGACGGTGAAGAACTGCGCGCGATCGCCAAGGGCACCAAACATCGCCCGGTCGGTGCCGGTCATGAAGGCCTGGCCTCCGAGCCCGTCGACGAGGTCGAACAAGGCGGCACGACGGCCTTCGTCGAGATGGGCGGCGATTTCGTCGAGCAGCAGCACCGGCGCATGGCCGGTCATGTTGGCGACAAGGCGGGCATGGGCGAGGATGAGGCCGACCAGCAGGGCCTTCTGTTCGCCTGTCGAGCAGCGTTCCGCCTCTATATCCTTGGCCTTGTGGCGCACCAGCAGATCGGCGCGGTGCGGGCCGTCCAGCGTGCGGCCGGCGGCGGCATCGCGGTGGCGGCCGTCGCGCAGAAGGGCTGCATAATCGTCCTCGAGATCGATGGCCGGGCGGTCGAACTGGTTGTCGAAGAAGCCGGAGAGTTCCAGCACGGCGGAAGGGAAGGGTGTTTCATCGTGGCGTTCATCGATGAGCCGGCTCAGCAGGCCGAGCATTTCCTGCCGCGCCAGCGCCATGGCGACGCCGAGGCTCGCCATCTGGCTTTCGATGCCGGTCAGCCAGGCGGGATCGAAGCGGCCTTCCGACAGCAGGCGGTTGCGGCTGCGCATCGCCCGCTCGAAATCGCCGGCCCGGCGTCCATGTGCCGGGTCGAGCGACAGGACGAGACGGTCGAGGAAGCGGCGCCGATCGGAGGAGGTGCCGGTGAACAGCCCGTCCATCGCCGGCGTCAGCCAGAGGACACGCAGGTGATCGGTCAGTTCGTCGATCGTCTTCACCGCCGTGCCGTTGAGCCGGAGTTTGCGCGAGGTCGATTCGTCGCTGCTCTCGATGCCGGTGCCGATCGCCACCTCGCCTTCCATCCCGTCGACATCGGCAAAGATGGCGAAGCCGCCTGCGGCGCCGACACGGGTGATGTCGGCATAAGCGGCGCGGCGCAGGCCGCGGCCGGGCGACAGGAAGGAAACGGCTTCGAGCAGGTTGGTCTTGCCGGCGCCGTTGTCCCCGGTCAACACCACATGGCGGGCGTCGAACGTCAGCGCCACTTCCGCATAATTGCGGAAGTCCGTGAGCTTCATGCGGCCCAGGCTGACCTTGTGCACCATATTTTCATCCCGGACCGGCCGAACGTTTCGGGGCAGAGCTATGCCGAACGGGCCGGAATGGCAATATCCGGGGCAAGGTCAGGCGATCATTTCGCCAGCATGTTGGCCAGCATGAAGCCGGAACCGGCACCGGTGCCGGCACCCGGCCAGGTGGCGGCGCCGCAGAGATAAAGCGATTTCACCGGCGTCTTGTAACGCGAATAACCGGCGACCGGACGGAACAGGAAATTCTGGTCGAGATGGTGGCTGCCGGAAAGATTGTCTCCGCCGATGAGATTGGGGTTTTCGCGCTCCAGGTCGAGCGGCGAAAACACCGAACGGCCGAGGATTTTTGCGCCAAGGCCCGGCGCATAGGTTTCCAGCAGGGCGAGGACGCGGTCGGCATAGGCTTCCTTGGCGCCGTCCCAATCGGTCGCGCCGATCTCGCCCTTGGCATCGCCGCGGATTTCGGCCGGCAGCACCCGCACCTGCGCCCAGAGCACATGCTTGCCATCGGGCGCCCGCGACGGATCGAGCGCCGTCGGCTGGCCGACCACCAATGCCGGTTCGGCCGGCAACAGGCCGTTCATGGCTTCCGCATAGACCCGCGACATCATTTCGAGATCGGGGGCGACATGTACATAGGCGAAATTCTTCAAAGCCTCGCCCGCCTTCCAGTCCGGCAGGCCATCGAGCGCCAGATGGATCATCATCGTGCCCGGCCCGGCCCGGAAGGCCTCGACCTTCCTGTCGAAGGTTTCGCGCTCGGCGGCCTTGGGCAGGAGCTTGCCGAAGACGAGTTTTGGATGGGCGTTGGCGATGACCGCCTTGCGCGCCGAGAGAACCCGGCCATCGGCCAACCTGACGCCGCTTGCCGAACCGCCGGAAAGCTCGATCTGTTCCACCGGCGTGCCGAGGATAATCTCTCCGCCCTTGGCGGTGAACAGGCTGGTCATCGAGGTGATGATCGTATCCGCCCCACCCTGGCCGATCACCATGCCGAAGGCCTGGTTGGCCATGGATTCGAGATAGGGGAACAAGGCACCACCGGCGACATCGGGGGCAAAATCCAAATGCAGGCCCCAGGCGGCCATCATCGTCTTGACCTTGGCATGTTCGAACCGACTGTCGAGAAAATCGCGCGGCGAGGCGAGCAGCAGCCGGGCCGTGTCGTAAAGCCAGCCGGTGCCCTTTTCGCGCCACGCCTTCCACGCCACTTTGGCCGCCTTGAACGACGGCATCGGTGCGCCGAGCAGTCCAAAAATATGCGGCGCATCGCCGCCAAAATCCTGCAGCATCTGCCGCCAGGCCGCCGCATCCTTCTGCGACAGCGCCGCGATGCCGGCGGCGGTCTTTTCCAGGTCGGTGCTGACGCCGAGATAGCTGCCATCGCGGAAAACGCTGGCGAAACAGTCCGCCGCCGGCACGAAGCCGAGGCCGTTGGCCAGGAGCGCCTCCTTGTTGGCGTTGAAGAAGGCGGAACCGGCAAACATCGACAGGTTCATGGCGCAGAGATCGTGCCGGAAGCCCGGCAGCGTCACCTCGCGCGTCTTCACCGCCCCGCCGGCCACCGGCTTGCCCTCGACCACGGCAACCGACCAGCCCTTCGACTGAAGTTCGACGGCGGCGGCCAGGCCGTTGTGGCCGGCACCGATCACCACGGCATCGTATGTCATCGTCATTCTCCTGCTGGGCCCCTGCTGCAGGGTTCGTTCGATACCCCGACTTTATTCGCATATGCATACATTTTTGAAAAATCGCTGCAAGCCATGGAATGCCGAAAGCATCGGCGCATGGAGGGAAGATTGCCGGGCCCTGCACAGCAAAAGCCGATCATGTGGCGTTTTCTCCGTATTTTCCAGGTCTTGTCCATCATCATAACGGGGTGGAAAAACGCCCATCGCGTCGCCGGCCTGTTACTTGCAATCTCATATTTTGTATCATAGGCTCGCTTGCCTGGAACGCTGCCGCGGGGTTTCGAGGAGGCCGGCAAGACCGTCGGCTCCCCCGTGGCGAACGCCTTCTATTTTGGGGAACAGACAATGACATCATCCGATATTCTTTCCGGTTTCGCCTCCGCGCTTCTTTCCGGCGCCGTCAAGGTCGTCGATCTCAGCGCGCCGCTCGGTCCCGATACGCCCGTGCTTTACCTGCCGCCGCAGTTCGGCAAGAACACGCCGAAGGTGAAGGTCCACACCATTTCCGAATACAACCAGGACGGTCCCTTCTGGGCCTGGAACTGGCTGGAGCTCGGCGAGCACACCGGCACGCATTTCGACGCGCCCTGTCACTGGATCACCGGCAAGGACAATCCGGAAAACACCACCGACACCATTCCGCCGAAAAACTTCGTGGCGCCGGTCAATGTCATCGACCGCTCCAAGCAGGTGGCCGCCGACGCGGATTACCTGCTGACGGTCGAGAGCATCAAGGAATGGGAAGCAGAAAACGGCGAGATCGAAGCCGGCAGCTGGGTGCTGCTGCGCAGCGACTGGTACAAGCGCAACGGCTCGACCGACACCTTCCTGAACGCCGACGAGAACGGCCCGCATTCCCCCGGCCCGACCGCCGAAGCCATCCAGTACCTGCTGGACAAGGGCATCATCGGCTGGGGTTCGGAAACGGTCGGCACCGATGCCGGTTCCGCCGGCGGCATGAACCCGCCCTTCCCGGCCCACAACCTCATGCACAAGGCCAACCGCTACGGCCTCGCCAGCCTGTGCAACCTCGACCAGCTGCCGGCCAAGGGCGCCGTGCTGATCGCCGCACCACTGAAATTCGTCAAGGGCACCGGCTCGCCGGTCCGCGCCCTGGCGATCGTCGCCAACTGATCCCATGACGACTTGCCTTCTCCCCCGCGGGGAGAAGGTGGCCCGAAGGGTCGGATGAGGGGGTGAGCCACGGCAAAACTTTCGCTTGTGGTTCCCCCTCATCCCGCTGCCGCGACCTTCTCCCCGAGGGGAGAAGGGGACAGACGGCACCCCCTCGTTCCCCAGGCAATTCCCCGGTTATTTGCAGGAAAGATCCGGTGGACAACAACTCGCACGGTCCCTCTGTCCCCTGCCCAAGCTCCTATGCTGAAAGAAGCCCGCCATGAGCACCCATGACTACATCATCGTCGGCAGCGGCATCAACGCGCTGGTCGCGGCGGCCGTGCTCGGCAAGAAGGGCAGGAAGGTACTCCTCCTGGAGCGCAACGACCGCATCGGCGGCTGCCTGCGCAGCGAGGAGATCACCGCGCCGGGCTTCATCCACGACGTAATGGCGACGACGATGGTGCTGTTCCTCACCTCGCCCGCCTATGGCGCGCTCGGCAAGGATCTGGAGGCACGCGGGCTGGAATTCGCCCATGCCGACCTGCCCACCGGCGTTTTGCGGCCGGATGGGTCGCACGTGATCTTCTCCAAGGACCGGCAGCGCAACATCGCCACCTTCGAGGCGCTGGCCGCCGGCGACGGCGCCGCATTCTCGCGCGAGATGGACAAGCTCGGCGCCGACGCGCCCTTCCTCTTCTCGCTGCTCGGCGGCGCTCTGTGGTCCGGCAGCATCGCCAAGACGGTGGCGAAGGAAGCATGGAGGCGGGGCTTGCGCAATCTCGCCGGCTGGTTCGGCGAGGCACTGATGCCGGCGCGCGCGCATCTCGAAAGCACCTACCGGTCCGAGGATATCCAGGCGCTGTGGGCGCCATGGGTGCTGCATTGCGGCCTCGGTCCGGAAAGCGCCTATTCCGCCGAGATGGTCAAGGTCATCGGTTTTGCCATCGAGATGGCCGGCTGCCCGGTCGCCAAGGGTGGTGCAAAGACGCTGCTTTCCGCCTTCGAGAAACTGATCACCGACAATGGCGGCATCATCCGCACCGGCGCCGATGTCGAGGCCCTGATCCAGGGCGCCGGCGGCCGTGCCACCGGGGTCCGGCTTGCCGGCGGCGAAACGCTGTCGGCCACCGGCGGCGTCATCGCCTCGGTGACCCCGACACAGCTCTACGGCCGCCTGCTGAAGGACTGGCCGGCGCCGCCCTCGGACGTCAACGACGGCATCAAATCCTTCCGTTACGGCAAGGGCAACATGCAGATCCACTATGCGCTGAACAGCCCGCCGCGCTGGAAGCACGATGCCGACCTCGGCAAGGTGGCGCTGCTGCACCTGACCCCCGGCCTCGACGGCGTGTCGCGCGCCGCCAACGAGGCCGAACGCGGCATGCTGCCCGCCGTGCCGACCATCTGCGTCGGCCAGCCCGCCTCCTTCGACCCGAGCCGGGCACCCGAAGGCAAATCGATCCTCTGGCTGCAGCTTCCCGAAACGCCGCGCTTCATCAAGGGCGATGCCGCCGGCCAGCTCGACATTCCGGCGGACGGCCGCTGGAACGAGGCGCTGCGGGAAAGCTACGCGGACCGGATCGAAGCGATCCTGGAAAACCATATCGACGGGTTCCGGGAAACGGTCATCGCCCGCAAGAGCTACTCGCCGGCGGATCTGGAAACGATGAACATGAACCTCGTCGGCGGCGATCCCTATGGCGGCTTCTGCGGACTGGACCAGTTTTTCCTGTGGCGGCCATTCAAGTCTTCTGTTAACCACCGCACCCACGTGCCGGGGTTGTATCATATTGGCGCATCGACGCATCCGGGACCCGGCCTTGGCGGGGGCTCCGGTTTCCTTCTGGCTTCATCGCTGAAATAACGTCACGGAACACGGAAAGGTGTCATGGAGGATCGGTTCGCAGGCATGGCGCTGAAGCGCAAGCGGGAGATGACTGAGGCGCGCCCGACCATGGGCGAGATCGGCCTTAACCATTTCGCGCCCTACCTGATGAACCGCATCATTTCGCGCTGGAACGCCAACCTGGCGGAAGAGCTGAAGCAGATGGAGATGACCACCGCCAAGATGCGGGCGCTCGCCATCCTCAGCATCACGCCGTCGGTGACGATCAACGAGCTTTCCGTCTTCGCCGTCACCGAGCAATCGACCATGAGCCGGACGCTGGATTCGCTGGAGGAGCAGGGGTTCATCCGCCGCCAGCCGCGCCCCGAGGACATGCGCATCCGCGACGTGACGATCACCGAGGACGGGCGCATCATCTTCGAAAAAGTGTGGCCGACGATGTATGATTCGCTGCTGAAGATGTTCGACGGCGTCGAGGAGGAGGAATACCGCGCCTTCATCTCGGTGCTGCACCGTATCCTGCACAATATCCGCAAGCACGAGATCTGAGAGCAAGTTCCAGCAAAAGTGCGGAGCGGTTTTGCGTCCGGAATTGCTCCAAGCCCCGCCTCAGGCGGCCGTCTCCGCCTGCTGCAGGTCGACCACCGCCTTGACCGGCAGGTGGTCGGAGGCGAGCCGCGCCAGCGGCGTGTCGTGCGTCTGGAAACTGGAAATCAGGCCCTGACGATTGGCGATGATGCGGTCGAGCGCCAGCAGCGGCAGGCCGGAGGGAAAGCTCGGCACCGCCGGCGGCATATGCCCGAAGGCGGGATGCAGCGTGTTGAGCGACGAGCGGTCGCCGAGGCGCCATTCGTTGAGATCGCCGAGCAGCAGCGTCGGCGTTTCGTCGCGGCTCTTCATCAGTTCGATGATCGTATGCAGCTGCTGCGCCCGGGAGCGCCGGAGAAGGCCGAGATGGGCGGCGATGATGCGCAGGCTGCCGCCCTGCTTCAGGTCGATCTCGACGACGACGGCACCGCGCGGCTCCAGCCCCGGCAGCGTGACCGGGTGCAGGTCGCGCACCACGCCCTGGCGGACGAGCACGACATTGCCGTGCCAGCCATGCGCCTTGGGAAAACCGCCCGCACCGACCGAGACGAGGCCGGTTTCCCGCTCCAGATGCGCGAGATCGAGCAGCCCTGCCCGTTCGCCAAACCTTTGGTCGGCCTCCTGTAGCGCGATGACGTCGGCGCCGATTTCCTGGATCACCCGCGCCGTGCGCTCCGGATCGAAGCGACGATCGACACCGATGCATTTGTGGACGTTGTAGGAAGCGACAAGCGTGCCGGAGGGCGAGGACGGGGATGATATCTGCTTGCCATCAGGACGGTTCTTCCTGTTTCGAAGCGCCTCCAGAACGGTGGAGGAGAGAGTTCCGTTCTTTCTTTGCATCTCTTCGCCGTTTTTCCTCAAAGGTAAGGTGAGCCCAGCCACAGGATGCGGTCGACCAGGCGCCAAAGGAAGGGTCGCGCCCGCAGGCTTTCCAGCGTTACCGCCTTTGCCTTGCCGATGGCGGCCCCGATACGGGCATCGATTTCCCTTGCAAAATTGGTGTCGAGCACCTCGATGTCAACCTCGAAATTGAGCCTGAGCGAGCGAGGATCGATATTGGACGAGCCGATATAGGACCATTGTCCGTCGACGGCGAGCAGCTTGGAATGATCGAAGGCGCCCTCCGCCCGCCAGATCCGGCAATAATGCTTCAGCACCTGGTCGAACTGCCCGGTCATGGCGTGATCGACGAGCATCAGGTTGTTGCGGGCGGGCACGACGATGTCCACCTCGACGCCGCGGCGGGCGGCGGTGATCAGCGCGGTAATCAGCTCACGGTCCGGCAGGAAATAGGGCGACATGATGCGGATCGTCCGGCGCGCCACGGAAAAGGCGCCCATCAGCACCTTGTGGTTGGTTTCCAGGCTTTTGTCCGGCCCGGTGGCGATCGCCCGCATCAACATCGGCGAGCCGGCCTCCGAACCCGGTTCGGCGATCGTCCAGCAGGGGTCGTCGAGCAGTTCGCCGCTGGCAAAACGCCAGTCCTCCGCGGCGATGGCGAAAAGATCGGCGACGACCGGTCCGGTGAGGCGGAAATGCGTGTCGCGCGCCGCCTCGTCGCCGGCGAATTCCTGCGAAAACCCCTCGCGGATGTTCATGCCGCCGGTGAAGGCGACCGCGCCGTCGATGATGACGATCTTGCGGTGAGTGCGCAGGTTGGCATAAGGCAGGCGAAGGCCCATGATGACATTGCCGTTGAACACCTCGATGGTGACGCCGCGCTTTTTCAGATGGCCGAGAATGCTCGGCACCGAATATCGCGCCCCCACCGCATCGACCAGCACCCGCACGGTGACGCCACGCCGCACCGCGGCGACCAGTGCTGCGGCAATGCGCAGGCCGATGCGATCGCGGTCGAAGATATAGGTTTCGAGGATGATGCTGCGTTCTGCCGAGGCGATGGCAGCCTCGATGGCGTCATAGGCCTGCAGGCCGCCGTCGAGCAGCAAAACGGTGTTACCCGTCGTCAGCTGGTGGCGGGTCACCCGGTCGCCCAGCGTCTTCAGCGCGGCAAAACGGTAGCCGAATTTTTGGGCGACCTCTTCATGCACGGCATCGTAGCTGAGATAGGGATCGGGGAGATCGGTCCAGGACGGCAGATGATGGGCAGCGAGCGAGGCACGGCGCATGCGGTTGATGCCGGCCACCGCATAGATCGCCGCGCCGACGAGCGGCGACAGCACGATGACGCCGACCCAGCCGATCGCCGAGCGAACATCCTCCTTCGTCATGGCCGCATGCACCGCGGCAATCGTTCCGGTCAGCAGCGACAGGGCGCCGAGAATATGCGGCCAATAATTGACGAGAAGATCAGGCATACACTCAGATATAACCTTTGCCGGCCGCTCTTCAATCGGATCGAAAAGACGTGTCCGCTGCCATACGGTAAATCATAGCCGCCCCGGCCGGCAAGAGGGCCGGTCGCAGGAGTTTTGAAGGTATTCTCGTCCTAAAATGCCTTATCTTTTTGTTTTCAAGGCAACTACCGCCGTGAAAGATCAGGCTGTTCCGGACTTGGCTGCCGCAGCAAACATCGGCCCGCCACGATAGGCGGGAAAACCGTAGCCGTTGATCATCACCAGGTCGATATCGCTGGCGCGGGCGGCGATGCCCTCGGCAAGAAGCGCCTGACCCTCGTCGGCCATCGCCTTCAGAAGCCGGCTAACGATTTCGTCGGCATCGATGGCGCGCGGCGTCAGACCCTTGGCGGCACGCGACGCTTCGATCAGCTCCGTCACCGCCGGATCGATGGTGCGCTTGCCGTCGACATATCGATACCAGCCGCGGCCGCTCTTCTGGCCGAACCGGCCGGCTTCGCAAAGACGGTCGGGGATATCGACATAACGGGCAGCCGGATCACGTGTTGCCGCCTGGCGCTTGCGGCGAGCCCAGGCGATCTCCAGTCCGGCGAGGTCGAAGACGGCGAAGGGACCCATGGCCATGCCGTAGGCTTCCATGGCGGCATCGATATCCTGCGGCAGCGCGCCGTCTTCCAGCAGGAATTCCGCCTCGCGGCGATAGGCGGAGAAGATGCGGTTGCCGATGAACCCTTCGCAGACGCCGGTGACGATCGGCAGCTTGTTGAGCTTGCGGGCGACGGCAAGGCCGGTCGCCAGCACATCCGGAAGGGTTTTGGCGCCGCGCACCACTTCCAAGAGCTTCATCACATTGGCCGGCGAGAAGAAATGCAGGCCGAGCACGCGCTCGGGATGCTGCGTCGCCGCGGCGATCACATCCGGATCGAGATAGCTGGTGTTGGTGGCAAGGATGGCATCGGGACGGACGATGCCGTCGAGCCGCTGGAACAGCAGCGTCTTGACGTCGAGATCGTCGAACACCGCCTCGATCACCAGATCCGCCTTGGCGAGATTGCCGATATTGCCGCTAACGATCAGCCGCGACAGCCGCTCCGCCTTGCCCTTGGCATCGATGCGGCCGGATTTCAGGTTGCGGTCGAGAAGCGCGGTGATGCGTTCCTTGCCCTTTTCCGCCGCTTCGCTGGTCTGTTCGATGCCGATCACGGTATAACCGGCATCCAGCGCGGCGACGGCGATGCCGGAGCCCATCAGGCCGGTGCCGACCACGCCGATGGTGGAAACGGGCCGCGGCTCGACGCCCTCCAGCCCTTCGACCTTGGCAGCGGCACGCTCGGCGAAGAAGACATGCCGCAGGGCGGCAGCCTCTTGCGAATCGCGCAACCGCAGGAACGTGGCGCGTTCATCCGCGATGCCATCGGCAAAGGCGGCATCTTGCGTCGCCAGCACCAGCCGCACGGCTTCGAGCGGTGACGTCTGGCCTTTTGCCCTGGCGCGGGCCTTGGCAGCGGCGGCCTCGTTCTCTTCCGCGGTCGATGCGGGAACGGCAAGCGCGGCGGTGCGGCGAAGCGATTTGCCGGCAAGGTCCGCCGCCGCCGCGACAGCCGCGTCGAGCAGATTTTCCGTTGCCACGGCATCGACGATGCCGATCGACAGGGCTTCCGCCGCCGGTACCATGCGGCCGGAGGCGATGATGTCGATGGCGGCAGGAATGCCGGTCAGGCGCGGCAGGCGCTGCGTGCCGCCGGCACCGGGAACGATGCCGAGCTTGACTTCCGGCAGACCGAGTTTCGCACCGGAAGCGGCAATGCGGTGGTGGCAGCCGAGCGCCACTTCCAGCCCGCCGCCGAGGGCAGCCCCGTTCAGCGCCGCCACGACCGGCTTGGAAAGCCCTTCGAGACGGTCGATCACCGCCGGCAGCATCGGCTCGACCGGCGGCTTGCCGAATTCCTTGATATCGGCGCCGCCGATGAAGGTCTTGCCGGCACCGGTGACGACGACGGCGCGGATTTCCGCATCGCCTTCCGCCGCCGCAAGTGCCGCCATCAGCCCGCCGCGCACATCGGCGGAAAGAGCATTGACCGGCGCATTGTCGATCGTCACCACCAGCACGCCGGCGGTCCGCATACCGCGGACGGTGCCGGAGAATTCATGGGCGGCGGTGGCGGCGGACTCTGTGTCGGTCATAACCCGTTCCTTCTTATTCCGGCACGACGGCCGTTGCCTGGATCTCGATCTTGGCGCGGTCTTCCACCAAAGCGACGACCTGCATCGCCGCCATGGCCGGGAAATTCCGGCCGATCGTTTCGCGGTACACCTGCCCGAGATTCTTCAGGTTGCCAAGATATTCCGTTTTGTCGGTGAAATACCAGGTCATCGAGGTGATGTGTTCCGGGCCGGCACCGCCGGCGGCCAGAACCGCCACGACGTTTTTCAACGTCTGGCGCACCTGGTCGATGAAATCGTCGGATTCGAACTGGCATTGTTCGTTCCAGCCGATCTGGCCACCGACGAAGATAACCTTGCCTTGGGCGGCGACCCCGTTTGAATAACCGATGGGTTTCGCCCAACCTTCAGGTTGCAGGATTGTGTGCATCATTGGCCTCCAGATGCTGTCTGAGCGCGGCGCGGATATCCTCCGGCCAGGCAATGGATGTGTGCGTCTCGGTCGAGGTCGCGACGACGCGGTGTTTAGCCGACCACAACAGCCGATCGCCGACACGGATCTCGTGATCCAGGTCGAGCGAGCTGCGGCCGATGGCGCGGACGCGCAGGGTGAAATCGAGCTGGTCGCCGTGATAGCCGGGGCTGACGAAGGTGAGGTCCAGCCGCACCGTCGGCCAGCTGATCTTCCGCTCGTCGATCATCTGGCGGATCGGCAGGCCGAGGTCGGCGAAAAAATCCTCCAGCACGCCCACCAGAATGTTCAGGTAGGAGGGAAAATAGGCGATGCCCGAAGGATCGCAATCTCCGAAGCGCAGGGGTCTCGTCGTCGCAAACATCGGCCTTCCGCCCTCAGTTGAACGCGGCGATGCCGGTGATGGCGCGGCCGAGGATCAGCGCATGGATATCGTGCGTGCCTTCATAGGTGTTGACGACTTCCAGGTTGACCAGATGGCGTGCGATGCCGAATTCGTCGGAAATGCCGTTGCCGCCCAGCATGTCGCGGGCGGCGCGGGCGATGTCCAGAGCCTTGCCGCAGGAATTGCGCTTGAGGATCGACGTCAGTTCCACCGGCGGATGGCCGTCTTCCTTCATGCGGCCGAGGCGCAGGCAGCCCTGCAGGCCGAGCGAGATTTCCGTCACCATGTCGGCGAGCTTCTTCTGGATCAGCTGGTTGGCGGCGAGCGGCCGGCCGAACTGCTGGCGGTCGAGCACATATTGCCGCGCCGTGGCATAACAGGCTTCCGCAGCCCCCAGCGCACCCCAGGCGATGCCGAAGCGGGCGGAGTTGAGGCAGGTGAACGGACCCTTGAGGCCGGTGACCTCCGGGAACATGTTTTCTTCCGGCACGAAGACATTGTCCATCACCACTTCACCTGTGATCGACGCCTTGAGGCCGACCTTGCCGTGGATGGCGGGGGCGGAAAGACCCTTCCAGCCCTTTTCCAGCACGAAGCCGCGGATCAGCCCGTCCTCGGTCTTGGCCCAGACGACGAAGACGTCGGCGATCGGCGCATTCGAAATCCAGGTCTTGGCGCCGGTCAGCGCATAACCGCCATCGACCTTCCTGGCGCGGGTGACCATCGAG
>Ga0066256_1002743_pt1 | contig 18582 bp, 9 predicted proteins | sample ThiBio_1000_biof_FD_87107 | JGI IMG/M metagenome (GOLD analysis project Ga0066256, IMG submission 87107) | Wastewater bioreactor microbial communities from Cape Town, South Africa - Thiocy_expt_1000_biof (version 2) | ecosystem: Engineered > Bioreactor > Thiocyanate-remediating >...
GCAGGAGCGCGCGCTGGGCACGGGGCACGGCGTGGCGCTGACGCTGCCGTCCGATGAAAAGCTGGCGCCGGCCATGCAGGCGTGGGCACCCAAGCCGGGCGCTGACGGCACCGTGCCCACGCTGGCAACGCAAGAGGCCGCCGCGCCGCCCGGTGTCATGTCGTTTGACGACACCGCCGTCGCGGCGTGGCGCAACTTCCGCCACAAGCTGGACCACTGCGTGCACTACGCCGAGTGCCGTCTGTGCGAGCTGGTGACGGTGCTTACATGAGCATGAGCATGGGGCGGCGTGGTAATTATATTATTTACGTGTGCCGTGCATATGTTTTGACACTATCAATAATAGATATCGTATGTGATGGCATCCAATTCAAACGAGGCGCAGCGGGCCCCGGTCGATGTTTTTTGTGTTGTTATGCGGCGCGCCTGCCGCGCCAGGGCGGCGTGGCAGTGGCCGCGGGTGGTGGTTGGGTGGGGAGCGGGCACGCGTGCCGCGCGACCGTGGTGGCACGGGCGCGTAGCACGCACGCACCCCTCCACCGCGCCCCCCGCGCGCGCGGGGGGTGGCGTGAGTGCGTGGTGATCTAAACGGGGGGCGCGGCGCCGCTTAAGCCTTCTTGCCCGCCTTGCGCGCGGCGTAGAAGGCGTCCAGCTCGGCGTCCACCTTCTCCACCTCCAGCGACTTCTTGATGCCCGCCACCACGGCGGCGTCGTCGAACGCGGCGCCCGACGCCTCCGCCTTCTTGCGCGCCTCCTCGTACTGCTTCACGTAGCCCACGTACTCCGCAATGTAGTCGACGTCGCGCTTCTGCGAGCCCGTCTTCTTCACCGTCGTGTCCATGCGCGCCGCCATCGTCGCCGCGTTCTCCACGACGTCCGCAATGCCGCCCTGCATGTAGAACGCGTTCTCCGGCAGCGTGTCGTACTCGCCCGAGATGACGGCCTTGAAGCCCGCAATGTTGGTGGCCAGGTCCACGAACTTGCCCTTGCGGCCGGTGAACACCTGCGCGTGGCGGTTGGGTGGGGTGTGGCACGTGTGGGTGTGAGTGGTACACAATGGCAAACAACACGCAATAAATAGGCGGGGGGGGGGACGCACCTCGGCGACGGCGAAGGGCTGGGACAGGAAGCGCTGCAGGCGGCGCGCGCGCGCGACGGTGAGCTTGTCCTCCTCGGACAGCTCGTCCATGCCCAGAATGGCGATAATGTCCTGCAGCGACTTGTACTCCTGCAGGATCTCCTGCACGCGGCGCGCCGTGAAGTAGTGCTCGTTGCCGATGATGTTGGCGTCCATCAGACGGGAGGTGGAGTCCAGGGGGTCGACGGCGGGGTAGATACCCAGCTCGGCAATGGCGCGGGACAGCACGGTGGTGGCGTCCAGATGCGCGAAGGTGGTGGCGGGCGCGGGGTCCGTCAGATCGTCGGCGGGCACGTACACGGCCTGCACGGAGGTGATGGAGCCCTTGGTGGTGGAGGTAATGCGCTCCTGCAGCGCGCCCATGTCGGTGGCCAGCGTGGGCTGGTAGCCGACGGCGGACGGGATGCGGCCCAGCAGCGCAGACACCTCGGAGCCGGCCTGCGTGAAGCGGAAGATGTTGTCCACGAACAGCAGCACGTCCTGGCCCTCCACGTCGCGGAAGTACTCCGCCACCGTCAGGCCCGTCAGCGCCACGCGCGCGCGCGCGCCCGGGGGCTCGTTCATCTGGCCGTACACCAGCGTCGCCTTGCTGTTGTTGCCCTTCAGGTCAATCACGCCCGTCGTCTGCATCTCGTGGTACAGATCGTTGCCCTCGCGCGTGCGCTCGCCGACGCCCGCGAACACGGAGTAGCCGCCGTGCTTGGTGGCGATGTTGTTAATCAGCTCCATGATGACGACCGTCTTGCCGACGCCGGCGCCGCCAAACAGACCGATCTTGCCGCCGCGCGCGTAGGGCGCCAGCAGGTCCACCACCTTGATACCCGTGATCAGGATGTCGTCCGCGTCACCCATGTTGGCCAGCTCCGGCGGCGCGTTGTGGATGGGCAGGAAGTGCTCCGTCTTGATGGGGCCGCGCTCGTCGATCGCCTTGCCCACCACGTTGATGATGCGGCCCAGCGTGCCGGGCCCGACGGGCACGGTGATGGGGGCGCCGGTGTCCACCACGGGCGCGCCGCGCGAGAAGCCGTCCGTGGGGCCCATGCAGATGGTGCGCACCTGGTTGTCGCCCAGGTGCTGCGCCACCTCCAGCACGATCTCCACCTCCTGGGGCGAGAACACGCCCAGCGCCTCCGCCTCCTCCTCCGCCACCACAAACGCCTTGTCCACCGTCGTGGCGCGCTTCTCCAGCGTGCGGATGATGCGGTCCATCTGGCGGATGGCGATGCCCAGGCCGGTGTCCTTGGCCAGCAGGTTGGCCTCCAGGCGCTTCAGTGCGTCGTCCGTCATGGAGCCCGTCTCGCGCAGGTACGCGATCGTCTCCGCCGCCACCTTCTTGGACGCGCCCTTCGCCACCCAGTCCTTCTCCGCCTCCACCAGGCGCGCGCGGCGCGCCTTGGCCTCGCGCAGCTGCTTCGGCAGCAGCGACGCGGCGCGCGTCTGGTCGTTCTTCTTGTTGTACTTCTCGATGCTGACCTTCACCTTCAGCGCGTTCAGGATGTCCGGCACCTGGTCCACGCTGTCAAACTCCACGTCCACGACGGCGCCAATCACCTGTGTGCATGGGTGGGGGTGGTAGTGGTGGGGGTGAGGGTTGAGGTGGGGTGGGCATGGGGGCGTGTGTGTGGATTCGTGGTGCATGGCATGGCATGGCAGGAGGTAGGAGGAGGAAGTGTAGCAGCGGTCTTTGCACGCCGTGTGCACACGTGCAACACACGCGGCACACAAAATAACACACGGCGCGGCAAGCAGTGTGCATGTGGGTGTGTGCGCGTGTGTTTGGGTGAGCCCCCACAGCGCGGGCAGCACACAACAAGACGCCAAAGTCGTAGAGCAAACACAGAGGGGGAGGCGAGAGAAAAACTTGAAAGACGTACCTGCGCAATGCGGCCCACCACCTCCTTCTTGGCCGGCGCGGTGGATTGCATGCCTGCACACGGGTGGGTGGGGGTGGCAGCGTGGGAGTGCGCGCGGCACACAGCAGGGGGGTACCGGCAGGGTGTGCGGTGTGTGCGGTGTGCCGCGCAGGCGGCGTTCGTGTGGTGCCATCACCGCCGTCCGCGGCCCGGGGGCGTAGAGAGGAACAGGAGAGGGGGCAGCTACCCCACGGCGTGTGCGTCACCGTCGTAACGCGCCGGCACGTCGCGACTGCCCGCCACACGCTGCGCCCCATCCCCGACCCCCACACCCACGCCCGCCACCCGCTGCCGCGCCGCGCCAACGCGTGGTGCCGGCGCACGACTGTGATGAAAGGTGGGGCAGGAGAGGAGAGGGCAGACAGAGAGGAGGAGTGGGAGAAGGGGAAGGAGTCGGGTGTCCGACACCAATACGTACGGCGCCCGACGGCAGCCGCCGACGTGAGTGCACGGCGGATCATCATCTTGCTAGTACACGCGACGCGAGGTGCACCCTGCAACACAACTGCCGCCGCGCACCGGCGCCGTGCCGTGCCACGGGGACGAGGAGAGGGGAGACCAGGGGGCGGACATCACGGCGCCAACTTGAAAGTGGACTTGAACTGCCTTGGAACTTTGAAACTGCCGCACTGGGTTGGAACTTTGAACTTTGACCGGGGTCTGCGTGGCAGTGCGTGCGCTGCCACGGTGCACATCTGAGTCGGTGCAGCGGCGTTCAATCGCCCAGGCACATATCATACGGCAGCAATGAATACATAGTAGTGACGCGTCACAACCCGGGAGGGTAATTGCGCTGTGCACAGCCATGACGATGACGACGATCCAACATGCATGCACACACACAAGCGTGACACAACAACCAAACACACAACACACACGATACCGGTACAGGCCATAAAACAGGCTCACTCCATCGTGGCCATCGCCGACACCACCGAGTCGATGGGGCCCGTGGGGCCGGCACGGCCGCCGCTGCCGCGCCGCGCGGTGGTGACGGCAGGGCTGCCGACCGCGTCCGCCTCGGGCGTGGTGATGCCAATGCTGGCGGCGCGGGCAGCGCCGGCCACTGGCACGGGTGGCGGCGGCGGCACGGTGGTGGCAGGCTCGCCCGCAGTCGCTGCCACCCCACCAGCTCCGCCACCACCCTCAACACCGCCACCGGCGCCCTTGCCAAACGTGATGGCAAGCGCGGCGGCGACGCGCGAGTTGAACTCGTCGGGCGACTCGAGGTACAGGTGGTGGCCGCCGGGCGACACGGTGCCCACCGTGGCGCGCATGCCCGCCGCCGTCAGGCCGTCCACCAGCGCCTTGCCGCCCGCAAACGACATCCAGTCGTGCGTGCCGCCGTACAGGATGGTGACGGGCAGGGAGGCGGGCAGGCGGCCCTCGCGCACGGCGTCGAGCATGCGGTCGCCGATGGGATGCCGGCCGCGCGCGCCGGGCGCAAAGATGTGGCGCAGCGCAAACTCGCCGCTGCCCGCCGCCGCCACGTTGTGGTAGTAGTAGTCGCCCATGTCGCGCAGCAGGGGCGGCGGGACGGGGCGTGCCAGAACGAGGCGGGAGAAGCGGCCACGCACGCCCGCGCGGGCGGCGCAGGGGCCGCAGGGGCCCATCCAGCGCAGCGCCACGCCGCCCGTCATGTCGTTCTCCCACGCCCACGACACCGCGCCCCACAGCCACCGCGGGATGGCGCGCGGCGTGGGGCTGGACGGGTTGCTGCGCACCATGCCACCCGACATGGCGTTGGGGTTGAGGCCGTAGTTAGGCACACCGCCGGGCGACACGAGCACCAGGTGGCGCACGCGCGCCGGGTGCCGCATGGTGTACACCGACGCCAGGTAGCCGCCCATGGAGTGACCCACCAGCACAAAGGTGTCCAGGCCGACGGCGGCGCGCCACGCCTCCAGCGCCTCCAAGAAAAAGTCCTCCGTGGCGGCGGTGGTGGGCGCGGTGAAGCGCGGCCGCGCGCTGGCGCCGCACCCCAGCCAGTCCACCGAGAACACGCGGTAGTCGGCGGTGAAGGCATCCAGGTTGAACATGTACATCGCGGTGCCGGACATGTAGCCGTGGCAAAACACGACAGCGGGGCGGGTGTCACCACTCGATGTGCCAGCCAGCAGCGGGTTGGGCGCCACGCCGCCCGGCGTCCCAAACTCCACCGTATGCATGCCCGCCACCTCATACTGCCGGAACGGCGTCTTGCACGTGGCCGCCAGGATGCGCGCCTCTGCCGCCGCGCAGCCCGCCGGCGACGCATGCCGCCACAGGCGCAGCACCACCGCCAGGTAGTACGCCGGCAGCACCGCCGCCAGCACCAGCATCGCCACCTGCCCGCGGGCCAGGTCGCCGCCGCCCCACACGGCGCCCTTCACAATCACGTACACCAGCGCCGTCAGCGCGCCGACGCCCGCCACCGCCACTGTGGCAGCCCGCCGTGCCGCGCGCGCCTCCAACCCGCGCGCCACCACCGCCACCGCCGTCACCACCACCGCCACCACGCCCGCATCCCACGTGATGTGCGCATACCCCGCGCCGCCGCCGCCCTCCTCGCCCGCACGCGCCACCGTCACGCCCACCAGCACGCCGCACGCCGCCACGCCGCCCCACGTGGGGTACTCAAACAGGGAGCCCAGCAGCGTCCAGCCTGCCGCGCCCACTATCAGCGCCAACGCCAGCGGGATCCATAGCGGCGCCAGCAGCACCGCCAGCACCGTGGTGCCCACCACGGCATGATGGCGATGGGGATGGAGGTAGGGTTTGGTGCGGGACCCAGCAGGGGCGCCGATTCACTGCCGCGCGCCGCCACCCTGGTACCAGCGGCTACTTGGTCCGCACGCTGCGCAACGACTTGCCGGCGGGTTCTTGACGCCGGTCAATGGCGGCACCGCGGGAAGGGTGGCGGACAGAGGAAGACGTGAAGGGGGGTTTTCTACCACCACTGCTTTCCCCCGCTGCTGCCGCTGCTACACCTTGCCTTGCTGCCTTGCTGGCCAAGTTGCTGGGACGTCCACAAGGGCACGGCGTTGTGAAAGTGGGAGGTGTGACGATGAATGAACGCAGTCAGTAATTAAAAAAGATTTGCGGCCGCTGTTAACGCGCTAACCACAACGTTCACACCATGCCGCTCCCGCGCCGCCTTTATTACTGCCGCACGCGCGCCGCACTGCGCCGCAGTGCTTGTTTCCAGCTTGGCATTCGGCGTGCCCAGCGGATGATCCGCGGAAAAACAGCAGCGCCAGCAGGGGACGAGCAGCCGTTGGTGACACGACGACGAGGCAGCAGACTAGAGGTACCAATAGTGTGACACAATCAAAAGTTGGATTGCGGGTTTGCGCGGCAGATATTAGCATTGGAGTAGGGGCATGCTGCACGTGTGACTGGAATGGACGGCGCAGTTTGTTAGTTTAAAATTGATCATTGTGCCGATTTTGTTGCGGAACGTAGTGGTGTGCGGAGCGAGCGAGCGAGAACGACTACAACGACGACGATTGCCGCCACGCTGCCAACAGTAGCTAGAGGCACGGCGCGCGCGGTGATGTAGTGACTTAAGTACCCATAGACGCCGCCGACGCCATGAGGAGGAAGGACTGCCGCGGGAGGGTGGTGGCGGCGCTGCCGGCGGTCGTCACGGTGGTGTTGCTGTGCGTGACGTGGGTGTTGATGGGGGAGTTCATCCAGGGGCTGCAGGACGGGTGGCGGAAGCCCTGGTTTGTGACGTACGTCGTGCACTCGGGGTTTGCCATTACGCTGCTACCCTGGTTTGTACTGCGGGCACGGCGCACGCGGCGGTGGCCGGCATGTGCCGACATCTGTGCGCGGCGGGCGCCCGCTGCCGACGCCGACGCCGTACTGCCAGTGTCCATGCGGCAGCTCACACTCCTAGGCACCTTCCTCTCTGTCCTGTCCGCTGCCGCCGGGTTCACCTGGTACCTGTCGCTGCCCGAGACGCTGGTGTCAGCCAACAACGCCATCTACCAGAGCGCCGCCGCCGCCGTGTTTGTGCTGTCGGTGGTGGTGCTGGGGGAGGCGGTGACGGTGGCCAAGCTGGCAGCGCTGGTGACATGCGGGGGCGGCGTGGGGGTGGTGAGCTTTGCGCCCGCCGCTACCACCACGTCCGGCAACATCCACCAGGCGGTGGCCGGCTACATGTGGGGGCTGGCCCGCCTGGCGGGGGGCGCCCTGTGCCCGGGGCGGTACGCGCGGGACACCGAGCAGGGCCTGGGCCCCGCAGCCACCGCGGTACGGTGTAACTACGTGGCGCCCGCCAATGCGCCACCCACACCGCGTGGCGCCGCCGCTAGTACAGAAGCCTTTGATAGGGACGCCGCTGCCCACGACGCCGACGCCGACAGCGTCAGGCTGTTGCACGACCACGATGCTGGCACTGGCAGCAGTAGCCGGCGACCCAGTAGCGAGGATGGCGGCGTGCCGGGTAGCCACGGACCTAGCGGCACGCAGCCAGTAGGCACACACCGGGTGCGCGGCGCTGACTCGCCCGCCCTGCGCGCCGAGCTGGCGGCGTACATGCTGGGCGTCGTGGGCATCGCCTCCCTGCTGTTCATGTGGCCCCTGTTCTTTGTGTTTGACGCCACCGGCGTGGAGCCCTTTGAGTGGCCGTCACCCGCAAAGACGCGCATGCTGGTGCTGTCCGCCGTGCTGGACGCCGTGTACAACGCCGCGCTCCTGTTTGGCATCGGCATCACGTCGCCGCTGTGGACGTCGCTAGGCACCATCCTGGTCGTGCCCGCCAGCATGCTGGCGGACTGGGGAATCCACGGCGCCACCGTCAGTGGCCAGGCGGGCGGCGGCATTGCAGCCATCCTGGTGGGCTTCACCATCTTGCAGGTGCCCCTGCCGCCCGCCTACTCCCGCCCTGTGTCCTGCCGCCGCCGCCATGTGCCTTCTGCTGATACCGGTACCGGTCCAACTTCCCCACCCCGCCTTCTCAAACTTGGTGTGCCACCTGTGCCCAGCCCCGCGCCGGCAGATGGGATTGACGCCACCGCCGCCTTTGCATAGAGACGCGGTGAACACATTGCTCTTCGATATTAGTTGTTAGGGAGGGCTGCAACCCACATTTTCAATCGATTATCTTATTGCTACGTTAACTGCTGCTCCCGCCACCGCCGCTGGCGCCACCCTCGGCTGCCGCATTTGCCGCAGCAGCCGCAGCCAACCGCCTGCGCACCGCGTCCGCGGTAAGTCGCCGCCGTTCTTCCTCGCTTGGCATCGGCGCGCCTGCAGCAGCGGGCGCTGCCGCTGCAGGGACCGCGAGAGGCGACGCGCCTACTGGTGCTGCCGCTGCCGCTGGTGGTGGTGCTGCTGCTGGCGTCGCAGCAGGTAGCCCCTGCAACATGGTGTCAGGATACACTGGCACGCCGCGCACCAGAGAGCCTGTCGCAGAAAGAGGTGATGCAGCAAGGGCAGGCACGGCAGCAGGCAGTGGCGCAGGTGCGGCAACAGGCAGAGGGGCAGGTGCGGTAACAGGCAGTGGGGCGGCTGCGGGTGCAGGTGCGGGTGCAGGAGCAGGCCACGAAGTTGCAGGCCACAAAGGTGCAGACCACGAGGGTCCAGCCCACAAAGTGGGAGCTACACCGGCTGGCAACGCCGCTGGCATCGCAGCAGCCGACACGCCTGCCGCGCCACGTGATGCGGCGGCGGGGGCGGCGAGGGCGGCAGGGGCGGCAGCGACGGCGGCAGCGGCAGCTGGGGCTGCGGCGGGAGCGGCGACGGCGGCGGCGGGGGCAGCAGCAGGGGCGGCGGTAGCGGCGGTAGCGGGGGTGTAAAATGCAAGCGGCGCAGTAGCACGCGTGCGCGTGCGGTCTACCCCAGCGGTTGCTGCTGCGGGCGGCACTGGCGCCCGCGCACCAGGCGCAGGGCGCGCCGGCCCCCCAAATGCCATCCCGCGCCCCCCGCCGTCAACTGGCACACCGGCACCACCACCGGCACCGCCGCCGGCACCGGCACCGCCACTGGCAGCAGCAGCGGGAGCGGCAGGCGCAGCAATGAGAGGGGTGACGGTGCTGGCGGCCGGCACGGGGCGGTACACGCCCACGGGCAGACTGCCGTCGGCACGCGGCGCGTCGGCCGCGCGCTTGGGCGGCACGGCGTACTCATCCATGGCGGGCAGGAAGGAGATAGGCAGATGGCTGCCAAAGGCTGCCCACAGCGCGGCGGCGGGCGCCACCTCTGGCTGCACCTCCACCACATTGAACCGGAAGGGCGTGACGCCCAGCACGTCGGGCCCGCCGTCGCATTCAATGACGGCGCCCGTCTGCAGGCAGGCGTAGCGCACGAGGGACGCCTCCAGGAACTCGCGCGGCTCCTTGCCCGTGAACGCCTCTGCCGCCGCAAAGTTATTGGTTTCTGGCTGCAGCGTGACGGAGGTGGCGCGCGGCAGGCGCACGCGCGTCATCTCCACCATGGCGCCGTCCGGCACGCCCAGCGTGTCCAGCACGGGGTCGGGCACGATGATGGCGTCGCCGTGCGGGCACGTGAATTGCGCCACGCCCACGTACACGGGGTAACGCAGTACTGACACGAGCTGAAACACCATGGCCTCACTCTCTGCGTCGTCGCCGTCGCCATCGCCGTCGCCGGTAGCGGCCCAGCCGCGCATGAGGCGGTCTAGTGCCGCGTCACCGCTGCCGCCGCCGCGCCCGTCCGCAATCTCTGGCGTCAGTGTCATCAACGCCGCCTCCGGCATCAGCACTTTGTTGCCTGCCACAAAGCCGTCCGGCAGGTCCAGGCCCATCACCTCCAGCGCAAACGTGGCGCTGTACACGGCATAGTGGCGCATGAACGGCTTGCCCGGCCACTCCCACAAGTTGGACGGCCGCTCCAGCAGCAGGCGGCGCGTGGCGGCAAACGCCTGCGCGTTGTACATGGCAAACACGGACAGGTCAATCTCGCCGCCGCGCGCCGGCACGGCGGTGCGCACCCACCGAATGATGTCCACCACGCTGTGCTCCGGGTCCCACCCCTCTGGCGCTAGCTCCGGCAGCAGCAGGTTGCCGTTCATCACGCCGCCCGTGCCCGGCCGCAGCACGGGGTGCAGCAGACGCACAATGGGCGGCACGGCGGGGTACTCGGGCGGCACCACAAACATGACCTCCAGCGCCGCCTCCGTGTTGAACCGCTCTGCCCACATCGCCAGCTGCGACGCCAGCGGCTCTGCCTCCTCATCCAGCTTGATGCGCGCCGTGAAGGTGGGCCCCTCCGGCAGGTCCTCCACCGCGCTGCTCACCTCAAACTCGCGCCCGCCACCCAGCTGCGCCGCCAGCTCCACCAGGTCCCGCTGCAGCGTCGCCGCCTCCATGGTGGCAGATTTCGGTGCAGTAGTTGGGTGGATACGCGGCGGTTCGGAGGCGGAGCACCAGCAGTATGGTGGGAAAAAAGACGGCAACTGTGCACACCCCAGGTGGAAAATGACCACCCACCCGCCCCTCCTCTATCCTGTCGTATAATCCCGCCGTCTCGCTGCACCGTGTGCTTGCCCGCCGTAATTGCGGGGCGCCGGGATCGTCGCTGCTGCTGCTTGGTGTTGCGGCCGCGAGAAGGGGGAGAGAAGAGTGCACGATATACGGGAGGGAACGCGGTAATCAACAAAGTGCGCAACAAAACAAACGGTTTCTTTGCATACTATAGCCCATTGTGGCGTGGCGTACAAACTTTGACGCCTATTCCATTGCGTTTTTTGTTATGTACCTTCCTGTGCCGATTGGCACCCATATCAGGAGCGACGAGACGAGGAGAGGCGAGGAGAGGAAGGGCCATGGCTAACGGACAAACGGCGTGGCACACCTGCTTCACGACATAATGCAAATGCAACAGAGGCGGCGCGCAGTTATTGTGCCACCGCCGAACAGCGTTAACCTACACACGGAAGACGGCAGCGGTGTCACTTTCCTGCGCTGTCTTGCGATTAGAGTGAAATATTGGTGCCACCACCATCACCCCACCCTCACCTCCTCACACCCCGTTACGGTACCGGTACAACAACACACTTCATACTAATATCTATCCGATAATCGACACCCGCCATGTATGGACGCGGCGGTGGTGGTGGCGGCGGCTATGGCGGTGGCAGCGGTGGCGGATATGGCGGGGGGCCGGGCATTGGCAGCGCGCGTGGGGGTGGCAGCAGTAGCGGCGTTGTTGGCGGCGGAGGCGGTAGCCTGACCAGCCGGGCGGGTGCTGCTAGTGCACCGTTTGCTGTCACGCTGCCGCCACCGGCGCCAGCGGCGGCAGCACCAGCAGCGGCGGCAGCGCCACCTGCAGCGCCACCTGCGGGTGCCCTGGAGCTGGAACACGTCATTGGGTACACGGGCCGGTACAAGCAGACGCTGGCGCTGCACCCAAGCCACGAGAGCGGCTTCCTGTATGCGCTGGGCGCGAACGTAGTGCTGGCAGACGTCACCGACCCACATGAGCAGATCTTTTTGCATTGCCACACTGCCGACGTCACCGCCATTGCGCTCAGCCCGTCAGGCGCCATTATTGCCAGCGGGCAGGCCCGCACCCCCTCGGTATGTGCAACAGGCGGCGCTCCACACTTTGCCAGCCCCTGTGCCCACCCCCACCAGCACCCCACCCCCACCAACATCCAACATCCCCCAACCCCACTGCAGTCAGCGACGGGGGAGGCGCCCGTGTACCTGTGGGACCCGCGCACGCGGGCACGCGTGGCGTCGTTTGGCGGCATCACGGGCGCGGTGCAGGCGGTGGCGGTGAGCGCGGATGACGCGTTCCTGGCGGCGGCGGGCACAGACGGCATGCTGTGCATTTGGGACGTGGCGACGCGGGAGCCGCTGTTCACCAAGGTGGTGGCACCGCCGACAGGCGGCGAGGTGCCGCCCATCGCGGTGCTGCTGTGGGGCGCCACCGACCGCACCGGCCGGCGGCCCAAGTACACCCTTGTGTTCAATGCTGGCGACCGCGTGGCGGTGGCGACGCTGGAGTACGACTTTGGCGTCATGAAGTACACGGTGGCGGTAGCGGCGTCCGCGGTGCCGTCGTCCGGCTTTGCGCGGCGGTACACGTGCGGCGCGCTGGACACGACCGGCGCGCGCCTGGTGTGCGGCACCAGCGCGGGCGAGCTGGTGACGTACGCGCTGGCGCCGGCGCCCATGTTCAAGGGCTCGGTGCAGGCGTCCAGCCATGGCGTGCAGGCGCTGCTCCTGCCGCCGCTGCCGGGGCCAGATGGTGCGCCCACCGCGCCCATGCTGGCGTACGCTGGCGGCGGCGACGGCGCGGTGCGCATCTTTGCCGGCGCGGAAGCGTCGTGGTCGTACGTGGCGGACGGCGCGGTGCTGGGCCGCGTCGCATCTCTGTCACCCGCCGCCTCTGGCGCCTGGCTGCTGGTGGGCACCGACGCGGGACACGTGTACCGGCTGTCATGGGGCGCGCCGCTGGCAGCGCCGCCGCGCGGCGGGGTGCGTGCCGCGGCTGACCTGCTGGAGACGGCGCACACGTCGGCGGCGACGGCGGTCGCGTTCTGGGGCGGCGTGACGAACGGCGTGGCGACGGCGGGCGGCGACGGCACGCTGCGGTTGTGGTCGCTGGACACGTACGGCGCGCGGTGGGTGCACTACGCGCCTCCCGGTGCCACGCCGTCCGCGCTGTGGGCGGACCGGCCGGGCGCAGGGGTGGCGCTGGTGAGCGGTTCTGGCGCGCCAGGTATCGACAGGCCCGCCGCCGGCGTGGCGTACCGCGCTGCCACAGGTGGCGTGGCGCCACCTGGCGCTGCCGCCGCTGCTGCGTCTGCCGCTGCAGCAGCTGCCGCCGCCGTCGCGGCAGAGGCAGCCGCGGCGTCAGGCGGCGTGCTGCCGGTGCAGTTGTACGCGGGCTTCAGCGACGGCACGCTGCGCGCGTACGACGTGTACGCGGCGTCAGACGCGGCGGGCAGCGGCAGCCGGGAGGCGTGGCGCGTGACGGCGCACCGCGGCGGCGTTACGGCGCTGTCTGGCAACCCGGCAGTGGTGGTGTCTGGCGGCGGTGACGGGCGCGTGTGTGTGTGGTCGCGCAAGGCGCACGACCTGCTGCTGCAGTTCTCCGACCACGGCCGCCCCGTGCTGTCGGTACTGGCAGACGCCGCGTCGCTGGAGCTGGTGTACTCCGTGGGCGCCGACCGCCTGCTCAACACCTACAACCTGCGCACCGAGAAGCGCATGAAGGTGCACGCCATGCCGCGCGCGGACGCCGCCACCGCGGCGTTCACGTGCGGCACGCAGAACGGCGACCCGGCCAGCGAGCACGAGGTGTTCACCGGCACCTCCGACGGCCGCGTGTACGTGTGGGACGTTGACATCCCAGACATCCCCATCGGCGTCATTGACCTTGCCGCTCTCCTGCCGCCTGCCGTCCTGCCGCCCGCGCCGCCGGCAGCGCCACTCCCCGGCTCCGGCACCGCCGGCAGCGTGGCTGCCGCCCGCTCGCGTGCCGCTGCCGCCGGCACCGGCACCGCGTACGTGACGGCGGGCGTGGCATCGTCGGCGGCAGCAGCGTCGTCACCTGCCGCAGCTCGCCCTGACCTGCGCGTTACCAGCGTGGCGGTGGCGCCGCGCAGCCGGGTGCTGGCAGTTGCCACCGCCACCGGCCTGGTGGCGGTGCTGGCGCTGGGCACCAGCGGCACAGTTGCGGCACCCGGTGCCGCGGCGGGTGTGGCAGCCGCACTTACCGCCGGCCGCACCTTGCCGCCCGGCGCCACCTCCCTCTCCTCCATTGCCGCCGTCCGCCTGCTGGCGGTGACGCAGGGCTTCTCGCCCTACACCGCCATCGCCTGGTCGCCAGACGAGCGCCAGCTCATTGCCACCGCCGCCGACGCCCCCGTCGCCGTGTACAATTGGTACGGAAGTAGCTAATTATGGGGCGGGTGGGTGGGTTGGGGGTGGGTGGGGGGAGCGTGGGGGCGTCATAGTCCTTGGACAGTCCGCGGCGGTGGCGGTACGATTGAACTCCAGTCCTCGTCTGCCGTCTGCCTTGTGTGATTGTGAGTCAGCGGCAGGGCGAAGGGCGAAGGCGGGCTGAAAGATTGAGAGAGGTATCTTTTGGAAGTTCCAACCCCCCAGGCCAGCCTGGCCAGCTGCCCTTGCTCGCATGCCATCAATGTCGACGACCGCACGGCCACGTGACGGGCCGTAATAATTGGCGCATACGCTCCAAGTGTACGTTACATGGTGTCTGCCGCCGATAAATCGTGTGGTTATGGTGTGCCTGCTAACTACGCCCCATGCTACGACACCCTCCCCCTCTCTCCCCTCTCTGTCTGCTGCTCTGCTCTGTTGCCTGCCACTCGTTGCTTGCCGCCCCCTCTTCTGACCTCCCGCACCAGCGGTGTGATGGGTATCCATCATCCAACTCCCCGCTGTATTACGTCAAGTGGAGCACTGCTATCGCTGACAGGAAGCTACTGCTGTGCCCCGTGCCCCTTTTCCCTTGCCCCTTTGACTCTTTGCATCTGCCCCCGCCTCCACACACACACACCCACACCCGCTCAACAACCCACCCCCACCCACGCACACGCAGACCCGCGGGCCAAGAATGCTGTCAGCACTGCGGACTCGGGCGGCGGGCGTGGCACGCACGGTGACGGCGGCGGCGGCGGCGGGCGGCAGCGTGCCACGCGTGGCCACCGTGGCGCCTGCCGCGGCGGCGGCTGGTGTGGCGATGACGGTGGCGCGGTCGGGCGCACGGGCGGCGAGCGCGGCGGCGGCGGCGGCTGCGGCGGCGTCTAGTGCGCTGGTGCGCAGCGTGGTGACGGCGGGCGCTGGCGCGGGCGGCAGCGCGGGTGCAGGTGCCGGTGTGGCGGGCGGCGCGGCGGTGGCGCGTGCGCTGGCGGCGATGGCGGCGGTGGCGGCGGCGGGGTGGACGGTGGCGTACACGGATGACGGCGAGATGGTGGTGTTCAGCGGCAACGCCAACCCGGAGCTGTCGGCGGAGATTGCGACGCTGCTGGGCGTGTCGCTGGGATCCATCACGGTGGGCCGGTTTGCGGACGGCGAGGTGAACGTGCAGGTGCACGACAACGTGCGCGGCAAGGACGTGTACCTCATCCAGCCCACCTGCAGCCCCGTGAACGAGCACCTGATGGAGCTGCTGCTCATGGTGTCCACCATGCGCCGCGCCTCCGCGGAGCGCATCACCTGCGTCATCCCGTACTACGGCTACGCGCGGCAGGACCGCAAGATGGCGGCGCGCGTGCCCATCTCGGCGGCCGACGTGGCGCGGCTGCTGGAGGCGATGGGCGTGGACCGCGTGGTGGCGGTGGACCTGCACTGCGGCCAGATCCAGGGCTTCTTTGGCCCGCGCGTGCCGGTGGACAACCTGGCGGCGGGCGTGGTGGGTGTGAACTACTTTGCCGCCAAGGGCCTCGTGAACCCCGTCGTCATCTCGCCTGACGCCGGCGGCGTGTACCGCGCCAAGCAGTTCCGCGAGGGCCTCAACATCGCCAACCCCAAGCTGGATGCCGGCCTCGCCATGATCATCAAGCAGCGCCCGAAGGCGGGCCAGATTGAGCGCATGGACCTGGTGGGCTCCGTGGAGGGCGCGGACTGCGTCATCGTGGACGACATGATCGACACCGCCGGCACGCTGTGCACCGCCGCGGAGCAGCTGAAGGCGAACGGCGCGCGCCGCGTCTTTGCCTTTGCCTCGCACGGCCTGTTCAGCGGCCCCGCCTCTGACCGCATCGCGCGCAGCGTGCTGGAGGAGGTGGTGGTCACCAACACCATCCCGCTCAAGGCCGGCGCCAAGGCCAACGAGCGCATCGTGCACCTCTCCGTCGCGCCGCTGGTGGCGGAGGCCATCAAGCGCGTGCACCTGCGCCAGTCCGTGTCTGACCTGTTCAAGCCCAGCAAGGCGTAAGTCGCCGTAGCGGGCGACTGGCGACTGCGGGCTCGGTTGTGTGTGTATGATTGTTATCTGCTACTGCTGCTGCAGTGTGTCGTGTGGTTGAAATCGCAAGCCAGCTGCACTGGTACCGGTACTGGCACTACACGCCAACCGCGAGCGGCTGTTGGACAGCCCCCAGCACCAGCGCCGGCAGCGCGGCAGCAACAGCGTCCATCTGCCGGCGCATGTCCGCCAGCGCAGCGTCGCGCGCCGCCACCTCTGCCGCCGCGCTTGCCTCCTGCGCCGCCAGCGTGTTCAGCAACGTCGCAATGGTGGCCTGCAGGCCCTCCGTGGTGCTGTCTCGGCGGGCGGGGGGTAACGACTCGACGTCGGCATCGATGTCTGAGTTGGTGCCCGCGTCGGGCGGGGTAGCGATGGCGTCCGCGGCAGCGGGGGGAGATGGTGGGGGCTCCGGTGCTGCCGCCCCCGTGCCCGCGTGATGATGCGCCTCAAAGTAGGCCAGAAGTGCCGCCGCACCAGGTGTGTGTGCCACCCCGCCATGGTTTGTCGGCGGGGCGGCGCGTATCACACCCACGCCTGCGCCCGCGTCGCGCGGGCTTGCCGCGGCAACACCACCAGGCCGGCGAGTGGGCGTTGCGGCACCGGCGCGGGGCACGGCCTTGGTGGCCGTCACAGTCAGCCCACCGCCATCCACGTCAATGGTGGTGATCGCCACTGCGGGTGGCGACGGCGGTGCCAGCGACTGCCGCGGCAGCGAGGGAGGCTCTGGGAGCGGGTACGCCACAAACAGGGGGATAGCATGTGACGTGTCGCACGATGCCAGTAGTGCATGACTCCCTGCTCCCGCCCCCGCTGTCTCCGCTGCCGCCTCCTCGCCCATGGACCGCTCCAGCTGCGCCGCGCGCGACATCCACTTGGCGTCCGCATGCCGCCGCGCAGGTGACGCCGTGGCACTGGCTGTGTGACCCCCGCCACCACCGCCACCACCGCCGCCAGCCATCATGACCTTGTCACGGTACCGCTCCGCGTCGTAGTGTGAATGGAACGTCAAGCCGCAGGTGGTGAACGTGCGTGTGGACGTCCAAGGGTCAGACCGCCTCACAATCGGCGGCTGCTGCTGTGCTGCCGCCGCCGCCGTTGTCGTCATCTCGCCAACAATGCCAACGGCACCTGCTGTGCGTCGTGGTGGGGACGTCAGTCCCAGCGGCTCCCGCCGCGTCGCCCCAGACACCACACTGGATGCTGCAGCAGTCGCCGGCGTGCCGTGGCTGCTTCCCCGCCTTGCGGGCGACTGTGGTGGCGTGCCGCCGTAAGTACTCGTCAATGCCATTGCCGGTTGAGGCAGCACAGCCGGTGCGGCCGCACCAATCATATCCAGGTGTCGCCGCATGCTGATGGTTGGCACGCCGCCATGCGTGCGGGTTGGCGACCAGTGGGCGTGCCACAGCGCCTCCGAGCTGCGTGTGTGCGCCATGGCGCCACCACCTTCTAGGTTGTGAGTGGAATAAATACCGGACCACGGGCTTAATCAACAAATGTCACTCATAAACACATTAAAGGTGTTACTTATACCACAGTCGTGTTGCTGTAACCCAAATTTACGGCTGTCTTCCTCAACTTTTTGTGCGTACACACCGGTGGTCAGTGGTGGTGGTAACGGAAGCAAGGGGGCTGGAAAAATCGACCTCGCCCCTCTGTAACCAGCTGCAACTGTTGTGAACAACAATATAGAAACTGGGCCGCTGGGCGCGCATATTCTAGGCGGCGCTGGCACTAGCAGTTGACGGCGTTGAGAATGGCGGCAGCGGCGTTCTCGTTTGCAGCGCGTGGGATGCGGCGTGTGTGGGGAAGCGGGCCCTCCTCCTCCTCCTCGCTGCTGCGGCTGCGCGTAGCAACTGCAGTGCACCACGTTGCGGCACCACCGCCACCACCATCAGCAGGTGGGCGCGGCATGCATAGCACGGCAGGGATGCAGGCAAAGGAGGCGACGCAGGCGGGTCCCATCGGCGTAGAGTCTGTGCGTGGGCTGGTGCAGGCGGGGCCGGCACCTAAGGCGGCAGGGGCGGAAGCAGACAAGGACAAGTGTGGCGACTTTGTGGGCGACGAGGAGGACATGGTGCCCATGATTGACCCCAAGACGGGCGAGTGGGGCGGGCCGACGCGCGGCGGCATGGCGCTGGAGCCCACCCGGTTTGGCGACTGGGAGCGGAAGGGCCGCTGCACCGACTTTGCGTGAGGGAGGGGGAATACAGTAGTGAGTTGAAGTATATCATATAGTGCAGGCGGGTTGTGGGGTGCGCCGGTCATGCAAGCGCAGCATGCGCGGCACAGGGAAGCACACAGAAGCAGCAGGCAGGGTAAACGGGTAAGAATATCACATCATACGCAGGTGGCCGGCGCACGGTGGCGGCGGGCGGATTATGTCTTGCCGCGGCTGCGCAAAATGTGCGATGCAAAGGCAGCAAACTCGGCTTGTGTGCACGCCGTCTGCACAAAGGGGTGCAGCAGCAGCTGCTCCGATGACGCGCGCTTGGCGGGGTCCAGGTGCAGGGAGCACTTGAGGAAGTGGCGGAACTTGGCAGACCACCGGTCACCCTTCAGCGACGGGCTAGCTTGCGTCGTGATGAGCAGCAGGGCCTGCACATTTGGAGGGTTAAATCCATGGTGTACGGTGTACTC
>Ga0066256_1002745_pt1 | contig 18573 bp, 17 predicted proteins | sample ThiBio_1000_biof_FD_87107 | JGI IMG/M metagenome (GOLD analysis project Ga0066256, IMG submission 87107) | Wastewater bioreactor microbial communities from Cape Town, South Africa - Thiocy_expt_1000_biof (version 2) | ecosystem: Engineered > Bioreactor > Thiocyanate-remediating >...
GTCCGTGGATGGCGACGCGGTGCCCGTGCCCCATTTCGGGCTGGTGCTCGAATGGGAGGAATGGGAGGCGCTTGCCGGGCGCTTGCGCGCCGCGGGCACCGAATTCGCGATCGCGCCGCATATCCGCTTCCCGGGCAAGCCTAGCGAGCAGGCGACGATGTTCTTCTTCGACCCTGCCGGCAACGCACTGGAATTCAAGGCATTCCGTGACATTGGCCAGCTATTCGCCAGCTAGTGCTGATATTTGTCCTTCTTGCGCTTGCCGAACAGCATGTTGCGTTCCAATCGCTGGCATAGCGCAGTGTAATAGGCTTCGAGAAAGCCATGCTCGTCGCCCTCGACGCCGGCCATGCCGAGCCGCTCACGGATCGTCCGCGCGACGACGATCATGGAATATTCGTCGTTCCGCCGCAGCACTTCCTCCAGCTTCTGCAGCTCGAACTCGCCATAGACGCTCAGTTGCGCATCGGTGAAGGCGTAGCGGGCCTGTTCGGGCTCGGTCCAGAGCAGGCCGAACAGGCCGGTGGCGAAAGTCGCCATCCCGGCGGAGCTCTGATAGGCCAGGAAGGATAGGGGGAGGAACAGTTCCAGTTCGCGCATGGCGTTGCGCGCCACCACCTGGTGCCCGCGCAGCCGCGATCCGTCGCGCGCCACTACGCGCAGCCGCATCAGCCGCTTGCCCGGTGTCGCCGCCCGCGGGCCCAGCTCGAAGATCGCGAAATATCCGTTGCGCAGCGCGAAGAAGCCGAGCAGCCAGATCATCAGCAGGATCTGCGCCAGCGCCTTTCCGGTGCCCATCAGCACCAGCAGCAGGACGATGGTGAGCACCACCAGCGTGAGGACGATCACCGTCAGATCGAGCATGAAGGCGCCGGCGCGCTCGCCGATCGTGGCGATGTCGAGCTTCAGGTCCACGCCTTCGGGCGTGACGAAGGTGCGGCGGGCGGCGCCCCCCTGGCGGCCCGCTCCCTGCGCCCCGCGGGCCCCCCCCACCCCGGGCCCCCCCGCCGCCCCGCCCCCGCCGGCAATGGCGATGGCGAACAGTTCGGTGGTGCCGTGGATCGTCAGCCATGCGGCCAGCGGCAGCCCGAGCCCCTTGGAGACGAACACCGCGAGGAAGGCGCCGAGGATGCAGCCATTGTAGACGAGCAGCAGCAATGTCGGCACGCCGAATGCGAAGCCCAGCGCGAAGCACATCAGCGCGATCTGCGCATTGTGGGTGAACAGATAGGTGGCGAAGGCGCCGAGCATGTTGCTGTCGTCGCCCCCGCCGTCATAAAGGCCCTGGCGCAGCTCCGCCGCGCTCGATTGCGGCCCCCGTCCGCCGGCCAATCCCTCGGGCACGATCGAATGATACCAGCTCGGATCGCTGGCAACCAGGCAATAGGCGGCGATGCCGCCGAGCAGCATCATCAGCACCGCGATCAGCGTCTCGCGTGCCAGGCTGCGCAGCGCCAGCGGCCAGCTTGCCCCGAAGAATGCTGCGATGCGCCGGCGAAGGGGAGGCTGGACGCCGTAGAGCACGAAATAGGATCGCGCGCACAGCGCCTCGAGATAGGCGACCAGATCGGCGTCGAGCGATGTCTCGCGCGCTACCGAGAGCGAGGAGAGCGCGGCGCGATAGAGCACCGGCAGCTCGAACAGGTCCTCGTCCGAAAGCGATCCGGCACGGCCGCGCTCGATCTGGAGGATGCGCTGCTCCAGTTCCAGCCAGTCGACGGTGCGCGCCTCGCGGAAGCGGGCGCTGGCGAACTGGGACGATGCGGCGCCGCTCACAGCAGATTCCTCCGCTTGAAATCGAAATATTGGCGGACGAGTGCCGGCCCCACCTGGTCGTGCCGCGCTTCCAGCACATGGATGCCGGCATGGCGGAGCCGCGCCTGGACGATCCGGCGCTCGCGCAGCATCGACGCGGCGATCACCGCGCGCGAGACGTCGTCGATCGCCATCGGTTCTGCCGCGGCCAAGGCCTCCAGTTCGTCATCGGCCAGGATCACGAACAGCACCAGGTGCCCGCGCAGCAGGTTCACCGCGGCGCGCAGCATCAGCTCGGCGCCGGTGGGATCGGTGAACTCGGTGAAGATCACCACCAGCGAGCGCCGGGTGAGGTCGCCCGCCAGCGTGGCGAGCCCGAGCGTATAGTTGGTCTCGGCCGTGCTGTAGTCGAGCTGCCCGGCGAGCCGCTGCATCAGCGGGAAGGCGCGGGTGCCCGACACCGCGCCCGAGGCGACCCGGGGCTGCGAATCGAAGCCGAACAGCGCCACCCGGTCCCCGAGCTTCAAGGCGGCATAGGCGCCGAGCAGCGCCGCGGTGATCGCCCGGTCGACGCGCGGCAGGCCGTCGACCGGCTCGCACATCACCCGGCCGGTATCGATCGCGAAGACGATCTGGTTGTTGCGCTCGATCCGGTTCTCGCGAGCGAGCAGCTGAAGGTGGCGGGCGCTATGGTTCCAGTCGATCGTGCGGCGCTCCATGCCCGAGCGCCATTCGGTCAGCGCTTCGAACTCGCTGCCTTCGCCGCGATCGACGCGCGCCATCTCGCCCATCTGCGCGTCGCGCAGCAGCAGATGGGCCGAATTGCGCACGGGGCGGATGTCCGGCGTGATCACCACCAGCCGGTCGAGCTTCTCCACGCGCTGCCGCCAGATCAGGCCGAACGGACCGGTCCAGCGGCTCCACAGCGCTTCCACCTTGTCGGTGCCGCGCCGCACGGGGAGGAAGGCGATCGCGGCATGGTTCTCGCCGCGCGCCAGCCGGATGCGCCCCTCGGCGCGCGGCGCCAGCCTGGGCCCCGTCGCCACCGCGAGCTCCAGCCCGTCGATCGGCCGGTCCGCCACCATCACCTCGACGATCAGCGGCGCGCCGATCTCGATCGCGCCCGGGCACGACGCCTTCAGCACCGGCGCGCGCGGCGCGAGCAGGGCGTCGACCGCGGCGAAGGCGAGCATCATCGGCACCCATATCAGCCCGGCAAACCAGAGCTGCGGCGCGAATACGCCGACGAGCAGCGCCAGCGGCGCTCCCGCGGCCGTCAGCAGCACGCAGCGGATGCTGGGTCGGATCAACGCGGCGCCTCGACCTGCTCGACCAGGCCCGCGATCACTGCGTCGGCGGTACGGCCGTCGATCTCGGCAGCGGGAGAGAGAATCACGCGGTGGCGCAGGGCCGCGGGGGCGAGCTTCTTCACATCGTCGGGCAGCACGAAGTCGCGCCCGTCGAGCGCGGCATGCGCGCGCGCCGCGGCGGCGAGCGTGGCGCCCGCGCGCGGGCTCGCGCCGATCTGGAGGTCGCCGGTGGCGCGAGTCGCGCGGACGAGGCGGACGACATAGTCCACCACCTCGTCGGCCAGCCGGTTCGCCGCCACCGCATCGGCCGCGGCGCTGATCGTCGCATGGTCGGCGACCTGGGCGACGCCCCATTGCTCGGGCCGGGGCATGCCGAAGCGGCTGCCCTGCTTGGCGACGATCTCGCGTTCCTGTTCGAGGCTGGGATAGCCGACCTCGAATTTGAACAGGAAGCGGTCGAGCTGCGCCTCGGGCAGCGGATAGACGCCCTGGCTCTCGATCGGATTCTGCGTCGCCACCACCATGAACCGTTCGGAGAGCTTGTGGTCGATCCCGTCGATCGTGACGGTGCGCTCCTGCATCGCTTCCAGCAGTGCCGCCTGGGTCTTGGGCGGCGTGCGGTTGATCTCGTCGGCGAGCAGCAGCTCGGTGAAGATCGGGCCGTGCGTCAGGGTGAACTGGCTCGTCTGGAAATTGAACAGGTTGGAGCCCAATATGTCGCCCGGCAGCAGGTCGGGCGTGAACTGGATGCGGCCATAGTCGAGCCCCGCCGCGCGCGCGAAGCATTGGGCAAGGAAGGTCTTCGCCGTTCCGGGCGGCCCTTCGAGCAGGATATGCCCCGACGCGAACAGCGCGACGAGCATCAGCTCCACTGCCTCGTCCAGCCCCACCACGGCCTTGCCCACTTCGGCGCGGATCGCGTCGCCCAGCGCCTTCACTTCCTCAATGTTCACGCGTGACGGTCCTTTTCCATTGATAGAGCGCGCGGGCGGCAACGAGCAGCGCGCGCGTGTCCTGGGCATGGCCCGCGCGGGAAGCGAGGGCAGTGAAGGGCTCGCCCTGCTTGTCGAGCCGGTCGAGATAGTTGTCGAGCGCATCGGGCGGCAGGTTGGCCGGTGCGGCGGTGGCGCCCGCCGCCGCGTCGCGGATCAGCGCGGCATAGCGATCGCCGGTGCGGTGCCGCCGCCCGGCAAGCCGCAGCAGCGCCGCGCCATTCTCCGCGATCGCCCGCTTGCCGAAGGCGATGCCGCGGCTCTCGGGCAGGGCGGGGCCGAAGCGCATGAGCGCATGCCAGCCCGCGAGCAGCGCCGCGATCAGCAGGCACAGGGTGAGCGGCAGGAACGGTGGTTCGAACGCCAGCTTGAGCAGGTTGGGATTGCTCCCGAAGCCGTGGAGCGTGAGATCGAAGGCGATGCCGCGATCGCCATCGTCGAACCAGTCGAGGAGCTGCATCGCCCGCTCGGCGCCCGCAAGCGTCTTGAGGCCCTGATTGTCGAGCAGGTCGGGGTCGGCGACGATCAGCGTCGGTTGGCTCTTCAGCGTGGCGACCAGCGTGCCGCCATGCCCGTCGCCGATCACCGGTTCGAGCGCCTGGCCCGAGATGGTCCTGAGGCCCTCTGCGTTCTCCTGCACCTGGGCCTCGGTGACCTGGGCGATCTGCCGCGAGGCCTCGCGAGGCGGGAGGCGGCCGAACGACCTCACCCAGGCCGGCTTGTCGGGTCGGGGCATGGTCAGCCATTTGGGCAGCACCAGGATCGTCGGCTGCGAAGCGCGGCGATCGATGATCCGCTTCACCATGTCGGGACTGGTCGTCGGCTCCAGCGTCACCACCAATATGTCGCTGGTGTCGAGATCGCTGTCGCGCCGCACCATCTTCACCGAGCCGTGGACGCGCCGCACCAGGTCGGCCGCGCCGGCAAAGCCCACCGCCGAAGTGGCGAGCGCATGGTTGCCCGGGCGCTGCGCGGGTTGCAGGTCGTCGGCATAGGCGGTGAGCAGCAGGAAGGCGACGAAGCCGACCACGCCGAGCAGCACGAGCACCAGGGCGGTGCGCAGAGTGAAGGGCGTGGCGGTGTCTTCGCTGCTCATCGCCAAGCTCCGGGCAGCGCGAACTCGCCATAGGCGGCGCGCGCTTCCTCCCCGTCGGCCCGGGCCCGGCTGCGGCCGCCGAACAGGCTGCGCTCCACCCGCCCCGCCACCGCGGCGAAGGCGCGGCGGGCGACGCCGGGCCCCCCTTCGGATCCCGCGATCCCCCCGGCGGGGGGGGCGGGGCCGGCCGGGCCCGGGCGGGGGGCCCCGGTGTCCTCCAGGCTGCGCTGGAGCAGCAGATGCACGGCTTCCTCGTAACGTCCCTGGGCCGCCAGCGCCTCGGCATCGGCAAGCAGCGCGCGCGCGGCCTTCTCGCTCGGGCGCCAGGCAGCGACATCCCGTGTCGCCATGGCCTCGGCATCGCCCGAGGGCCGGGCGCGGATCAGCGAACTGACGACGAGATAGAGAATGATCGCCGCGCCGATCACCACGCAGGCGAGAAGAACCCAACCCATATAGGGCGCGACTTCTCCGAGCTGCCTGGCCAGCCAGCGCATCCAGGGCGGAATCTCGGGCGGCTTGGCCGCGCTCATCTCGAACTGGATGTCGGAGCGCGCGCGCAAGGCCTCGTGCGCCCTGGCGACGGACTGTGCAGTCGATCCCTGTACGGTCACGTCGAATCCCCCACGCGCCCAGTGCTACCGGAACAGCGCGCCGCAGGAAACCCGGCAAGACTGGACTTTGCGCCCGTTTTTGTTCAGTTTTTCCTCAGCGTCGATTGCACTTCGATGAAAGAGGGGAAATCATGGCTGAAGCGGATCTTGGTGGAGCGCGCTACGAAATCGGCGCGGTCATTTCACGCGCGTTCGAAACGATCGGGTCGAATTTCCTGCTATTCTGCGGGCTTGCGCTGGTGCTGGCGGGCACGCCCCAGCTCGTGCTGGGATATTGGCAGGCGATCAATTTCAACCTGCACGGCGGCGCAGCGGACGCTGCGATCTTCTACAGCGGTTCCTATTGGGGCATGGCGGGCCTCACCTGGCTGGTCTCGATCGTCACCGGCGCGATCCTCCAGGCGGCGCTCACCCGCGCTACGGTGATGCACCTCTCGGGCGAGACGCCGCAGTTCGGCGCGCTTCTCGCGGTGGGGATCAGCATGATCCTGCCGATGATAGCGATCGGCCTGATCGCCGGCATCGGCGTCGGCATCGGCATGCTGCTGCTGATCGTGCCGGGCGTCATCCTCTGGCTGGTCTGGGCGGTGGTCACGCCGGCCTATGTCCAGGAGAAGGTGGGGATCCTCGAGGCTTTCAGCCGCAGCGCCGCGCTGACCAGCGGCGCGCGCTGGCGCATCTTCCTGACGATGCTGATCGTCGTCGTCCTGCTCTGGGTGCTCAGCATCCCGGTGAGCTTCCTCACCGCGGCGATGATCGCGACCGGCAATGCCTTGCTGACCGCGTTCGTCGGCGCCGCCGTGGGGGCGCTCGGCAGCATGGTAATGGTGGCGGTGCAGGCAAGCATCTATGTCGAGCTGCGCCAGCTCAAGGAAGGCATCGCGCCTTCCGATCTCGAGGCGATCTTCGCCTGAAGCTAGGTGCGGCGGCCTCGTCAGGAGGCCGCCGCACCCGCTTGCCGCGCGGCTGGCCCCGGACGGCGGGTTCAGCCGTCGAAGCGGATGACGACCCGCAGGCCGGGGGCCGCGTCCGACAATTCGATCGCCGCGAAGTGCGCGCGGGCAATGGCCGCCACCAGGCTGAGTCCGAGGCCGTGCCCGGGCGTCGACCGGCTGCGCTCCAGCCGGACGAAGCGCTGGAGGACGCGGGCGCGCTCCGCAGGCGGGATGCCCGGCCCCGTGTCGGCAACGACAAGGCATACGGCATCCGCCTGCCGCTGCACGCAGATGGCGATCCGCGTTCCGGAAGGCGTATGCCGTAGCGCGTTCTCGACCAGGTTCGCGCACATCTGCGCGAGCAGGTGCCGGTCGCCCGCGATCGTCGCGCCCGCATCGACATCGAGAGCGACTTCGTGGCCGGTCGCCTCCGCGCTTGCGCGAAAGGCATCGGCGACCCGCTCCGCCACCTCCGACAGATCGACCGGCCTGAACGCTTCGCGGACCTGATAGGTCTCCACTTCCGAAATCCGCAGCATCGCCGTGAAGATGTTCAATATCTCCTCGCTCGAATCCGCGGCGCGGCGGATGGCTTCGCGATAGCCATCGGCGTCGAGATCGGTCTCGAGCGCGGTTTCCAGTATCTGTTTCTGGCGCGCCAGCGGCGTCCGCAGATCATGCGCGACGTCGGTGGTGACCTGCTGCAGATTGTCGAGCAGCGATCCGATGCGATCCAGCATGCGGTTGAGCGTCTCGGCCAGCCTGTCGAATTCGTTCGGGACGTCGTCGCGATCGACGCGGCGGCTCAGATCGCCGTCGATGATCGCCTCCGCCGTCGCATGGATGCGTCCCAGGCGTCGCCGGACCACGAAGCCGAGCCCCCAGGCGCAGACGATGCCGATCAACAGCATCGCGCCGAATGCCGCGGAGAAGATCATGAGGATGGAGCGGTCGATCTCGTCGATCGGCGTGCGATCCGCCGCGACCACCAGCATATATCCGCCCTGCAGCGGTGTCACCAGGGCCTGGGCCACATTCGCGCCCTCGCGGGCATCGTGGAACGGCAGCAGTTCGTGCCAGCCCGGGCGCGGCAAGGCAGCGTCGAACCTGCCCGCCACCTTGGTGCCGGAACCGGCGAAGAGCATATAGCCCAGCCCGTTGGTGTTGTGGCCGTCCTCGCGCCGCGCAATGGCCATGGCGAGCGCGCCGAGCCCGTCCTGTTCGGCGACGGCCTTCAGGCTGCCGGTCTCGGCGGCGATGCGGTGGTCGAGCTGCTGTTCCAGCGCCTCGTGCGACACGAAATAGACGATTCCGCCGAGCAGGATCGTGGCGATGGCGAGCGCGAAACTGGCGAGCGCGGCAAGGCCGAAGGTGGAGCGGGGCAGATGCGGCTTCATTCGGTGCGGATCGTGTAGCCGGCACCCCGAACGGTGAGGATCGCATCGGTATCGAAGCCGGCGTTGAGCTTCGCGCGCAACCGGCTGATATGCGTCTCGACGATGTTGGTGCGCGGATCGAAATCGAACTCCCAGACTCGTTCGAGCAGCATCGTCTTGGTCATCACCCGGTCCGAATTGCGCATCAGCTCCTCGAGCATCAGCACTTCGCGCGGCTGGAGATCGATCGGGCTTCCGCCGCGCGTCACGCGCCGCCGCCGCAGGTCCAGTTCGAGGTCGCGGACCCGCAGCACGGTTTCGGCCGGCATGGCGGAAGTCGCGGGGCGGCGGATCAGCACGTTGAGCCGGGCGCGCAGCTCGGAAAAGGCGAACGGCTTGACCAGATAGTCGTCGGCGCCGCTCTCCAGCCCCTCGACCCGGTCCGCGATCTTCGCCATCGCGGTGAGGAGCAGGACCGGCGTGGCGATCCCGCCGGCCCGGATCATCCGGAGCACCGCGAGCCCGTCGATCGCCGGCAGCATCCGGTCGAGGATGATCGCGTCGAACTGCTGCTGCGTCGCGTGGAACAGCGCATCGGGGCCGTTCGCGACGAAGGTGACGTTCATGCCGGATTCCGTCAGTCCCTTGGCGAGGTAATCGGCGGTTTCGCGGTCGTCTTCGGCGATCAGGATCTTCATGGCGACGTGCGACTCTATCTGCTGCCGACGGGAAGCGCTTCTCCCCTAGTGGATGCCGTATCGGGCTGTGAAGCCCAACCGCCGCCGAGCGCCCGGAACAGCGCGACCTGGGTCAGGGCGATCCTGAGGTTCGACGCGGCCAGCAGGGCCTCGACGTCGTTGCGGGTGCGTTCGGCATCGACGACTTGCAGATAGCTGTCGGCGCCCAGGCGGAAGCGCGCTCCGGCGCGGGTCACGACCTTCCCGGCTTCCGCGAGCGCGCCGCGCAGTTCGACATTGCGCCGCTTCTCCGCCTGATAGTCGGCAAGCATGGTCTCGACTTCGCGCAGCGCGCGCAGCACCGCGACATCCCAGCTGGCCAGGGCGGCTTCCTGGGTTCCCCTGGCTGCGGCGATCCTGGCACGCGCGGCGCTCTGGTTGGGGAAGGCCCAGCTGATCAGCGGCGTGAGGAAGCCGGTGAAATCGCCGCCGAGCAGGCCGGCCGATCCGCCCAGCTGAAAACGGGGATAGAGATCGGCGGTGGCGACGCCGATCCGCGCGGTGGCTGCCGCGAGCTTGCGCTCGGCCTCGCGAATGTCCGGGCGCCGGGCCAGCAGGGCATTGCCGTCGCCCACCGGCAGGGCCCGGCGCGCGGTCGGTGCGGCCGTGCAGGGCAGCGCGAGACGTGCCGCCTCCTTCGGCGGCAGCCCCTCGAGCGTGGCAAGCTGGAACAGGGCGCGCGCGCGGTCTGCATCGAATGCCGGCAATGCCGCGCGGGTGCGCTCGAGCAGGGTCTTCGACTGGGCGAGTTCGAAGGGGGAGGCTTCGCCCGCGTCGAGCTGGCGCGCAATCAGGTCGTAGCCCTTTTGTTGCGCTGCAAGCTGTGCCTCGGCGATCCGCTTCCCCGCAACGGCGCCGCACGCCGCTGCATAGGCGGCAGCCGTATCGGCGGCGACGGCGACGCGCACCGTGTCGCGCGCGGCTTCGCTCGCCTGAAGATCGGCGCGGGCGGCCTCGGCGGTCGCCCGCAGCCGGCCGAACAGATCGACTTCATAGGCAATGGTCGCGGCGAGGTCGTAGCTGGATTTCGGCACGGCGCCGGTGCTCGGTTGTCGTTGTGCGGGGCTGGGGCCGGCACCGCTTTCGAGCATGGTGTTCGGAAGCTGCGCCGCCCGGGCACCGCGCACCGCGGCGCGCGCCACTTCGAGATTGCCGAGTGCCACCCGGATATCGGCATTGGCGGCCAGTGCCCGCCCGACATGCGCGTCGAGCGCCGGGTCGTCGAACAGTCGCCACCAGTCATCGGGCACCGGGGCCGAGGCGATCCCCGCCTCCGAAGCGCCGAGAAATCCCCCCTGTGCGGGAAGCGGCGCAACGGGAGCGACATGCCGCGGCCCGACCGCACAGCCCGTCGTCAGCGCCAGCGCACCGGCAAGCGCAACCTGCGGGAAACGGATATTCATGCCGGAACAACCTTTTCTTCGAGTGCCGCGCCCTGCGCGTCGCGGGGTTCGCGCCGTTCCCGGCCGAAGCGCCCGTACAGCGACGGCATCAGCAGCAGGTTGAGCACGGTCGAGCTGACCAGGCCGCCCAGGATGACGAGTGCCATGGGATGCTCGATCTCGTGCCCCGGCGCGTCGCCGCGCACGACCAGCGGCAGCAGTGCCAGCGCGGCGCACGAGGCAGTCATCAGGATCGGCACCAGCCGCTCCTCGGCACCCCGCAGCAGCAGTTCGGGGCCCCATGCCTCGCCTTCCTCGTTCTCGAGGTGGCGATAATGGCTGATCAGCATGATGCCGTTGCGCGCCGAGATTCCGAGCACCGTGACGAAGCCGACCAGCGAACCGAGCGACAGGACGCCGCCCGACAGCAACACCGCGACCACGCCGCCCACCAGGGCGAAGGGCAGGCTGATGCCGACCAGCGCGGTCACCCGGAACGAGCGGAACTCGAGCCAGACGAGCAGCAGGATGCCGATCAGGCAGAGCGCGCCCAGCGTCGCCAGCTGCCGGCGCGATTTCTGCAGCGCCTCGAACTCGCCGATCACTTCGGGATGATAGCCGGTGCCGAACGTGAAGCCGTCTACCTTGGCCTGCACCGCGCGGGCGACCGCGCCCAGGTCCGATCCCGACACGTTCATCGTCACGTCGATGCGGCGCGAGCCATTCTCGCGCTTGATCTCGTTCGCCGCGGGCATGACCAGCACATCGGCAACTTGCGACAGGCGAACGGCGGTGCCGCCGGGCAGCTGGATCAGCGCATCGCGGATCGATCGCAGGTCTGCCCGTGCCGCGGGAACGCCCCATACCACCACGTCGGTCGAGCGGTTGCCCTCGTAGAGCTCGCCGGCCTTGCTCCCCTGGATCAGGGTTGCCGCGGTGCGGCGGACATCGCCGGTCGTCAGGCCATAGGCGGCCAGGTCGGCCGGGCGCGGACGCACCTGGATCTGCGGGATCGCGGTCTGCATCTCCACCTTGAGCTCGCCGGTGCCCGGAATGCCCTCCAGTTCCTTCTTGAGCCGGTCGGCGGTCTGGCGGAGCGTCGCCATGTCGGGGCCGTAGACGCGCACGACGATGCTGGCGCCCGCGCCGCTCAGCACTTCCTTGATGCGTTCGCGCAGATAGGTGAGCACGTCGCGATAGAGGCCGGGATAGCCGTCGATCGCTTCCTGGATCTTCCGGACCGAACCGTCATAATCGGCCTTCTCGTCGAGGCTGATCCACAGCTCGGTGAAGTTGGGGCCATAGACTTCGTCGCCCGCCTCGGCGCGGCCGATATGGGCGCCGAAATTGCGCACGCCGGGGATCGCGCGGAGTTCTTTCGAGGCGCGGATGGTGATCCGCTCCATCGCCTCCACCGAAGTGCCCGGCTTCTCGACGAAGTGCATCAGGAAGTCGGTTTCGCGGAAATTGGGGAGGAACTTGTCCTTGAACCCGGCATAGCCGATCCCCGCGAGCAACAGCCCGCCCGCGACGACGCCGATCGCTGCGCCCGGCCGGGCGATGGCGACGGGCAGGAAGCGGCGATAGGCGGCCTTCAGGCGGGCGACCAGGCGGGTCTCGCGATGGACCTGCGTGCCGTTGGGCAGCAGCATCAGGCAGAGCGCCGGGGTAACGGTGAGCGCTACCAGCAGCGAGCAGCCGATCGCGAGGACATAGGCAGTGGCGAGCGGGCGGAAGAAGGTCCCCGACACGCCGTCGAGGAAGAAGATCGGCAGGAACACCAGCATGACGATCAGGCTGGCGAACACCACCGCGGTCCGCACTTCGAGCGAAGCGGAGAGCACCACCGCGAAGGGCGTGCGGGGCGATCCGGCCTCGCGGTTCAATCGCAGCCTCCGCCCGATATTCTCGACATCGATGATCGCGTCGTCGACGATCTCGCCCAGCGCGATCACCAGGCCGGCGATCACCATCGTGTTGATGCTCATCCCCGATTTGGCGAGGACGAGCGCGGCGCCGAGCAGCGAGAGGGGAATCGCGGTCAGGCTGATGGCCGCCGAGCGCCAGTCGCGGGTGAACAGGATCAGCACTGCCGCGACGAGGATGCAGCCGATCCACAGCGCTTCGGTGAGGTTTCCGATCGAGCGCTCGATGAAGGTGGCCGGGCGGAAGATCGTCGAATCGATCTGGACATCCTTGAGCCCGGGGCGCAGTTCCTTCAGCGCGGCCTCGACGCCCCGCGTCACCGCCAGCGTGTTGCCGCCCTGCTGCTTCTCGACGATCAGCAGGATGCCCGATCCATCGTTGATGATCGCGCTGCCGATGGGTGCGGCATGGCCTTCGACCACCGTGGCGACGTCGCGGAGCCGGACGGGGGCGGTACCGGCGAGCCTGATCACCGTATTGCCCAGATCGTCGGCGCCGGCGATCGGCGAGAGATGGCGCACCGCGAGGCGCTGATTGGGCGTGTCGACGAACCCGCCGCCCAGCGTTACCGCGGCGTCGCCCGCGGCCTTCTGCACCTCGGCCATGGTCACGCCCATCTGCTGCAGCCGGTTCGGATCGACGAGCACCTGGAGCTGGCGATCCCGCTGCCCCCAGACGGCGACATTGGCGACGCCCGGAACGCCCATCAGCTTGGGCCGGATCGTCCAGCGCACCAGTTCGGAGAGCTGGATCTGGCTCAGCCGGGAAGACGTGAGCCCGATCTTCATCGCCCGGCTGGTCGCCGAAAGCGGCGGCAGCATCGTCGGCGGGCGGACGTTCGCGGGCAGGCGCGGCGCGGCGATCGCGACGCGTTCCTGCACCAGCTGGCGGGCGCGGACCACATCGGTGCCCTCCTGGAAGATCAGCTGCACGGAGGACAGGCCGAGTACCGATTTCGAACGCAGGGTATTGAGACCCGGCGTGCCGTTCACTGCGAATTCGAGCGGCGTGGTGACGAGGGCTTCGACCTCCTCGGTCGACAGGCCGGGGGCCTCGGTCTGCACCTCGACCATCGGCGGCGCGAATTCGGGGAATACGTCGAGCGGCACGTCCTGGCTGGCGCGGACGCCGAAGAAGACCAGGACGAGCGCCAGCGCGATGACGAGCACGCGCTGCCTGAGCGCGGCGGCGATGAGCCAGTTCAGCACGACCGGGCCCTCACTTCGCGCCGAATTCGGTGCCGAACAGCTCGGCGGCGCCGGCGGTCACGGCCTGGTCCCCGGGCTTGAGGCCCATGGCGGGCATGGCCGGGCCCCCGCTGATCCCGGCCAGCTGGGCGCGCCGTCGCTCGAACGTGCGCGGCGCGGGCCGCACATAGACCCCCTCGCCGCCATAGGCGTCGTGCAGGATCGCGGGCGCGGGGATGGTGAGGCCTTGCGCGCCGTCGCCCCCCGCCGGGCGCGCGGCGGCGGCACGCCGGCCCATGCCGAGCGCATGCGTGTTCGGGATCGCATAATAGAGATCGATGCTGCCGGCGGCGACGTTCGAAGAAGGCGGCGCGGCCACGGGGCGCCCCGACAGGGTTCCGGCCCCTCCGCCCAGCGGCCGGATGGCGGCGGGTGCGCCGCGATCGATGCGCGTCACGTCCGCAGCCAGCACGGGCACGCGCACCCACAGGATGTCCTGGCGCCCGAGCGACGCGACCGGCGCGCCGAGCAGGTGGCGCTGCGCGCGGGCGGCTGCCAGATCGGCCTGGGCGACTGCGGCGGTGGCGAGCGCGTCGTCGCGCGCCCTGACGCTGCCCGCTTCCTCCCGGACCAGGGCATCGGCGCGTTGCGCATTGACGTGCGCCACCCGTGCCTGGGCGGCGGCGCGGGCGATGTCGCCATCGGCGCGCGCCTGGCTGGCGGCGAGCGTCATCAGATCGGTCGCGGTGGTGATCGGGACCCCTCCGCGCGCGGCGGGGGGGACGACCACTTCGCCATGCGTCGCCACCCTGTCCTGCGCGGGCGCGAGGCTGGCCGTCGCGACGGCAATGCCCAGCCGGCGCTCCGCCTCGGGCGTGAGCGTGATCCGCATCAGCTCGGATTCGTGCGCGACGGGATCGACCTTCGCCGGCTTGATCGCGGCATGGGTATCGGACGGGCCGCCGCAGGCGGAGAGAGCCAGCAGGGCCAGGCACGGCGCGGCGCCACGCAGGGCGATCCGCATGGCAGCGTCGCGCGGCCGGGCGCGCGGGAGCTCTCCGAAACGCTGCCGCGCACCGGCCGGCGTCTGGCGCGCAAGTTCGAGAAGCATCCGGCAACCCTTCACGTGGAATTCGTGGTCGCGGGTCTAGCGGCCGGCAGCTTCGCGGGTTTCCGCCGGAACTATACGAGATGCGAAGGTCGCGCTGCCCCCGGAGACGCCCGCCGAACGGACGTCAGAGAGAAGACCGGGAGGCGGGCAGGAACGAGGCGATCGATGTGAGCGCGCCCACCGCCAGGTGCGTGACCAGCGTCAGCGCCGCGACCAGCATGGTGGCCGCCGCAAGGCCGGAGCCCGGCCCCAGCAATGCGAGGACCAGCGGCGCCAGCAGCGCGTCGCGGGCCGGCACCAGCGGCAGGCGGTGGACCATCATGCGCAGCGTCGCCACCGCGATGAGGATCATGGGCGAAAGACCGGGCAGCAACAGCTTCCAGAGCAATGCCGTAAACACCAGGCTCAATATGATCCTGAGGCTGTGCAGGCAGAATGTGACGATCAGATCGCGCCGCGAAAGGGTGAGCAGCGAGACGAACCGCCGCATCACCAGGATCCCGAGCGAGGAGAGGATGATGACGGCGACGGATGCCGCGAAGCTGTTGAGAAGCGTGCCGCCGGCGATCGCATAGAGCAGGGGAGCGTTGATCACCATCATCGCGAGCGTGGCGAGATTGCCGGCAAGCGCGGAGAGGACGGCGACATCGCGCAGCGTGCCGAATACGGAACCCTTGAGCGGCTGGTGCTGCCGCGCCCAGAGATAGAATTGCGCGTCGCCCGAATAGCCGAAGACGATCTCGTTCGCGACCTGCTTGCGGAACAGGGCCGGCAGGGCAGCGGCGCGCAGTTTCCACAGCCGATGGAGGATCAGCCACTCCATCGCCGGGCCCAGCGCGTAGAAAAGCGCGAAGCAGAGCCAGAACCAGGGATTGGCGGGCGCGGCGGCGAAGCGCGAAGTATCGATCCCGCCGAGCTGCACCAGGACGGCGAGCAGGATCGCCGCCGAGAGGCCGAGGCCTGCAAGCGTCAGCAGCCACTCGCGGACGGGCGGCGTAGGGGGGAAAAGCAGCGCGGCCTGATCGGCGCGCGCGTTCATCTGGCTGGCGGAACTGGCCATGCGAACTCGTCGATTTGAGATGGGGCGGAGGTCGTGTGCGCCTCGCCGCGTGCGGCGGCGACAAAGGTATCGAGATAGATTCCGGCGGACTGCTCGATGGTGAAGCGGCGTACATGCTCCCCTCGGCTGGCATGCGGCGCCGGCGCGGAGTCCGCGTCCGCGATCGCGGCGGCGAACGCGGCTTCGTTGCGCGCCACGATCATGCCGTGACGGCCATCGCCGAGCACGCTGCGCACCCCCGCGCCGCTGTCGGTTGAGATCACCGAGAGTCCGGCTGCCAGCGCCTCGATCAGGACAGCGGGGACGCCTTCATAGCGGGAGGAGAGGAGCAGGGTGTCGAAACCCGGCAGCTGCGACGCGGCGTCCGATACGTGGCCGGCGAAATCGACGCGCTCCGCGACGCCGAGAATGGCCGCCAGCGCCTTCAGCGCCGCACGATCCGGGCCGTCGCCATAGATCGTCAGCGTCTCGTCGGCGCAGGCGCCGTGCGCGAAGGCGCGGAGCATCAACGGCTAATCCTTTTGCGGCGCCAGGCGCCCGATCGCGACGAACCGGCGGGGGGCGCCGGTGCGGCGCGGCGCCGGCGCACGGATCCGGGATTCCTCGATCGCCGGGTCGTGAACCACCCGAAAGGTCCCCCGCATGCCCGGTGGCAGGTCCTTGGCGATCGCCTCGTCCATGATCACCCAGGCCCATGCGAAGCGCGCCTGCATGCCCAGCCAGAGCCGCCAGAAGAAACGCCCCGTCGGCTGCAGGTCGCGCCGGGCCAGGTCGTTGCTGATCTTCACGACGATTGCCGGGCAGCGCTTGCCGAAGCGCAGCCGCATCGCGGCCGCAACGATGGTATAGGTGCTCCCGGAGACGAACAGCACGTCCGGGCGTGTCCGGCGTATCTCGGCGGGCAGCCTTGCGATCATCCAGAGGGTTTCCCACCAGGCGGTGCCGATCGAAGGCTGGGACGGCGTGGTATAGGTCAGGCCGTCGGCCAGTTCAGCGCGAAGCGCCCCATCCTCGCGGCCCAGGAAAAGCGGCGCCTCCACGCCCATCGCGCGCCAGTGCCGGACGAGGCGCAGCGCGACTCGCTCCACACCGCCCGGTTCGAAGCTGTGCAGAAACGTCAGGACGCGCACGCAAGGTCTCCGACCATGTCGCGATACTGGCTGGGGACATGGGTCCGTGCGATCTTCGCCACGGTCCGCCGAATGCTCGAAAGCGTCGCCGGCACCGTCACGTCGCCCGGATGCACGCCGAGCCGAACCAGGGGATCGTCGTCGCGAGAATGCTCCGCAAGACGCGCCATGATGCCGCTGCCGGGCGATTGACAGCTTCTGCCGCAGGAACTGGCCATATCGACATCCGTTTAGCAAACTGACGATCGTCGTTTTTGGCGACGTTGGGGAGGCTCGCATATGATGCGCTATGGTTCCGCGATAACCCTCCCTTGACGCTGATCACGACGGCATGCGGCGGGGAGGGCGGCTCGAGCAATTCCAATCCGATCGCGCCGGGACCAACGCCGACGCCCACCACATCGCCTTCCCCCACGCCAAGTCCCTCCGGCAGCCCCACAATTGCGGTAACGCGAACGCCCGTCGCCACGCTCAGCAACCCTTGGGCGATGACGTTTATGCCCGATGGCCAGCTTTTGGTGACCGAGCGACAGGGGAACCTGCGCCTCGTCACGACTGCCGGCGCGGTCACGACGATCAGTGGTACACCCAATGTCGCATCGGCAGGGCAGGGCGGGCTGCTCGATGTCGCGCTGGACCCGGATTTTACGACCAATCCCGCGGTCTATCTGAGCTACTCCGAGTCTGATGCCACTGGCGTTGGTCTGGCTGTCGCGCGCGGCATTTTGAACGCCAGCGGCACAGCGCTGACGGGGCTGTAGGATCCCAAGGTCAGCAATGATGATCGCCACTTCGGCGGGCGAATGGCCTTCGCGGCTGATAAGACGCTGTATGTGACGGCGGGTGAGCGCCATCAGGGTGCGCCGGCGCAGGATATTACCGGGACGCTCGGCAAGATTATCCGCATCAATCGCGATGGCTCGATCCCGGCGGACAACCCCTTCGTCGGCACATCAGGCGCGAAACCGGAAATCTGGACGTTAGGGCATCGCAATCCCTACGGCTTGGTCTTCGCCACTGATGGCCGGCTCTTCGAAAGCGAGATGGGCCCGGAGGGCGGCGACGAGTTCAATCTGATCGTGCGTGGCGCGAACTATGGCTGGCGGGTTGTATCGGAAGGCAATGACGGCGCTATCCTGCCACGCCATTCCACCCGACCCGATTTCAATGCGCCATTGGTCAGCTGGACGCCCGTGATCGCACCGGGTGGCATGATCCAATATACTGGCCAGCGCTTTGCGGGCTGGAATGGCGACTTCGTTCTGGCGGGCTTGGTCGGACAGGGGCTTGTCCGGGTGCGAGTCACGGGATCAACCGCAAGCGAAGTGGCGCGTCTCGCCTTGGGCGCGCGAATTCGCGAAGTGGAGCAGGGGCCGGACGGCGCCATCTGGTTGCTGGAAGATGGCAGCACGGGGCGCCTGATCCGTCTTGATCCGGCCTGATATCTTTCGGCTCGAACGTCGCGGTCAGCATGTTGGGAAATGGCGCTCTTGCGAAGGCAATAGCACTCTGGAGCTGCCGTCTTACGACGCAGTTGACTTGGTTTCTGCCGATATTTCTCCCAACTAGCGACGGCTTGATTTGAGGATATCTTCGATCTCCAAAAGCAAGGCCGTCGCGGCTTCGACTCCGTCATTCGTGCTTTCAGGGTCGCGTCGATAATGCTCCCTTGCCTTTTCAGTCAGGTCTAAAAGCAAGGTATAAGTTTCTCGTCCAAGCTTTTTCTCAACCCTGCCAAGGCCCTCTACAAATGCGTCGAAAACAGTATCGAGGGTCTGGTTGGGGAAATAATGATCGACGAAATTTGGACCTGATAAGACCAGAAAAGTGGTATATTCTAAAAGTTCGGATCGTCCTTGCGGAATATACTCTTTGTAATTTTCGCGCATGATCATCTCCTTTGAGTGATGATGTATGAGCCGCCCAATTTTGTTGGTCGAATAATAGCAACTGCTTGCGGCT
>Ga0066256_1002746_pt1 | contig 18573 bp, 21 predicted proteins | sample ThiBio_1000_biof_FD_87107 | JGI IMG/M metagenome (GOLD analysis project Ga0066256, IMG submission 87107) | Wastewater bioreactor microbial communities from Cape Town, South Africa - Thiocy_expt_1000_biof (version 2) | ecosystem: Engineered > Bioreactor > Thiocyanate-remediating >...
AAAATAAAACTGGTCGTTGGCAAATGCAAAGCGCATGTTCTTCATGTTCACATCATCATCAGAAAAATCACCGCGAAACGCAGGCGTGGATTGCTTTTCACCGGTATTGATGCAAAGCAGGATGTCGTGTGCGTTAAAATCTTCCTGCTCCACATAGTGCGAATCGTTGCTCGCAATAATCGGCACATTATATTTTGTTGCAAATTTTATCAACACTTCATTCACCTTATCCTGATCGCCGATACCGTGGCGCTGTAACTCTACATAATAATCATCGCCAAATAAATCAAGCCACCACTTAAATTCCTTCTCAGCTTCGGCTTCGCTTTTTTTAATAATGGCCTTGGGCACCATGGCGCCGAGGCAGCAGGTTGTTGCGATTAGTCCTTCGTGATATTGTAAGATAAGTTGTTTATCAATGCGGGGATACTTGCCGTACATGCCTTCAATAAAACCCAGCGACGTTAATTTAGAAAGGTTTTTATACCCGGTTTCATTCTTCGCCAATAAAATCTGGTGGTAGCGAATATCCTTCACCTCTTTTGAAAAAGTTTTTCTCGTACGGTCTTCAACCACGTAAAACTCGCAACCCACAACCGGTTTCACTTTCGGCTTACCGTTTTCGTCAAGGTGCTTGTAGGCCTCGGCCACAAACTGAAAAGCGCCAAACATATTTCCGTGATCGCTGATTGCCAGCGCGGGCATCCCATCTTTAATTGCTTTTTTGTACAAAGAACCGATCGGCGCTGCGCCATCTAATAAAGAATATTGCGTATGAACGTGAAGATGCGAAAATTTCATTCTATATTTTTAATTATTTCACCTATAGTGCGATGAATTTTTGAACGGACGGAACTACCGAAAACCGCATAATCAGCAAAAGTTTTCGGATTCGTTTCAGACTGCTAAAGTGCCGAAAAAATTATGAAACTAAACTGTAAATTATGCACACATAATTTTGCGCTGAGTTCCAGTAAATAACACCTGTGAAAAATATTTGTTTATTGCTGAGGATCAAATTCCCGGCCTCGGAACCGATGAAGGCATTTAAAAAATGAAGTTAAAATATTGACCGCCGAGGTTGCGTCAATCTAATTCTTTTTGAGGTATCGTTATATTTGCCTGAATTTATTTTAAAGTGAGGAGACTATTTTCATTAATTACTGTTTTAATCACCCTTTCGCTGATTGGAATCATTCTGTTGCAGGTATCCTGGCTGCAAAATATGATCAAATTACGGGAGGACCAGGTAAAACAAAAAATTGACGGTGTTTTGAAAACTGTTGGTACAGAATTAGCACAGTACAAGGAACAGTATATGCAATATGAAATTAATGACCCTACCAATATCTTTCAACAACGTTCTCCGCACAATCTTTCCAGGTTTAACAATCTGGCCAACAGAATGAGCAGTGAACAGATCAGCGAGAAAATAAGAAAGGCTTTTGACAAAGTGGACCTCGAAAATATCAGGTACGAATTTGCACTTATTTCCGGGCCGATGAGTAGCTTCCCTGTGTTTGAAACCCAATCGGCAAATTTCGCAATTGAAAGCATTGACAGTGTTTCTAATTTTATTCCCCGAAGCGGTTTTCTGATCACCTCGCCAAGCGGGTCTTTTTCAGAAAACCTGACTAATGACGAAGCCTTATTCATTATTGCACTCGACTGGAAAAAGGAAGTGCTGCGCTCCCTTTCGTTTAGCATTGCGCTCTCCGTACTTTTTACGTTCGTGATTTTAGCTGCGTTTTATGTAACGATTTACACGATGCTCCGGCAGAAAAAATTGAGCGACATCAAGAATGACTTTATCAATAATATGACGCATGAGTTTAAAACGCCTATTGCAACTATTTCCCTGGCAGTTGATGCGTTAAAAAATGATAAAGTAATGAATGATAAAGAAAAGATGGGGTATTTCAGCGGCATCATTAAAGAAGAGAACCAGCGAATGAACAAACAGGTGGAGACGATTTTAAAAGCTTCTCAATTTGACAAACAGGAAGCCGACCTAGATTTAAAAACATTACGCGTACACGATATTATTGAGAATGTTGTAGATAATTTTGCGTTGCAACTGCATGATAAAGGAGGCGATGCCGAACTGAAACTTGCGGCTACCAACGACACGTTAGAAGGTGATGAAGTGCACTTTACCAACCTCGTCAACAACCTGATTGATAACGCTGTAAAATACTCAAAGGACAACGTGCCAATCCATTTAAAAATTTCAACCTCAAACAACAATGGGCGAATTTTCGTTCGTTTTGAAGATAACGGTATTGGCATGAACAAGGATACTCAAAAGCGCGTATTTGAGAAATTTTACCGTGCGCATACCGGAAACCTGCACAATGTAAAGGGTTTTGGATTAGGGTTGAGCTATGTTAAATCGGTAACGCAATCGCATCACGGAAATGTGAAACTGGAAAGTATCCTGGGCAAAGGGACAACTTTTATCGTGGACTTTCCTGTAAAAACAGAAATAGCATAATCTTATAATTTATGAAAACCGGTTTTTACCGCGTATAATGCTAATGCCACCCTGGTTTTTACTCCAAGTTTTTCAAACAGCGAATCGCGGTAGCTCTCAACCGTTCGGGAACTGCAAAACATTTTCTCACCAATTTCTTTATAAGTCATTTCGGTGCAGGCATGTTTTAGGAACTCTTCTTCGCGTTCTGTAATTTTTATTTTGTCCTTATCAGCCTCATGGGCAAGTGCATAAAGCATTTTGCTGGTAGCCCAATCAGGATAGTACATTCCCCTGCTTGAAATTGTATCAAGCGCCTTTTTCAACTCAGTTGGGTGCACGTTTTTATTCAGATACCCCGAAGCGCCATTTTTGATCATTTTAATGAGCGAATCGTCGTCGGCCTGCATCGTCAGCGCCATTACCTTTACTTCCGGATGGTTCTCTTTTAACCATTTTGCCGTTTCAAAGCCATCCATCACGGGCATTGAAATATCCAACAAAACGATATCAGGTATTTTTTTTGAAGTTTCAAACTTTTCAACCAAACTTGTTCCGTTGTCACATTCATACAAAACTTCGTAACCATCAAATTCATCAATGATTGTTGTAATAGCCTTAGCAATCAAAAGGTGATCATCAACTATAACTATTGTTTGCTTCATGTTTCTGATAACAAGTTTTCTTTGGGTACGGCAACTTTCAATTTCGTTCCCACACCCGGTTGACTTTCCATTTCAAACTGCCCGTTAAGCGCCAATGCCCGTCTGCGCATATTGTCCAAACCGATACCCTTATGCTTTCTTTCGTTCAGGTTAAATCCTCTTCCATTATCTTCAAGCAATAATTTCAGACCGTCATTTTCATATTCCAAATTTATTTTCAGGTCGCTGCATTCAGAATACTTCAGGCTGTTTTGCATGAACTCCTGAACAATTCTAAATAACGAACTTTTAGCCGCAATACCCATTTCGGGATTTCCTAAAATGTGCAATGTCGCGCTGCATTTGCCTGTATTGTTGACTACTTCGCATTCATTAGCAATCAGCTCAGCAAAGCTCGCATGTTGCTTACGCACATCTGTGAGGCTGTGTGAAAGCTGCCTCAACTCTGCGAGTGAATCATTAATAATGTTAATAATGTTCTCAAGCGGTTTTGACATCTCAGGTTCGGTTGCCCTGTTGTGCATCTGACCGGTGTAAATTGAAGCGAGCGTAAGCTTTTGGGCAACACTGTCGTGAATTTCTCTGCCTATGTACTGCATGGTTTGTTGTTGCACGCTGAGCTGTGTATTCATGAGCTGAAGCTGGTGCTGTTCTTCCTTTGTTTTTAGCTCTTCTCCGTGTTCAATTTTTCTTTTGCGGTATTTGAACACGAACATAAATACACCTGCGATCAGCACCAGAAAAACGGCATTGGCTAAAACAAGGAATAAAATTATTTCGGTTTTCCCCATACAAAAGATAATGCAAACACAAGGTACATTAAACAACCCAGTATCAACTGCACATAATTATAAACAGTGAATACATCTCGAAACTGATAATATAATGTGTTGCGTAAAGCAAAGAAAGGTAATGTGCCAAGATAGAAAATTGCAATACCCACCGCTACCCAAAACATCATATTGCTTTTGTAATTTAATATTTCGTCGCTGTTAATAAATCTAAGGAGATAATTAATTAACAGAATCACCAAAAGCACGTTGCCCATTGTGTAAGAAAAAGAATCGAACCAGGTTACCCGCTGCCGTAGAAAAAGATATTCAATTACCCAACAAGCCAGATAAATAGAAAAAGGAATAATCAACCACAACTGCCTGTTTTTTGAACTGTTTCCCTTGCTGAACAGCCAAAAGAAAAATAGAAACTGAAGAGGAATCGCAAAATAGTTATACAAAACTGTGTTATTTCTCAACGAACCAAAATATATTCCATACACTTCAACCACTGCGATAACTATTAGATAGACAAGAAACCACTTCCAGTATGTGTTCTTTATTTTTTCCCAGTGGAGCATACCGGCAATACACGCGAGTATCTCAAAAAGATTCAATAAATACACCAATATCAGCATTCCAAAACTAATTTATTGTTGTGGGAAAACTGCCGGTATTATCAGGCGGAGGTACTACGCCTCCATGGTTTTGTTGGTCACCCTCTACATCAGACCCGTAGTTAAATGCTTTACTAACTGTACCGCCGCTTATGAAAAAAGTCTTCGGATTTTGTGGCTTAGTCTCCTGCCGTTGCGGTAACTTGCCATTAGTTTTCAGCCTGTCTGACTGACTGCTGTTCTGAATACTTACCATTGGTTGGTTAATAGAAATTCCAAAAACCGATGTGGTATATGCGTTATCGAAAGGTTTAAGATTACAGTTTGCAGCAGTTTGCATCGGGTCAAAATCGAGATTCTTTTTTGCCACCGAATCATAAAAAGTTGGCATCATAAAAACGGTATGGTGTTTCCCATATTTTTTTGGCACATCTGCTAAATCTGTATAGTTTCCCAACTCTGTACTATCGGGGTATTTGCCATAATATATTCTAATGCCCAATCTCTTACTGGTATCACAATTGGCTTTACAGGCGCTGCTCTCAATAAAAGCAATAAAATTTTTTAGAATTTTCAAGTCAAACCAAATATTCAGGGCATCCTGTTCGGAGGTTTTGATGGTTCCGTCATAAATAAACTTTTTCCCTTCGCTACCGGCATAATTTTCTGCCAACATTTTTGCAGTAGCAAAACTTATCATGCCGTATTTCTGTGACGGGTTATAGGTTTCGCAACCTTTGGCGGGACAATAGCCCAATTGTTTTGAGGGTTGATTATCCTTGCATGAAAATTTACCGTTGCAACCAAAATAAATTAATAAAAATGCAAGGATTACATTGAGCAGTAAAGAAATGTTTTTCATACTTTGAAGGGTTTGTTTGGTGAATAATGTTTTAAAGTTAAGAAAAGCCGATCTTTTTATAGCCTGTTTAAAATTTGGATCTATACCAGTTTCTTAAAAATTGTTGAGATTAGCGCTGGAGATGCGGAAGTTACCGGGCATCTGCTGCAAATTCCATTATTCCCGAATTAAGAATTTAAACAAGCTCTTAATAAGTTCACCTAAAGCTGGTAATGCCTTTAGTTTAGGTCGATTTTTTGGGTATATTTTATTACACAGATAAGCATCAACACAATTCCTCCCACAATGGCCGTTAAGGCGCCAATGCCGGGGGTGGTATAATCATTTAAAATAATCGAGCAATAATAACATGAAGCGTACAAGGTTACCCACAGTCCTGCAAAAAAAATAATTTTTAACCTCAGGATGGTTAAGCCGCATTTGGGTTTTGCAGCAAGCCATACAAGCAGCGCCAGCAACGGAATGACAACCGGAAGTACGCCGCCAACCTGCATGCCCGCTTTCGACACAGAATAAAAATAATCGTTTACAGCTACCACCCTGGTGTACCACGGCAATGTGAGCGAGGAAATAATTAAAAGTAATATTGACAACAAAATAACAAAAACGGAGTTTTTCATGGCGGTGTTTTTTTCTGATGAAAATTTGTAATTCATGTTGAAAGCTTTTAAATGTTAACTAAGTATTCAGTCTTGCCTTGTAAAAATCGAAAAGTGTTGAATTTTTCTTATCCGTTATTTAACGGAAATTTTTCTGATGAATTAACTGGAGAAATCTGTTGATTTAAAGGAAAGATTCAAAAGAACAGTGGCTCATCTTTGTGGTGACAAATATTTTTATAACCAATCAAGCACCTATTATGAAACACACCATCACAAAAGCAGCTATTATTTTACTGTTGACAGTAAATTTGATTTCATGCTCAAAAGACAAGGAAATTATTCCAAACGACGAACTAAGCATTTCTGTTCCCTCTGGCAATGGAGAACACCTGCCCGATTTTAATCCTCCGGGGAAAAAACCGATCCCTCTGACACTTAAGCAGGAAAAGAAACAACTATTCAACGCTGATAAGTAGTGCAAACCAACTGAGCTTAAAAAAAAGCCTGTCTAAACACCCGGAAGGGGCCGTTTTAACTAACGGCCTTTTCTGTATTTTTCCATAGCAGGTTTCCGTCGCCGTAGCTCAAAAACCTGAAATCATTCTTCAATGCATAATCGTAAACTTTACGCCAGTCGCTGCCAATAAAAGCTGCTACCAGCAAAAGCAGCGTGGAAGAAGGTTGGTGAAAATTTGTGATCAGCCCTTCTGCAATTTTAAATTGATAACCCGGGGCAATTATGATTTGTGTTTTGGCAAGTAACGCATTGTGATTTTTATTTTTGATGTGATCGAGGACTGCGTTTAAAGCATCCTCCACCGAATAATTTTGCTGGTTTAAATCATAGGCCTCCCATTGTTCAAGAAAAGGTGAGGTTTTTTCAAATGCCTTTGGGTCTTGTAAAAGTTTACATCCCAACCAGTACAATGATTCAATAGTTCTCAACGATGTTGTGCCAACAGCAATCACTTTATCGTGCGCGTTTGCAATCAGTTTTTCAATAAAAGAATTTTCAACCTCAATAAATTCGGCGTGCATCTCATGATCGTGCATCCTTTCGGATTTCACGGGTTTAAAAGTTCCGGCGCCCACGTGCAGGGTTACAAAACCAGTTTCAATTCCCTTTGTTTTAAGTGCTTCAAAAATCTCTTTTGTAAAGTGCAAGCCCGCCGTTGGCGCAGCCACCGACCCATCAAAATTTGCATAAACGGTTTGATAGCGCTCCGCATCCGACAGTTCCACATCCCTTTTAATGTACGGTGGTAACGGCACTTTGCCTGCATAGTGCAATATTTCCGCAAAGCTGAACCGATCGTCATTCCAGGAAAGCTCAATCACAAAACAATCCGTTCTTTTTTCCACATATTTCGCTTCAAGCCGCAGGGATTGGCTACCGATTTGTAAACCCTTCTCCAACACCAACCCGCTTTTCCATTTTGACGCGCCCCCCACAAGGCACAGCCATTGCACGCTACCCGTTTGATTCATGGCCGTGGTAATGTCAGCGTATTTTTCGTGCGGCTCCAGGCAAAAAATTTCAATCACGCCCCCGGTTTCTTTTTGAAACAGAAGCCTTGCTTCAACAACTTTAGTATTGTTGAAGACCATCAGGCACTGAGCCGAAAGCAATTCAGGAAGGTTGTGGTAAAAGCTCTGCGAGATATTTCCATCTTTATACACCAGCAACTTTGAATCATCGCGCTTTTGAAGCGGATGGGTAGCGATTTTTTCTTCAGGCAGGCCGTACGTAAAATCTGATATAGAAATTTCCTTTGGATGCATTTTAAAAACAGTGTGGCAAGTTAAAGATATTTTATCAACACTGCCCGCTGCCTCGCCTGCAGCCACTATTTTTGCAGGTGGTGGCAATTTTTAACAAAATTGGGTTTTTGATTTTCTTCCCGCTCATTATGATCCTGAGCGGACTGTGCTCCTATGCCCAGAATGCTGATTCGCTAAAAAAAACAGATACATTGGCGACAAAAACAGTTATTATTACTGATACCCTGCCCAAACCGGTGGACTCAACGCTCTTCAAAAATTTTCTTCTTAGCCATCAAATTTTATTAAAGCACCCCTATTTTAACTATGCCCAAAAGGCAGCCCCAATGCCATACGCTCAAAAAAAGAGAACAGGCGGCAAAGAACTCTACTTTTATGCTTTGGCAGGGCTATTACTGGTGTTTGCAGTATTTAGAACAAACTTTGATAAATATGTTTCCGACCTTTTTACGTTATTTTTCAGGCGAAGCCTTAAACAACGCCAGTTGAAACAACAGGTAAGCCAAAACTCTTTGCCGTCGCTCCTTTTCAATATTTTTTTCACGGTTGTGGCAGGTTTTTACCTGGCTTTGTTAATAAAAGAAGTCGGATCCGCAGCTTTGCCTTTTTGGCAACTTTTGATTTATAGCGTGGGTTTTGTTGCTGTCACATATTTTGTAAAATTCCTCATTCTTAAACTGGCAGGCTGGACGTTTAATTTAAAAAACCTCACCGACTCCTATATTTTCATTGTTTTCCTGGTTAATAAAATCATAGGAATTGTTCTTCTCCCCGTAGTGGTGATGATTGCTTTGGGAAATATTGAATTGAGAACGGCTATTCTCACGCTGAGTTGGATTGCGCTGGCGGGCATATTCTTCTACCGGGTTTTGCAAGCTTTCGGGCTACTGGAAACCGAAAAATCAATCAGCCCCTTCCATTTTATACCCTATTTAGCGGCCTTTGCAATACTGCCGGCGCTCGTAATTTATACAGCAATTAACCAATATTTGTAATTTTGGCGTACTTTTGCAGCCAATTAGCAGTTGATGGTAAATAACGATGTAAAAAAATCCGCACCTCAGTCAAAAAAAGGACCGATTGAAAAAGTATTGATCACGCAACCGCGCCCTCAAAGCGAGAAATCTCCCTTTTTTGACCTTGAGAGAAAGCACAATATCAAACTCGATTTTGAGGCACTTATAACCATAATGCCTATTTCCGGCAAAGACTTTCGTATGCAAAAGGTGAATATTCCCTCATTTACAGGAGTTATATTTACCAGCCGCCACGCCATTGATCATTTTTTTCGTATTTGTGAAGAAAGCAAAGTGAGCGTATCGCAGGACACGAAATATTTTTGCGTTACAGAGGCTGTGGCGCTTTATCTTCAGAAGTTTATTTTATACCGCAAGAGAAAGGTTTTTTATGGCGCTGAGGGGACCAATAAAAGCATGTTCGATGTAATTAACAAACATAAAGAAAACATGAATTTCCTTTATGTTTGCTCTGAAAATCAACAGGACAGCGAAATTGTTAACTGGCTGAAAGACCATAACTGCAGTTACCGGCTTGCTTTCATGTACCGCACGCAGAGTACGGAAATCAAACAAGCCTTCGAAAACAAAAACTACGATATTGTTTGCTTTTTTACGCCATCGGGTGTGAAAAGCTGGTTTGACAATTTTCCTAAATTTAAACAAAACGGCTTGATTGTGGGCACTTTTGGTACCAATACAAAAGCGGCGGCCGAAAAAGCCGGATTGAAGGCGGAGATTGTAGCTCCATTACCCAAAACACCGAGCATGATTACGGCATTGGATCAATTTTTAACCAACACAAAGAAAAAGTAGCAACGAAAATTTGATTTCTACAAATGATGTGTTAGTTTTTAATCATCGTAAGCATCATTTTAAATCTCTCTTTTGCCTTAACAGCATGGGGTATGTTTGCCGGCATAATAATACTTTGGCTTTTTGAAACGGTGTGCAGTGTTCCTCCGATTGTAATTTGAGCTTCACCATCATACACCTGTATGAGTGCGTCATAGGGCGTAGCGTGTTCGCTTAGTTCTTCTCCCACGTCAAATGCAAAAAGGGTGATCGTTCCCGCCGGCTTCTTAATAATAGTTTTACTAACGATCGCACCTTCAGCGTAGTTGATCGTATTTTTAATAGCAAAGGGTTTATTGAAATCTTCCATAATTGAATTTTTGTAAATTTAGGAGGTAATTTCTATTTATCCTTGTTCTAAAAGTCAACAACCGAAACAAACAAAGGCTATTTGTTTCTGCCTTACTACTCTCATCACCTACAAAAAAATGGCTACAATTGCCCACAGCGATTCTTTGAACTTCTCCTGTACAAGTTATTGTTTAATTTGGCCGGATAAAACTTTACACGAAAGTCAGATGAAAAATTTCATGTACGTTTGCTAACAATAAATTTTTCTATGGCGGTTTTCCTGTTCTGGCTGATAGTGTTTTGTATTTCAAACATGATTTCTATTACATTAGTTGGTGAAAGATCACTAATCTCGGGCAACTTACTCAATCTTCATAACCTTTTTAAACTCGTCACACACTGGAAATTTATAGTGGCAATGTTGTTTGCAATTTTTTCGCGGCTGAGTTTTATTATGATCAATAATTCGCTTTTAAAAATTCCCAGGCTGGCGCTTGCCTCCACCACTATCACTACTTTCGCCACATTAATTTCGTTGGTTTTTGTGATGATCGCAAATTATTATTATTTGGGTGAAAGATTTAGTTTTCAGCAACTCGCGGGTGCAGGAGTCGTAGTGTTTGGTATTATACTCATGGCAAAGGAGTTTTAAAATGCAGGAACATATTTTTGTTATCCCGGTTTATAAAGACTCGCCCTATTTAGAGGATTGCATCGTGAGCTTAAAAAATCAGCATAGCTCATCAGAAATCATCGTTACAACGGCCACGCCATCACCTTACATTGAAAATTTAGTCAAAAAATACAACCTGCCTTATTTTATCAATCAAAATCCCCCCTCTATTGCAGGTGATTGGAATTTTGGATTTGCTATGGCTAACGCAAGATTTGTTACCATCGCCCACCAGGACGACATTTATGAAAGAGGGTTTTCGGCACAGGTATTGAAAGCTATGAAAAGCAAAAGCGACTGCCTTATTTGTTTCACAGATTATGTTGAAATGGCTAATAATGTTGTATTCAAAAACTCGTTAAACCTTGTTGTTAAAAGAATATTACTGTTGCCGTTTTATTTATCAGCAACCATCAAAAACACATTTATCAGAAAAGCGGTATTAAGTATCGGTAATCCGATTTGCTGTCCTTCGGTGACAATAAATAAAGAACTGATAAGCAATTTTGGTTTTTCAAACCGATACTCTTGCGCACTGGATTGGCAGGCATGGCTTGCCTTAACAGACAAAAAAGGAGGCTTTACTTACATCAATAAAAAATTGCTCAGGCATCGTATTCATAAAGAGTCTGAAACCACCAGTCAAATCGAAAATGGGCAAAGGCTTGCGGAAGAAAAAGAGATTTTGCAGCGCATTTGGGGCAAAAACATTGGAGACTTTATTTCGAAACTATACAAATTCAGCCAGAAGGGCAACCGCACAAAAGTATAAATGTTATGGCATTTTTCCCGTGAGCGCCCATTGCATGTTTCCTTTTGCAAGCCTGTGGTTGGGATCTATAGCCAGCGCTTTTGCACATGCTATTTTGGCTTTATTCCATTGCTGCAGGTTATTATAAGCTGCGCAAATATTGCTATATGCATCTGCAGAGTTTGGATTGAGCCGTATGGCGTTTTCAGCCGCATCAATGCATTCACTAAACTCTCCTGCGTTGTAAAAAACAAGACTTAGGTTTAAATATTCATCTGCCGTTTTAGGAGTATTAGTTACTTTTAAGCGGCTCGTATCAATTACAGCAAGTTCCTTTATTTTCGCTTTGGCTAAAAACTCAATAGCAGTCGGGTCTCCAGGGTAAGAATTTAATTTTTTGTTCGCAACCGCATTCAATTCATCCCAACGTTGCAGCGATTGTAATGCTCTCATTTTTGCATCTAACGCTACATCATCAAAAGGATAAAATCCCAAGGCTTTATCAGCCATTGTATTCGCTTCCTCAGCTTTGCCCAAATTAGCAAGAAATTGCGCGTAATAGGAATAAGATGCAGCTTCGTTAGGCGCCAGTTGAATTGCAATCTTAAAATATTGTTCCGCCTCAATATTTTTTACGAGGGCAGATGATGCAATACCCAGATTTACATAAATAAGATTATAGGTGGGTAAAAGTTGCTGTGCCCGTTGAAAGTAGTAGAGCGCCACAATCGGGTTTCCTTTGGAAGGTTGTGTGAGGCCATAATTCATCAACCCCCGGCCATTACCAGGACTTTTTTGAGTTACATCATACCAAAGCGTTTCTTCCGTGCGCCAAACCTTGTTTCGTTGAAATACGCCGTACGCATTAGCGCCAATCACCAAAAAAGCAAATGCGAACAAAAGCCTCTTTCTGGCCTTTGTAATATTCGGAACAGCCCATCGGCGCTCTAAAATCAACGCGCAGGTTGTAACAACGCTTAATGAAAGCCCAGTAAAAGCGAAATACATCCTGTGGTCATTCATCACTTCTGCAAACGGAGCCAGAGAAGTGGGCAATAACGAGCCCGCGAACCATAAAATTCCAAAAGCAATCGGCCTTGTTTTTTTATGAACTGAAGTTTTGAACACAATAATCAATAGTAAAATCACAAAAACAACTCCGGTAAAAATGCGTGTATCCCAAATAGTAGTAATTACGTGCAGATCAGTATCGGCGCTGAGATGGATTGGTAAAAAGAACGATTTAAAATAAAGAAACCAAACATAGGATTGGGTGAGCCAGTAATACCCGATTGGATTTGGCATACCATAGGATGCGGATTGACCGGCTATTCGGGAGAGTGTATAAACCTGTACTATTAGTATGGCAATGAACACGGGCAACAACCTGCCAATTACACGCAAAACCCCTTTAAAATTCGTTTTTCTGAAAAGATCTTTTAATGACATCTCTTCTTCAAACAAAACCTCGTAAAAGAACAAAAGGATTACAAGTACAAATACTGTTTCTTTGGCAAGTACTCCAATTACCGCCGGAATAATATACAGGTAGGATTTTCTTTTTGCAGGATAAGCCACATACAGATATAATGAAAGCAAAATGAAAAAAGTAGAAAGTACGTCTGACCTTGAAATCACGTAATTTATAGTTTCGGCTACCGCTGTATGAATTCCAAACCAGGCAGCCCCAAAAAGAGCGATGTACTTAACCAAATTCGGTTCAAAAAGATTAGAAAGAAGTTTCCTGAAAAGCAGAAACAATATTATACACAAACCAATATGCCATAAAAACGTGGATAAATGAAACCAAAAAGGTATCAAACCATTCCCCATTGCATAGTCAATTGCTAAGGTTGTAGAAACTACCGGCCTTATTCCCCGGTGGTTGACGCTGGCGCTGAATGTGCCGGGATCATAAAAAAAACTAGGGATATTGCTCAGTTTTTTTATGGCAACGTTGTTCACAATCGTATGAAAATCGTCAAAATGAAAACTGTTCTCAAAATGATTACTGTAAGCAATAACCAAAATTAAAAACAGGGACAGAGCAACACTTAAAAATTTTTTGTCTTTAACCATGTTAATGTTTAATAATAAGGGCAAGCATCTTTTTTTAGCGCCGCTAAATTACAGAAAGTAAAAAATATGATCCCAATATAAAATGTCAAACACACGAAAAAGCCCTACCCAATTCCACAGCATATTAAAAGCCCATTTAATTCAGGATTGGTTTTCAGTGGAAGTTGATTTTTCTGTTTCTCCAGTCGACAATCGTTCCAATTGTTCTTTTAAAATCGCAAATTCCTGCGTAAGCTTTGTAACGTTTCGCTGCAACTTTGAGTTCACCAGCGAGAGATGTAACAAATAAATAAGAATCAAAAAAATCAAGCCACCAAAAATCAGGTTTGCAGGAACAGTAACACCCAAAAATTCGCTTACCTCATTCTGTGCTTTCGTCCAAATGGAAAAAATCGTTAAAAAAACGGCGCTTATCCACCAAATAAAAGCGTATTCTTCCCTTAGCCTGCCTTTAATGATCAACCTTGAGATGTATAATAAAAACAGAAGGTTTAAAATAATTATAAGGACCTGTAAACGACTCATGATTTTAGATTTTATTGTTTACGGATATAGGAATAGAACATTGCCGCTGTTACTTTTACCCAATAATATACCGAGGCAAAAGTACCAATTGAGGACTTACCTCCCTGGCGGTGATGCATTGTTACCGGTACTTCAACAATTTTTAGCCCGTGCTTTGAAAAAAAAACCAGCGATTCAGGTTCAGGATAATCGTCAGGATAATAATTGGCTGCAAGTTTCATTGCCTTTTCGCCAAGGAGCCGGTAACCGGATGTAATATCATGAATGCTTTTGCCCGTCAATACCCGGTTGAGAAAATGAAAATACTTAATTCCAAGGCGCCTGATAAAAGTTGACTGAAAGCCTTCGCCGGTTAAAAAGCGGGAACCAATCACCACGTCTGCCCCTGTTTTTATAGCAGTGCTGATGAGTTTTTCAAACTCTGCGGGTGGGTGCTGACCATCGCCATCCATCTGAATACAATAATCAAAGCCTTTACTCAGGGCGTATTTAATGCCCGTTTGAACCGCGCCTCCAATTCCAAGGTTGCTAGGCAAATTCAGAACATTCACACCTAAGCTGCGCGCTAAAACTGCGGAACCATCACGCGAACAATCATTGACTACCACCGGCAACAACGTAAACGCTGATTGGGTGCTACAATCTTTTAAATTAGCAAACAAGCCCGGAAGCAATTGCTCCTAGTTAAAAAATGGAATTATTATTATTACTTTAAAGATCATAAACTCTGTTGCGCAAAATAGGAAAAAAGACAGCAATTTTGAAAAGACTGCCGAACGCCCGTGTACAAGATCACATTTCAGCAAAACTAAACATTTGAATATCAATTACTTTTACTAAAATAAATGGTTGGGGCAACTTTACAAAAAGCTTAACTACCACTACGCTCATAAATTTGATAAAATTCCCAACATTTGCCCATTAAACGTTAACTTTGCACACTTTATGAGATTTTTCATAGTCATTTTTTCAGCCGTTTTGTTAGTTTCCTGCGGGCCCGGTATTAACAAGATTCTCAAAAGTAAAGATCCTGCCTATAAATTAAAAATGGCAGATGAGTTTTACGCAAAGAAGAAATACACCAAGGCCATGCAGGTATATGAGGATATCATACCTTATTACAAAACGCAGCCGCAGTTTCAGGATTTGTATTATAAATACGCTTACTCAGCTTATAATCAAAAGGATTATACAAATGCCGAAAACCTGTTCAAAACTTTTTTAGAAAGTTTTCCCAACAGCACAAAGGCCGAAGAAATTGAGTTTATGAGGGCTTTTACATTTTACAAACAAGCCCCAAAGCCTGAACTTGACCCTTCGAACACTTATAAGGCAATCGGGGCATTTCAAACCTTCATCAATACCAGGCCGGGTTCCGTTAGAATTTCGGAAGCTAACCGGTTGATTGATGAACTGAGAAAAAGGTTAGAGATCAAAGAATTTAAAGCTGCCCGGTTGTACTATGACATGGGAGAGTTTAGGGCGGCCGGTGTAACTTTTTCAACGCTTTTGGAAAATTTTCCGGAATCGAACGATGCAGATCAGTACAAGCTTTGGGCGATAAGGTCATATTTTAAATATGCCGAAATGAGCATCGCTGAGAAAAAAGCCGAAAGATACAGGCAGGTGGTAACTGAAAGCAACGATTTTATTGACCGCTTCCCCGATAGCAAATTGCGCGGTGAAGTGGACAAATTTATAAGTTTATCAAATACAGAAATTCAAAAATTCAGCAATAATGAGCAAGTTAAGACGACAACTTAGTGCCGGCATTCCCAACAATGTGGAAACAAAAGATTTGGGAGCCATTAAAGAAAAGACCGGTAATATTTACGAGTCTATCACAATTATTTCAAAAAGGGCTAACCAGATCAATATTTCTATTAAGGAAGAATTGCACTCCAAATTAGATGAGTTTGCAAGCCACACTGATAGCCTTGAGGAAATACACGAGAACAAAGAGCAGATAGAAATTTCAAGGGCATACGAAAAAATGCCTAACCCTGCTTTACTCGCTTCGCAGGAATTTATGGAAGATAAAATTTATTTCCGTAAAGCCGAAGACGAGCTGTTCAGTTAATAAATTCCCGGCAAAATAATTCAACCACAGCGGTACACTGCTGTGGTTTTTTGTTTTTAAAAAAGTTTGATGCACATTCCCTTGAATTATGGGAGCATAAGCGAATACATTACATAAATTAGAGTCAATCCCTTCTTTTTTACTATAATCAAATACATTAATTGTCGGCTGAGAAAAAAGATAAAAAATTGTGCAAAATTTGAACGTGATTGTAAGGAGTAGCTTGGTCATATTTGTAATTTTTGACAGTTCTTACGGAAGGAAATTTGAAGAATTAAACAACCCTGTATTACCATTAGTTGTTTCCCAATCACCTCTCATGTTAAAAGATTGATCGCAACTCCCGTTGATCAAGCCTACAAATGAAATTTTACCATTAAATACCACATTCCCATCAGCCGGTTTCAGCGGCACATGAATGAAAGCTACACTATCTTTTATCGTATAAGTCCCTTCCGAAACAAATGGGATCTCCTGTCCGGTTTTAGCAGTTTTAAACTCTACCTTTCCTCCTTTTTTAAAAAGAAACGTATAAGAATACCGAAGATACGCGGGATTCATATCCATAATCCGCCCCTCAGAACCAGCTAACCAGAGCTGTTGGTCTTTTCCCTGTAACAATAAATCCGTAGAAGATTTTACATCACAACTTTCTGACTTATTTCGGCTGCATGATGTTGCGGATAAATATAAAAAACCAACTAACAGCAAAATTTTCAAAGGCTTCATAAAACACTTTTAAAAGTTAGAGAGGAACCTCAAAGCTAATCCACAAAAAATACCGACGCAAGCTATTTTATATGATTCTTATCATTTTTCTCAATATTTCTGGCAAAGTCAATTTTGGTAAACTAAGCCGCGATATTTTAAGTAAGTTTTTAACTATAAAGAAGGGAGAGGAACAACTTCAAAGGCACCATTTGTGTTATTACTATCATAATGTATTGCGCCCGAAAGAATTGTTTTTTCAGCGTTTCGAACACCACTAAAAAGATAGGGGATACCAGTTTTAAAAAATGAAATAGTAGCTTCAAAATTTTTGCCATCGAAAGTGTAAAAGCCCTTGCCTTTAAGGCCGCTCGTTTTATCTTTTTCATACACATTAATAAAGCCATCCGACCGAAATTCGAGCATAATTAACGTATCTAATTGGCGGTATTCGGGATATTCCCTTCCGTAAGCGCCCAACCAGATTGTATTGCTGAGTTCATCGGTCTTCACCGGAACAGGAGTTGCGCAATTCTTTTTTCGGCAGGCAAAAAGGAATAATGAAAAGATTACGGTAACAAGCAAAATTTTCAAAGGCTTCATAAAACAATTTTAAAAGTTAGAGAGATACTACAAAGCTAATCCACAAAAAACACAAACGCAAGCTGTTTTATATGATTCTTATCATTTTTCTCAATATTTCGGGCAAAGTCCATTTTGGTAAACTAAGCCCCAATATTTTAAGTAAGTTTTTAATTTTCAGAGTGTATTTTTGGCAACCGATGTTAAAAGGCAAAAAAATACTAATCGGCATTTCTGGAAGCATTGCGGCTTACAAAACCGTGCAGTTGGTTCGCCTGCTGGTGAAACAACACGCTGAAGTAAAAGTGGTGATGACGCCTGCTGCGAAAGATTTTGTGTCACCATTAGTGCTTTCAACCCTTTCAAAAAATACTGTGCCGGCCGACATGTTCGCCGAAAATACCTGGGCAAACCACGTGCAACTGGGCCGCTGGGCAGATGTGATGGTAATTGCCCCGGCAAGCTGCAATACACTCGCAAAAATGGCGCTGGGGCTTTGCGACAATCTTTTACTTTCGGTGTATCTTTCTGCAACCTGCCCGGTGATGGTGGCTCCGGCAATGGATGAGGATATGTGGCATCACCCAGCCACTAAAAAAAATATTGAAACAATTAAAGGCTTTGGCAACCGCGTTATTTTCCCTCAAAACGGAGAACTGGCCAGCGGGCTTTTTGGCGATGGCCGTATGGAAGAACCGGAAGAAATTGTGGAGATTATCCGGTCGTTTTTAAAAATAAGCTCCGATAAAAGCCTGTCGGGTAAAAAAGTCCTGGTCACGGCCGGCCCCACCCACGAAGCGATTGACCCTGTTCGGTTCATCGGCAACCATTCATCGGGCAAAATGGGCATCGCACTTGCCAAAGAATGCCGCGACCGCGGCGCTGATGTTTTTTTAGTGCTTGGCCCCACGCAAATCAAAGACAATTTTATAGGCATGACGGTTATTAAAGTAACCTCTGCCGAGGAAATGTATGCCGCTTGTCATGATCATTTCACTACAACCGACATCGCGCTGATGGCCGCGGCGGTTGCAGACTACAAGCCTGATGCAAGTAGTAAAATAAAGATCAAAAAAGAAGAGGGGGCCGCTCCCGAACTGAAATTGATTAAAACAAAAGATATTTTAAAGAGCCTTGGTGAAATAAAAACGAATCGTCAAATCCTGCTGGGGTTCGCTCTTGAAACAAATAATGAAAAACAAAACGCACTTGAAAAATTGCAAAAGAAAAATGCAGATT
>Ga0066256_1002750_pt1 | contig 18549 bp, 14 predicted proteins | sample ThiBio_1000_biof_FD_87107 | JGI IMG/M metagenome (GOLD analysis project Ga0066256, IMG submission 87107) | Wastewater bioreactor microbial communities from Cape Town, South Africa - Thiocy_expt_1000_biof (version 2) | ecosystem: Engineered > Bioreactor > Thiocyanate-remediating >...
GGCCCGGCTCGATCTTGGGATGGAGGCTGTCGGCGGCACGCACGCCGCCGAAGTGCTTGGAGAGCTTCGAAAGCTCCAGCATGGCTTAGTGCTCCTTCCGGCTGAAGAGCCGGCGAAGCGTGGCCATGGTGCGCGCGTCGAGCAGCCCGCTCGGCCGGATGTTCATCACGAGCACGATGAGGGCGCCGAACAGCAGGTTGCGCCAGTCGCCGAGAAAGCGCAGGCCCTCGACGAGAAAGCCCTGGATGAAGATCACCGCCGCAACGGTGCCGAACACGCTCGAGAGCCCGCCGAGGATGGGATAGGCAATGGCGAAAGTCGCCAGCAGGATCGTGAAGTTCGATTGCTCGATGTGCGTCGTGTAGTGCGCGTAGAGGCCCCCGGCGAGACCTGCAATGGCGCCGCCCGCAGTCATCGCCGAGACCTTGACGGCCGTCAGATTGATGCCGCAGCTCTGCGCCGCGATCTCGTCCTCGCCGACGGCGCGCAGCACGGCACCGGCCCGCGAGCGGTCCATCCACCACAGCGCGGCCATGACGAGTGCGACGACGGTCCCGATGAAGATGGCGACGTGCAGCGTCGTCCATCCGTTCTCGGGGAAGTAGCGGATCTGCCGGAAGCCTTCGCCGCCGAGCGGGCCGACGCGAAGGCTGCCGCGCGCGATCTGGTAGTCGAAGTTGAAGAAGAAGAGCCTCACGATCTCCGTGAAGGCAATCGTCGCGACGACCAGCATGAGCCCGTGGACACGGAGCGCGGGGAAGCCGACCAGGCAGGCCGTGAGGCCCGCGACCAGCGCACCCGCAATCAGCGCCGCGATCAGCGGCCAGCCGGAGAGCACTGTCAGCATGGCGGCAATGTAGGCGCCGATTGCCATGAAGCCTGCCTGTGCGAGCGAGACCTGCCCTGTCTGCAGAACCACATAGGCGGAGAGACCAAGCAGCGTGTGCACGCCCATGATCTGAAGGAGGCCGAGATAGAAATCCATTGTCTGCTCAGCCTCAATCGCGCTTTACGGTATTCGAAAAGATGCCGCCCGGGCGGAAGACGAGGAAAACGAAGAGCAAGAGCATGACGTAGATGTCGCGCTCAGTCACGCCGCGGAAGTACTGGAAGACATTCTCCGCCATGCCGACCAGAAGGCCCGCTATGATCGCGCCTGGAATGCTCCCGAGTCCGCCGATGACGGTCACGATCAGGCCCTTGATGGTCAGGGGGATGACCAGAAGCGGCGACAGCAGACCGACCGCCGAGCCGATGAGCGCGCCAGCGAAGCCGCCGAGCATGCCGGTGACGATGAACGTCAGCGCGTTGATGTGATTGAGACGGATGCCGACGAGCTGAGCGGCCACCGGCTGCTGCGAGACAGCGCGCGTCGCTATGCCGAGCTTGGTCCGGTAGAGCAGGTAAAGAAGCACGACCATCGCCAGCAGGGCGCACACGAAGACGAACACGAGATCGCCGCGGATCATGAACTCGCCCATATCGAGAATGCCGCGTACGACGACGGGGTAGTTCTGGGGCATGCCGTCGGTCGTGTGGACGATGATCTCCTCGGCAAGAAGGAACATCCCGACGGTCGACATCAGCGTCGCAAGCGGGTTCGACAATGGAATGAAACGGAAGCAGAGCCAGTAGATGATGAGGCCGAAGACACCACCTGCGGCCGCCGCGATGAGCAGCGAGGCCCAGGCAGGTCCGCCAATCAAGGCGATCAGGCGCAATGCCGCGTAGGCAGCGCCGACGGAGGCGGCCGCATACGCCATATTGATCTTGTGCATGACGCCGAACACCAGCGTGAAGCCGATGCCGATCAGGGCATATGTGGCGCCGAATAGCAGCCCATCGACGATCGATTGGACGAGATCAACGATCAGCATGATGCACGCGGGATGTGAGAATGGGAAGCCGGCGCCCCGGAGTGGGAGGCACCGGCTCTGGAAATCGACTGAACGCCATCACTTCGTCGGGTTGTGCAGCACTTCCCACTTGCCGCCCTTGGCGTGCACGAAGAGGAAGGGCTTCACGGCTTCACCTTCCTCCGTTCGCTTGGAGATGCCGATGAGCCCCTTGGTCTCGGTCAGCTTCGAGAGGCCGTTGCGGATCTTCGCGCGGTCGGCCTGGACCGTATCGGGCTTGGCCAGCACGCCCTCGCCCTCGATCACGTCCTTCAGGATCGCGACGATCTCGTAGGCCGCACCCGAGTGGAGATCGAGGCTACCATTGAACTTCGCAGCGCGGTCGGCTGCCGCCCGGGCTTCGGGCGTGACCGGCGCGAAGCTCGTGGGAATGATGATCGCCTCGGCCTCGGCTGCGCAGCCCTGCAGCGTCTCGAGGCTCGACGATGAGGTGAGGCCGATCACCAGCTTCGGCTTCACGCCCTGGCGGCCCAGCTCCTTCAGCATGCCGCACGTGGTGAACGGGTGCGCGGAGATGGCGACGATGTCTGCGGCCGCGCGGCGAGCCTCACGCGCCTGGTTGGTGAAGTTCGTGTCGGCGAGCAGCCACTTGGCTTCCCCCTTGATCTCGAAGCCTTCCTTCGCGGCCACTTCCTTCATCACCGCGTACCAGGTTGCCCGCGAGTGGGCGAAGTCCTCCTCCACGCCGCCGAAGATCGTCTTCAGCTCCGGCCGGGTCTTCTTCAGCCACTGAAAGAGAGCGGCATACATCGCGCCCTCGTCGGGCACGTTGCGGAATGCCCACTCCGAGATCTTTGCGAGGCCGCCCTTGATGGCGACATCGGTGAAGATCGGGAACTGCAGCCCGCTGTCGCCGGCGTCACCCACCTTCTTTTGCAGAACGCCGAAGAGCGGCTCGGCGACGTTCGAGCAGGTTGGGCCGATGCCGACCAGCGACGATGTAGAGGCGATGCGCCGTGTGACCGAGATGCCTTCCTCGGCATTGCAGCGGTCATCGAAGTAGTCGATGACGATCTTGCCCTTCGTGCCGTCGCCGAGCTTGACGCCGCCGGACTTGTTGATCTCGTCGGCCGCAGCTTCGAGCGCAGCCTTGGAGTTGATGCCGAAGGAGCGCACGACACCGGACATGGCGCCGAAGCCCGAGAGTCTTATCTCGCGCTCCTGGGCCGCGGCGGGCATCGCGCTCGAGATGGCCATCGTCGTGACGAAGGCCGAAGCTGCTAACAGACGTGGAATCGTCATGTGTGGAACCTCCCTGCAGTGCGCTTCCTTGGTGGGCTGTTGTTGTGCTTGTGCAGTGCACCGCCCTTGTCGGCCGCTCTGATGCAGCCTCTCATTGCGCGTATTGAGGCTTTTGCCAGAATAGAAGTCAAGACGGCCGCAATGCCTCCCGAAGAATATCGTTCGTCTACAGGGAGAAATTTCGGTGCTCGCAGCGCCCAGCCTCGCGTAGGCGCGAAGGCTCTGTCCGGTCATAGCGCAGTCCCGGTTTACAACGGTCGCGCTACACGGTACCCAACATTGAAGGACAACAAAAACAACCGTCCGTCACTAGACTGCCAAAGGGAGGAATATTCGGTATGAAACGCTCGAAAATGGGCTCGTGTACCATTGCGCTTGCGGCCCTGGTCGCAGGACTATCGGTAACACAGGCGAAGGCGCAGGACGTCAAGCTCACATACTTCACCGGGCCGACGGGGGGATCCTGGATCCCGATCGCGGGTGCGCTCAAATCGATCTGGGAGAAGGCTGACAAGCGTCTCCCGATCGAGAATCGTCCGGGCGCCGGTCTCGTCAACCTGAAGGCAATCGAAGAGGGCAAGGCCGAGATCGGCATGGGGAACCTGATCTCGACGGTCGATGCGCTGAACGGCATCGGTCAGGGCATCACCAAGCCCTATGTCAACGTCTGCCATCTCGCCAACATCTACCCTCAGGTCCAGCAGATCGCGGCGCGTGGCGATCAGGGCATCAACGCGCTCGCTGACTTGAAGGGCAAGAGCCTCGGGACGCTGCCGCGCGGCAACACGACGGAAGTCGTGGCATCCTGGATCATGGATGCTACGGGAGTCGGCTACAAGGGCCTGAGCAAGGTCAATTTCGCGAGCATCGCGGATCAGGCCAATATGTTCAAGGACGGCCAGATCTCCGTCTCGATGATCATTAGCACGCTGCCGACGGGCGGTATCATGGATATGGCGAACAGCCGCCCGGTCCGCATGCTCGATATTCCCGACAATATCTACAACGAATTGGTCAAGAAGAACGCCGGCTTCTCGCGCTTCACCATCCCCAAGGGCACGTATCCCGGCCAGGACAAGGACGTGCAGACCGTGCAATTCCCGGCCCATGTCATCGTGAGCTGCAAGCTGCCCGATGACGTCGTGTACGGCATGGCGAAATCCATGACCGACGCACTGCCGGAGCTGGTCAGCGTGAATTCCGTGTTCAAGGGCCAGAGCGTGAAGGATTTCGGGGCGAAGGTCTCGATCAAGTTTCATCCCGGCGCCGAAAAATACTTCAAGGAGAAGGGCGCGCTGTAGTCGCGCCGCTGCGACCTCAGCAATCTGTGCAGCGCCACTCGTGGCGCTGCGCTCGACCCGTTCGGCTGTGGGGAGCTTTCAATGACGTACGCGCGCGCGATGCAGATGCTCGTGACCGTGTTGGGCACGACATTCACCGTCTATCATCTCTACGTAGCCTTTGTGGGCGTGCCGGAGCCGTTGATTTTCCGCGGCACGCACCTCCTGTGGATGCTGGTGCTTGCGTTTCTGGTCTACGCGGGCTTTTCGGGGCGGCGGGATGAGCCTCCCGGTTTCGTCGACTGGCTGTTTGTGGCCGCGAGCCTCGCCTCGGTTGGATATATTTTCTACGAGTACGAGTACTTCATCACGCGCTTTGCCACTGTCGACGATCTGCGCCCCGCTGACTGGATTCTCGGGACGACGCTCATCGTCTGCATACTCGAGGCAACACGGCGGGTCCTCGGCGCTGCGCTCTCCATCACGGCGATCGTGTTCATGGCGTATTGCCTGACGTTCACGAACGTGTCGGCGCAGATGATGCTGGATCAGCTCTACATGACGACGGACGGGATCCTCGGCATCCCGATCAGCGTGTCGGCGACGTACGTCGTGCTGTTCATCATTTTCGGGGCATTTGTCGAGAAGACCGGCACCGGCAAGCTCTTCATGGATTTCGGCCTGGCTCTGGCCGGAGCCAAGCCGGGTGGTCCCGCCAAGGTGGCCGTTATTACGTCCGGCATGTTCGGTACGATCTCCGGCAGCGCCGTCTCCAATGTCATGACGACGGGCGTCTTCACGATCCCGATGATGAAGCGCATCGGATATCGCCCGGCGTTTGCGGGTGCTGTCGAAGCGGTGGCCTCTACTGGCGGCCAGATCATGCCGCCGATCATGGGCGCTGCCGCCTTCGTTATGGCGTTGCTCCCCGCGTTTCTTTACTATCTGGCGGTCTACGCCGCCGTGCATCTCGAAGCGCGGCGTACCGGCATGAGGGGTCTGCCGAAGCCTGATCTCCCACAGATGCGTGCGGTGCTCCAGGAGCGCGGACATCAGTTCATCCCGCTTCTGGTGATCACGGCCGTGCTGTTTGCCGGATACTCGGCGCCTTATGCCGCGCTCTGTGGGATCTTCTCTGTCCTGCCGACGGCCATGCTGCGCAAATCGACGCGCCACTACGTCCGGATCGGCGTGATCATTGACGCGTTGACCTCGGCTGCCAAGGATACCCTGACCATCGCGCTCGCGTGCGCGGCTGCCGGGATCGTCATAGGTGTGGTGCTTCTCTCGGGCTTGGCGATCGAGTTCACAGCCTTCATCGTGCGCATCTCGCAAGACACGCTGACTGTGGCCCTCGTTCTGACGGCCATCGCCGGGATCGTGCTTGGCATGGGTCTTCCGACGACGCCGGCCTACATTATTCAGGTCGCCTTGCTCGTTCCCGCACTCGTGAAGCTCGGCGTGCAGATCGAGGCAGCGCATCTCTTCGTGTTCTACTACTCGTGCCTGTCGACCATCACGCCGCCTGTCGCGCTCGCGGTTTTCGCCGCCAAGGGTATCGCGGGCGGCAATCTCTGGGATACGGGCTGGGCCGCAGTGAAGCTCGGCGCCACGGGCTACATCGTGCCGTTCATGTGCGTCTATTCCACGGCCCTGATGCTCATGGGGCCCTGGCAGGACGTCCTTCTCGCAGCAGTAACGGCGTCGATCGGTGTGGTCTGCCTCGCGGCCGGCCTGCACGCGTATTTCATCAAGCCTGCGAAATGGTGGGAGCGACTGATGCTTCTCGGCGCGGCGATGGTGCTGATCACGCCTGGCTTGATCACCGATCTCATCGGAGCGAGCCTGATTGCGCTGACGATCCTGTCTCAGGTCATGATCCCCCGTCCCGAAGCAGCCGCGTTCGTCATGCCGCCCGAGCCGGGGGCGCCGGCAGCGGCCAAGGCCACGACCTCGCCGAGTACCGGCTCAGCTTTCTGATATCCGGCTGAATTGAAGTTTGGGGCTCCGGCTGCTACTGCACCGGAGCCCCGATTTCAAGCGCATCCCACCCGGAGTGATATTCTCATGACGACCCGCCGCAAGAGCCCCGAGGAGCTGCGCTCCTACCGCTGGTTCGGCCCCGACGACCTGCGCGCCTTCGGCCACCGCTCGCGGGCCATGCAGATGGGCTATGGTCCTGAGGACTGGCGCGGCAAGCCGATCATCGCGATCATCAATACCTGGTCCGACCTCAACCCGTGCCACGCGCATTTCAAGCAGCGCGTCGAGGGCGGGAAGCGCGGCGTGCTGCAGGCGGGCGGCCGCCCCCCCGGGCGGCCGGCGGGCGCCCCCCCCCCGCCCCGCGGCCCGGCGCGCCCCCCCGCCCCCCCCCACACTCTCCCCCCGCGAGCCGATCGTCAAGCCGACGACCATGCTCTACCGCAACTTCCTCGCCATGGAGACGGAGGAGCTCATCCGCTCGCATCCCGTCGATGGCGTCGTTCTCATGGGTGGTTGCGACAAGACCACGCCGGGTCTGCTCATGGGCGCGACCAGCGCGGGGCTTCCGGCGATCTTCGTGCCGGCCGGGCCGATGCTGCGCGGCAACTGGCACGGCAAGGTGCTGGGCTCCGGCTCTGATAGCTGGAAATACTGGGACGAGCGGCGCGCCGGCACGATCACCGAGAAGGACTGGTTGGACATCGAAGCTGGCATCGCGCGCAGCCACGGCACCTGCATGACCATGGGCACGGCGAGCACCATGACCGCGATTGCCGAGGCCATCGGCATGACCCTGCCGGGCGCTTCGTCGATTCCCGCACCGGACGCCAATCACATCCGCATGGCCGCAGCATCCGGCCGGCGCATCGTCGAGATGGTGTGGGAGGATCTGACGCCCGATCGCATCCAGACGCGCGATGCCTACGAGAATGCCGTTACCGTCGCCATGGCCATGGGCTGCTCGACCAACGCCGTGATCCACGTGATCGCCATGGCGCGCCGCGCGAAGGCCGCGGTCGGTCTCAAGGACTTCGACAGACTCAGCCGCACGGTGCCGGTGATCGCGAACGTGCGCCCGAGCGGCAAGACGTACCTCATGGAGGACTTCTACTACGCGGGCGGTATTCTCGGGCTCATGGGGCGCCTGACGGGGAAGCTGCATCTCGATGCGATGACGGTCGGCGGCACGACGGTCGGCCAGAACGTCGAAGGGGCCAAGGTCTTCGATGACGATGTGATCCGCCCGCTCGAGAACCCGATTTATGCCGAGGGCGCGCTGGCGCTGCTCAAGGGCAATCTCGCGCCCGATGGCTGCGTGATCAAGCCCTCTGCCTGCGAGCCGCGCCTCCTCAAGCATACAGGCCCGGCAATCGTCTTCGACGACTATCCCTCCATGAAGAAGGCCGTCGATCGCGAGGATCTCGACGTGACGGCGGATCATGTGATGGTCCTGCGCAATGCGGGGCCGCACGGCGGACCCGGTATGCCCGAGTGGGGCATGCTGCCGATCCCGACCAAGCTCGTGAAGCAGGGCGTGCGCGACATGATCCGCATCTCGGATGCACGCATGTCCGGCACGAGCTACGGCGCCTGCGTGCTGCACGTCTCGCCCGAGTCCTTCGTCGGCGGTCCGCTCGCGCTCGTGCGCACGGGCGACATGATCGAGCTCGATGTGCCGGCCCGCACGATCAATATGAAGGTCTCCGACGTCGAGCTCGCCCGCCGCCGCGCGGAGCTGCCCGAGCGCAAGCCACGCTACGAGCGCGGCTTTGGCTGGATGTTCACGAAGCACGTCCGCCAGGCGCACGAGGGCTGCGACTTCGACTTTCTGGAGACGGAGCACGGGGCGCCTGTGCCCGAGCCGGAGATTTATTGAGCGCTACAGGCCCGTCTTGATAAGTATCAAGGCGGGCCCACCAACTCTCGGCTGCATTGCCTTGTCCTTCAAGCAGACGAGGTGGTGATATGGCCAAGTCCCCCGCGCCGAAGCAGCCCCAGAACATCCTCCTTGCGACCGATCTGACGGCCGCCGGCGATCGCGCCTTCGATCGGGCTGTGCAACTTGCCAAGGAGTGGAACGCGGACCTCACTCTCTGCCATGTGGTCGAGGCGAGCTCCGCGCGGCCGATCGGTATCGAGCGGCGCATCCGCAATGTCGAGGCGGAGATGACCGAGCTCGAGGCGCGCGCAAGCAGCGTCCTCAAACGGGCTGTCCCGAGGCATGTCGTGATTGGCGATCCGGCCGGACGCGTGATCGAGCACGCGCGCGCGATCAAGAGCGATTTCGTGGTGACTGGCCCGGCGCACGCAAAGGCCTACGGCGAGCATCTGCTCGGCAGTACAGCAGCACGCATTTTGCGACAGGCGCACGTGCCTGTGCTGGCGGTGCGGCGGCGGGCTGAGGGCGCATACAAGAACATCGCTGTCAGCGTGGACTTCTCCACGGCCTCGCGTGACGCCGTGGCTGCCACGCGCGCACTCTTTCCGGCCGTTGTCTTGACGCTGGTGCACGCTTTCGATGTGCAGCCCGACTGGTCGGGCAACGGCGCCAACAAATCGGTCGGGGAGATCGAGGCGGCCGAGCGAGCCCGTGTGCAGCGGATTGCCGAGGAGGAGATGGCCCGCCTCATCGGCAAGGACAAAAGCAAGATGAAGTCGGTCATGATAGAGGGGCGGCCGGGGCCGGTGCTTACCGACTACGTCGATGAGCGGCGGCCGGACATGGTCGTGACGGGCACCTACAGCCGTGCGGGCACACCCGAGCACATGATCGGCAGCACGGCTGAGGTGCTGCTCAACACGCTCGCCTGCGACGTGCTTGCCATCCGTCCCGAAGAGTGAGCGACTAGCTCACGTGCGCGAGTACCGCCTTGGCCACCGCGTCTGGCTGATCCAGCTCGGCGAGATGGCCAGCGTCGGCGATCGTCGTGATCTTCGCGCCGCCGGGGATCGCCTTCGCAATCTTGTCGGCGTACGAGCGCGGCATGACGCGGTCGGCCTCGCCCCAGATCAGCAGTGTTGGTGCCGTGATGAGCGGCAAGCGCCGCTCGAGCTTGCTGTTGCCGAGTGGCCAGAAGATGCGGGCGGCTGCCTCTGCCGCGCGCGTCTGCTCGATGGGCCATTCCACTGAGTTGGCGCCCGCCGGTATGGCCTTCAGCTCCTTGTAGGCCTCGGGTTTGGCGCAAAGCAAAGCCGGCACGTCGTCGGCGCGCTGCGCCCACACATCTGTCGCTGGATTATTCTCATCGAAGAGGCCGAACGGCGCGATCATCGCAATGCGCCGCACGCTTTGCGGCCACAGCGCGGCGATCTCCGCGACGAACGAGCCGCCGACCGAGCTGCCTGCAAGGTCCGCGCCGTCGAGCCCTGCCTTTGTCAGCAGCGTGCGCACGGCAACGAGCCAGTCGAGATGCGTATCGAGGATGTTGTGGCCCGTTGCGCCCGGAAAGCCCGGCAGGGACGGCACGATCACCGTGCGGCTTTCGGCGAGGCGGTCGAGGAACGGGATCCAGCGCGGCAGGCCGCCGAAACCTGCAAGAAAGCCGATCTTCGGGCCGCTGCCCTTGGTCCACACGCGGCAGGGATGGCCATTGACGTCGACGGTGGTGGTCGTGGGCTCGCTCAATGGACGCTCTCCCCTGATCGTTGATTTGCTGTAGTCCGTGCGTCGCTTACCCGGCAGCGGCCGGCGACGTTCCGGCGAAGGCCGGCAGTGCGGCTCGCTCGGCCACTCTGAGCGGCTTCGGCCACCACTTGTTTTCCCACTCGGAGAAGAGCGGCTTCAAGCGCGGCATGACCTTGGACATGCTGCCGAACTGCATGAGCAGCATGAGCTGGCCGACATTGAGTGTCTTGGCGAGCTCCATGAGCTGGTCGGTCACATCGTCCGGCGAGCCGACGATGACATAGCCATTGTCGACGATGCCTTTCATATCGCGGGCGAGGGACTGCATCTTCATGGCTGATGGCTGCTGTGCCGAGGGACCGGCCTTCGACGCCTCCGCCGCCATCTTCACCTGGCTCTCGAGCCCCACACGCTGCGTCGCCTCGGTCGTGTAGCCGGGCGGCGAGGCAAAGCGCGGATCGACATGCAGGCAGCGCCCGTAGAAGTCCTCGGCCGGCTCCGTGTAGAGGTCCAGGGCCTGCTGACGGCTCTCGGCGACGCCGACGCCCTGCGCGAAGCCGGCGCGATAAGGGTTACGGTCCTTGCCGAGCCGGTCCATCTCGGCCCAGCAGCCCTTCATGACTGTCTGGGCCATCTTGTAGCCGTAGTAGGAGAGGTAGCAGAACACGTAGTCGCGCTCGGCCGCCCACCTCCATGTCTCAACCGAACCGGCGCCGGGAATCCAGATCGGCGGATGCGGCTCCTGGATGGGCCGCGGCCAGATATTGACGTAGCGCTGCTGGTTGAAGCGGCCGTTGAAGGCGAACGTGTCCTTCTCCTGCCAGGCGCGCATCACGAGGTCGTGGGCCTCGTTGTAGCGCTCGCGCAGCATCGAAGGGTTCTGGCCATAGGCGTAAGTCGTATCCATCGGCGTGCCGACCGGGAAACCTGCGATCAGCCGCCCGCCCGAGATGCAGTCGATCATCGCGAACTCTTCCGCGACACGCGTCGGCGGATTGTAGAGCGCGAGGCTGTTGCCCATGACACAGATGGCGGTGTCCGTCGTGCGCCGTGCCAGTGCGGTGGCGATCAGGTTCGGCGAGGGCATGAGGCCATAGCCGTTGGAGTGGTGCTCATTGCAGCAGATGGCGTCGTAGCCGCACTCGGCCGCGTACTCGAGCTCATCGAGGAAGTCGTTGTACATGTGATGGGCGCGCTTGGGGTCGAACAGCGAGGAATGGATGTCGACCCACACCGACGGATGCTTCTCCTTGAAGTCGTCCGGCAGCTCCGTATAGGGCATCAAGTGGAACCAGAGCATCTTCATATGGCGCGCTCCCTGCTGGCGGTGTTTTGCCGCTCGTGTTCATTCTCGCTTGTTGCCGAAAGATTGTGGGAAGTCCGCGCACGGCGCAAGTCCCGTCGGCGCGGCTCGATGTGATGGCTGCCCTGCGCTCGATTAGCTCGGCTGCCCGGGCAAAAAGGCGCAGCAATGACGGTTGCTTTATGCGGCCGGTTATGCAGACTTTGACCGACGCAACGAATATTGTCCGCCCGCAGCGTCTTGTCTTTTGATGCGGGACCGGCTGTCATCCGAACGCGCCACCAAGCCACCATGGATTGAGGCTCCGGCATCTCGCGGAGCGGGCATCCTGCTGGCTGTGCGGTGAGGATGGAGAGGACGTTGCCAGTGCATTTCTGCATCGCTTCGTGGGTGCAGGGGGGCGACTACACATGGCTGTTTCGGCCACTCTTGCGGCCATAGCCGTCCTGCTCGGGACGGCAGCGCTGGCGATTGCCGTCCACCGTCGCCCATCGGCGACGGCGCTGATCTATGGCATTTGTCTCGCGGTGAGCCTTCTGCTGCTCGCGCTGGCAGGGACGAGCCTGCTCGGCCGCCAGCCGGCCCAGCATCTGACGCTGCCCATTGGCCTCCCCTGGCTCGGCGCGCGTTTCCGTATCGACGCGCTCACGGCCTTCTTCCAGATCGTCATCAATCTCGGCGCCGCCGCGGCGAGCCTCTACGCGCTCGGCTACGGCCGGCATGAGGAAGCGCCCGGGCGCGTGCTGCCGTTCTACCCGGTGTTTCTGGCCGGCATGAACCTCGTGCTCGTGGCCGACGACGCCTTTACCTTCCTCGTCGCCTGGGAGTTCATGTCGCTTTCCTCCTGGGCGCTCGTGCTCGCGCACCACCATGACCGCGAGAATGCGAGGGCGGGCTACATCTACATTCTCATGGCGAGCTTCGGGACGTTCGCGCTGCTGCTCGCCTTCGGGCTGCTCGCAGGCCCGAGCGGTCAATACGCCTTCGGCGACATCCGCGGCATGACGCACGCCGGCTGGCTCGAAGGGCTCGTGCTCGTGCTGGCGCTGGTCGGTGCCGGCTCGAAGGCTGGCCTCGTGCCGCTGCACGTGTGGCTGCCGCTCGCGCATCCGGCGGCGCCGAGCCACGTCTCCGCGCTCATGAGCGGCGTGATGACCAAGGTCGCGATCTACGGGTTCATCCGCATTGTCTTCGACCTGCTCGGGCCGCCGAGCTGGTGGTGGAGCCTTCCGGTTCTGGGACTGGCGAGCGCCACGGCCGTGCTCGGCGTTCTTTATGCGCTCATGCAGCGCGACTTGAAGCGCCTGCTGGCCTACAGCACGGTCGAGAACGTCGGCATCGTGTTCATCGGCCTCGGCCTCGCGCTGGCCTTCATGGCCAACAACATGGCCGGGCCGGCAGCGCTCGCCTTCACGGCGGCGCTCTTCCATGCCTTCAACCATTCGCTCTTCAAGAGCCTCATGTTCTTCGGCGCTGGCGCCGTGCTCACCGCGACGGGCGCGCGCGACATCGAGAAGCTCGGCGGGCTCATTCTGAGGATGCCGCAGACGGCTTTCGTGTTCCTCGGCGGCGTGCTCGCCATCTCCGCGCTGCCGCCGCTCAACGGCTTCGTCTCGGAGTGGCTGATGTTCCAGGCCGTGCTGCTGAGCCCGGACCTGCCGCAGTGGGGGCTGAAGCTTTCCGTGCCGGCCGTCGGCGCCATGCTGGCCCTTGCCGCAGCACTGTCGGCAGCCTGCTTCGTGCGCGCTTTCGGCATTGCCTTCCTGGGCCGGCCGCGCACGCCCGAGGCCGCTGAGGCTGCCGAGGTCGATACCGCCTCGCGTGCCAGCATGTTCGTGCTGCTTGCTCTATGTCTGATTGCCGGCGTGCTTCCCGGCCTGCTGATCGACGCGATCGCGCCGACTGTTGCCGGCCAGATCGGCCAGAGCATGCCGGCTCAGTCCACCATTCCGGGGTGGTCGATCGTGCCCATTGCCGAGAGCCGCAGCTCCTACAACGGCCTCCTCGTCTTCATCTTCATCACGGTGTCGACGCTCGTCGCCATCCAGTTCATCCATCGCTTTGCGAGTGACGCGCTGCGGCGCGCACCGGCCTGGGATTGTGGTTTCCCGAACAGCGATCCGGCGACGCAGTACACGGCCGACAGCTTTGCTCAGCCCGTGCGCCGCGTCTTCGGCGAGAATGTGCTCATGGCGCGCGACACGGTGGACATGCCGCCGCCCGGTGATCCGCGCCCGGCACGCCTCACCGTCACCGTGCGCGACCCGATCTGGGAAGTGGCCTATGCGCCGCTCAGCAGCTTCATCTCCTATGCCGCTGAGCAGCTCAATCACCTGCAGTTCCTGACGATCCGCCGCTACCTGAGCCTCGTCTTCGCCGCACTCATCATCCTGCTCCTGGGGGTCGCCATATGGTCCTGATCCTCGATCTCGCCGTGCAGGGCGTGCAGATGCTGGCGGTGCTCGCGCTGGCGCCGCTGCTGCTCGGCTTCACGCGCAAGGTCAAGGCGCGGCTCCTGCGCCGCCAGGGGCCGCCGCTGCTGCAGCCCTATCGCGATCTCCTTCGCCTGTCCCGCAAGGAGGTCGTCCTCGCTGAGAACGCCTCGTGGCTCTTTCGCAGCGCGCCCTACATGATCTTTGCCGCGACCTGGGTGGCGGCCGCGCTCGTTCCCACATTCGCGACGGGCCTGCATTTCAGTTGGACAGCGGACCTGATCGCGATCGCCGCCCTGCTCGGGAGCGCGCGCGTCTTCCTCGCCCTCGTCGGCATGGATGTGGGCACGAGCTTCGGCGGGATTGGCTCGAGCCGCGAGATGATGTTCGCTTCGCTCGCCGAGCCGGCGATGATCATGATCGTCTTCGTCGTCGCGCTGATAGCCGGTTCCACGCAGCTCTCGCACATCGCGATCTTTAGGCAGGAGCACGCGAGCCTGCGGGTTTCGCTCGGTCTGGCGCTCGTGGCGCTCGTCATCGTCGCGCTCGCGGAGAATGCCCGCATTCCGGTCGACAATCCGGCGACGCATCTCGAGCTGACCATGGTCCACGAGGCGATGGTTCTCGAGTATTCGGGCCGCCATCTCGCCGTCATCGAGCTTGCGGCGGCGCTCAAGCTGCTGCTTTACGTGTCGCTCGTCGGCTGCATCTTCTTTCCCTGGGGCATTGCGAGCGGGGAGCCGAGCCCTGCTGCCTATGCGCTCGGCGCCGTGACCTATCTCGCGAAGCTCGCGGCCGGAGGCTTCCTCCTCGTCGCCTTCGAGACATCGATCGCCAAGATGCGCGTCTTTCGCGTGCCGGAATTCCTCGGTGCGGCGCTCATGCTCGGGCTGCTCGGCACGCTACTGCTCTTCGTCTCGAGGACATTCTGATGGAACGCTTCTTCCTCGACGTCGCGCATCTTCTGGCCGGCGGCCTCGTGCTGACGAGTTTCATGCTGCTCTATCAGACGCGCATGTCGAGCCTTCTGGTGGTCTTCGCCCTTCAGGCTTTCGTGCTGACGCTGGCCGTGGGGTGGCAGGCGCACGTCCAGCACGCCCCGCATCTCTACATCACCGCGGCGATCGCGCTCATCCTCAAGGCGCTCATCATTCCCTATGCGCTGAGCCGTGTCGTCGTGCGTCTCGGCATTCACCGCTCCATCGAGACGGTCGGCGGTATCAGCCTGACCATGCTCGCCGGCATGGGCTGCGTCGCGCTCTCCATGGTCGTCATGATGAAGGCGATGGCTGCCGCCGATCCGCTCACCCGCGAGGATCTGGCGTTTGCGCTCTCCGTGGTGCTGCTCGGGATGCTCATCATGGTGACGCGGCGCAATGCCGTGAGCCAGATCGTCGGCTTCATGTCGGTCGAGAACGGGCTCATCCTGGCGGCGGCTGGTGCCAAAGGCATGCCGTTGGTGGTCGAGATCAGCGTCGCTTTCTCGGTCCTCGTCGCGTTCATCGTCATCGGCGTCTTCTTGTTCCGCATCCGCGAGCGCTTCGACTCCGTGGAGCTGCAGGTGCTCGATGACTATCGCGGAGAGCGGCGATGATCGCGGTGCCGCCCTTTCCGCTGCCATTCGATCCGACGATGGCTGTCTTGTTGATCCCGCTGTTTGGCGTGGCTCTGCTTGCTGTGCTGCCCTTCTACCGGCTCGGCGCGCGGCTCAACGTTCTGCTCACGTTTGCGACGCTGCTCTCTGCGCTCTACCTCCTCGTCGAGCGGCCGCCGATGGGCCGTTATCTCTTCGTCGATGACCTCAATGTGGTCTTCATCGTGCTCGGCACGTTCGTCGGCTTCACGACGAGCGTGTTCAGTGCGAGCTACATCGGCCACGAGCTGGAGATCGGGCGCCTCACGCCGGCGAACCAGCGCTTTTATCACGCCATGTACCAGGCGCTGATGTTCTCGATGAACCTCGCGCTGCTGGCCAACAACATCGGCCTCATGTGGGTGGCGGTCGAGCTCGCGACCATGTCGACGGTGGTCATGGTCGGCATGTACCGCACGCATGCGGCGCTCGCAGCCGCCTGGAAATACTTCATTCTCGGCAGCGTCGGCATTGCGCTCGCGCTCTTCGGCACGATCCTCGTCTATATGGCCGCGCAGCCGGTCATCGGCGAGGGCTACGACTCCATGGTGTGGACGACGCTCGTTACCAAGGCGCATCTATTGAGCCCCGACCTGCTCAATGTCGCCTTTGTCTTCCTCATGCTCGGCTATGGCACCAAGGTCGGCCTTGCGCCGCTCCATGCCTGGCTGCCGGACGCGCACGCCGAAGGCCCGACGCCGATCTCGGCCGTGCTCTCGGGGCTCCTGCTCAATGTCGCGCTCTATGCCGTGCTGCGCTTCAAGATGCTGCTCAGCGCCAATCCTGGTGCCATCGCGCCGGGGCCGCTGATGGTCGTGCTTGGGCTCGTGTCGCTGATCTTTGCGGCGTTCATGCTGTACCGCCGCCGCGACATCAAGCGCATGTTCGCCTATTCCTCCATCGAGCACATGGGCATCATCACGTTTGCCTTCGGCATGGGCGGGCCGCTGGCGAACTTTGCTGGGCTGCTGCACATGACCATGCACAGCCTGACCAAATCGGCGATCTTCTTCGCGGTCGGTCACATCGCGCAGGTCAAGGGCACGCAGCGCCTGGCGGAGATCCGCGGCTTGACCGAGAGCCACCCGGTGCTCGGCTGGGGCCTGGTTATCGGTGTCGTCGCCATTGCCGGACTGCCGCCGCTCGGTATCTTCATGAGCGAGTTCCTCGTGGTCAGCTCGACGTTCGCGCGCGAGCCGCTGCTGGCGGTGCCGCTGGTGTTCGGCTTGCTCGTGGCTTTCGGCGCGCTGATGTTGCGGCTGACGGAGGTCGCCTTCGGTGAGCCGACGGGCGGCATGGCGCCGGTCGAGGCCTCTTATGTGCCGCTCTACTCGCATCTGGCACTGGTCGTCGGGGCCGGCATCTATCTGCCGGGGCCGCTCGTCGTCTGGTTCCAGAACGTCGCGCGGCTGCTGGGTTGAGGGAGGCGCTGGACATGAGCTATCGAGCGACCCTTCTCGAACTCGGCACGCCGGTGGAGGCACATCGGCCATGGCCGCGCGTCGTGGTCGATCGCGAGGTGTGGTGGCGCGCCGCGCTCGAAGTCGCGCAGGGTCATGCGACGCTGCTGGCACTGTGGAGCGATGGCCGCGAGGTGCACATGGCCGTGCTCGACGAAGCGGCCGGCGAAGTCAGCATCGCGAGCCTCGCTTGCACGAACGGGCGCTTCCCGTCCGTCGGGCGGACGCATCCTCCGGCCGTGCGCTTCGAGCGCGCGATCGTCGATCTCTACGGGCTCATTGCCGAGGACGCGACCGATACGCGGCCCTGGCCGGATCATGGCCGCTGGGGCGTGCGCCATCCGCTTGGGGCCGCGCAGGCGTGTGCTGCAGAGGGCCTGCCGTACACTTTCCTTCCGGCCGAGGGGCCGCCCTTGCACCAGATCCCGGTCGGGCCGGTGCACGCGGGTATCATCGAGCCGGGACACTTCCGCTTTCATGCCAATGGCGAGACGGTCGTGCGGCTCGAAGAGCGGCTCGGTTACGTGCACAAGGGCATCGAAGGCTTGATGCGCGGGGCGCCACTCGCGCGCGCTGCGCAACTTGCGGGGCGCGTGTCGGGTGACAGCACGGTCGCCATTGCGCTGGCCTTTGCGCGCGCCGTCGAGGCGGCAGCCGGCATCGAAGCGCCGCCGCGCGCGCAAATTCTGCGGGCCGTCATGGCGGAGTTGGAACGCGTCGCCAATCACTTGGGTGATTTCGGCGCCATCTGTAACGATGCCTCCTTCTCGCTGATCCATGCCCATTGTGGCGCGCTGCGCGAGCAGGTCCTCCGGTGCTCCAACGCGGCCTTCGGTCATCGCCTGATGATGGATCGCGTGGTGCCGGGCGGCGTGGCGCGCGATCTCGGTGAAGCAGGTGCGGCCAATATCAGAGCGCTCATCGCCTACATCCGTCAGCATCTGCCCGAGCTGGTGAGGATCTATGATCGTACGGCCTCGCTGCAGGATCGAACGGTCACGACGGGTATCTTGAAGCCTGATCTGGCACGGCAGTACGGTGCAGGCGGCTATGTCGGTCGCGCCTCTGGGCGCGCGTTCGATACGCGCCGTGATGTCGCCTATCCGCCTTACGACATGCTACGTTTCGACGTGCCGGCGCGAACCGCGGGCGATGTCGATGCCCGTGTCTGGATCCGCATCGAGGAGATCACGCAAAGTCTCTCGATCATCGAGCAGTGCCTGGAGAAGCTGCCGGAGGGGGCGATCGCCATCTTAGTGGAGAGCGCGATCGCTGATGCAGCCGGAAAGGAAGCAACGACGCTCGTCGAAGGATTCCGCGGTGATGTGCTCGCCTGGGTGCGGCTCGGCGCCGGCGCCACGATCGCCAACGCCTACATTCGCGATCCCTCATGGCTGCAGTGGCCGCTGCTCGAGGCCGCGATCGAAGGCAACATCGTCGCGGACTTCCCCATCTGCAACAAGTCGTTCAACTGCTCCTACTCGGGGCACGATCTCTGAGGCTGCCTCATGCGCCGACTGCTCATCGAGGGATTGCTGAAGGCGCCGCTCACCGAGGCACGGCCCGGCGATGACGACGCCATGCTCGCCGAGCTGGCCGAGCGGCTGCAGAAATCGGCCCGCCGTGTGCTCGGCCACAGCCTGTCGATCCGGCAGGTGGATGCCGGCTCGTGCAA
>Ga0066256_1002751_pt1 | contig 18548 bp, 17 predicted proteins | sample ThiBio_1000_biof_FD_87107 | JGI IMG/M metagenome (GOLD analysis project Ga0066256, IMG submission 87107) | Wastewater bioreactor microbial communities from Cape Town, South Africa - Thiocy_expt_1000_biof (version 2) | ecosystem: Engineered > Bioreactor > Thiocyanate-remediating >...
CCGTCGTATCGACGATGGTAACGCAGCCGCCGATGATCGCCGACGACCTGCGCCGCCAGGCGGATTATTTCATCGACCTCGCCTCGCTGAAGGCCGAGATCGGCCGCGACCCGTCCGAGCGCCCGCAGCGCACGGCGGAGCCGGTGGAAACCGTCGCCGAGTGAGGCGGGCAGTATGGCGCGGCGGTGTGCGCTTCGCCTTGCTCCGGGCGGTCCATGGGCCGCTCATCAGCTCGTAAAGCGCGGAAATCCAGCGGTTTCAACGTTTCGTTAAACATCGCATCAAATCGATCGGCGGCCCATTAACCTTCTGCAAGTTTTTGCTGATATTCCCGGAAGCCTACAGTCACTTCGCATCAGGACATCCGTGAACATGGTCGACGCAGTCTCGCTTTCGGGCAACAGCTACCGGGCAGCATCGAGCGTGCTCGAATTGCGCCCGGCGGTCCCGTCTGGCGAGAGCCGTCCGGCGGCGCAGGCGCTCGCCGCGCTTGCCCGGCCGCAGCCGGTCACCCGGGTTTCCGCGCCGTCCGACGCGGCCGAGGAAGTCGGCGACCTCGGCTTCCTCTATGCGCCGAACGGCCAGCCGGGCGTTGCCGCCCTGCCCGCCCATGCCGTGCTGCCCTCGCAGGCGACGACCGATGCGCGCGTCGCCGCCGAGCGCAACCCGACCGCCCGGCTCGCCATCGAGAGCACGGACCTCAATATGCTGATGTCGTCGTTCCTGACCGCGCGCACGCCGAGCGCCAACCCAGCGCCCTCGCCGGACGTGCCGGCGGAAGCCGGAAACGAACAGCTTTCGCGCATCGCCCGCCAGTCGGTGATCGCCCAGCTCTACAACCAGTTCTGAGGAAGAAGCCGAAGGCCGGCAGGAAGCGTTCCCCTGGCGGAAACGCCCTCGCCTTCCCGTGCAGAATCGCCTAGGACGAATCCACATTCAGCGGAGCCATATGGCGATAGCTGCGATATGGACGAAGGCGAGGAAGTATTCGGCTCGTCGGTCGTATCGTGTGGCGAAGCGTTTGAAGTGCTTGAGCCTGTTGAAGCAGCGCTCGATGCGGTTGCGGAGCCTGTAGATGGTCGTGTCGTGCGGGATGGGGACCTTGCGGGAGCGTGTCGAGGGGATGACCGCCTCGGCGTTCATGTCGGCGATGGTCTGGCGCAAGTCGTTGTTGTCATAGGCCCGGTCGGCCAGCACGGCTTCTGCCTGGAAGCCGTCGAGCAGCGACTTTGCGGTCAGGTTGTCGTGTCGCTGGCCGGCGGTGAGCATGAAGCGCAGCGGCCGGCCGAGCGTGTCGCAGACCATGTGGATCTTGGTGGTCAAACCACCTCGGGAACGCCCCACAGCGCCTGAGTTTTGGCCCCCCTTTTCCGGCCGCCGCCTGCTGGTGGACGCGCACCAGAGTGGTGTCGAGCATCAGGTATTTGTTGTCGCGGTCCTTGATCAGTTCGGCGAACACCTTCTCCCACACGCCGGCCTTGGCCCAGCGGGTGAAGCGGGCATGCAAGCTCTTCCACTTGCCGTAGCGTTCGGGCAGATGCTGCCAGAACGCGCCGGAACGAAGCACCCACAGAACGCCATTTACGAACAGGCGGTTATCAGTGCCGCTGCGGCCGGGATCGCCGACTTTTCCGGGCAGCAGAGGCGCTATGCGAGCCCATTGCGCCTCGCTCAACTCATAGCGCTTCACACCCATCAGTCCACTCCGAATCAGCAAATCCGGAACGCATTGATTCAGCAATCAAAACAAAACGGAAGCCATGAATGTGGATTGGCCCTAGCCGCGCTCGCGCAGCAGGCGGCCTTTCTGGCGGTTCCAGTCGCGTTCCTTCTCCGTCTCGCGCTTGTCGTGCAGCTTCTTGCCCTTGGCAAGCGCGAGTTCGAGCTTGGCCCGGCCTCTATCGTTGAAATAGATTTTCAACGGCACGAGGGTCATGCCCTCGCGATTGATCGCGACGCGCAGGCGATGGATCTCGCGGCGCGACAGCAGGAGCTTGCGCCGCCGGCGCGTTTCGTGGTTGAAGCGGTTCGCCTGCAGGTATTCCGGCAGGTAGGAATTGATCAGCCAGAGTTCGCCGTCCTCGTCGGAGGCATAGGATTCGGCGATATTCGCCTTGCCCTCGCGTAGCGACTTGACCTCCGTGCCGGTCAGCACCAGACCGGCCTCGTAGGTATCCAGGATCTCGTAGTTGTAGCGGGCCTTCCGGTTCTCCGCGACAATCTTCTTGACCGTTGTCGGACGCGCTTTCGTCACCATGTCAGTTCAGCAGGCCGGCGTGGCGGAGCGCCGCGTCGATCGCCGCCTCCGTCGCCGGCTCCAGCGCGGACATGAGCGGGGAGCGAACCGCGCGGCTCATACCGCGCACGCGGGAAAGGCCGTATTTCGCGCCGCACACGCCCGGCTCCAGGAAGATCGCCTTGTGCAGCGGCATCAGCCTGTCCTGGTATTCCAGCGCCTTGGCATAATCGCCGGCAAGCGTCGCCTTCTGGAACTCGGCGCACAGCCGCGGGGCGACATTGGCCGTGACAGAGATGCAGCCGACGCCGCCATGGGCGTTGAAGCCGAGCGCCGTGGCATCCTCGCCCGAGAGCTGGACGAAATCCCTGCCGCAGGCGATGCGCTGCTCGGAGACGCGCTCGATCTTGCCCGTCGCATCCTTGACGCCGACGATCGAAGGATGCGCCTTGTGCAGCGCGCCCATCGTCTCGGGCGTCATGTCGACCACCGAGCGGCCCGGAATGTTGTAGATGACGATCGGCAGCTTCACGGCTTCGGCGATGGCCGAGAAATGCGCGAAGAGGCCCTTCTGCGTCGGCTTGTTGTAATAGGGCGTGACGACGAGGATCGCATCCGCCCCCGCCTTCTCGGCGTGCTGGGCGAGATCGATCGCTTCCCTGGTGTTGTTGGAGCCCGCGCCGGCGATCACCGGAACGCGGCCTGCGGCCACCTTGATGCAGAGTTCCACCACCCGTTTGTGCTCGTCATGCGACAGCGTCGGCGATTCGCCCGTGGTGCCGACCGGCACGAGGCCGTGGCTGCCTTCGCCGATCTGCCATTCCACATGCGCGGCAAAGGCATCCTCATCGACGGCGCCGGCCGCCGTGAAGGGTGTGACGAGAGCGGGAATGGATCCCTTGAACATCGAGAACTCCTGAGACCAGAGCCGCCCGCAGGCTTACATGCTTTGGCCGTATTCCGTGGTTAAAAGCTGCCGCACAATAATCATGTGACTGTCATGCGGCAAGCGGCGAGGCAGGCGTTTTTCGTGCACGATCAAGGCGGAAATCCGCATGCGCGCGCGAATAGCGGGGCATCGTGACCCGTCGTGTGAAAGGTGGCGACCTTCACGGCTTAGTGAGAAGCGCGGTTAAGGTTTCGTTAAGGCAGCGAAGGGTTAATGATTGTCGAAGAGCAGGCGGCAGATGAGGGTCAGATGCACCGCCTGCCAGGCATCCGGGACGTAGCATGATCTCGAAGAACGGTTTTGCCCTTTGCACCTTGCTGCTTGCCGGCGTGGCCGGCCTTGCGCTCCTCTCCTCGCCCGTCGAGGCGGAGAACGGCGCTGCGCCGGCGATCAAGCCGCTCGGCTTTGCCGCCGACATGCCCTCCCGCGACGTGATCACCAATGCCATTCCACGCGCCGAGCCCGCACAGCCTGCGAGCGCGGACCTGCGCGCCGGCCTCGATGCGCTTTCAAACCGTGATCCGATATCCGCGATAACCGCGCGCGACCGCCTTCCCGCGGGCAGCCTCGACCGTCATATCCTGACCTGGGCGATCGCCGTTTCCGGCCAGCAGGGCGTCCCCTCCTGGGAAATCGCCGGCGCACAGCGCGAACTCAAGGGCTGGCCGGGCCTCAAGGCGCTGCGCGCCCATTCCGAACGGGCGCTGGCCCGCGAGAACCCGACGACAGCAGACGTGCTTGCCGCCTTCGGCACGACGCGGCCAGAAACGGCGGAAGGGGCCATCGTGCTCAGCCGCGCCCTCATCGCATCCGGCGACACGGCGCGCGCGACGGAGATCCTGCGATCCTTCTGGCGGAAGGAGGCGCTCTCGAAGGATATCGAAGGCCGGATCCTCGAGGAGTTCGGCCCGCTCCTTTCCGTGGCGGACAACAAGGCGCGCATGGAAATGCTGCTCTACCGCGACCGCGCAGACCAGGCGCAGCGGTTCGGCGATCTCGGCAAGGCGCAATCCCTTTTCCGCGCCTGGGCCGCCGTTATCGCCAAGAGCCGGACTGCGGACGCTTTGATCAAGGCCGTGGACGCGCGCTGGCAGAAGGAGCCGGCCTATACGTATCTGCGCATCCGCCACCTGCGGAACAAGGAGGACTACCGCGCGGCCGCGACGCTTTTCGCCGCCATGCCGGAGGAGCCGGCAAGGCTCGTCAATCCAGGGGCATGGTGGAACGAGCAGCGCATCGTCAGCCGCGGCCTTGCCGATCTCGGCGATTATCGCGACGCCTATCGTGTCGCCGCACGCCATGGCGCGGACGATCCGACGGACATCGTGGAAGCGGAATTCCACGCCGGCTGGTATGCGCTGCGCGACCTCGGCGAGCCGAAGACCGCGGCAAAGCACTTCCAGCGCATCCTTCAGGTCTCGGACCGCCCCCTCTCCGTCTCCAGAGCCTGGTACTGGCTCGGGCGCGCCGCGGAAAAGGGCGGGCCCGGCGCGGCGAAGGACTATTTCGCCAAGGCGGCGAACTTCCCCGGCACCTTCTACGGCCAGCTCGCCGGTGCGCGGCTCGGCCAGACGGCGCTGAACGTCGCCTATCCCAAGCCCTCCGCCGAGGAGCGCGCGCGCTTCCGCGAGCGCGAGGCCGTGCAGGCCATCGCCCGCCTGCAGGCCGCCGGTCACGGCTGGCGGGCCGAAAGCCTCTACCGGGCGCTTGCCGGGGAACTGATGAGCCCGGGCGAACTCGCCCTTCTTGCCGCCGATGCGGAAAAGGGCGGCAATCACCAGCTTTCCCTGCAGATCGGCAAGATCGCCTTTGGCCGCGGCATCGACGTGGCCGCCCTCGCCTTTCCCATCGGCGTGATCCCTGACGGAGCCAACATTTCCGGCTCCGGCAAGGCGCTCGCCTATGCCATCGCCCGTCAGGAAAGCGCCTTCAACCCGGCCGCCGTCTCCGCCGCCAATGCCCAGGGGCTTCTGCAACTGATGCCGGGCACCGCCGAGGGCGTCGCCAGGCGCTACGGCCTTGCATACTCCAAGGAGCGCCTGACGCGCGACGCCGCCTACAACGCCACGCTCGGCGCACACTATCTCGGCGAGCAGATCAGCGAATTCGGCGGCTCCTACGTCCTCACCTTCATCGCCTACAATGCCGGCCCGCGCCGCGTGCCGCAATGGATCGCCCGCTATGGCGACCCGCGCGGCAAGCCGATCGACGACGTGGTGGACTGGATCGAGCGCATCCCCTTCTCCGAGACCCGCGGGTACGTGCAGCGCGTCATGGAGAACTACCAGGTCTACAAGACCCGCCTCGGCCAGAAGGCCGACATCGTGCACGACCTGATCGCAGGGCGATAACGAGACACTCTTATCGGACAGAGGGCGCCAGCCTACGCGGCCAGCCTTTTGAGGCCGGCAGCCTCTCCTTGCGCCGGGCGGCGGGCCTGTTTCGGGCGTAACACGATCGTTCAGATTCGGACCTGCGCTCCGGTAACCTGATTTTTTGCATGTCGTTATCGCGAAATCGCTGCACGCTTTTGCGCAACATGCTTTAGGCTGCGGCGGACATGAATGCAGGCGCCAGGGCATGACGAACTTCACCAGCCGATTCTTTCCTGCACCCGATGGATTGCGGCTGCATGCACGGGACTACGCACCCGGCGCAGCAGCGCGCCTTCCCATCGTCTGCCTGCCCGGCCTCAGTCGCAATGCACGGGACTTCCACCCGTTCGCCCTGCTCCTCTCGCAGGATGCCGTATCGCCCCGGCGGGTCATCGCCCTCGACTACCGCGGACGCGGGCTTTCTGCACGTGACGAGAACCCGGCGAACTACAATGTCGCCACCGAATGCCGCGATGTGATCGCCGTCTGCGCAGCGCTCGGCATTTCCCGCGCCGTCTTCGTCGGCACGTCCCGCGGCGGGCTCATCCTGCATATGATGGCGGCGGTCCAGCCTGAGCTGATCGCCGCGACCGTCCTCAACGACATCGGCCCCGAAATCGAGGCGGAAGGCCTCAAGGAAATCCGCGACTATCTTTCCAACCGCGCCTTCCCGGCAACGATCGAGGCGGCCGCCGACGCGCTCGAACGCGTCCACGGACCGTCATTCCCCGCCTTGGGCAGGACCGACTGGCTGGATATGGCCGACGCCATTTACACGAAGACGGGCGACGGCCACCTCATCCCCGACCATGACCCGGCGCTCACCGATCAACTGCAGGCGATCGATTTCAGCAAGCCGCTGCCGACCCTCTGGCCGCAGTTCGACCTTCTGCCGCAAAAGCCCCTGCTCGTCGTGCGGGGAGACCATTCACGGCTGTTTTCGGCAAGAACTCTTGGGCGGATGAAAATGCGCGCTCCCGGCATCGAGACCGCGACGGCCGAAGGCCAGGGCCACGCCCCGCTGCTGCACCACGCCAGCGTCTTCCCGCAGGTGAAAGCTTTCCTGGACCGTCAGTAAGTTACCGTCGTTCCAGAACCGGCTTCGGCCATCCATGCCGTCATATCTGCGACGGCACACTCTTTTCTTCGAACAGTCTACAAAACGAAAAACCCGCAGCCTCGAAGAGGCTGCGGGTCAATCTTTAGCTCAACTTCAGATTAGAAGTTGCGCTGCAGGCGGAGGAAGCCGCGAACGAAGTCGTCGTTGCCAACCGGCGTGTCGATCTTGTTCCAGTCAGCCGTCGCGAGAACGTTCAGACCGCTGACGACTTCGTAGCCAACCGTAGCACCAACGCGCCACTGGTGGGTATCGTCGATGAAGCCACCACCAAGGAGGTTCAGGTTATCAAAGTACTGAACAGCCGGGGTGATCGTCAGCTTTTCCGTTGCCTTGAAGGCATAGGAGGCGGCAACGGTCCATTCGGAAGCCGCCCAGTAAGCGTTCGGGTCGGAAGCCCAGATACCGGCAACCTGCAGAGCGCCCGGACCGACGTCTACCGACAGAATAGCACGGATTGCGCCTTCTTCAGCGAAGTTGTCGTAACCGCCGAGAACGTCGAGGTTTACACCACCAATGGAGAAGCCAACGGTACCGGCAACACCGATGTCGTGATGAAGGCCCAAGTCGACCGGATCGGTGTTTTCGAGTTCATCAATGGAGAGACCTGCACGCCACGTACCACCGTCGTAGGTGTAGGCGATCGAGTTGAAGTTGGTTTCATTGCCGAGAGAATCGGTTTCGCCGTTGATACCGCTATCCCACCAGCTGTAGAACTTACCGACCTTGAAGCCGCCGAGCTCGATAAACGCTTCATCGATAACGGAGTAGCCGTCAAAGCTCGAGTCGTCACCGCGAAGTTCGAGATTGATATAGCTACGCAGCGTACCGAGCTCGGTATCCGTACGGGCGTCAAAGTTCACATCAACCAGAGTGAACGAATCCCAGTCAGAATGACCGCGGTGACCGCTAGCGAGGAAACCCTGGCCGTAGGTGCCGAAGTCATCCGAGCCGAAGCCGGTCTGGAAGCGAACGAAGCCGCCGATCTTGAGGCAGGTTTCGGTGCCGGGGATGTAGAAGAAGCCGGTGCCGAAGGCGTCGCAGACGCGAACGTATTCCATGGGTTCCGGTTCGGCAGCGACGATGGCGTCGGCGGCCTGTGCGCCGGAAACTGCTGCGAGAGCCGCAGCGGAGCCGATGAGAAGGCTCTTGATGTTCATTTCTGACCTCCAGTCAAAAAGTTTCAAACGGGTCTGGGTTTTTTGCTGAAGGACAGCGTTCCCTGCCCCATCCCCAAGTTCAGGAAGCGGACGATCAACCGCCCCTGCTTCCGACGCTGAAAATACAAGACGCGCTTCCGTAAGCAATCACCAAACTGAAACAGGGCGGGGTTTGTGTCAGCCTTCGCCCCGCGCTGTTGCGCAAAGGACACAAAATGGCGAAGCAGAACGCTAAAAGTTTATGGATTCTTAACAAAACGCCTTATGAAGCGGGTACTTAGCCATTCCCACACGGGCGGCGGGCCTGCCATATTCCCGGCAGGAACAAGGCAAATCCGGCGCCTCAAGGTGGCGATCAAGCATTTTTCGCGCAGGAGTTCAGTTTCAGGGCTACCCCAGGCGCGGCGGAGAACGAGAATCGTTTGCCTGTTTTGCCGGTTCGATTCGTCGCGGAATCCTGCCGACGATTCGAGACCGGTTGAGCACCGCCTACCATGGTCCTTCCCCGCTCTCGAAAGCACCGAGCATTGGTAGCGCTCGCAAAGCGGCGCGCTTGGCAACGGAACTGCGCCCTCCCGACGCTCTCTATTCTATATGCACGGCCTTCCAGAAGTTGATCTCCGCCGACGGGACGCACGTCGCGGCCTTTTTGACTGGAGGTCAGAAATGAACATCAAGAGCCTTCTCATCGGCTCCGCTGCGGCTCTCGCAGCAGTTTCCGGCGCCCAGCCCGCCGACGCAATCGTCGCTGCCGACCCGGAACCCATGGAATACGTTCGCGTCTGCGACGCCTTCGGCACCGGCTTCTTCTACATCCCCGGCACCGAAACCTGCCTCAAGATCGGCGGCTATGTCCGTTTCCAGACCGACTTCGGTCGTGACCAGCTCGGCACGTCCGACTGGGATTCCTGGACCCGCGCGCGCGTAACCTTCGATGCGAAGTCCGACACGGAACTTGGCACGCTGACGAGTTTCATCGCCATTCACGGCGAGGCCAGCAAGAAAGAAAGCGGCGGCGGCACGAGCGGCTTCAAGGTCGATGAAGCCTATATCGAACTCGGCGGCTTCCGCGTCGGTACCTTCCTGAACTGGTGGGATGACGATCTGATCGGCGAAACCGACGTGTCTTCCAACGTCACCCGTTTCACCTCGGCTCGCTACGTCTATGACGGCGGCACGTTCCGCGCCGGTATCAGTGTCGACGAAATCAACACGGACGACTACCTTGTCGCGCTCCCCAGCTCGGGTAACGAAGTTGGTGTCTCGGGCATGATCGGCACGACGCTCGGCGGCGTGAACTTCGAACTGCTCGGCGCATACGACACCTATACCGAAGAAGGTGCGCTTCGCGCCTGGCTCTCGGCCGACGTCGGTCCCGGCACGTTCGAACTGATGGGCTACTACGCAAGCGGCGACAACGTCTACTTCAACGCCGCCAAGTGGAGCGTTGCTGCCGACTACTCGTTCAAGGCGACCGACAAGCTGACGATCACCCCCGGCGCCCAGTACTTCGGTGACTACGAACTCGTGAAGGGCATCGACGCGTGGAAGGCCGGCCTGACGGTCGACTACACGATCGTCGAGAACCTCAAGCTCAAGGCAACCGTCAACTACATCGACGTCGACAAGCAAGACGACGCGGTCGAAGGCTTCCTTCGCCTGCAGCGTTCGTTCTAAGCCGCTTCGACTTTTTCCGACAGAGGGGAACCCGGCCTTCGGGCCGGGTTTTCCTGATTCCGTTTTTTTGAGGGCCCACAGCAAAACTGTCATCATTCTTGTGCAACCAATGCGCCGCATGGGAGGCGTAGCAGGGGTTTAGCATGCAACAACATTCAAATATCGGCGGCTCATACCGTCTGGACTATCAACTCTGGGGAGCATCCAGCGGGTCGCGACCCTTACCATCCAGCCTTCGGGCGCTGCTCAGTCGCTATGTCGACGTGCTGTGGGAGCCTGGCTCCCATAAGTACAATGTCTCGTCGTTCGTGGGGGAACTCGACGAGATTCTGTTCGGGGCCGAATTTTCAGAATTTACCGACGAAATGCTCGATACGCTTGTCGCCGCGCTGCGCAAGCGGGGCAACAGCAACGCCACGATCAACCGGAAGATGGCAGCGCTCAGCAAGCTTCTGCGCAAAGCCCACAAGATGGACGACATCCAGGGCGTGCCGGAATTCAAGCGGCTCAAGGAAAGGGCCGGGCGTATCCGGTTTCTCGAGCCGGATGAGGAAACGCGGCTCTTCGAGGCCATTTCCGGCAAGTCGGAGCTTTACGGCCGTTTCTGCACCTTCCTGATCGATACCGGTGCGCGCCTCGGTGAGGGAATCGGCCTGCAATGGCAGGACATCCACCGCGACCGCGCGACATTCTGGCTGACGAAAAGCGGCAAGAGCCGCTCCGTCCCGCTCACCGAGCGGGCGGTGGCAGCGATCCAGGCATCCGAAAGGACGCGGCGCGGGCCGTTCACCGGCATCGTCCAGGCCAAGTTCCGGGCGGCGTGGAACGAGGCGAAGCAAGAGGTGGGGCTCGGATCGGAGCCGGACGTCGTTCCGCACATCCTTCGCCACACCTGCGCCTCCCGCCTCGTCCAGGGCGGGATCGACATCCGCCGCGTCCAGACATGGCTCGGCCACCAGACGCTCCAGATGACAATGCGCTACGCGCACCTGGCATCCGGAGATCTCGATATCTGCGTGGCGATCCTTGAACGCGCCGCCCGCAACGGGGCGGCATAGCGGGGCGGCGGCCGCTCTTGCGGCGCCGGTGTCGACACAGGAATCGACCTTGAGCGCCCTTCGAGCCTCCGGTCTGCGGGTGAATGGATGCCGCTTTCGAGCGGCATCCGGCGCATCCCGCGGGCAACGCGTGGGCGATATCATTCCATAGCCGGTGCATGAGATGGCCAGGCTGAGGGCAGGTTGGAATCGGACGAATGGCGGCAATATGTAAAGCTGGCCACTCCGTCCATCTGGCGATTGGCGCGTAGGCTGGCTTTCAATTTTCCCACCGTGGCGGTCCGGGAGCAGACCTCTCGGCAAGCTTGTGGGAATGGCCGGGATGCGAGCGTCTGTTCATGTATCGAACCGCGGCAAGAGAAATCAGAATATTGTTTTCAAAACCGAAAAAAGCCTTGCAATCCCAGTCCATGCCGCATAGTGAAACCGCGAGCGGAGAGGTGGCCGAGTGGTCGAAGGCGCTCCCCTGCTAAGGGAGTATACCGGAAACGGTATCGAGGGTTCGAATCCCTTCTTCTCCGCCATTTTCAGCACAACGGGCAACGCCGATCGGCTCGGCTTCGTAAACTGCTGTTCCGCCCGTCTGACGAGGCTTGAACCGGAGGCGGCGTCTCATTTCTAGAACGGCTTTTCGGCCTTGTCGGTGCGGTAGAGGCTGACCGCCACCTCCCGGGGCTTGCCCCGCGGCCCTCCCCTTGCGACCTTGCGCCAGGCGTTCAGCGTGGCCTCGTCACGCCAGCATTCGAAGAGGTTGACGCGCTCCGGATCGACGGCGTCCGTGCTTATCGAGAAGTCGAGGCATCCGTCGAACGCGCGTGCGCGTTCGACCATGCCCTTGAAGGCCTCCACGGCACTGTCCCGTTTGCCGGGGTCGACGCGGGTATAGCCGGCGATGATGATCATGGTGTTCCTCCTTCGGCCAGGTGCTCTCCGGCGAGATGCCGGCCTGCGTGGTCTGGTTTGGCGACCCGCGAGGATCGCCGGTTCGGATGGGAATGTCAGGCGCCCTTTACATAGCCGGCGGCTTCGACGATCCGGCCGTCGCGGACCCGCATGATGTTGACGCCGCGCACGCGGTCTGTCCCGCCCTCGCCCCAGCGGAGCCGCCATCGAATGATCCCGCGATCCTCGCCGGCCCAGATCTCCTCCGCTTCGAAGACAAGCCTCGCTGAGGACGCGATCCCCTTCCAGAAATCGAGGCAGGCCTGGCGCCCCTCGTAGCGCGCGCCATCCGGCGCGGGCGCGGTATTCTCCAGGATGCAGCCCTCTCCGATCAGCTCATCGAGATCCCCGGGACGGTGCTCCTCGAACGCGCGATGAAAACGGTTGATGATCTCACGGGTACGTTCGCTGTCGGTCTTCATCTTTCACCTCGTTGCGCTCTGGGCTCGCGGGGATCGCGAGGCTTCTTCGCAGGCCCGACGGAAGCGCCCGGCTACATGGTCTTTACGTACGACGCGCGGCCGGCGCGCTTTCCGACACTTCCGGCGGAATTCTTTCGCGCCGGGCGGCGCGTCAGTCCCGGCGCGGATATTCGAGCTGCATGGCGACGACATGCATCGTGCGCGCGCCGTATGTGTCGGCGATAGCCTGAAGGTTATCGTCCAGGGCGTCGGCCGGCCGCTGACCGGGATAGAGCGAAGCGCGATCTTCCGGCGGCCAATCCATCGCGACCCGATCGGGGATGACGCGGATACCGTTGCGCGTCTCGACCGTCCCGGCCGTTTCCGCGAATGTGAGGGCGCTGGAGCGGTAGGTCCGCGACCAGGCATCGGCGACCAGGGCGAGCGACACTTCATCCATGCCGGGCCGAAGCTCGATGCCCCGCGCATCGCGATTCCAGAAGGCCAGGCGATTGGCGAGCACCGTCGTCACAAAGGGCCGCGTCAGCGAAAAGGCGGCGCTCGCATGGCGCATATCCCATGTTTCGACGCCGAGATCGTCGGCAATGGCCTGCGCTTTCGCGCGCCCTGCAACCGCCTCGATCAGCGCCAGCATCATCGGCATGGAGGCGGAGATGCCCGTGGTGGTCACGACGTTTCCGTCCGCCACCATGCGCCGGTCCGCGACATAGTCGATGCCCGGACTGCGTTCGAGCATCTCGTCCCGATAATACCAGTGGGTCGTGGCCCGCCGTCCATCGATCAGGCCGGCCGCGCCGAGCACCTTCGCGCCGGCGCAGATGCCGATGATCCGCGCGCCCTTGCGCGACTGATCCCGCAGCCAGGCGAGCACGGCGGGGGCAACGTCGCGGGTCATGGCGGGGCCGGGGGCGGAAAACGCCGCCTCTTGGTGGGCCGCCGCCGAATCCGCGCAGGGCCGCCCCCGGTCGCCGCGCCCCGCGGGATAGAGCCGGACCGGCCCCGGCCCGGTCGCCAGCATCAGCACATCGGCGATATCGGCACGCCGGAGGATTCCCGCCGGCATCAGATAGTCGGTGGTCTCGGTGGCCTCGTTCAACCCGACGATGGCAACGAGGGGGCGGTTTCCTCCTTCGTGGCGGAGTGCCGAGAGCATGGCATCCATCTCGCCGCGCGGCACCGGCGGCGCGTCGGCCGTGGCGGTTGCCGGCGGCAGGCTGAATATCCAGCCGCCAAAACCCAGCAGGCCGACAACGAGGACGGAAACGGCGCCCCAAAGGAGCATGGATTTCCACATGGCCGCCTCCCTGGCGGTTGGAGCGGGGGTGCCGATGCGTCGGCGCCCTCCCGGCTTTTCGGAAAACTAGCAAATCGCGCCTATGGCAGGAATGACAAATTCATGGCATTTTCCGCCAATGCATCGTGTCGCCTTCCTCGTCTATCCGGGCTTCGAACTGCTCGACGTATCGGGTCCGGCCGCGGTCTTCACCGGCGCCAACCGCGCGCTTGGCCAACACGGCAGGCCGGCGGTCTACGCGGTTGTGCTGGTATCGGCAGCGGGCGGAACCGTCGAAAGCAGCAGCGGCATCGCTGTCGAAACGCGGCCGGTCACGGAGGTGCGATCCGGCGAAGTGCAGACGATGCTCGTGGCGGGCGCGGAGCGCGAGCCACCGCTCGCCGCCGGGGCGGGCCCCCCCCGCGGGCGGCGCCTCCCCGGCCCCCCCCCCGGGCCGGGCGCTTCGGGTCGGGCTGGCCGGGGGGGGACATGCTTTCCGCCCCCGGCCCTCTCGGTGGGCGCCCCGCCGCCCCCCCCGCGGGTTCCCTCGCCATGATTGCCAGGGATCTCGACGCGGCCATTGCCGGAGAGGTCGCCAAGAGGCTGATCCTTTATGCGCGTCGCCCCGGCTACCAGTCGCAGTTCAGCCCGGTCCTGCAGGCACAGGTCAGGGGCGAGAGCCCCTTTGCCGACCTGATCGGCTGGATCGAGGCCAATCTCGACGCGCCGCTCGACGTGCCGTCCCTCGCCAGCCGCGCCGGGCTCAGCGAGCGCACATTCCATCGCAGGTTCGTGGCGGCGACCGGGCAGACGCCGGCCCGTTTTGTCGAAACGGCCAGGCTCGATGCCGCGCGGATGCTGCTTTCGCGCGGTCTTTCGCTCAAATCGGTCGCCGCACAGGTCGGCCTGTTTCCGGCAACGCGCCTTTCGGATGCTTTCGAACGGCGGTTCGGCGTTGCGCCGAGATTGTTTCGCGACATGCATGCCGGGATGTAAGGCCCGATTCGGGCGCTCGACTCATAAGGAGGCAATCTCCACCCAGCGTCCCTCGCGGAACGACCGCGCCATGGCGTGCACGGATTGCTCGATGCGCAGACCGTGATTGAAATCAATGGAATGCGAGGCCATGCCGGCGATTGCGGCGATCAGCTCGCGGCATTCGATGACCTTGAGGTCGTTGAAGCCGAGGCCGTGGCCGGGCGCCGGGATGAAGCGGTCGTAAGGCCTGTGGTGCGGCGCGGTCAGGACTGTGGAAAAGCCCTGCTCGGTGGCGCGGCCTTCGGTCGTGTAGAGCTGGAACTCGTTCATGCGCTCCTGGTCGTAGAGGATCGAGCCCTTCGAGCCGTAGATCTGCAGGGCGATGCGGCCCTTGCGGCCCCAGGCGGAGCGGTTGGCCATCAGCACGCCGGAAATGCCGCCGGGAAGGCGCATCAGGACGCTGGCGATATCGTGGTTCTCGACGGCGCGGCGACCGCCTTCCTTCAGCGGGCGCTCGGCATAGGGTTTGGCCAGCGAGGCGATGACGGCCTCGACATGGCCGAAGAGGCTCCAGAGCAGCGAAAGCGGATGCACGGCGAAGTCGTCGAGCGCGCCGTAGCCGGAGGATGCCTCGCTCTTCCAGTAGAAGGGTGCGTCCGGATCGGCCATGAAGTCCTCGTCCATCTCGATGCGGACATGGTTGACCGTGCCGATGCGGCCCTCGTCGAGCAGCAGGCGGATGTGCCGCATCACCGGGTTCTGGATGTAATTGTAGCCCATGACAGCCACCTTGCCGGAGGCGCGCTGGGCGGCGAGCATGCGCTCGGCGTCGGCGAAAGCCGGCGCCATCGGCTTCTCGCACCAGACATGCTTGCCGGCCTCGAGCGCAGCGACGGCCATCTCGGCGTGGAACTGATTCGGCGTGGTGACGGAAATGACGTCGATCTCGGGATCGGACAGGAGGTCGCGCCAGTCGGCGGTGAATCTTGCAAAGCCGAATTCGCGGGCGCGGCTTGCGGCAAGCCCGGCATTGGCCTCGGCAAGATGCACAAGGCGCGGGCGCTCGACGTCGCCGAAGACGGTGCTGACATTGTTCCAGGCGAGCGCATGGCACTTGCCCATGTAACCCGTGCCGATCAGTCCGATACCCAAGGCCTTCATGACAATCCTCCATCGTCTCCGGCCCTCGCAAAACCGCTACGCAGTTTCGCAAGAGTTGATATACCTCGCGCTGGGCGCGCCTTGCGCCATCCATAGCGGGAAAGATTTGGAACGAAAACTATCTTTTCCGAAGATATGGAATATTTATTTCATTTATCGCAGAATGGCCGCACGAGGAGGACAGACCCATGAACAGCAGCGAAGCGGCCCTCACGCGCGTGCCCCGCGATTTCGACAGCCTGCGCAGCGTGATCATCGAGCGCAAGGCGACCATGCCGAAGCGGCTGGCGCAGGTGGCGACCTATGCGCTTTCCAACCCGGACGACATGGCCTTCGGCACCGCGGCGAGCATCGCGACGGCGGCCGACGTGCAGCCCTCCACGCTGGTGCGCCTTGCCCACCACCTCGGCTACGAAGGCTTTTCCGACCTTCAGAACGTCTTTCGCGCGCGGCTGCGCGACCGCACGCTTTCCTACGAGGAGCGCATGCTCTCGCTGGAGGCGGGGCCGGCGGCCAACAGCGACGCGGAACTGCTCTCCGGCTTCCTGACGGCGGCGAGCCAGTCGGTGGCGCGGCTTGCCGGCACTATCGACGGGGAGACCTTCTCCAAGGCCGTCGACCTGCTCGCCCGGGCGGAAACCATCTATCTCGTCGCCAAGCGGCGCTCCTATCCGCTGACGGCGCATATCGCCTATGCCTTCGGCAAGCTCGGCATCCGCCATCAGATCATCGCCTCGCCGAACGGCATCGACCCCGAAATGACGCAGTTCGCGACGACCCGGGACGCCGTGATCGCCGCGAGCTTCGCGCCCTATGCCGCCGAGAGCCTGACGCAGGCGCAGGAGCTCGCCGCCCGGGGTGTGCCCATCGTCGCCATCACCGATTCCGTCTTCTCCCCCCTCGCCGCCTCCGCCACCCACTGGTTCGAGGTGTCGGAGGCTGACTATGCCGGCTTCCGCTCGCTTTCCGCCTCCATCGCGCTCGCCATGGCGCTGCCGGTCGCCATCGCCGAGCGGCGGCGCAGCCTCAAGCGTTCGCCCAAAGGGAATGCTGTGGAATAGAAACGGAATGTATATTCCGAATTGACAGAACAATGGAATTCATGTTTCATTTTCCCGACGTCCGCCGCGCATCCACGACGGCGCCGCAAGACCGGGAGGAAGACATGCCCCATACGGACCAGACGAAGACGCTCGACATCATCACGATCGGCCGCTCGTCCGTCGATCTTTATGGCCAGCAGCTCGGCACGCGCCTGGAAGACACGGCCTCCTTCGCGAAATCGGTCGGCGGCTGCCCCGCCAATATCGCCATCGGCACCGCCCGCCTCGGCCTCAAGTCCGCACTCATCACCCGCGTCGGCGACGAGCAGATGGGCCGCTTCATCCGCGAGCAATCCGCCCGCGAAGGCGTCAATGTCGAGGGCATCAGGACCGACAAGGAGCGGCTGACGGCGCTGGTGCTGCTCGCCATCGAATCCGAGGGCGTTTCGCCGATGATCTTCGTGCGCACCGACTGCGCCGACATGGCGCTCGACGAGGGCGACGTGGACGAGGCCTTCGTGCGCTCCTCGCGCGCCGTGCTGGTTTCCGGCACGCACTTCTCCCGCCCCAACACCGAGGCCGCGCAGCGCAAGGCGATCCGCATCGCCGAAGAGAGCGGCGGCAAGGTCGTCTTCGACATCGACTATCGTCCGAACCTCTGGGGCCTTGCCGGCCATGCCGAGGGCTTCGAGCGCTATGTGAAGTCCGACCGCGTCTCGGCCATCATGAAATCCGTGCTGCCGGATTGCGACCTGATCGTCGGCACGGAAGAAGAGATCATGATCGCCTCGGGCGCGGACGACGTGCTCTCCTCGCTGAAGGCGATCCGCGCGGTCTCGTCCGCGACCATCGTGCTGAAGCGCGGCGCCATGGGCTGCATCGTCTATGACGGCCCGATCTCCGACGATCTGGAAGACGGCGTGATCGGCCAGGGCTTTCCCATCGAGGTCTATAACGTGCTCGGCGCGGGCGATGCCTTCATGTCGGGCTTCCTGCGTGGCTGGCTCAAGGGCGAGGACCATGCGACCTCCGCGACCTGGGCCAATGCCTGCGGCGCCTTCGCCGTCTCGCGCCTGCTCTGCTCGCCGGAATATCCGAGCTGGGAGGAGTTGGAGTTCTTCCTGAAGAACGGCAGCAAGCACCGGGCGCTGCGCAAGGACGAGGCGATCAACCACATCCACTGGGCGACGAACCGCAAGCAGGGCGACATTCCGCTCCTCATGGCGCTCGCCTGCGACCACCGCATGCAGCTCGTCGACGTCGCCGACGAACTCGGCGTGCCGCACGAAAAGATCTCCGAATTCAAGCGCCTCACCGTCGAAGCCGCCGCGCGGGTGGCCGAAGGGCGGCCGGGCTATGGCATGCTGATCGACGAGCGCTTCGGGCGCGACGCCTTCTTCGACGCCGCCACCAAGGATTTCTCCTGGCTCGGCCGGCCGGTCGAGCTGCCGGGCTCCAAGCCGCTGCGCTTCGAATTCAGCCAGGATATCGGCTCGCAGCTCGTGGAATGGCCGCTCGACCATTGCATCAAGTGCCTGTGCTTCTACCATCCCGACGATCCGGCCGCGCTCAAGCAGGAGCAGCAGGAGAAGCTGCGCACCCTTTTCGAGGCGGCGCGCCGCGTCGGGCGCGAGCTGCTGGTCGAGATCATCGCCGGCAAGAACGGGCCGCTCAGGGACGATACGATCTCCACGGCGTTGCAGGAGCTCTACGATCTCGGCATCAAGCCGGACTGGTGGAAGCTGGAGCCGCAGGCCTCCCCGGAGACATGGCGGAACATCGAGGCGGTGATCGCCCGGAACGACGCCTGGTGCCGTGGCATCGTGCTGCTCGGGCTGGAGGCGCCGACGGAGGACCTGATCAAGGCCTTCGAGGCGACGAAGGTGGCGCCGGCCGTCAAGGGCTTTGCCGTCGGCCGCACGATCTTCGCCGATGCGGCCCGCGCCTGGATGGCCGGCAGGATGGACGACGAGGCGGCCATCGCCGACATGGCCGGCCGCTTCCGTGCGCTGACCGATGCGTGGCTCGGGACGCGCGGATTGAAATAGGAAGTCCCCTCCCCAACCCCTCCCCACAAGGGGGAGGGGCTAACCCGCCGAACCGTTTTGCCGGAACATGCGGCCGCCTCTCCTGAAGCGGCGCGACGGACGGGAAAGC
>Ga0066256_1002753_pt1 | contig 18546 bp, 17 predicted proteins | sample ThiBio_1000_biof_FD_87107 | JGI IMG/M metagenome (GOLD analysis project Ga0066256, IMG submission 87107) | Wastewater bioreactor microbial communities from Cape Town, South Africa - Thiocy_expt_1000_biof (version 2) | ecosystem: Engineered > Bioreactor > Thiocyanate-remediating >...
GCAGCCGGGGGTTTGATGAGTCAGTTGGTCAACCCCGGTTTTTGGCTGGCCGTGCTGCTGGCCGCGTTGGCGCTGTTCGGCAGCGGCTATGCGGCAGGGAAAAAGCACGCGTCGTCCGCCTGCGTCGCCGACCAAGCCCAAGCGCAGCAGGCCGCGCAGGCCAAGGTGGACGAAACCAATGCCAGGCGCGAGCAAGTCGCCCAGTCGCGCGAGACCTCGCGCGAGCAGATCCGCATCGTGTACCGAACCATCCGGGAGAAAGCAGATGAACTCAAAACCACCCCTCACCCCAACCCTCTCCCCGCGAGCGGGGCGAGGGGGAATGATTTTGCTTGCGGCCTTGATGCTGACAGCCTGCGCCTCTGGAATGCCGCCAACGCGGGAAACCCCGCGCCCGTGTTCGGCAAACTTGACTACCGACTGTCCAGCGCCGCCACCGGCCAAGTCGGGCAAGTTGGCGGACTTGCTGGACAACCACATCGAGGCGATGGAGCTGTACAGCCAGTGCCGGGATCAGCTGAAGAAACTGGCGGAGTGCGCGAACAGTGAAGCCGGAAGATAGAGCGCAGGAGATCGAACTGGAAGAGTGGGAGCGGCGGCAGAAGGATGCCCTGCTGCCCGCGCCGACAAGGGAATCGGCCAAGTGGTGCGCCGCACCCGGCTGCGGCCAGCGCATACCGGATGCGCGGCGCCGCGCGGTACCGGGCGTGCAGCTTTGCATCGAGTGCCAGGAATGGCAGGAATACATGGAAGGCAGACATGCAAGTTCAAATTGATCTGTGGGAGTTGTTGATGGCGCTGGCCTCGTTGGTCGGTGTGTTCGCCGCGCTGGTCTGGATGTTCGGCACGCTGCTGGTTAAGCAGTTCAAGGCGCTGCTGGACCAGCGCTTCACGGTGATCCAGGGCGATTTGGGCAAGCGCGCCGTCGAAGACGCGAAAGGATCTGAGCCGCTGCGCAAGATCGAGGCTTTCGGCGACCGCCTCGTCACGCGCTTCGGCAAGGATCTCCCCGATGACGGAAGGATGTTCCTCGACCGGATGCAGAATGCTGCCGGCAGGATGCGGCGCCTCATCAACGACCTGCTCGACTACTCACGCGTGACCACGAAGGCAAAACCGTTCACGCGAGTGGAGCTCGGCGAGGTGTTGAGCGGCGTGCTCTCCGACCTCCAGATCCGCATCGAGGAGTCCGGCGCCGTTATCAAGTCGGAGGTGCTGCCTGTTGTCGACGCGGATGCAACGCAGATGCGCCAGTTGCTTCAGAACGTGCTCGCGAACGCGCTCAAGTTCCGCAAGGCCGATGTGAAGCCCGAGATCAATATCACGTGCTCGACTGACGCCGACCGCTCAGGTCCCGGCCATCGCTCTCCGCACTTGCGAATCGAAATCCGCGACAACGGCATCGGCTTCGACAATAAATACAAGGAGCAGATCTTCACGATCTTCCAGCGCCTGCACGGACGCCTCGAATACGAAGGCACCGGCGTGGGCCTCGCCACGGTTCGCAAGACGCCGACGGCCAGCCGGGCATTGGAGCGACGTTCATTATCGAGCTGCCGATGCATCAGGCGGCCGAGAAAACAGCAGATGCGTCCGTGAAGTGAAGCAAAGCTGCGTACAACTCGTCCACGAGCGTGATCGCGATGCAACACGCCGTGCTAGTTTCGTGTCCGATTCGTCAAGTGTCGTGCGTTCGCAATCGAACAGTGTAATGATAAACACACAGATGATGCGGGATGCGCGCTATGAGGCGGGCCGGGCATTTGACCAGGAAGCTTGCGATTGCTGCCGCAGCAGCGGTCGGCTTTTCTGTGGTTACGTCTGACGCGAAAGCTCAATCACTGCTCGATGAAGTGCGGCTGGGCGTTCTTGCCCATAGCATCGAAAGTGGTCAGTCAGAAGGCGGCGCGGACATCAACGTGGAAGTGCTCTTCCGCCGGCCGAGCATCTCCTATCGTGATGCCTTGGCGAATTTCTTCCTCAGGCCCCGCGTGCACGCTGGCGCCGCGATCAACACGATCGGAGATACCAGCCAAATCTACGTTGGGCTGACCTGGGATCTGAAGATCACTCAAAGAATTTCGCTCGAAGCGTCCTTTGGCGGCGCTTGGCACGACGGGCCGACCCACGGCGCCGCGCCGGACCTCTACGGCTGCTCGGTGAACTTCCGCGAGTCGTTCTCGGTCGGATATGCGCTCAATGTAGCCTGGACGGTCTATGGCATGATCGCCCACATGTCGAACGCGAACCTCTGCGACCACAACAGCGGCATCACCAGCGCCGGCGTGCGCGTCGGCTACAGGTTCAACTAAAGCAACGGACTTGAATGCGCCTCACCTCGATGCGGCTCTGCTCGCGCCGCGGGCGCAGGCTCATGTCATCCGCGCCGGATGAGCGTTGCGCTTGCCATTGCGGCAATGCCTTCGCGCCGCCCCGTGAAGCCAAGCGTTTCCGTAGTGGTCGCTTTCACGCCGACGCGGCCAACGTCGATGCCGATAATGCGCGCAATCTCGCGGCGCATGGCATCACGGTGCGGCCCGACGCGTGGCGCTTCGCAGATGATCGTCACATCGACGTTGCCGATCGTATAGCCGGCGGCCGTCACGCGACGCGCGGCTTCCACGAGAAAGATCTCCGAGCGCGCGCCCTTCCAGCGCATGTCGCTCGGCGGGAAGTGCTGGCCGATGTCGCCGTCGCCGATGGCGCCGAAGAGGGCATCAGTGAGTGCGTGAAGGCCTACGTCGGCATCCGAGTGGCCGTCGAGCGTGTGCGTGTGTGGGATCGACACCCCGCAGAGCCAGACATGATCGCCCGCGCCGAAGCGGTGCACATCGAAGCCGGTGCCGTGGCGCACGTCCGTGATGCTCGGGGCGGCGCGGCCAAACGACTGCTGGGCCAAGGCGAGATCCTCCGCGCTCGTGATCTTGATGTTGCGTGCCTCGCCATTGACCAGGGCGCAAGTCACGCCGTGCCATTCCGCGAGACTCGAATCGTCGGTGAATTCATTGCGTCCTGATGCCTCCGCTGCCCTGTGGGCCGCCAGGATTTCAGGATAGCGGAAGCCCTGGGGGGTCTCGGCGCGCCAGAGGCCGCTCCGGTCGACAGTGCCGGCGACATTGCCTGCTGCATCGGCGCGCTTGAGGGTATCGGGAACAGGAAGCGCCGGCAGCGCGCCCGGTGAGGTCGCGAGCGCCGCGATCACGCGGTCGATCAGCGCGGGCGTAACGAATGGCCGTGCCGCATCGTGGATCAGCACGCGCGACGGATTGTGACTGAGCAGCGCTTCGAGGCCATTGTGGACGGAAATCTGCCGGCTCGCGCCGCCGATCGCAGGGGGCAACAGCTTGCCGGACACCCGTTGTGCGGCCGCCTGATAGCGGAGCATGTCATTTGGATGGATGACCACCATCACGTGATCGATGCTCGGATGGCCGGCAAAGGCCTCGAGCGTCCGCGTGAGCATCGGCACGCCGCCGAGGTCCGCGTACTGCTTCGGGATGGTGGCCGAGCCGGCCCGGCTGCCGCGTCCGGCGGCGACGATAATGGCTATGGTTGACACGGCCCCTGCCCCCGGGAAGCGGGCGAGCGTCGATGAAAATGCGCGCGCCGGCAAAAAGTAACCAAATCCAATGCGAAAGCAACGGACTTGAAATTCGCCTCACCTCGATGCCCGGCGGGGAGCGAATTTCAAGTCCCCGCTGCTTTAGAACCCATTAAATCTAAAGCGTCTTTGGACCTCGGATGCGACTTCGGCCAACCCGAATCGCAGATCGGATTCGAGGTCCGACGCTCTAGTGCAAATGCTCATAGGACCAGCCCAGGTCCTGCGCAAGGGCCACACGCTGCACTGCAATTTCGCACTTGCGAAGGCCGTCGTCCTTCTCTAGTTTGAATAATTATTGGGCACGGTGTAACGTTGCTCAAAAATAGGGCAGGTGATGAACGGAAGGCCGGACAGCAATCGGGGCGGGCAGGCAGGCGGGGGGAGCACCCCTTCGTCTGGACGCACGCCTGAATTGGCAATTGGCTCGACCATTGTTGCCGGACGCGTTCTCCTTGCGCCGATGTCTGGGGTATCCGATCTGCCGTTCCGGCAGGCCGCGCAACATTGTGGCGCGGAGTATGTCGTCTCGGAGATGGTCGCGAGCGAGGAGCTCGTACGCGAGCGCCCCGACGTTCTGCGGCGAACAGCGTTTGCCGGCGGGCGCCCATTCGTCATGCAGCTTGCCGGACGTGAGGCACGCTGGATGGCCGAGGGTGCGCGCATTGCCGAGGGGCTGGGCGCCGACATCATCGACATCAACATGGGTTGCCCCGCACGCGAGGTGACCGGCAAGCTCTCCGGCAGCGCGTTGATGCGCGATCTCGATCACGCCATTGGTTTGATCGATGCAACGATCGGTGCCGTCCGCGTTCCCGTGACCTTGAAGATGCGCATGGGCTGGGATCATGCGAACCTCAATGCCCCCGAGCTCGCGCGGCGCGCTGAAGCTGCCGGCATTGCGCTCGTCACCGTGCATGGCCGCACGCGCTGCCAGTTCTTCAAGGACAAGGCCGATTGGCACTTCGTCCGCCGCGCCAAGGACGCGGTGGGAATTCCCGTCATCGTGAACGGCGACATCTGCACGCCGGAGGATGCCCAGGCTGCGCTTGCTGCTTCGGAGGCCGACGGTGTGATGATCGGGCGCGGCGCTTATGGCGCACCGTGGCTGCCGGCGCGCGTCAATACCTTCCTCGCAACCGGCAACGACCCGGGGCCACCGTCGCTCGAGGCGCAGTGCGCGGTCGCCCTTGGCCACGTCGAGGCGATGCTCCGCCATTACGGCGCGTTCCTCGGACTGAGGAATGCGCGCAAGCATATTGGCTGGTACCTCGAGACGAGCGGTGCGCCGCCCGCCGTCGTCAAGGCGAACCGTCAACGCCTGTGCACGGAGACCGATCCCGCACGACTGCTCGCGGGACTGGCGCACTTCTATGCGTCGGTTCCGCAACTCGAGGGGGCCGCAGCATGAGCACGGAGAGCACGGCCGATCGGGTGCCGCCGTTGCCGCCAATTACGACACGACGCCATATCGAGCACGATGTGCTCGTTGGCGCCCTTCCCCACCCGATCATCGTGCTCGCAGCCGACGAACGCGTCATCTACGCCAATGTCGCGGCCGAGACGTTCTTCCAGTCGAGCCAGGCCGTCCTGAAGCGCCAGCAGATCGGCTCGATCGTCAGCGACGACTGCCCCCTCATCTCCCTCGCGCGCCAGGTCGCGCGCACCGGTTCGACGGTCAACGAATACGGCGTTCTGATTTCGACGCCGAAGGTGCAGGCGCCCCGTCTCGTCGACATCTACGGCGGCCCGCTCCCTGACGCGCCCGACCTCGTCCTCCTGATGCTGCAGCAGCGCTCGATGGCGCAGATGATCGAGCGTCAGCTCACGCATCGCGCGGCGGCGCGCTCGGTGTCGGGTCTCGCCGCCGTGCTCGCGCACGAGATCAAGAACCCGCTTTCCGGTATTCGCGGCGCGGCCCAGCTTCTCGAGCCCTCGCTGTCCGACGAGGATCGCGCGCTCGCACGCCTCATCTGCTCCGAGACCGACCGCATCCGCAATCTCGTCGATCGCATGGAGGTGTTCGGCGACGAGCGGCCGCTCGCGACCGAGCCGGTCAACATCCACGACGTGCTGGATCACGTGAAGCGCATCGCCGAGAGCGGCTTTGCGCGCGGCATTCGCATCCAGGAGCAGTACGATCCCTCGCTGCCGCCCATTCCCGGCAATCGCGACAAGCTCGTCCAGGCCTTCCTCAATCTCGTCAAGAACGCTGCCGAAGCGCTCGGCGAGACGCGCGACGGCGGGCGCATCATCCTCACCACGGCCTTCCGGCCTGGCGTGCGCCTCTCGGTTCCGGGCTCGCAGGCGCGCGTCGCGCTGCCGCTCATGATCGAGATCGAGGACAACGGCCCCGGCATCGCCGAGGCCGTCCGCTCGCATCTCTTCGATCCCTTCGTCACTACCAAGCGGACCGGCACCGGTCTAGGCCTCGCGCTGGTCGCCAAGATCGTCGGCGATCACGGCGGCATCATCGAGTGCGACAGCGAGCCCCGCAAGACTGTCTTCCGCGTACTCCTGCCCATGCAGGAACGCGCGGGCGACCCGACCAAGAGAGGCTTATGATGGCACGCGGAACCATCCTCATTGCTGACGACGATGCGGCCATTCGCACGGTGCTCAATCAGGCACTGGCGCGGGCCGGTTACTCGCCACGCGCAACCGGCAACGCGGCGACGCTGTGGCGCTGGGTCTCGCAGGGCGAGGGCGATGTCGTCATCACCGACGTGATCATGCCCGATGAGAGCGCCTTCGATCTCATCCCGCGGATCAAGAAGGCGCGGCCCGAGCTGCCCGTCATTGTCATGAGCGCGCAGAACACGCTGATGACGGCGATCACTGCGGCCGAGAAGGGTGCTTACGAGTATCTGCCGAAGCCGTTCGATCTCTCCGAGCTCGTCGGCGTCGTAGGGCGTGCGCTCTCCGAGCCCGGCCGAAAGCGCGAGCGCAGCACGGACGGCGATAACGAGGAACTCCCGCTCATCGGCCGCTCGGCCGCCATGCAGGAGATCTATCGGGTCATTGCGCGTCTCACGCAGACCGATCTCACGGTGATGATCACCGGCGAGTCCGGCACGGGCAAGGAGCTCGTCGCGCGCGTGCTTCACGACTTCTCCAAGCGCCGCGCCGGGCCGTTCGTTGCGATCAACATGGCGGCGATCCCGCGCGAGCTCATCGAGAGCGAGCTCTTTGGCCACGAGAAGGGGGCCTTCACGGGCGCGCAGGTGCGCACGCAGGGCCGCTTCGAGCAGGCCGAAGGTGGCACGCTCTTCCTCGACGAGATCGGCGACATGCCGCTCGAGGCGCAGACACGACTGCTGCGCGTGCTCCAGGAAGGCGAGTACACGACGGTTGGCGGACGCACGCCGATCAAGACCAACGTCCGCATTATTGCCGCGACGCACCGCGATCTCCGCCAGCAGATCCAGCAGGGCGCTTTCCGCGAGGATCTCTACTATCGGCTCAATGTCGTGCCTGTTCGTCTGCCGCCCTTGCGCGAGCGGGCCGAGGACATCGGCGATCTTGCGCGCCACTTCCTGCGCATCGCGGCACGCGAAGGTCTCGGCCAGAAGACGCTGGCGCCCGGCGCCCTCGATCGACTGCGTAAGCATTCCTGGCCGGGGAATGTGCGCGAGCTCGAGAACCTTGTCCGCCGCCTGGCTGCGCTCTACTCGCAGGACACCATCAGCGCGGAGATCGTCGATGGCGAGCTTGCCGAGCTGTCGCCGGCGGCGCACGAGCCCGATGCGGTGTCGGATACGTCGCGCGCCCTTTCCGAGTTGGTCGAGGGCTATCTGGCCCGCCATTTCGCCGGCTTCGGGAAGGACCTCCCGCCGCCGGGGCTCTATCGGCGCATTTTGCGTCAGGTCGAGATGCCGCTGATCACGGCCGCTCTTGCAGCGACGCGCGGCAACCAGATCAGGGCCGCGGAGCTCCTCGGTCTCAATCGCAATACGCTGCGCGAGAAGATCCAGAGCCTCGACATCCAGGTCTTCAAGGGTCCCCAGGCCTGATCGACGATCCGACGTTGCAGCACGCCCCTGCTTCAGGCGTGCGGCGCCGTCCACCTCCTATCCACAGAAACGGGCAGTGCGGCCGGTCACATAAAGGTGTGACCGGCCTTGTCGCCAGAAAGACACAGTTTGTGTCATATTGGCTGGCGCGACATCGAGCGAAGGTGCTCGGGCGGCATCATCTGCGCGGGAACGGATATCACGCTGCAGCAGCTAACCCGATCCAACTGCCTGAAGTCGGAAGATAATTGAGGGCTTTCGAGACGCAATCGGGGCCTGCGGAGGATCGCTCCGGAAGCCGTTGCCGCGCCGCCGCTCGAGGCGGACACACGTCCTTATGACGATCCGCGGCGCCGGCCGGAAGTGAAGTGAGTATGGGCACACAGGACACAACCAACCGACGTTCGTTGCTTTCCGGCGTACCCGAATCGGGTTTGCCGGGATCGAGCCCGCGCGCCTTCTGGTTTGGCCTCGCGATCGTCGTCCTCTCGCTCGTCTCGGGTTTCGCGACCTACCTTATCCTGACCGGGCTGACGCCCATCGCCCCGCGCAATGACGTCGTGCTGCTGGTGCTGATGGTCAACGTGGTGCTGATCATCGCCATGCTGGCTGTGATCGGTGCTCAGGCTTATGGCCTGTGGCGCGCCTGGCGCTCGCGGCTCCCGGGCGCGCGGGTGCACATCCGGATCGTCTTGCTGTTCACGCTGATCTCGGCGCTGCCGGCGCTGCTGCTGGCACTTGCTGCGACGACCACCTTCTCGCGCTCGCTGGACAACTGGTTTGCCTCGCGCACGCGGACGATCGTCGCCAACTCGCTGGATGTCGCCCACGCCTACGTCGCCGAGCATGGTCAGGTCATTCGGACCGACATCGTCAACATGGCGAAGGACCTCGACGATGCGACCCCGCCCGGCACGATGGATCCCGGTAATGATCAGGCCTGGCGCAATCTCGTGCTGGCTCAGGCGGGCTTGCGCGACCTGACGCTCGTCTCCGTGATCGATGCCAAGGGGAACGTGGTCTTCTCGACGGCCATGAACGGTGGCATCGCCTACGAGCCGCCAGGATCGGATGTCATCACGCAGGCCGAGGCCGGTCACGTCCCGCTGCTGCTGCCGAGAGACAGCTATCGCATTGCCGCCGTTGCCAAGCTCACACGCTATCCGGGCCACTATCTCTATGTTGCCCGCCGCGTAAATCCGCGCGTCGTCGGGCATCTTACGCGCACGGAGGCTGGCGTCGCCGAGTACGAGCGGCTGCTGCAGGCGCGCGGCGGTCTCAAGCTCGTGCACGGCCTCATGTACTTCATGCTGTCGCTGACCGGCGTCCTGGCGGCGATCTGGGTGGGCCTCTGGTTTGCGAGCCAGCTCGTGGCGCCGATCCGTCGCCTGATCCGCGCCGCGCAGCAGGTCGCCACCGGCGACCTGAGCGTGGAGCTGCCGCTCTATCGCGGCGAAGGCGATCTGCGGCGCCTCTCGAACGACTTCAACCTGATGACGCGCGAGCTTCATCGTCAGCGCAGTGCTCTCGATGAGCGCCGCCGCTTCATGGAGGCCATGCTCTCGGGCGTCAGCGCGGGCGTGATCGGTCTCGATGCGGCGGGAATAATCCGTATTGCCAACCCTTCCGCCGAACGTCTTCTCGGCATCAAGGCCGACGACCTTCTTGGCCGTCCGATCGCCGAGGCGATCCCAGCCCTTGGATCGCACTGCACGGAGGCGGCCGAGCAGGCGCACAGCAAGGGGCGTGCGCACGGCCAAGTCTCCATGATGGTCGGCGATGAGGAGCGCGTCTTTGCCGTCTAGATGACCAAGGAGAAGGCGCAGGCCGAGGGCAGCGACCAGGGCAGTGTCGTCACGTTCGACGACATCACCGAGCTGATCGCCGCGCAGCGCACGTCCGCCTGGGGTGATGTCGCCCGCCGCATTGCCCACGAGATCAAGAATCCGCTGACGCCGATCCAGCTTTCGGCCGAGCGCATTCGCCGCAAGTATGGCCGCGTCATTCACGAGGATCGCGAGACCTTCGACAAGCTGACGGACACGATCGTCCGCCAGGTCGGGGACATCAAGACGATGGTCGACGAGTTCGCCGCGTTCGCGCGCGTGCCGCAGCCCACGTTCGCGCCTCAGGACATTCGCGAGGTCGTGCAAGAGCCGATGATCCAGTATCGCGAGTCCCATCCGGGCATCGCCTACGAGATGGACCTGCCGTCCGAGGCGGTCGTCATCCCGTGCGACGGGCGGTTGCTCGCGCAGGCGCTCACCAACCTCGTCAAGAATGCAACCGAGGCTGTGCAGACGCGCGCCGAGGCGCCCGATGCGCCGGAAGGTTTCCGCGGTCGCGTGCGTGCCATCGTGAGCAAGAATGACGAGCGCGTGACCATTGAAGTCATCGACAACGGCCCCGGCTTGCCGAAGCAGAACCGTTCGCGACTGCTCGAGCCCTACGTGACGACCAAAGGCCGAAAGGGCCCCGGCCTCGGTCTCGCGATCGTGCAGAAGATCGTGGAGCAGCACGGGGGCGCGCTCGTCCTCGATGACGCACCTGCCGCGCCCGACGGCGTGCAGGGTGGCGCGCGCATCTCCATCACGCTACCACTCGGCCGGCCGACGGCCGGTACAGACCATCAGACCGCGGCGACGGAGCAGCCCAAAGAGCTGCGCCAGCGCCAAACCGCATGACCAACTGAGTTCGAGGGAAGAACCGATGGCAGCCGACATTCTGATCGTCGATGACGAGGCGGATATCCGTGAGCTCGTCTCGGGCATCCTGGAGGACGAGGGCCACAGTACCCGCATGGCGCGCGATGCCGACGAGGGACTGAAGGCCATCGAGGAGCGCCGCCCCCATCTCATCATTCTGGACATCTGGCTGCAGGGAAGCCGCCTCGACGGTCTCGAGATGCTCTCGGCCATCAAGAAGCAGCATCCCGATCTGCCCGTCGTCATTATCTCGGGGCACGGCAACATCGAAACCGCGGTGACGGCCATCCGGCGCGGCGCCTACGACTATATCGAGAAGCCGTTCAAGGCTGACAGGCTCGTTCTCGTCACGCTGCGCGCGCTCGAAGCCTCGCAGCTCCGTCGCGAGGTCAAGACGCTGCGCGAGCGCTCCGTGCAGAGCTCGGAGATGGTCGGCAAGTCGGCCGCGATCAACCAGCTTCGCAATCAGATCGAGCGCGTCGCGCCGACCAACAGCCGCATACTCATCCGCGGTGCTTCGGGCTCCGGCAAGGAGCTGGCCGCGCGTGTGATCCACGCGAAGTCGAGCCGCGCTGATGGCCCCTTCGTCGTGCTCAATGCGGCCGCGATGGCGCCGGACCGGGTCGAGGAGGAGCTCTTCGGCACGGAGGACCGCTCGGGCCCGCGCAAGGTCGGCGCGCTCGAGGAGGCGCACGGCGGCACGCTCTATATTGACGAGGTGGCGGACATGCCGCTCGAGACGCAGGGCAAGGTGCTCCGCGTTCTCGTCGAGCAGAAGTTCCAGCGCATTGGCGGCGGACCCAAGGTGGCCGTGGACGTGAGGATCATTTCCTCGACGAGCCGCGATCTCGAGCGGGAAATGCAGGAGGAGCGTTTCCGCAACGACCTCTATCACCGCCTCAATGTGGTGCCGCTGCGCGTGCCGAGCCTAGCCGAGCGGCGGGATGATATTCCGTCGCTCATCGAGTACTTCGTCCAGCAGGTGGCGACCGCCTCGGGTCTTTCGCCGCGCCGCATCGGCGACGATGCCGTCGCCGTTCTCCAGGCGCACGATTGGCCGGGCAACGTGCGCGAGCTCAGGAACAACATCGAGCGCTTGATGATCCTCGCGGGCGGTGATCCCGGCACGGTGATCACAGCCGACATGCTGCCCGAGGAGATCGGCTCGAACGTGCCGCTGCCGGTGAACGGCGGTGCCGAGCACCTGATGTCGCTGCCGCTCCGCGAGGCGCGCGAGATCTTCGAGCGTGAGTATCTGCTCGCGCAGATCAACCGCTTTGGCGGCAATATCTCGCGCACGGCGGAGTTCGTCGGCATGGAGCGCTCGGCGCTGCACCGCAAGCTGCGCGCGCTGGGCGTCGGGTCGGAGCAGCGTGCCTCCTAGTGTCCCGATTCCGAAGTTCGCTTGACCTCGATGCTGGCGTCCCGAGCGAACTTCGGAATCAAAAGGGACACTAGGATCATCACACTAGCGGGGCCGCAGAGCCACTGACCGCATCAAAGTGAGCCCTATGCAACGCGAGACTTCATCGTCGACGCTCCCGGCCGCGCACCCAAAGGTGGCGCACGGCAAAGTCGGCGTGCTGCTCCTCAACCTCGGCACACCGGACGCGACCGACTACTGGTCCATGCGCCGCTATCTCAAGGAGTTCCTGTCCGATAGGCGCGTCATCGAGGAGCCGCGCTGGAAGTGGTGGCCGATCCTCAATTTCATCATCCTGACAGTGCGGCCGGGCCCCAAGGGGCGCGACTACGACTCCATCTGGAACAAGGAGCGCGACGAAGGCCCGCTGAAGACGATCACGCGATCGCAGGCGGAGAAGCTCGCCGCGGCCCTGCAGGACAAGCCGGGTATCGTCGTCGACTGGGCCATGCGCTATGCGAGCCCGACCACGGCGAGCCGGCTCGAATGGCTCATGTCGCAGGGTTGCGAGCGCATTCTGATCGTGCCGCTCTATCCGCAGTATGCGGCTGCGACGACCGCGACGGCGTGCGATCAGGCCTTCCGCGCGCTCATGGACATGCGCTGGCAACCGGCCATTCGCGTTGCCCCGGCGTGGCACGATGATCCGGCTTATATCGAGGCACTCGCATCATCGATGCGCCGGCAATTGGCAAAACTCGATTTCGAGCCCGAGCGGATTATCGTGACCTTTCACGGAATGCCCGAAAAGTATCTCCACCAGGGCGATCCCTATTATTGTCAGTGCCAGAAAACATCGCGCCTTCTGCGCGCCGCGTTCGGCTGGGACGAGGGGCGCTGGCTCACGACATTCCAATCGCGTTTCGGCAACGACGTCTGGCTGCAGCCGTATACGGACGAGACCGTCAAGCGTCTTGCCCGCGAAGGCGTGCGCCGGCTCGCGCTGGTAGCCCCCGGCTTCACCGCCGACTGTCTTGAGACGCTCGAGGAGCTCGACGTCGAAAACCGCCACTACTTCATGGAAAATGGCGGCGAGAAGTTCGCCTATCTCACGGCCCTCAATGACGATCCCGAGGGCATTTCTGTGATCGAGACCGTCGTGCGGCGCGAGCTGCAGGGCTGGATTTGAGGAACATGTGCCGGCCGTTCGGCCGTCAATTCAGCGCGTGATAAAATGCGATTTGCAGGTGCATTTTATGGATCTTGCTGCTGTCGTTTCGCAATGTCCGACTTTCTTCAAAAAATTAGTTTACTGTTCATTTACCTTGTTTTGACTGTTTCAGACAGGAGAAGCACGAAGATTCGTGCGTGTTTCGACAGTGCGGCGCTCTAGGAAGGACTGGAACAATGCAACCCTTTGGTGGCTTCGAGATATTCGGCCTGTTGCTGATCGTCCTTGCGGCGGTGGCGCTATGGTCGACCGTGAAGATCGTCCCGCAAGGCTATAACTGGACGATCGAGAACTTCGGCCGCTACACGCGGACGCTGACGCCGGGCCTGCACATCCTCATCCCGGTCATGGAACGCGTCGGCTACAAGATGAACATGAAAGAGCAGGTGATGGAGATCCCGAGCCAGGATGTCATCACGCGCGACAACGCCATGGTCCGCGTCGACGGCGTGACCTACTTCCAGGTGCTCAATGCGGCCAAGGCGGCCTACGAGGTCGAAGGCCTCGAAGCGGCGATCATCAACCTGACCATGACCAACATCCGCACCGTCATGGGCTCGATGGATCTCGACGAGCTCCTCTCCAATCGCGATACGATCAACGCGAAGCTCCTCGACGTCGTCGATCACGCGACCGAGGCTTGGGGCGTGAAGGTGACGCGCATCGAGATCAAGGACATCGCGCCGCCGCGTGATCTCGTCGACTCCATGGCCCGCCAGATGAAAGCCGAGCGCGAGAAGCGCGCTCAGATCCTCGAGTCCGAAGGCCTGCGCGAGGCCGCGATCCTCAAGGCGCAGGGTGAACGCCAGGCCGATATCCTCAAGGCCGAGGGCGAGAAGCAGGCGGTGGTTCTCGCAGCAGAAGGCAAGAAGGAAGCAGCCTTCCGCGAAGCCGAGGCGCGCGAGCGCGCGGCCCAGGCCGAAGCCGAGGCAACCCGCATGGTCTCTCAGGCCATTGCGGCCGGTGACGTTCAGGCCATCAACTACTTCGTTGCGAACAACTATATGAAGGCGCTGGAGCAGATCGCGCGCTCGCCCAATCAGAAGGTGCTGATGATGCCGCTCGAGGCAGCCTCGGTGATCGGCTCCATTGCGGGCATCGCCGAGATTGCCGGCGCGGCGTTCGGCAACCGGGAGGGGGCTCCGCCGCGGCCGACGGGCGGGCGGCCGAATTCAGGTAGCGTACCGCGCGCCGGCGCGTGAGGCTGATTTGAGCCCAGCGTGACTGCCGGGCTCTTACCTGACGGGCCGTCTCTCTTGTATTCTGCGCGTGCGGTCGCCGCCGCTGCACGTCCGTGCGATCAGGCAAGCAAACTGGGTTTGCGCCATGTCATTGATGTCCTTTCTCTCCGGTCTCGGGCCCTGGAACTGGCTCATTCTTGCATTGGTTCTCTACGCGCTCGAGGCCGTCGTGCCGGGCGTCAACATGGTCTGGTTCGGGACGGCGGCGCTCGTCGTCGGCGGTATCGTCTTCGCGACGGATATTTCCTGGCCGTGGCAGCTCGTCATCTTCGCGGCGATCTCCGTCGCCACGGCATTTGCCGTACGGAAGTATGCGCGTTCTCACGTGAACATCACCGATGTCCCCGATCTGAATGTGCGCAGCCATCAGTATGTCGGGCGCGAGTTTGTCGTCGCTGAAGCCATCAAGGGCGGTCGCGGGCGTGTGCGGGTCGGCGATACGCTCTGGCAGGCCGAAGGCGAGGATGTGCCCGCAGGTACGCGCGTTCGGGTAAAAGACGTCCATGATGCCGTGCTGATGGTGGAGCGTGTCTCGGCCTGAGAACGAACCCGGTGGGATTGCCTGGCTCACGGGCCTGCTGGGCATGATGCTGCCGTGGATCGCGGTGCCGCTCGGCGTCTACGGCGTGTTCACGGCAATCAAGGGAAGTGCGAGCGGGTGGTGGCTGATCGTTGCTGCAGCCGGGCTTCTGGCAGTCGATTTTCTGATCGACCTTTTTTGGGCCCGGCGAGCGCGCGGGCGCCGCGAAGAGCCGCTGCTCAATCGGCGCGAGGCGCAGACCATCGGGCGCGTCGTGCGCGTCGTGGAGCCCATTTCCGGCGGCGAGGGAAAAGTCCGCGTCGGCGACTCGGTCTGGCGCGCCCGGGGACCGGACTGTGCTGTCGGCACCTGGGTCCGCGTTGTCGGCGCAGAGGGCGGCTATCTCCTTGTTGTCACTGATGAAGCTGCGGCTGGTCCCACTGCCGGCACGTAGTGGAGTGCACCGGTTTGCGTCTGGCGGGGTGCCCGATCACGCGCACGCAGCTTGCCAATGCCTGCATATGCAGATATATGGGCACCATGGAAGCAAAGACTTCAGAACAGCCGCGGCGCGCACGAGGGTGCACGGCCATGCGCCTGAGGAAGGCGGCGCGGCGCGTTACCCAGATTTATGATCGTCATCTCGAGGCGACGGGCCTGACGATCACGCAATATGGTGTTCTCGCCAATCTCTTGGTGGCCGGACGCGTCGCGATCGGCGGGCTCGCCGAGCAACTCCTGATGGATCCGACGACGCTCACGCGCAATCTGCAACCGCTGCACCGCAAGGGCCTCGTGGTGATCGAGCCGGATCGGCGCGACCGCCGCGTGCGCTGGGTCAGCCTGTCCGATGCCGGGCGCCAGACTTTCGAGAATGCGCGCCCCGCATGGCGCGAGGCGCAGAACCATGTCCGCAAGCTGATCGGCGATGATGAAACAGCCGCACTGCACGACACGCTCGACTATGTGCTGGAGCGCTTCGCCGAATAGAGAGCAAAACCGGCCCCTATATCTGCATATGCAGGAAATGGAGCGACGATCATGAGCAAGGAAATGAGTGCAATCGAGCGTCTCGCCGGACGACCGGTGACGTTCGGCGTGTCCGACTTCAAGACGGCGACGTCGATGTCCGGCCTCGAGTTTCTGCACGCGATGATCAGCGGCGCGTTTCCTGCGCCGCCGATCTGCGAGGTCCTCGACTTCATTCTCGTCGAGGCCGAGCACGGCCGCGTCATATTCGAGGGCCTGCCCTCCGACCGCTTCCGCAACCCGCTCGGTACGGTGCACGGCGGTTGGATGTCGACTGTTCTCGACTCGGCCTTGGGCTGCGCCGTGCATTCGACGCTCAAGGCGGGCCAAGGCTTCACGACGGTCGATCTTGCCGTCAGCTTCGTGCGCGCCGTGCACCAGAGCAGCGGCAAGTTGAGGTGCGAGGCGAAGGTGATCCACGTCGGCGGGCGCATTGCAACCGCGGAAGCGCGCCTCGTCGATGCCGAAGGCAAGCTCTATGCCCACGGTACCACGACGTGCCTCGTCATGCCGATCCCCGCGGGCTGACGCTCACTCGCAAGCGAACTGCTGCATCATTCCTTTGCTCGAGGTCAGCACATGCGCTCTTCCTCCTCCCAATCGCTTATGCCGCTCTGGCTGCTCATTCTGATCGTCGGCACGATCGTTGGCATTTCCATGGGCCGCTCGCAATCCATGGGCCTCTACCTCCAGCCCGTTACAGGTGCCCTTGGCATCGGCCGTGAGCCGTTCGCGCTCGCCATGGCTCTCACGCAGCTCATGATGGGCCTCGGCGCCCCCTTTTCCGGCGCCCTGATCGACAGCTTCGGCGCCGGCCGCGTCGTCGTCGCGTGCGTGTTCGCGACGATTGCCGGGCTTTATTTCATGTACGCCGCCACGTCGCCGTCTGATCTCGTGATCAGCGGTATGCTCATGGGTATTGGCGTCAGCGGTACGGGCGTGACGTCGCTCGTCGGCACCATCGGCCGCCTCGCACCGCCGGACAAGCGCCTTTCAGCGATCGCCTCGATCGGCATGGCGGCCGGCATCGGCGGCTTCGTCGCGCTGCCGGTCATGCACTTTCTCATCGAGTTCGTCGGCTGGCAGCAGAGCCTCGTCTGGCTGATGGTCATTACGGCGCTGCTGATTCCGATTGCGTGGCCGATCGGCGGCAAGCCCGTCCGCGTCGATGGCCCCGCGCGCGACCAGTCCGTGCGGGAGGCACTTGCCGAAGCCTTCAGGCATCCGAGCTACTGGCTGCTGACGGCAGGCTTCTTCGTCTGCGGCTTCCATGTGTCGTTCATCATGGTGCACCTGCCGGCTTTCACCGTGGATCAAGGCTTGCCGGGCTGGGTGGGACCGGTCGCGCTTTCGGTCGTCGGCATTGCCAATATCGTCGGCACCTTTCTCGCCGGGCAATCGGGCCGGTACATCGAGAAGCGCCGACTGCTGAGCCTCATCTACTTCGCGCGCGCGGTGCTGTTCCTCGGCTTTCTCTTCCTGCCGATGACGCCGGTGACGGTCATCACGCTGTGCGGGCTGCTCGGCATCTTCTGGCTGTCGACGATCCCGCCGACGAGCGGTCTCGTTGCGACGTTCTTCGGCACGCAGTGGATGTCGATGCTGTTCGGCTTCGTCTTCCTCTCGCACCAGGTCGGCGCGTTCGCCGGTGTCTGGCTCGGCGGACGTCTGTTCGATCTCACGAAATCCTATGACGCCATGTGGTGGCTCTCGGTTGCCCTCGGCGTGATCTCGGCCCTGCTGCACTGGCCGATTGCCGAACGCCCGGTCCCGCGTATCGCTGCAGCAGCGAGCGCCACCAGCAGAGCCTGAGAGAGCTGACATGACCACGACGACGATCGCGCCACCGCCAGCAGGCGGTGCAGCGCCACACCCCCTGCTTGCCGGAGCGATCCTGCCGACGCTCCTGCGCCTCGCGCTGCCGACGAGCATCGCGATGGTGGCGACCGCGCTCGTCGCCATTGCCGAGACCGCCTATGTCGGCCTGCTCGGCAAGTTGCCGCTCGCCGGCCTCGCGCTCGTCTTTCCCATGGTCATGCTCCAGCAGACCATGTCGGCGGGGGCCATGGGCGGCGGCATATCCTCGGCGGTCAGCCGCGCCCTCGGGGCCGGCAATGTGGACCGTGCGGCTGCGCTTGCCCAGCACGCCTTCCTGATCGGAAGCTCGGCTGGCATCTTCTTCTTCGTCGTCTTCCAGCTTGCTGGTCCGTCGATCTATTCACTTCTCGGTGGACGCGACGGCGTGCTCGCCGAGGCGCTTGCCTATTCGAATGTCGTGTTCTTCGGCGCACCGGCCATCTGGCTCGCGAATACCTTCGCATCCATCCTGCGCGGCACGGGGAACATGGTCGTGCCGTCGGTCGCGCTCCTTGCCGTCGCGGGAGCACAGATCGTGCTTGGAGGCACGCTCGGACTAGGCCTCGGGCCCGTACCGCGCCTCGGCATGGCCGGTGTCGCACTCGGTCAGGTCATCGCCTTTTCCGCGGGGGCGTTCTATCTCTATTGGCACCTGGCTTCGGGGCGTGCGCGTATCACGCTGCGGCTCTCCAGTATCTCCGTCTCCTGGGACATTCTGCGCGATATTCTCAAGGTCGGCGCGGTCGCGTGCATCTCGCCGGTGCAGACAATTCTGTCGATCCTCATCATCACGCGCCTCGTCTCGGCACTCGGCACGGACGCGCTGGCCAGGGCCGACTTCATCTGGCTGCCCGGTCTCGCCGGAACACCGGACGGGAGGCGGCTCGGCACCGGCGGCGGCTGGTACGACCGCGCCCTGGCCTCAGCCCGGCCGGACGCGCCGAGGGGGGTGCGGCCGGTCGACACCGAGGGGCTGGGCGACGGCC
>Ga0066256_1002754_pt1 | contig 18544 bp, 1 predicted proteins | sample ThiBio_1000_biof_FD_87107 | JGI IMG/M metagenome (GOLD analysis project Ga0066256, IMG submission 87107) | Wastewater bioreactor microbial communities from Cape Town, South Africa - Thiocy_expt_1000_biof (version 2) | ecosystem: Engineered > Bioreactor > Thiocyanate-remediating >...
GGGGGGCCCTCTCTGCCCCTCTCCCTCCCCCCCCCCCCCCCCCTCCCGCCGCCACCAAGGGCCCCGCCCGTCCCGCCAGATGCTGCCCCCCCCCCCTCCCCCCTGGCCCCACCGCTGACGATGTCCCCTCCGCGCCCCGCCGGGCCGCGGGTGCCCCTTGCGCTGATTACCGCCGCTGCCGCCGCCACAGACGTCCCGATTGATGACGTGCTGCGCCACCTGGACGCACTGCACGCCCTCCTGCTGGCACACGCGCCACCCCCCGCAGCCGCAGGAGGAAAGCCGACTGTCCGTGTCGTAGCTGCGAGTCGCACACTGCTGGCGCTGCGGCCTGCGGCAGCCTCCCTGCCCTCCCGCGCCCGCCGCACCCTCACCTCCCTGTCTGCCACGCGCGTGGCACTTGCAAATCCGTCCAGCACACTGCGGCGCTCTGCCGAAGCGGTAGGTCTTGTGGGTTCGGGACACGACTGGCCGGCGGGGCTGATGGAGGCTGCCAACCCGGCGCTGCCGCCCCCCGACGACTGGGACGCCAGCAGCGACGACGGCGAGCGCGGCCGCGACGACGGCGACGCCACAGACACCAGCCTGCACTGATGCTGTCCATAATGTAACAGTTTGTCAACGCAATTCAATTCCGGCAGCAATTATTACTTCTTCTTGGCCGCCGGCGCGGGTACCGCGGCAGCTGGCGCGGGCGAGCGGCCAGCGGAGGGGGCACGTGACCCTGGCTTGCCGCCGGCGGCAGCGGGCGTGGCACCCGCGCCGGCTTCCAGCGTGGCGCGCAGGTAGTAGATCCAGGGCGGCAGGTCGCCAGGCCCCGCGGCCGCCACCACCAGCTTGCCCGGCAGGTCGGCGCCGCCGGCGGGCGTGGTAGCCAGGCGGACGGCCAGCGTGACGACGCCCTTCTTGGGCACGCGCACCGTGCCGGACGGCGACACAACAAACGCGGCGGGGTTGTCGGTAGACACCAGGAAGTCGCGGTCCTCGTTGAACACGTTGCGGAACTCGAGCGACGTGGCGGCGCCGGGCGCGACGGCAAACGGCCCGGTAGGCCGCGGCTCGCTGCAGGAGGCTGCCAGCGGCACAACGTACGTCGTGCCGCCGCCCTCCCCAACCAGCTGCAGCTCCGCCGCCACCTCCCCCACCTGCTGCCCCTCGTACACCACCTCCACCGCGCCCTCCACGCCGTCCCACGCCTCGCTGGGCCCCGCTGCCGGCGCCACCGACACGGAGGCAGGCACAGTGAAAGTGTCGGGACGCGTCACCGTGGCGCGGTACGTGCCCGGCTTCACGTCGTAGTGCTTGAACTTCACCGTCTGCGTGTGCCGCCCGCCCAGCGCTGTCGCAAACCGCAGCGCCGCGTCTGGCCCCGCTGCCGCCGCCTTCAGGCTCAGGTCGTAGAAGTAGTCGCCCAGCTGGTCAGAGTGCAGCAGCACGCGGGCGGTGCCCGCGCCCGGTGCCGCACTCCCGGCAACAATTCCACCAGTGTATGTTGGCGCGCCACCCGCGCCGCCGGCGGCGCCCTTGTCACCGCCGCCCTTGTCACCCTTGTCACCACCCTTGTCGCCACCCTTGTCACCTCCCTTACCGCCCGCCGCCGGCTTGGGCGACGCACCTGCCGCGCCGGCGCCGCTAGCTGCAGCACCAGCTGCCGCCGTGCCGGGCCGCGACGCCGGCGCAGGCGATGCGGCAGCTGGCGCAGCGCCGGGCGCGCCAGTTGCCACCAGCGGCCGGTAGTCGATGCGGAAGCGGCCCTCCGACTGGCCCGTCAGCTCGCCCAGCTTCACCACGCGGATGGCGGGGTGGTCGCACACCGGCGGCGCAAACGTCACCGGCATGCCAGCCGCCGCTAGCGGGTTCTCAATCACCACCACGCGGCTCACACACTGCCGCACCACTGACTCCATCGCGTAGCTAGCCGCCACGCCCGGCGGGCCCGCCTCCAGCGTCACCTCGTACGCCGCCCACTCGCCCGTCGCCTCGCTGGTGAACGTCACTGTCGTCACCACGCGGCCCTCCACCTGCGACACGTACGACAGCTTGTACTCGCGCGTGCCCAGACCCGGCACGTCCATCGCCTTGGCGCCACGCAGCTGCGCCTGCGGCGGCACCGACTTGGCATCCCACGTCACCGCAAACCGCTGCGTGGTGCGCGCCCAGTTGGTGAGCGGGATGGCCACCGTGGCCAGCTTCTTGGCGGGCGTCTTGCAGCTCACCGCGCCCGCCGTCGCCGGCGCCGTTGCCTTGCCCGTCAGCGCGTACGCCACGCCGGAGCCATCCGGCAGAGCAAAGAACACGCTGCCGGTGTGCACCGGCAGGCCCACCTGCGCCACCGGGTCCACCGGCAGCGGCGGCGCCGCGGCGGCAGCAGCAGCAGCAGCAGCAGCGGCAGCGGCGGCGGCTGCAGCAGAAGCGGCGGCAGCGGCAGCGGCAGCACCCCCAGCACCGCTTGGCGCATGGCCGGTGGCGGGCGTCGGTGGCGCGGGTGTAGGCGCGTCGCGCGTCATCGTGAGCGGGTGGTACGTGAGGGTGTAGGTGGCGGTGGAGTGCGGTGGCACCTCCACCGTCACGGGGCCGCTCCAGTAATCATTGGTGACGACGGCGGACAGCACCCACGGCTTGTCCGTGTCATTGCGCGGCAGCGTGACGGAGCCGGTCGCAGACTCGCGCACGCGGCAGGCAAACGCCAGAGGCGCACCGGCAGGCGCGGGGCGCGCCACGCAGTCGCCGGACAGCGACAGTGTGAGCGGCGCACGCATGCCCTCCACCGTCAACTTCACGCGGTCCGCCCGCATGTCGCCGCCGATGCGCGTGGGCGCAAACGTCACCTGCAGCGGCAGGTCCGACTGCGGCGCCAGGATGCCGGCGGGTGGCACAATGGAGTAGTGCGGCGCCAGGGGCGCCGTGTCCCACCGGAAGTGCGCCGGTACGTCGCCCGTGTTGTACAGCACCACCGGCCGCACCACGCGTGCGCCCTCGCACACCACACCAAACGCCACCGCGTCTACCTCCAGTGCCACGTCCATGCCCAGGCACGTGCCCGACAGCGTCAGCAGCTGGAACTTGTCGCTGAACGACGCCCCCGGCGCCACTCGCCCACCCGCGCCCGCCGCTGCCACGCGCACCATCAGCGGCTCCTTGAACGCCGCCATGCGCGCCGGCGGCGCGTACGTGAACTCCAGCTGCGACGCCCCCCGCGCCCGCACCGCCACCGCCTCCTTCGACGCCGTCACACACCGCGCCGCCAGCCGCGTTGTCGTACCGCCGCCACCAGCACCACCAGCACCGCCGCCGCCGCCACTGGGTAGCACCTCCTCGTCCACCACCTCCACCACCAGGCCCATGGCAGACCGGTTGGCCAGCTTGACGGCACGCACGGCAGACTGACCGGGGCGCACGGCACCAAAAGCAATGTCTGACAGCGCGGTGGCGGCGCCGCCGCCCGCTGCTGCCGCCGATGCTGACACCACGTCCAGCGCCAGCGGCATGCCCTCGCCCCGCACGCCCACCACCACCGTGTGCAGGCCGTTGATCTCAAACGGCACCGCCTCCGTCACGGCGCCGGGCACGCGCGGCGAGAACACGATCGGCACCTCCAACGCCTGGCCGGGGCGCAGCACCGCGGCGTCCATGCCGACGTCCAGGTGCGGCCGCTTGGTGAAGGTGCACTGCACGCTGATGTCGCGCTCCGCCTCGCGGTTGGTCAGCACCAGGACGCGGCGCACAGGGATGGCGGCGAGGGCGGGGGTGGGCGGGCACAGGCAGGCGCCAAAGTCGAGCTCCGTGTCAGAGAACGCCAGCGCCGCGCGCGTGCCGCGCGCCGCCACCGCCAGCGTGTACCGCCGCGTGTTGGCCACGGTGCAGGTGAGCGGCAGGCCCACAATGTCCTCCTCGCCCGTGGGCTTGAACTCCACCGTGCACACCACCTGCCCGCCCTTCGGCACCTTGCCCGCCAGCGGCGACACGGTGATGGCGGTGACGGGCGGCGGCGGCGGCCGTGCCACCGCCCGCAGGCTACGGGAGGCGGCAAGCGGGGAGGCAGCGCCGCCGTCCTCAAATGGCGGCGCCGCCGCCGGCCGCGCGCCCAGCGCCCACGCAAAGTCAAAGCCAAAGGCGCCCGAGTTGGTGATGACAATGCGCTTGACGGCGCGCTCGTGCACTTGCACCGACCCAAAGTCCAGTGCGTTGGTGCCCGCCGCCGACAGCTCCGGCGCGCCGCCCACGCCGCTGCCGTCGTCCTCCAGCGCCAGCCGGTCGTGCAGGCCGTAGCCCTCGCCCTTCACGTTCAGCGTCAGCGGGAATGACTTACGCGCCACCACCACCGGCAGCGTCGCGTTGTACGGCCGCTCCTCCACCGGCGCAAACGTGACGTCCACCGGCAGGCGGCCGCGCGCGGGGATGATGCCGGCGGCGGGTGTCACACGAATGGCGCCGCGCTCCGCGTCCAACACGCTGCGGCTGAACTCGAACGACAGCGGCACGTCCTCCTCGTTCACCAGCGTCGCCGCCTCCGTGGACTGCGCGCCCAGCAGCGACGGCCGGAACAGGACGGAGGCGCGGTCAAACGACACGGCGGGCTCCGCCACCAGGCCCACCAGCAGGAACACCTGTGACAGGGAGGCGGCGGGCACAGAGAAGCGCCAGAACGACTCCACCGTGGCGGTGGAGCCCGGCACAAACTCAAACACCATCTCGTGCCGCTTGCCCGGCATCACGACGCCGCGCGGCGTGACGCACTTGAACAGCGTGGCGGGCGACACGCCAGCCGGCGTGGTGGGCGGCCCCACCAGCTCCCACGTGAACTCGTACGGCGCGTTGGTGGGGTTCAGCACGTAGAAGCGGCGCGTGACGCGCACGCCGAGGCCCAGCGCGCGCGCCTCCAGCACGCGGGTGGCGGCATCCAGCGGCGCAATCTCGCCCGCGGGGCCCGGCAGGTCAGCGCGCCGGCGGCTCAGGTAGTCTGACGCCGGGATGTCCATGTGGCACACTGGCCGCTGGCCACGCCCTGCCAGCGCCACCGGGCCCGGCAGCCCACTGCCGCCACCACATGCAGCTGCACGCACCACCGCCACGCCCTCGTAGTCGTCGGCATCGGGCGGTGCAAAGCGCACGACGGCAGCCGCCTCGCCGCGTGGCGGTACCACGCCGCTCGCCGGCTCCACCGTAAATGCTGCCTCATGCCCGCCGTCACTACCACCCTCGCTGCCACCCACCGTTGTGGAGACCTCCCATGCGTACGCAATGGGCAGCGAGGACGGGTTACGCAGCGTGACCGACGCGGTGCGCGTCGGGAACATCAGGGTGGGCTTGACCGCCAGCGCCGCCCGGCCGCTGACACCCCCCCCCCCCCCTGCCCCCCCCAGCCGCCCCACGTCCGCCACGCCCGCCACGCGCAGCGGCAGAGCGGTGGCCACGCCCGCCTCCTCCGCCGCCGTCACGCCGTGCACCATCACCGCCGTCACGCCCGCGGCGTCCTCCTCCCCGTTCTCCTCCACCACCACGCCGTACGCCGGCTCTGGCACCGGCACCGACATGCGCACCTCCCGCCCGCCCGCCACCAGCGCGCCCGTCCCGCGTGCCAGCGCGGCGTCCGCGGCGGGCGTGCCCACCGGCGCAAACGACACCATCAGCGCGTCGGAGTGCCACTCCACCACCGGCTCCGCCACGTGCGCACGCGCGCGCACCTTGGGCCGCCGCCGCACCGCCGGCGCTGCGCTGCCGGCTGCAGCACCAGCGTCGCCTTTCTTCCCACTGGCACCAGCCGCCCCAGCGCCGGCTGCACCCGCACCCGGCGCACCCGCCTTGCCACTGGCAGCTGCTGCAGCTCCGCCCCGCGTTGCGTCCTTGCCCGGCGTCGTCGGCTTGCCGGCTGCATCCTTGCCGTCCTTGCCGCCCGCAGCGGCACCCTTTCCAGCGGCGCCCGCCTTACCCCCCGCCGCCGCCGCTGCGCCCGCTGCCTTCCCGCCTTTGCCGGCGGCGCCCGCGCCCGCGCCAGCACCCGCGGTAGCTGCCGCGCCCGCACCTGCACCCGCCGCACCTGGCACTGCCGCCGCCGCTGCCGCCGCCGCTGCTGCCGCCTCGCTCGCCAGGCGTGCCCGCTCCGCGGTGGCGGGCGCCGCTGCCGCGCTGTCGTACGTCACCTTCCACCAGTGGCACGCCAGCGACACGCCCTCTGCCACCACCGGCGTGCCGCCGGCAGCGTCCGGCTTGAAGGTGGCGGTCAGTGGCAGGCGGCCGCCTGCCGGGATGTGCCCCGCCCGCGGCGCCACGCTGAAGGCAGCAGCGGCGCTCCCCGCCGCGCCTGCCACCCACTCAAACCGCACCGGCCGGTCGCCATTGTTCACCAGCGCAAAGGTGCGCGTGGCAGCCCCCGGCGGCACGCCCAACGCCACCGGCGCAAAGGTGCACACATCGCCCTCACCCTCGCTGGCCACGCCGCCCGCGCCGGTCACGCCGTCGCCTGCGCCAAGGCCATCCACCATCAAGTCGGCCGTATACGCCACGCCGCGCAGGCGCACGCGCTCGTGCTCAAACGTGTTGTGCAGCACCGACAGCGCCAGGTCGGCGGCGTACGCCACGCCGCCGGTGTCATCCACGCCCTGGAACCCTGGCAGGTCCTCAATACCGGTCACGGCGTCGACGCCCGGCGCAAACGCCAGCGGCACGCGCGTCGCCTCACCCGGCGCCAGCGTCATGGACGCCGTCTTGCCGCCGCCCTCCACCGCGCCGGCCTGCAGCTTGCCGCCGGCGCCGGCAGCGGCACCCAGGGCAAAGGTGCGGGACGGCGGCAGCTCCAGCTTCACGACGGCGGGGAAGATGCCCGTGTTCTTCAGCGTCACGTGCCGCAGCCGCCGTGCGCCCGAGTGCACGCGCCCAAAGTCCGCCACTAGCGCGCCGTCGGCGGCGTCGCGCGCCGCGGCATCCGGCTCCGTCACCGCCACCGACGGCAGGGACGCCTCCCCCAGCAAGTTGAAGCTGCACCGCCGGCTGTCTGCCACGATGCCGCCCTCCACCTCCGCCACAAAGGTGGCGGCGTAGCGGCGCACGGCAGAGGGCGTGAACCGCACCTCCACGTACCGCGACTCGTGCGGCGGGATGTCCAGCGACGGCGGCGTCACGGTGAACGCGGCGGCCGACGCCGCGTCCTCCGTCTTCACGGCCACAGCCACGGTGGCGGGCACCTTAGTAGGGTTGGCCAGGCACACGCGCTCCACCACGCCGCGCGGGTGCACCGTGTGCACGATGGTGCCAAAGCTGAACGTGTTCTCCTGCAGCGCAAACCCGCAGCGCGTGCGCGAGAAGAGCGGCACGGACGCGCCGTCACTAGCGGCGGCACCGCTGCCCTCGCCCGCCGCTGCTGACGCGCCCGCCACGGACGCCACATGCGGCGCGCGGCCCAGGTTCTCCAGCGCCGGCACCACCACCTGCTCCTCAAACAGGCTGCGCACGTCGGTGGCGTTGATGCCGGGCACCGACGACTCGCCCACCAGCTCGTACAGCAGCGTGTCGGCGGTGGCGTGCAGGTGGTCAAAGTTGGCGAGGTGGACGCGCGTGGGCGAGCGGTGCACCGCGGAGCCCGCCGCAAAGAACCGCACACTGACGCTCACGCTGCCGCCGGGCGGCACGGTGCCTGCCACCGGCTCCATGAAGAAGCGACCAAAGTCAGACACGGGGCCGTCGCCTGCCTTGGCGGCCGCCTCTGCCGCGGCTGCCGCAGCAGACACGCCGGTGCCACCGGCACCGGCACCGCCCGCCCCAGCGCCGGCGCCCGCACCCTTCTTGTCCCCTGCCTTGCCTGCGCCACCCGCCGCGCCAGCAGCCGCCGGCGTGCCCTTCGCGCCGGCACCGCCCGCCTTCCCGCCGCCGCCCGCTGCAGCAGCACCGGCAGGCGCTGTAACACCCGCACCACCCGCGGCGCTGGCGGCAGACACCGTCAGCAGGTTGCCGGCGGCGCGGCCCTCCGTCACCTCCAGCAGTGCCTTGTCGTCGGGCGAGCCGGCGGGTACGACGCGGAAGTCCATGGGGAAGGCGCCCGTGTTGCGGATCTCAAACTTGCGCTCGCGGTCGGTGCCGTACCGCAGCGCACCAAAGTTGAGGCCGCGCGACGGCGTGAGGGTGTAGCGGCTAAACGTGGTGGAGGCGGTGACGGAGATGGGGATGACGTCCGTCTGCGTGCCGGTGTGCACGTCCACGATGGCCAGCTGCAGCAGTTTCACCGCCGCCAGCGCCACCTCGCGCTTGGCGGCAAACGTGACCACCACGCGCGCGTCCTGCCCCGGCTGCAGCACGCCCTCCGCCGGCGTCAGCGTCAGCACGTCCTCCGTCGTGCCCGCGCGCGTCAGGCTCACCTTGAACGCCAGCGGGTACTTGCCGTGGTTGTACAGCGGCATGTACCGCGTCGCCACTTCCCCCACCCGCAGGTGCCCAAAGTCAAAGGCACCCAGGGCGGGCAGCGGCGGTGGTGACGCGCCGCCGCTGGCGGGCACCGCAGCAGCAGCGGCAGCGGCAGCCGCGGCCGCGGCGGCGGCACCGCCTGCTGCTCCCGCGGCGTCACCCTTACGCGTACCAGACACGCTGGGCGGCCGCGACGGCGCCACGCCGCCGCCCGCCGCCGCCGCCGTCGTCGTGGGGTCCTCAAACCGGATGGAGGACACGACGCGGTACGCCTCCCCGCGCACCACCAGCGGCAGCCGTTGTACCCGCGCGCGGGCGGCTGCGGCGGCGGCAGCAGCCGCAGTGGCAGCGGCAGCCGCTGCCGCCGCCGCCTTGTCACCCGCCGCCTTGTCACCCGCGTCGCCGCGCCGGCCCGTGCCAGACGACGTGCGTGCCTTGCCGTCCGAGGCAGACGTGGGGCGGGCCGACGCGGGCTCGTGCGGCGCGTCCGGCGGCCAGCCTCCCTCCGCATCCACAAACTCCACCTGCAGCGTGTGCGACCGCACCACCTCCACGTCCGACCCGAACCGCACCTCCACCGTCACGCTGCCGCCCGGCGCCAGCGTGCCGTCGGCGGGCGTCATGCGGAACACGGGGGCGGAGGGAACCGGCAGGGTGAGGGCAGCAGCCGCCGCCGCTGCCGCCGCCGCAGCTGCCGCCTCCTTCTCTTTCTTGTCCTCCTTTTTGCCAGGCGCGGGGGAGGCAGGCGGCGGTGCGGAGGCTGGCGCATGCGGCGCCAGCACAGACGACAGGTCTAGCCGCCATGCCACCGGCACGAGCGCGGGGTTGGTGATGGAGAACGTCTTCACCTCCGTGCGCCCAATAAGCTGGCGGTCAAAGTCAATGACAGCGCCGGGTGTCTCTGCCTCCGCGGTGGCGGCTGCCGCTGCAGCTGCCGCCGCCGCCGCCTTGCCGCCAGCTGGCCGGCTCTTGGCAGCGCTGTCCTTGCGCCCAGACTCCTTCTTGTCATCCTTCTTGCCGTCCGCACTGGAGGGCACAGCGGCTGCCGCGGCTGCTGCCGCTGCCGCCGCTGCCGCCGCTGCTGCGGCAGCTGCCTCCCACGGGCCGTGCAGCTCCAGCGCCACCGCGGTGCCCACTGCACTCAGCGCAAAGGATGCCTTGGTCGGATTGTCGCGCACGGACGCCACAATGGAGTTGGAGTACACGGTGCCTGGTGCACCGCCTGCCGCGGCGGTGCCGCCGTCAGCGGGGAACGCCCACACCATCACCTCCGCCGTCTCGCCGGGCGCCAGGTTCTCAATGACGGCGGGCTCCACAATGAATGCCGACTCCGGCACTGCCGCAGCCGCCGCCGCCGCCGCCGCTTCCTTGTCCTTCTCCTTGTCGCCTCCCGCGCCGCCACGCGCACTCTTTGCAGCCGCGGCGGGTGCCGGTGCCGGAGCCGGAGCAGGCGCTGCTGGTGCAGGTGCAGGTGCCGTCGCCGGCGGTGGCGGTGCACCACCAGCTGACGGCGATGCCGCCTGAGGGGGGGGGCCCGGCCCCCCGCCCGCGGGGGCGGGGGCGCCGGCGGTCCCCCTGGCAGGGGGGGGGGAACGGGCCCCCCCCTTCCCCCCCGGGGGCCCGCCGGCGGGGCCCGCCAGTGCCAGGTTGATGGTGGCTGGGAAGAGGCCGGTGTTGGAGATGCGCAGCTTGTCAGCGTGCACGGCGGCCATCGCCGCCGACCGGTCGCCGCGCGGCCGGCCTGGCAGCAGGGGGCCAAACTCGTACGCGTTGCGCGACAGCACAAACTTGCGTGACACCCACCCGCCATCCGGCCGCGCCTTCACGCGCGACATGAACACGTTGCGCGGGTCGGCAGAGATGGCGGGCACGGCGCACACGCCGCGCGCCGGCAGCGTGAAGATGCGGGTGCAGCCCACCACGCCAAACGACAGCAGGGTGTCCACGACGCCCGTGGCGGCGGCATAGAACTGGACGGCAAACGTGGCGGTGGCGCCGGGTGCCAGGCACCAGCGCACGGGCTCGTGCGCGGAGGCGGGGAACTCGCTACGGGCAGTCGCCTGCGCTGCCGCCACCGCTGCTGCCGCCGCTGCCGCTGCCGCCGCCGCCGCGTCAGCGGTGGCAAGCGGTGCCTTGCCACCCTTGGCGGCACCGGCAGGCGGTGCAGCGGGCGCACCAGGCGCGGCACCTGCTGGCGCGCCTGCCGCCGCAGGTGCCGGTGCACCGGCGCCTCCCGCCGTACCAGGCTTGCTACCGGCGCCCTTTGCCGGCGCGGCTGCGCCGCCAGCGGTAGCGGGTGGTGCAGCCGGTGCGGCACCGGCAGCAGCGGCACCAGCGCCGCCTGCCTCGCTGTCCGCCACGCGATCGGCGTTGGGCAGCACACGGAAGTGGGTGCCCACCGCCGGTGCGGGGCGCTCCGGCAGCGGTAGCAGGGGGCGCGGCAGCAGCGTAAACATGGCGGGCTCCGGCAGGAAGAGGTCCATGTTGAAGGGGTTGGAGATCTCCGGCAGGGGCGGCAGCGCGTCACGCGCCGCCGCCAGCAGCGCCGGCGTGCCCACCTCAAAAGCGGCACCCTTCACTGGCGCCGTCGAGGGTGCAGGCGATGGTGTCGTCGGGACCGCCAGCGCCGGGAACACGCGCCCCTCCTCGTCCTCGTCCTTGCGCTCCCCCGCCCCCGCCGCCGGTGCTGCACCTGCAGGCGCGGCACCTGCTGTCCCCGGCTTACTGCCCGCCTTGCCAGCGGTGGCAGCGCCCGCACCCGCGGCGGGCGCAGGAGCACCAGCGGCACCTCCGGCCGTGGCGGGCGGGGAAGGGTGGGCACTGCGGTGGGTGGGCAGGGGTGGCATGGGTACCAGCCGTGCGCCCGCCACCACTGACACCGCTACCTCCGCCCGCTCCACCGCCGCTGCTGCCTCTGCCGCCGGCGTGTCCAGCAGCTTGCGCAGCCGCACCGCCGTTGCTGCCAGTGTGCGCTTCTCTGCATGCAACGCCGCCTCCTCCTTGGCGCTCAACGCCGGCACACTGGGCGCTGCCGCCGCACCGCCGCCGCTGCCCTCTGCATGGTCGCCAGCCGCCGCGCCGGGAGCGGCACCCTTGCTGCCCGGTTTGGCGCCTCCCGCCGTGCCTGGCAGCTTGCCGCCCTTCCCTGGCGCTGCCGCCGCCGCCGCTGCTGCTGCCGCTGCGGCCGCCGCCGCCTCACTGGGTGCAAGCAACGCCTCCACCGTGTGCATGCGCTCTGCCGTCGCCACCGTCGCCGCCTCGTACCGCGCCCGCAGCGCCGGCTCGGTGCCAAACAGGGTTACCAGCACGGGGACGCCATCCTTGGGCGCCAGCGCGCCGCCCCGGATCGCCACCGCCGCCTCCACCGCGTCTGCCAGGTAGTCGCAGGTGGCGCCGTCAATGACCGCCGCCTGCGCGCAGTCCGCACGCCGCAGCCGCGCCCGCAGCGCGTCTGCCACATACACCACCGGCAGGCGCGGGTACACCAGCGTGCCGCCGCTGCCACCGCCGCCGCTGCCCTCGCCGCCCTTGCCCTTGCCGCCCGCCGCACCCTTGGCGCCAGCATCCTTCTTAGCGGCAGCAGGCGCCGCCGCTCCCTTGCCGCCCTTGCCTGCAGTCCCCGGCGGCGTGGTGCCGTCGCCGTCGGGCGCCGCCTCCAGCGGCCACACGCGCACGTACTCACGGATGGCGTGCGCCAGCGCCGGACCGCCGCCGCCGCCACGTGCCCACGCCACCACGTCGTTCAGCGTCAGCACCGCGCACCCCAACCCCGCACCCAGCCCCTGCGCCAGCGTCGTGACGCCGGAGCCGGGCGGCCCCGCCACAAGTACGTTCATGGCACGGCCCTGTGGCCGTGGCGCCGTGCGGTCTGCAAGCGGCGTCTCGGGGTCCAGCGGCGTCCCGTCAGCAGCAGTGGCGGCGTGGCCACCGCTCTCCCCCGCCGCCGCGTCGCCAGCGGAGCTGCCAGTGGCGGAGCCGGGCGTGCCAGGCGCCTGGAGTGACTCGCTGCTGCTGGTACCCGCTGCTGCCGCCGCTGCCGCTGCCGCCGCCTGCAGCGCCGCGGTGGCACGCCGCACCAGGTCGTTGGGCAGACCAGCGCCGGGCGCACGGGTGGGGATGCGCAGCACGCCGCCGGCAGCAGCAAACTCGGCTTCCGGCAGCGCCGCCAGCAGGCGTGCCTCCGTCACCGCCGTCGCGTCAAAGTCAAGGGAGTACACTTCCAGCGGCTGCGCCGAGCCGTTGGTGACAGTCACCAGGCGGTGCGTCGGCCGGTCGCCCGGCAGCTGCGGGCCACACTCTGCCAGGCCCGGGTTGGCGGGCGGCAGCAGGATGCCGGCGCGCGCGGGCGGCCCGTGCGGCGCCACCTCCAGCCGGATGTCAGGCACGGCGCCGGCGCCGCGCACGTTGAAGGCGCGCTGCTTGGGGTTCTGTGCAATGCGGATGGGCAGCGTGGCGGCGTACGGCTTCACGTCGGTGGGCGTGAACACCACCGTCACCATGGCGCGCTGGCCCGGCAGCAGGTCGCCGCCCTCGGGCGACACGCGGAACTGCTCGCGCTCGCGCGCCTTGGACACCGACTGCGGCGGCACAAGCGTCCATGACAGCGGCACGGTGGTGACGTTGTGCAGCTGCAGGTACGCCTCCCGCTCCTGCCCCACCAGCACGTTCCCAAAGTCCAGCGCCTCCGGTGTGATGCGCACGTCGGGGATGGTGACGGTGCCGCGGATGCACAGCAGGGAGGTGGGGCCCTTGGCGACGCGCAGCGGCAGGTCCACCGCGTATGCGCCCAGCGCCACTTCGCGCCCCTTGGTATGCGCGCCCAGCCCGCCCGCCCGCGTGTCCATCTGCACCTCAAACTCGATGCTGGCGGTCTCGGGCAGCCGCGCCATGCGGCCGGGCTCCACCGCAAACGGCGTGTTAAACAGCACGCCCTTGTCCAGTGCCACCGCCGCCGGCATGCGGCCGGGGTTGGTCACCGTGAACCGCAGCTTCTTCACCGTGCCCTGGATCACGTTACCGCAATCTAGCATGTACCGATGGACCGGCAGGTCCTCCGGCTTGGGCACCACGGCTGCTGCTGCTGCGACTGGTGCTGGCGGGGGTGCCACAGCTGTAGAAGCAGCGGCGGCAGCAGCGGCGGCTGCTGCCGCCGCAAGTGGTGATGGGAGGGCTGCCGTTGGCGACAGCGGCGCAACAGCGGCCGGCGCCATACCATGCGCGCTCGGCGGGCGCGCCGTGCCGCCAGACCCACCAGCTGCTGCTGCCGTGGCTGCCGCTGCTGCAGCTGCCGCCTGCACCGTCAAAAACTCGGCAACGTCAGGTGCGCCGCCGCCACCGCTGCCGCCGGGTGCCACGCGCTGCAAGTAGGACCGGAAGACCAGGCGCGTTGCCTCGCCCTCCACGAGCGCGGCAGTGGTAAGCGCACCCAGCGCAGGGCCCGACGGCCCCGTCTTCTTTGCTGCCGGCGGCGCCGGCGCGCGCTGCGACGCAGGCGACGGCGCGCCAGCTGACGCTGCGGCACCAGCGCCGCCGCGTGGCGGCGTGCGCGAGCCCGCCGTTGGGGAGTGGGGGCTGCTTGCCGCCGGCTCAGCTGCCGCAGGTGGCAGCGTCGCGGTGGCACTCGCCGCCGCCTCACTGCCTGCCGTACGAGCCGACGGAGCCGTTGCCACTGTCGCCACTGTGCCCGCCGCCGCCTCACTGCCCGCCGTGCGAGCCGACGGGGCCGTCGCCACTGTCGCCGCGGCGGCCGCCGCCGTCACAGCAGCCGCAGTCGCTGCAGCTGCAGTCGGTGACGCGGCGCCAACAAAGCCGGCGGTGGAGGCTTCACGGGCTACTGTTGCGGTGGCAGCCGCCACAGCGCCAGACCACGCCGGCAGCAGGGAGGCGGTGTCGCGCGGCAGCGCCACAATGATGTTGCCAAACACGCCCTCGCCCTCCACCCGCACGTCCACCGGCTCAAAGTGCGCCACGGCGACGCGCACCGCCTCGGTCACCACGTCGGGCACACCGGGCCGCAGGCGCACTACAATGCGCACGCGCTCGCCAGCTGCTATGCTGCCCGCCGCGGGTGTCACTACCAGGCGGTCGGGCGGCGGTGGCGGCGCACCGAGCGGTGGCGGTGCGGGCCCCGCCACAAAGTCGTAATCCACCTTGCCTGTGTTGACGATGTAAAACTCGCGCGCCTCGGTGGCGTCGTACACGACGCGGCCAAAGTCTAGCGCCGCGCGGTCCACCCGGAACGCCGCAATGGACGCCTCGCCGCGCAGCGCCAGCTCGTACTCCGGCCCGCCCGCCACGGTGCACACCGCCGCGGTGTGGAAAGCGCGCCCCGGGTGGCCGAAAAACACCACCTCCACCGGCGCCACGTCACCTGGCTCCAGATGCTGCCGCAGCGGCCGCACATCAAACACACGGTTAATGGGCAGCACCTCATCCTCCCCACCGGCGCCGGCGCCGCCACTGGCGCCGCCCTCCGGCTGCACCAGGCCCCACTCCAGGTCCAGCGGCAGCTTGGAGGTGTTGGTGACGTGCACCAGGCGCGACGCCGTGGTGTCATTCAGCACGCACCCAAAGTCCAGCGCCGTGGTGTCCAGCGCCACGTTGGGGAAGTTGATGTCCGCGACGCAGCGCAGCGTGTCCTTGCGCGGGTGGTCCGCGTACGTGGCAATGATGCGCGCGTCCACCGCGTGGCTGACGCTGTCGGCCTTGTACAGCGGGTCAAACGTGACGGTCACCACCGTCTCCTCGCCCGCCGCCAGCGTGCAGGTGGCGTTGGAGAGGCTGAAGGGCAGGCGGGCGCGCGGCGTACGCGGCGCCGCGCCGCGGCCATCCGCCAGCACCACCTTCAGGTGGAAAGTGAGCGGCAGCGCACTGATGTTTACGAGCCGCAGCGGCGTCACCTGCGTCAGCGACTCGCCGCGCGCGCCCGCTGCCACCGCGGCGGGCGTGTGCATATGCACAAATGACAGGTCAGCGGGCGCAAAGGAGAGGAGCGGGTCCACCAGCTCCGCATGCACCGCCAGGCTGGACACCACCGCAAAGTTGCGCTCCGACTCGCCACGCACCTGCAGCTCCAGCACCTCTGACACGTCGCCGCGCAGCGTGGACGCCACCGCCACCGTGTACTCCATGGAGGTGCCCGGCTTCAGCACGCCACCAGCGGGCGTCACAACAAACACGGGCGCGGTGGCGGCACTGCTGGGTGTCGCAGTGCCGGTTGCACCGCTTGCCGCCGCCGTGCCCGCACCACCCCGTGCGCTGCCACTCCCAGACCCCGTCCCGGCCGCCGCTGCCGTCGCGGCGGCCGCCGCACCGCGACGGCCCTCCGTGTCGCGCGCCCGCGCCGTGGCGTTCACCCAGTTGATGGTCTGGTTGCGGCGGCCGCGGTTCTCAATGACGTACGTGGTGGAGGCGGGCGTGTTGGTGAACACGGGGCCAAAGTCGTGCGCCGTGAGGGGACGGGCGCAAAACAGCGTATTGCCGGTGCCGCGCGCCGTCAGCGGGATGGGCAGCGTGCCGGTCTCGGTGACGGACACCAGCAGCTCGTCGGCAAACGGCGTGGTGTCATCCAGCGTGGCAGATAGGGTGAGGGTAAGCACCTCGTTGGGCGCCAGCAGCGCCTCGCGCACGGGGCACGCAAAGCGGGAGCGCGGGTTGCGCAGCGCCAGCTGGATGGGCGCCGGGATGCAGCAATCATTGGTGAGGGTGAGGGTGGCGGACGTGGGCGTGAGGCAGGGGATGGAGCCCCAGCTGACGGCGGGGATGGAGGGTACCACATGCGGGCCGCAGCCCGTTGCCTGCACCTCCACCTTCAGCGGCTCGCCCTCCACGCCGGCGATTGTGAAGAACAGCGGCAGCGCGATGGGCCCCACCTTGTACGCCGTCAGCTGCACGTCAATGACCGCCTCGCTGCGCGCCTCCACCACGCCGGTGGGCGCCGGCAGCTCGTAGGTGGCCACCACCTGCGAGTGGTCGTCCTGCGGCACCAGCGCGTAGCGCGCCGGCAGCGCGTCGTGGTTCACCAGCGTCACCTGCCGCGTGTAGGGGTACCGCACGAAGCAGGCGCCGTACGCCGCCACCTCGCTGCCCAGCGTCACGCGCGGCGCCACGCAGGTGGCAAGGATGGGCAGGCGCAGCAGCGCCTCGCCCACCTTGTCCACGTCCAGCAGCAGCTCGTAGTCGTCGTACGACTTGAGCGTGCCGGAGCACAGCTCCACCACCACCTCCGCGCCCTCGCCGGGCGCCAGCGTGAGGCGAGCCGGCGTGACGGTGAACTCGCGGCGCTTGCGGTCGCCGCCCTTGCGGTCGGCGGGGATGCGCAGCGCAAAGGGGAAGGGGACGTCGGAGGTGTTGCGCAGCGTGAAGCGGCGCGTCTGCACAAAGTCAAACGGCACGGCGCCGTAGTCCAGCACGGTGGCGTCCACCGTGAAGGCGGGCGGCACCACGACGCCCTTGAAGTGCACGCGCAGCACGGCGGTGCAGCCGCGCATGCGCACCTCAAACGTCTCGCTGAAGGGCCCCAGCACGTCGGACGTGAAGTACACGGAGATGGGCACGCCGTCGCCTACCGCCAGGCCGCCGGCGGGCGGGTCAAACAGGAAGCGGGAGCCAAAGGGCGTGGTGGAGGGCGTCATAGCCCACTCCGCGTCAATCTCGCCGCGGTTCAGCAGCAGCAGCTCGTACCGGTGCACCGACGTCACCGTCACCTCCCCCACGTCAATCACGTCGTACGCAAACGCCAGGCGCGGCCCGATGCCGGTGCCGGTAAGGCGCAGTGGCAGACGCGCCGCCTTGCCCGTAGCGTCCAGGTACACCACCTGCCCAAAGTCGCGGCTGTCATTGGGGCTGAACAGCACCGTGAACTCCATGGACGACCGTGACCACACGGTGCCGGTGGCGGGCGTAATTGAAAACACGTCCGACGCCATCAGCAGCGGCTCGCGCTCCACCGCCTGCCGCAGCGCCCGGAACCGGCGCTCCAGCGCCACCAGCTCCGTCGCATACCCGCCCCCGCCGCCACCACCACCGCCACCACCGCCACCGCATTCATCCTCCTCCTTCTCCTTCCGCTCCGTCCATGCCGCCCCGTCGTCATCCCCTGCGCTGCCTGCGCCGCCCGCGGCAGCTGCGGCGGCGGCAGCGCCAAGCGACGGCGCGTCGGTCACGCTGACGTGCCCGCCACCCACCAGCGCCGCGCGCTCCTCTTCGTACTGCTCCGCCAGCGCATCCAGCCGGCGCGCGCGCTCCGCTGCCTCGTCGCCCGCCGACTCGTACTGCCGCCAGCTAAAGTCGATGGGCGTGTCGGACGCGTTGGTGAGCGTGACGGTGGCGCGCGTGGCGAGGGAGACGTAGGTGGGGTCCATGGCGGCGGACGTGGTGGACAGGCGCACGTCAATGTCGTGCCCCGCGCCGTTGATGTCCATGTATGCCACGTAGCCCTCCGCGTATGCCACCGCGATGTCGCCCTCGTACTCGCGCGGCGCAGCGGGGCAGAACGCAACGGCGACGGGCAGCGACTGGTCGACGTCCAGGAAGGCGCGCGACGGCGTGACGGTGAAGCCGTCGGGCGGCGTGAGGCGGAACTCGGTGCCGCGGCTGCCCGCGTTGCGCACCACAAACGTCTTGGAGGTGGACGACTTGACGGGTACGGAGGGGAAGGAGACGGCGTCGGGCAGGACGAGGATGGCGCGCTTGCCGGTGGCGCGCAGCGGCACCACAAACTTTTCGCGCTCCGTGGCGCACACCAGGTCGTACAGGTAGTCATCCACCTCGCGCGGCGTGAAGGTGACGACGTACATCACCTCCGTGCCCGGCGCCACGCGCCCGTCCACCATGGCGGCGCCCTTGGTGGACAGCGGGCCCTCCACGCGGAAGAACGGCGTGTCGGGCGGCAGCACCTTCATGCGCCGCGCAAACCGGTCGTTGTTGCGGAAGATGATGCGCGCCGTGTGTGGCTCAAACGGCGTGTAGCCTGCAAACTCCACCACCGGCGGCAGCGGCTGGAAGATGGGCTTGTCCACCTCCACGATGCACTCCGTCTGGCTCGTGTAGTCGCCCATGTTCAGCAGCTCAATGATCTCTGTCTTGTGCGCCGTCGGCAGCGGGTTCTCGCCTGCCCGCAGCTGCGCCGCCAGCTTGGACGGCCGCTGGT
>Ga0066256_1002755_pt1 | contig 18537 bp, 26 predicted proteins | sample ThiBio_1000_biof_FD_87107 | JGI IMG/M metagenome (GOLD analysis project Ga0066256, IMG submission 87107) | Wastewater bioreactor microbial communities from Cape Town, South Africa - Thiocy_expt_1000_biof (version 2) | ecosystem: Engineered > Bioreactor > Thiocyanate-remediating >...
GTACGGCCAGGGTTGGAGGGTTGAGTCCATGTCGACCTACCCTGCGAGCTCATCCGGGGAGGCGACGGTGATTTTCCTGTTGAACCGGACAACGACATCCGGTCCCGCTTCACCTGCCCAGAAATAGAAGGCTTCATGAGACACCCAACCCAGCCTGAGGAAAACATGATTGCAGCGGTGCTGCAATCGGTGTCGGAAGACGCGTGCAGGCATGGGATGGGTTCGGGATGTTTTCATGGGTTCGAGTTCAAGGCCATGAGGCTTGGACAGCGTGGCCGGCCAAGTGCAATGGCAAGAGTGAAGATTGTGGTCAGCCAGGATGGCGAGGTGATCGAATCACGATTACTCGATGTCCTGAATGATCCGCTATAGGCCGCGGCCGGGTTGGGTCGGGGTTATGAGCCAGCACTATTTCAACACGACGTTTGAGGGTGACCCCGTTACCGTTATCTGGCATGAGAGCAACGTTGGTTCAGGGAGGTCATGCAGTGATAGACAAGAACTGGCAGGAAATTGCCCCGGATCCTGATTGGGTGCGGCAGGAAGTAGCTCGCCTGAATGAGGCAGTCGATGAATTTGCCGGCGCCATGAAGGCGAAGCTCTCGCAGAAAGCGCATGAGGGCTGGACCGGCTGGGACCAGCCTGAATCGGGTATCAAGATTTGGAATGCCATGCTTGCCCAGGGTGCTGCGGTACCGCTGGCCCGTGGGCAGGAAGTGGATATTGCCAATCTGGCGATGATGCTATGGCGGACCAATGGGAGGATGGAATGAATTCCCTAGCGATCTGGTACCCGATGTATTTTGCTGCGCTGGCATCTCTCATTGATGTGTCTGCGATTTCAGGACGGCTTGAGTGAAGCTCTACCTCTGCGAAAAACCTTCACAAGGCAGAGAAATCGCCAGCCACATCGGTGCTCGGACGCGTGGCGAAGGATGCATTACTGGTAACGGTGTAGCGGTAACCTGGGGTATCGGCCACCTGGTTGAGCAGGCGAAACCGGAGCACTACAACCCGGCATTGAAATTCTGGGACATCGCGCATTTGCCTGTGCTGCCGGATGAGTGGCACATGGAGGTGAAGGACCAGACCCGTGATCAGTACAAGATCGTCGCGAAGCTGTTGAAGCAGGCAACCGAGGTTGTCATTGCCACCGATGCCGACCGTGAGGGCGAAGTGATCGCACGGGAGCTGATGCAGCTGAACGGCTACCGCGGGAAGGTTTCGCGCCTTTGGCTTTCAGCGTTCGACGATGCTTCGGTAAAGAAGGCTCTGGCTAGCATCCTGCCGGGCGAGAAGACGTTGCCGATGTATTTCTCCGGGATGGGCCGAAGCCGGGCGGACTGGCTGGCTGGGATGAATCTCACCATGGCCTTGACCAAGGCGTTCGGTGCCGGCGGCAAAGACGGAACCTTGCATTGTGGTCGTGTACAGACGCCTGTGCTGGCTTTGGTGGTGCGGCGCGAACGGGCCATCGCCGCGTTCGTTCCAAAGGCGCACTTCGGGGTCAATGCGACCTTCCTGATGGGCGGGGCATCCGTGCCGATGGCCTGGATGGCGCGAGCGGCGCTTCTCGACGATGACGGGCGTCTCGTCGACCGCGGTAGTGCAGAGGCGGTGGTCAAGCAGGTCGCAGGGCAGACCGGGAAGGTGAGCCTTGTCGAGACGACACAGGAACGCGAAGTCGCGCCGTTGCTGTACAGCCTGGGACCACTTCAGCGGGAGGCCTCGGCGCGCTTCGGTATGAAGGCGCAGGCCGTACTCGATGCTGCGCAGGCGCTTTACGAGAAACACAAGGCGACATCGTATCCACGAACGGATTGCGAATATCTGCCACGGTCGATGCTGGCCGAATCGAACGAGACGCTGAATGCCATCGCCGGAGCGAAGCCCGAGCTGGCAACACTGGCCACGGTTGCCGAGTCGGCGCTCAAGGGTGCCGATGAGCGTTTCCGGGGCAGGGCATTCAACGACAAACAGATCACGGCCCACCACGCGATCATTCCGACGCGAAACCCGAACATCGATGTGTCGGCCATGACGCCGACCGAGCGGACAGTCTTCGACATGGTTTGTCGACGGTATCTGGCGCAATTCCTGGGGGATTACCAGTACAGCAAGACGGTGATCGAAGTGATCTGCGAATGTGAGAAATTCAGGGTGAGCGGCAAGACGCCGCTGGTTCCCGGCTGGCGGCAGACCATGCCCGAGGCGACGAAAGCACCCACGGACAAGGATGATGACCAGGCTGAGGCAGTAACGCTCCCGAAGGTACGTGTGGGCGAGGAAGCCCGAAACCTGCGTTGCGAGGTGCAGGACAGAATGACCTCACCGCCCAAGCGTTATACCGAGGGCACGCTGCTGGCGGCGATGGAGTCGATAGACAAGGAGATCGAGGATCCGCGCTGGAAGGCGGTGATGAAGAACAAGGAGAAAGCGGGCATCGGAACGGATGCAACGCGTTCGGCCATTATCGAGGGGCTGTTCAAGCGGGACTATATCGTCGCCAAAAAGAAGGAACTGCTGCCGACCGAGAAAGCTGTCGCGCTGATTGGACTGATCGAGGAGGTCTCGCCAGAAATTGCAGATCCAGTCTTGACTGCTCAGTGGGAAGATCGACTGAGCCAGATCGAGAAGGGCGAGATCGAGTTGTCGCAGTTTGAGCTCAGTCTTGGCGAGTGGCTGGTGCAGGTGATTGAAGGCATCAAGCGTCAGAAGGGCACACGACAGATCTCCACGTCTGGAAAGACTCGTGATTTGCCGACCAAGGGGAGTCCGGTCGTGGCATGCCCAACTTGCGGCAAGCCAATGCGCAGAATTGATGGTTCGAATGGCTTCTTCTGGGGCTGTACGGCGTACCGGGAAGGGTGCAAGTCAACGCTTCCTGATGTCGATGGAAAGCCCGGCGCCGCCAGGGAGGCGTCGATTCCAAAATCGCAGGCAGGGCCTTCCTATCCATGCCCCAGATGCCAGAAGCCCTTGCGCCTGGTGAAAGGCCCCAAGGGGCCATTCTGGGGATGTACAGGCTATCCGGAATGCAAGCACAGCCAGCCGGATGATGAAGGGAAGCCGGGCGTGCGGACTGACGAGGTGGCAGGCAAGGTTCGCCGTACCGAGGCGGTCGTGTCGCGAGGAACACCCATGCGTACCGCCAGGGCAGGTGCAGCCTGTCCGGACTGCAAGACTGGCCTGCTCATCAGCAAAACCATGAAGGACACCGGTAAGGCATTCGTGGGATGCAATCGCTTTCCTGCCTGCAGATTCTTTGCATGGCCAGCGAAATAGCCGGACGCGAGTGATGCGCACCACACGGGTCGAAATTCCCTGCGCCGAGCCGGTATGGCTGGTTGCCGAATGGCCAGACGGCGCCTGGTGCGATCTTCATGAGCTGCGTGAAATGATACACATGAGCGACGACTATCAGATTGTCCGAGTGCTGACGCACGACGAAGGATTCACCCCAAATAAGACTCAACGATGGAGCCCGAATTGCAAATGACAGAAAGTGAAATCCGCCACGCAGTGAGCGACGAGTTGGTGAGGGATGTACTTCGTGAGCGCCGCTCAGAACGGCGCTGGCGACTGATCAAGCGCGGAATGATGGTCGCGGCCGGCGTGGTGCTCTTTGCCTTGTATCTCTTCGGCTACGCGAAGCAGATGGGATGGAAGATGATCCCCAACAACGAGATCACGGCGGTGATTCACATTGATGGGGAGATTTCCGCTGGCGCCACGGCCTCGGCGGAGAAAGTGGTTCCCTTGCTCCGGAAGGCCTTCGAGGCAAAGAACGTCAAAGCAGTGGTTCTGAGTATCGACAGCCCAGGAGGCGCTCCGGTTGAGGCCGAGCGAATTTACCAGTCGATCAAGGCTTTCAGAAAGAAGCATCCCAAACCGATTGTTGCGGTTATCAACAACGTCGGTGCGTCGGCAGCCTACATGGTGGCGCTGCACACCGACAAAATCTACGCTGCGAATTATTCGCTTGTCGGATCCGTTGGCGCGGTTCTTACGGGTTGGGACTTCCACAAGGCGCTTGAGAAGCTCCAGATCAGCCAGCGGGTGTATGCCTCCGGTAACCTGAAATCCATGCTCAACCCCTATATGCCCATGACGCCAGAAGCCGATCGCAAGGCGCAGGAAATGGTTCAGAAGATGGGCGAAAGATTCAAGGCAGAGGTTCAGGCTGCCAGGGGTAAGAAACTGCAGAACGGCGTGGATTACACCACCGGCGAAGTATGGGATGGTGTGCAAGCCAGGGAGATCGGGTTGATCGACGAAATCGGTACCCTCGATGTCGTGGCGAGTTCATGGGATAGGGCGGTGCACGATTTTGGGCCGCGAGCGCCAGGGGCGGGGTGGCTAAGTGGCATGGCCACGACCTTTGAATGGCTGGCACGCTTTCAGAATGGTTTGCATTGATCGCTACTGGGTGATGAAAAAATAATCGCGCGGCAAGGATGCTTGATCGGACTGAGATTTTGGGTGAAATGCTAAAGTCTTATCCACAGAAAATGTGGATGAATTGTCATGGAGCCGGATATGAGTAATGTGGTGGACCTTGCGGGGTTTCAGTGTGCGGTTGGCAGCATGGCCATGCATTCCGTGCATGGCCTGGTTGAGGTTTTTTCTCAGGATGGGTGGATGCGTGGTGTGCTCTATGAACACCATGAAGAATTGGGCCTTGCCAATGAGAGTGATGACGTGATTTTTGCTGAGCACATCGAGATGCGTGAGGCATGGGTTCATGTTCGCGAGCTAACCGAGGCGGATCTTGCGAAAGACATCGAGAACCTGCGAAAGCGCGGTCAATTTCTCTGTGAGACTGTCGACTGAAGTAAAGTCGATGTGCCGAAATGGCGTTACATCAAGGATGCAGAACGGCTGCGCGAACCCATGCAGAAGGTTACTGACTGCCTCTTGAGTTCTTTTTCAAACGGCATACAATGTTTATCATCTGGTGATAAAGCAAATCATGCAGACTAATACCGGACTCGAAACCCTTCTGGATCTTAACGGCTACACCATAGATCAGGAGGGCGGCTATTGGGTCAAAGTCGAAGCGTGGCGAGTCCCGGCTACTGTCGGTATTCCGCATGGCATCCGCTATTCTCTGACACTGCATGAACCGTATGGAAAGCGGATTCTTGGTTACGACAACAGCCATGCCATCAAGCCGCCCAAGAAATTCAAGTTTGCTGGTCAACGTCTGCCATATGACCACAAACACCGCCATGTGGCGGATAAGGGTGTCCCCTATGAGTTCAAGGATGCCAATCAGTTACTGGCCGACTTCTTCAAGGAAGTGGATCGCGTAATAAAGGAAGCAATGAAATGAAAAAGATCGCCATCGGGATCATGTCTCAAGAGAAAATCCGTGAACGCATGCTGGCCATCGCCAAGGGCGAGTACAAGCCCAAACCTGGCGAACCCAAAATCTGGTTCACCTCAATGAAATCTCTGGCCGAAGTACTGAGTGACGAGAACCGTGCCTTGCTCAAGACCATTCGTGACACACACCCTGAGTCCATCACTGGTCTGGCCGATATTACGGGCCGCAAGCCTGGGAATCTGTCTCGCACCCTGAAAACCATGTCCCATTACGGGATCGTGGAAATGCGCCGGGAGAATCGCCACGTGCGACCCATTGTCAAGGCAACCGAATTCCAAATTCTTGCAGCGTGAAATTTGGCGCTGCGTCGTGACCCTTCAAGGCCACGCTCCGAATCGATGGAATCCATCTTTGCGGTGATCAGCTGACGAGACAACATCTAATGTGAAGCGGTTGCGACCGGCTCTAGTCGGTCATCTGCCGCCGTTCGATGATTCCTGCAAACAGTCTTCTGAACGACTGCTGAATTCAGAAACCTGCCAGAAGACCAACTCACACAACTCGGCCTTTGCTGACACCCAGATCTTAGCCATTTGACGTCAGCTGCTCAATGGTCAGGCGACATTCGATGCGCGCTTATTTCTGCGAAAATTCTTTACTTCACCCTTACTATGCCTTCTGTGCTCGAAGCGGGGTCGAGATGCTTAAGGCGAAAAACGGGAGCGTGAAATGAACGGAATGGTCGCGACGCATGACGCGCAGAAAATATTGGCTGACTTTCGCGACCATCTGGCGCGGCACGACAAGCCTCTCGCATTCCTGTTTGGGGCAGGGACATCATGCGCTGTCCGCATAGCCGCAGACGGCAAGACTCAGTCTCTCATCCCTGCCGTGGCAGGGCTCACAACGCTGGCAAAGACTGAAGCCATCGCTTTGGGTGGGAAGTACGCGAAGGCGTGGGAGACAGTCGAGCAAGACTGTCGGGACAACAAGCAAGACCCGAACATCGAGAACATTCTCTCGCGCTTGCGCATGATGATCAGTGCAGCAGGTAATGCCGACACACTCGCAGGCCTCAAACGCGGTGAAATCCAATCACTTGAGGAATCCGTCCGAAAGTCGATTGCAAAGGCAGTGACACCCGACCTCAGCTTGGTGACCAACTTCCCGCACAGAAAATTTGCGCGCTGGTTGGCGAAGACATCACGAAAGAAGCCTGTCGAAGTCTTTACGGTCAACTATGACGTGCTCATCGAGCACGCCCTTGAGATCGAACGAATACCCGCGTTCGACGGATTTGTCGGAAGTTACAAACCCTTCTTCCACCCAGATAGCCTCCGCCGAGTTGAAGCGGCACCGGGCTCGAACTGGACGCGCCTGTGGAAGATGCACGGCTCGGTCACCTGGAGGCGTACAGAAGAAGACGGGCGGACGCGCGTCGTCCGTGGAGCGCCGGACCCTAACGGCGAGATGATCTATCCATCGTTTCAGAAGTACGACGAGTCCCGCCAGCAACCGTACTCTGCGTTCACCGATCGCCTGAGCCGGTTCCTTGAGCAGGACGATGCCTTGCTAGTCGTCGCGGGATTCAGCTTTGGTGACGAGCACATCAACAATCTCATCTTCGGTGCGTTGGAGAACAGGCCGAGAACGCATGTTTATGCGCTTCAGTTTGGTGAACTTGCACATGAGGCCGATCTGATTAAGAGGGCGGCACAGCGCCCGAATATGATTGTCATCAGTCCAAAGACCGGAACCATTGGCGGTCGGCAGTCGATGTGGGCTCCAGTCGAATGCCCGACGTTCATGGACGCCGTGTTCGAGCTGAAGGAAGAGGCAACCGACGGAGGAGCACCGTTGAAGTCTGGAACGATGAAAATTGGAGACTTCTCCTGCTTCTGCGACTTCCTCGAATCGATGACGGTGGGGTAGAGTGACATGCCACTCGTTGATCCAACATACGTAGGCCAGGTTGCCTCGGTGACAGGGGCAGTGGTGCGGGTGCGCCTCCGCGAAGACATGCCGTCAACGCTGGTGATGATTGCAGGCGAGTCCTATCGCGTCGGGCAGATCGGCGGGTTCTTTCGCGTACCGCTCGGGTACACGAACCTGTACGCCGTCTGCACTCAGATTGGCGCAGACGCTGCGCCCCCAGGTAGCTCGGAAGGCGCCTTTGGCGGCGCTCTGGAAATGGATCCGCAGCTTCGCCTGTCCGGCTATCGCTGGATGACCATCGTCCTGTTCGGTGAAGGACTAGGCAACGAGTTTGAACGAGGTGTAGGTCAGTATCCGACGGTCGGAGACGAAGTCCATCTTGTTACCAACGATGACCTCAAGGTCATCTATGGATGGGCCAAGGGCAAGCAGGGCACGATATCCGTCGGGCAGATTGCGGCAGCATCTGGAATCTCGGCGGACATAAGCATTGCAGGGCTTGTCAGTCGCCATAGCGCAGTCGTTGGTTCGACAGGCGCAGGGAAGTCGAACCTTGTAACCGTGCTTCTGGAAACGGTTTCTGACGGTAGCCTTCCGAATGCTCGCGTCATCGTCATTGACCCGCATGGCGAGTACGCCTCTGCTCTTGGCAATAAGGCACGCGTATTTCGCATCCGGCCGAATGAAGCGGCGGGGGAGAGACACCTTTGGGTACCGTTCTGGGCCTTGCCTTTCTCTGAACTTCAAGAGCTTACGCTCGGAGGACTTCAACCCAATCACGAATCGACGATCCGTGATCTCGTTCTTGATATGAAGGTGGCAGCCGCACCGCACCTCGCCATTGCTCCTCCGCCCGAGACGCTGACAGCAGACTCTCCCGTGCCCTTCAGTATTAAGAAGCTCTGGTACGAGTTGGACAAATTCGAACGAATCACCTTTCCGACAGCAAACGCGCAGACGCTCGACAACGCGAATGCCCCCGACGAAGTTGGTGATGCAACGCAGTTACGCTCGGACCGATACCCTGCCGCCAGTCCTTACAATCAAGCACCATATAAGAATCCGAAGAAGCGGAATCTTGAGCGTCATCTCGATCTCATGCGAAGCCGCCTTCGGGATGCGCGGTTTTCTTTCCTGTTTTCCCCTGGCGGAGGCTATGAGCCCGATCTGGACGGCCATATAGAGAATGACCTTGATGCCCTCGTCAAGGATTGGGTCGGACATGACCGACCGATCACCATCTTTGATGTCTCCGGCCTCCCGTCTGAAGTGCAGCCGACCATCGTGGGCACAATGCTCCGCGTGGTCTACGATATCCTCTTTTGGGCACAAGATCTTCCAATTGGCGGGCGGCAGCAGCCCCTGCTCGTGGTTCTTGACGAGGCACATCGGTTTCTTCCTGAGGGCCATGACACATCTGCCCATCGGACACTGTCGATGATTGCGAAAGAGGGGCGGAAGTACGGCACGGGCTTGATGCTAGTGACACAACGCCCGTCTGAGATCGACAGTGCCGTGCTGAGTCAGTGTGGATCGTTGATGGCTTTACGGATCACGAATACCGCGGACCGCGCCAAGGTTGGCGCGGCAGTTCCGGACGACCTTGGCGGGCTGGTCGATCAGTTACCTTCGCTGCGTACCGGCGAGGCGGTCTTCCTTGGCGAGGTGATGCCGATTCCTTCTCGCGTCAGAGTACGAAAGGCACGGAACAAGCCGATCGGTGACGACCCAACGTTACCCGATGTTTGGCAAACACCGGATCGGCCAGACTCCGCCTTGTACTCACAAGCTCTGACCAACTGGCGTGCTCAATCTACAGTGGCAGAGATCGAAGACAACAGCTCGATGCCGGGGGTGAACCCAAATGCCTGATATGCAATATGTGGACTCATCGAACATCGAGGCGATCGGCTATGACGCCGCGAGCCAAGAACTGCATGTTCGATTCCTGAAGTCTGGGGAAACATACGTTTATTACGCCGTAGAGGAGTGGGTTTTTGTTGAACTGATGCAGTCTGATTCTAAGGGCAAGTATCTCAACGCCAACATCAAGCCGAACTATCAGGCTGGGAAGCTATAGAACACCGAATGTTTTTCTTCCATAGAGCAATTGCCCACGAAGCGGGAACGGAGCCGCAGGCCAACTGAGGCCCCGCAGGAGAGCCGGTTGATATTCGATTGGGCCAACATGCGCGCCATGGTGATCGAGGCCCACGGGATTCGCCGGGCTGATGACAAGTTTGCCTTTTACTACGACGAGACCAACAACATCCGCAAGTTCCTGCTCACGGACGACGGGACCAATGCCTCGGAGCACAAGAATTTCGTTCTCGGCGGCATCGCCCTCCAAGAGGGGAAAATCCTGCCAGAGATCGCATCGCTGCGCGGCGCCCTAGGCATGCAGGACAATGCCCCGGAAATCAAGTTCAAGCATGTCGCTAGCGGAGACTTTGAGGCAGTCCTCGCTTCGCGCAAGATGGCGCGGTTTTTGGCCTGGCTGACCGACCACCAACTCGCGATCCACTACTCGAGTATCAACATCGTCTATTGGTCCATCGTGGACATCGTCGATTTGATCTTGGCCAGCAAGCGTTTTGACTCCTTTAGCGACGGTCGCAGGGAGATGAAGAACGAGCTCTATAGGATCGCCTGCATGGACAAACCAGCGTTTCTGGCTCTGATGAAGCATCATGGCTACCCCAACATCCAGCGCGGCAAGGTCGCCAACTTTATCGCAGATGTGGAGGCCTTTCTCAATCTCCACAATCCAAAGGCCGGCAACCTGCCTACCCACATGCTCAAAGAGCTGGTCAGAAAGGCCAAACTCCTGACAGAGCTCGCCTTCCTCGTCGATAATGACGCAGACTTGCTCATCGGCAGCTTCAGCTCATTCTTCACGATGCCTATTTTGCTGTTCAAAAACGCTGCTCACGTCTTCGACCGCGAAATCCAAGTCGAGAAAAGCTTGAATGCTGAAGGCTTCAAACAACGCGCGCAGGGCATCGACTATCGGTTCTCCGACTCCAAGGCCGACCCCGGCATCCAACTCGCCGATGTGACGGTGGGCTTGATCGGGAAGTATCAAGACTTTGTAGAGGACAACCGGCTGCCTGAGCTATTGGCGCGCAAGAAGGCGTGGAGCGCCGCCCAAGACGAAAGCTTCAATCTGCTGCGAGGCCTAATCGACTATTCCGACGAGGTGAGCAACGCGTTTGTCCATCGCATCACCGCCATGGACAGCGAGTGGAAGAACGACACCTTCATGCACGGCTTGCCGCCCATGCCACACCTACTTTGACGCCCGGCGGCGAACTCAGGTCCAGGCTGGGGGGCATGCGAGGGATCCTCTGTCACGTTCCTGCCATCTTCAAAACGACTGTATAAGCTGACCATCAGTTGTTTGATACAGTCACTGACAGCACTCAGACACATTGCCATCTGTGGCCGGGCAATATCTCAAAGGCCGTTAAGGCCGACCTGCTGTCCGTGACGGGACGTGCCGGGCGACTGCTCAACTCAGATACCGGCCTTTGAACACCTAAAGGGCCGACCGGCGGCAGTGGGTCGCTATGTAAAGCTTTGCATAGCGACCCCTATGCATAGAACTCAACTAGGCCATTGGGTGCCGGTGCGTTCTTTGCATAGTTACAGCGCCTGAAGAAACTTCATGAGCGAGTCTGGCGCGCGGTAGCGAGGGCAACTGCCAGTTGGCTGGGTAGGACAACACGCCGAACCCACTGAGCAAAGTGAGCAACGCAGCGAATGCAGTTGGCAAACGTGGTCTCCGCATAGCTGCGGTCAGTCAGGTACTGCTTGTACGCATCAACGTGAGGGGCGAGAGGCCCTTTGGCGAGCCAGTCGATGCGGGTGAGTCGAGATGATTGTGTGTTTCCCATGATGGTCTCCTGAAGTGGAACCATCACTGCACTCTGCTGCGGAAACTATGTCTAGATATACGCTGGCCGATTTCGCCAAGGACCGCGCTACGCTTGCGTCAAGCCGCTCTGGCCCGTACGATCTACCCTTGGTTGAGTTCTATGCATAGGGGTCGGTTGCCGTCCCTCGCAGCTGTCGAAAGCAGACATTTAGCCCGAGCTTCGTACCGGTCCACACCGACCGCTCGTTGTCTCCGGTGTCAGCGGCAGCAAAGGCCCGAGGTGTTAACGGCCAAGTTGGCTGTAGCCGTCGATTAGGGCGGTTGAATGAGGCCGATCTCTGTACCATTTGCCCTTGCCAGTACGCTATGAGGAACCCCAATTGCCGAACATCGCATCCGTGCTCAAGGATGAAGTCGCCCGACTGGTCCGCAGGCAGCTTCGCGGCGAAACCGAAAGCCTCAAGAAGGCATCGAGCCGCTACCGCTCCGAGATCGCCGCTTTAAAGCGGCGCATCGAGGCCCTGGAAAAGCAGATATCCCGCCTCGAAAGAATGGTGCCGAAGAAGGCCGCGCCTTCCGTCGACGGGGAATCCGAAACGAAACTAAGGTTCAAGCCGCAGGGTGTGCGTGCGCAGCGGACGCGGCTCGGCTTGTCCGCTGCGGAGATGGGCACGCTCGTGGGCGTCTCCGCCCAGACCATCTACAACTGGGAGGCCGGCAAATCGCGCCCAAGGGCCGAGCAGCTCGCCATCATCGCGGCCGTCCGGAAGATAGGCAAGCGCGAGGTCAAGGCACGGCTTGACCAGATGCACGCGGGTTGATGGACCAGAACACTTCGGAGTAAGCGCTACAGCACTGCCGGAGAAGACTACCAAATTCGGCGCTACCCCCAGCCACGCAGCGCCTTGATGCGGCTGGGGCGCGTTCCCACTGTCTGTCGTTTTCTCGGCCAATGCGCGGTCGGTTAGGCTGACCTATCTGTATGTCTGGCCTTCGGCTCTAAGCAGTCAAAGCGACATACAACGCGAAGTATCAACCACGGATTTGACGCAGCGGAGCGGAGAAAATACGTCGGTTGGATGCACTTGTTGGGCATGCGCCTACTTCTTCTTTGTGCCGTACGGTGATTGATTTGTAGGCCTTAGAGAAATTCCATCTTCTGACGCTTTGTTGCTCACTGAAGCGGGTGTGCGCCCTAGCTTGAGAGCCGCCACCCTTGTGGGCGTATTCTGCGCAGCCAATTTCTCCAGCGTTTTGACATCAGCATCTGTCCAAGACTTGCCATGATTCTCGGGTTTCTTTGCCATAACTAATTCTCCCTCTTGTTGCTCAATGCCGACTAGATTGCATCTGATAACTCACCGTATAAGTAACTGTTGGCCCAACTGCGACTGATGAACATGATGGTTTTGAAAATAGACTTCATAACGGTCGCCTTGGGTGTGGTTCGTAAGAATTTCGCCGCCCAATGCGGTGTCATCTCGCCAGCTGACATTGTCGCCCACTTCGACGTTGTCGCCGCTAATGATCTCGAAGATGGAGTAGCCCTGCTCCGTGATCACCGCCACTATGCCGCGCTGCTGGTTGATGTAGTGAACGATACCTTTCACGTTTTTCTCCTCAAGGCCAAACTGTTATTCAAGAGTCCCGTGGATCAGGAGCCGACACATTGTCTCGTCGACCGCTAAATTTTGGCACGTAACCACGCAATCAGCCTAGCGAACCATCCATCTCGATCGTCCTTCGCGAAGACATCGCAAACATTGCTCACCTCGCTTTGTGCTGGTGTTGCGGCGATCTGGCCCGGCTGCGCCCCTTTGGGGGAGCGCCGGTCGCCGAAGTACGAAGCCTTGAGCAGTCGATCTCTGGCCCGGCCGGCGTCGATGGCGTGCTGCGGCATCTCGCCGCACCACTGAACGCAGTTGTTCTTGATCCAGTAGTGTGATCTGCAGGGGAAGCTCCAGTTGCCAATCGAAGGCGACAGCGAAACTGTCTTCCTATTGAAGGTCAGCCTCCAATCCGTCGGTGACAGCGGCGTGACCACCTCTCGGCCGCACCCGCAGAAGCAACGGTGTGCCGCCGTGGCGTAGGTCGTTGAGACGTACAGCACGCCCTCCTGAAGCTGTTCAGGGATGAACTCAACGAATTCATGCGATAGCCTCTGCCTAGCTGGGCTCATCTTCCTCATGCGGTCTCATCCCCGGTAAGTAGGTTGCAGTTCGTTGTATAGGTGCTGTTGTGCTCGCCCTCGATGTCCTGGTAGAAGCCGTAGAACTTCTTCCACCTGATCACGGCCATGGCTGCGGTCATTGCGTTCAGCTCGGCGATCTGGATATTGCGCTCGTAGTCGCCGTCGTCAGCCGGCGGCGCGTACGATACCCGCCGTGCGAGGTGGTCGCACTTGGCGCTAGTACTGGTCGTCACGCGGCAGATTGCCAAGAGCTGCAGACTTTCCTCGATTATTTGCACACCCATCCCCGTATCAATGAATGGCGTGCCGGCGGCGTGCAGCGCCTCGACGATGAGCTTCTTGGCGTGGCCAGTGTCCATGCACAGGAAGACGAAATCAAAATCCTGCAGCTGCGTCACGTTCTCTTCGCCGATGTACTCGTGGTGCGCGACGATTCCGCGGTGCATCTTCGCGTAATTGGCCTGGTGGTATGCCACTTTGCTGGGGCGCCCCCGCAGCTGATCGAGCGACGCCGCGCCCGGTGCCCGGAAGGCGTTGTGCTGTAAGAACAGGTCTCCGTCGTAGAGGTGTATCTCGCCGAGAGGCGTCTTGGCCACCAGGTCCAGAACATAGGAACCTGTGCCGCCTAAGCCAACGATCGCCACCCGCCTCATGGCGACCTTGGCGGTGACCGCACTGATGCCGGCTCTGCTGGAGGCAGTATCAACGTAGTTGAAGACACCATCATCAGGTGCTGCCTCGGTCACGCGGTACGTACGTGCTGTCACACCTGGCTGAATTGATTTCGCCGGCGCGCAGATGATCTCGATGTAGCGCGACATCTTCTCGTAGTAGTCGGCATAGCCCTGTGGCGGCTTGTTGGAGAACGAATGCTGCGCAATGACGTCTGGCGCCAAGGCCATGTGGCTGCTGTTGTGCTTGATCTGCTGAATTTCGCTGCCGTCCTTGCTGCAGGGGTGCTCGCCGATGAACATGGCGACGTGGCTACCCGGGCGGGTAGTGAGGTCGCCGGCCATGGTGAGGTCCGACACAAGGGTGCCAAGGCCTATTTGGCCCTTGGCGTTGACGTACGGCACCGAGTGCACCAAAAGGTGACCAGAGCGCACCTCCACCTCATAGCCTTCGTTCTGCAGGCGCCTCAGATCGGGATTACGACTTATCAGTGCGCGCGACATTGAAGATCATTCCTTCCTTGACTTTGACGGACTCGCCTTCGACCAGCGTGCCCTCCGACTTATCGCCGTGGCCGCGCTTGAAGGTGATCGTGTAGATCGTGACGTCGTTAAAGACTGCGTCGTCGAACGCTAGGCGCACGATCTCCACGAAGCTTAGGTCCTTGGCCGCTACCTCCTTCGGTCGGCCGTTGATGATGATGGTGGCCGACTTGGGCGGCTGGTGACCGCTGCCCTCGTGTCCGGGTTCCGCCCGGTCGGTATTCGTGGCATGCTGCATAGATAATTCCTTCTCTAGTTTTGCGTGCCTTCGATAGAAATGCGGCCCGCTTACTGGATAAGACTCTTGAGACAAACGCCGTGGACGCGCAGTAACAAAAATTCATCCTGCCGCGTCCACGGAGGACCGGCCGGGAGTCCAAGCCTGGGAGAGAAAACGATGTCTTCACCTCCACCCGCAGACGATTGCCTGAGCCTCGCTGAGGTCGACGCTGCGCTGCGCGCGCTGCCCCCCGCCGACTGGGAGCGAGCCTTGCGATTGGCCCGCTTCCGCGCGGGCGGCCTGGCGGACTGGACGGGCGAGTCGCTGCTCTCGGAGGCGCTGGCCAAGCTGCTCGCCGGTGAGCGAGTTTGGCGCCGTGGCGTGTCTGCACTGCAGACGCTGAAGAACGTCTTGCACAGCTTGGCCAGCAACGACAGAAAAAAGCAGACCGGTGCACCCATCGATCGGTTTGCGACCGTCGACGTTGGCGCCGGCGGAACCGAAGACGAAGACCACATGCCGGGCGTCATCGCCGTCGATGATCGTTCTCCGGAAAGCATTGTGGACGGCAGGAGCCAGCTGGTGGCGATCGAGAAGTTGGTGGCCGACGATGAAGACGCACAGATGGTGCTCATGGCCTGGTCCGAGGGCATTCGTGGCAAGGCTGCCGCCGAGGACTTGGGCTTCGACATGAAGCGCTACGACGCGGCGCGAAAGCGGCTGGAGCGAAAGCTTGAGCCTATCGCGAACCTAAGGAATATCCAATGACTACAACCTCCAAGCCTGATCCGATGGAAGTCCTGATGGACACCTACCTGGCGGAATTGCTGGAGATGACCGATGAGCAGGTGCTCGAGGGCAAGGATCCAGCCGCAGTGCAGGCCAACGGTCTTCAACTGCTGGACGCCGCGAAGGCGGAAGCCGGCCGCCGCCGCTTGGCGGCCGCGCGTCTGAAGCTCCAGGCCAAGAAAGACGCTCACGACGACTCTGGCGGCGCGCCAACCGTCCAGATTACGGCCGATGAAGCGCGGGCTGCCCTTCGCCGAGCCGCGGCAGCTAACGATGGCCGATATACCCTCGCCGCCCGCCAGCTCGACGAGATGGCCGACGAGGATGTGATGCGCACTTACCTGCAACTTCAGCAGTTGGAAGATGCAAGCAAACCAAGCGGCGAGGGTGGCGGCGAATGACGCCGGGGCAGCGAGCTGAGGCCCGTATCGCTGGGCTTGGCATCACCGAGCCAAGGGACCTTGACGTCGACCTGATCGCGATGGACGCTGACATGGAGGTGGTTTACGAGAACCTCCAAGGATGCGAGGCCACGCTGGTGGGCGTCGGAAACAGGGCGATCGCCACGGTGAGGCGCTCGACGGTTCGGGGCCGCGAGCGGTTCTCAGTCGGCCATGAGCTAGGCCATTGGGACATGCACCGCGGCCGCGCTTTCAGATGCCGTGTCGACGACCCTGGCCAGAATTGGGCCTCGGACGCCCTCCTGGAGAAGGAAGCCGACACCTACGCCTCCCATCTGTTGATGCCCACCTCGATGTTCAACCCACGCATGAAGGCGTTGGGCACCCCGGGCTTTCGTGAGATCGAGGACCTGTCCGAGGTGTTCGGGACCAGCGTCCTGGCCACTTGCATGCGCGTGGCCGACATCAACACGCTCCCCGTGACCCTCGCTTGCTACAACGCGCGCGGTGTCCTTCGCTGGCGAAAGGCTGCCGAGGACGTACCCCCCCGCTGGTGGCTTCGACAGCAGCTCGACGACGACAGCTTCGCGTATGAGTTGCTGCACAACGGCAAGTCGCATCCCAGCCCTGGTAAGCAGCCGGCCGAGGTGTGGTTCGAGAACATGGACGCCGACCAGTATGAGATGTCGGAGTGTTGCATGCCAAGTCGGGCCGGCGAGATCATGGTCCTGCTATATCTCGGGCCGAAAATGCTCGACGCCCGTTACGACCCCCACGTCGGCAATCGGAAATTCAACCAGCACGGTCCACGCGTCACGCGAAAGTAGTCGAGGCGCCGGTCTTAGGGCCTCGGTTGACTTATACGTCCCAGGAAGAAACTCAAATCATGACCAAGCTGCGATATCGAAATTTGCTCAGCATCAAACACGGTGGAAAGGGGATTCCCTATGGGGGCGCTGGCGAACTACGACCAGATGGAGATGCGAATTACGGATTCAAGAATTTGAAAGGGCGCCCTGAGTTGCTAGATTCAGTTCCTGAACTGCTCAGCGACCCCGCTCTGTCCGAGGCGGTCAAAGCCATCAATGCTGCGCAAACGGGACTATTAACTGTCGGATGTACCAGCAGGGATATCGTGGATGAAAATGGTCATCGCCGAACTGGATATGTCGAGTTTGCCTTCAATTCTGCCTCTCTAGTGGCGGATGCTTCAAACTACTTTCCACTCTACTTTCACTTTGATCGATATCTTTCCTCCAGTGAATCTACATTGCAGGTCGCGTACGAGTGGGAGTTGATGCAAGCACACTTCCTGGACACCAACGTTGGCGGCTTCACTTGCTCTGTCTTCTTGAACACTTTCTATGTCGGGTCTTCTGGCGAAGCTCAGAAGAACTGGGCGGAGGCCATTGCGCTGTTAACGCACTATCTGGGCGGCATCCCGCAGAGGGCCACTGACTATATCTACGCCGTTGACGGCTAGCCGGGATGAAAGAATGTCACCAATTGAACTGTGGGTAAACCATGCACAGCTTCACAGAACTCGTTGATCACTGCGCGACGTTTACCCTTGAAACCCTTCGGGCGGCGAATGATAAAACAGTCGATGCACTGCAAGCGAGCGGTGCTACTTCCTTGGTGAAGACGCTTCAGATGATTCAGCTTCAGAAGGCAATCTTGGCTGTCGGTATGTTCTCTCTCTTTGAGGCGAGCCTGCAAGACGGCTTGAAATGCCGAAACGGATTTGATGCGGTTGTGAAGGTCCTGGATGATGAAGGTGAACAGGATTTAAAAGAGCGCTTTGACGATCTTTTTCTAGCTATCAATGTACTCAAGCATGGGCGTGGCCGCAGTTACGATGCCCTTGTTGCCAAAATTAAGGCCTTGCCGTTTAGAGTAAAGCTACCAGGGGAGTCGTTCTTCTTTGAGGGTGATGTCTCAGAAGTATCGACGTTGATCGAGGTCGACGATGCTTTCGTTCAACTTTGTGGTGATGCCATTAGTGAGGTGTCCGAGGTAATACGGCGAGTGCACCCCGAGTTTGCATAGGGAGGTGCCGCGCCACCAGCGTTTTAGTCCGCCTTTCGGCTAACGTATTGGCCGACCGAAATATCGGAATTTCTGACCAATGACCGGTGTGCGGGTGCATGGCTGACCTAGGTGGCGCAGTACGCCAACGGCGGTTATGGCCGATCAAGCGTCATAGAGCATTCGCGCATGAACGTCAGTTGTTGTGTGTGGGCCTGCCGCTCCGTGCGGCACCCCTTTCCTTGCCAAAGTTTGTATGGTCGGAATCTGGCATGCAGGCTTCGATCTGACCTTGCCCAGTAGGTCTGGTAATCGTTAGGTGTTGACACACTAACTGTACTTTGGCAGCCTATAACCTGATTTGTTGGCTCATGCAGCCCGATTGGCCTCCCGTAAGGAGCCGCCTTTTGCCGCAAGGCGCGCATAAATGCCGTTCAGTTCCTGAAAACGGCGGGTCTTCGGATCTGGAATTCCATCGCAGTTCAACCACCCCATGGGGAGCCACGCTCCCTTTGGGGAAAGTGCTCCCCTTTTTTATTTTTTAAGGAGAGCA